>ENA-OQLB01000007-OQLB01000007.1-human-gut-metagenome-genome-assembly--contig:-NODE-7-length-122853-cov-5.017437_pt1 | contig 122853 bp, 132 predicted proteins | sample MGYA00242656_ERZ504813 | MGnify/ENA primary metagenome ERZ504813 (study PRJEB26092, sample SAMD00036388) | human gut metagenome | host: Homo sapiens | study: EMG produced TPA metagenomics assembly of... | reverse complement strand
AGAAAAAATCAGTTTTCTTGCTGCCCACAGAGAGAAGATTGAAACGATATGCAGCTTGGAATGATAGGTAGTGCCATTCGTGGTCAAACTTGCCAGTCCCACTTTCTTCCAGATAAATTTCCAGTTAAAATATAAATCATACATGACATGCTCACCCGACTGGAATGCTTCATTCTTTGCCACACACTGGGCCTGCACCAGGCATCGTGCCGCCCAGCCATAAAAGCCCCGCCAGCAAAAGCAGGCCCAATGCCCGCTTCTTTTTAGTAACTGTATCCCCTGCCGCTGTTGCGGTTGCTGTCATTGTTGCGATTATTCCGGCTATTTTTCTTTTTCTTGTCTTCATCTGGTTTTTGTTTTTTTAGTTCATCCGGCTTCTGCTTATCCAGTGGCCTTTCTTTCACATTCCAATCCTGAATCAAATCAAAATTGGCCTTGAACTCCAGCACCTGCGGATAATAATAAACCATTTCCGGCTGGCGTTTGGCAGCATAATCACCGGTATCCCACACGCCGTTTCCGTTTGTATCGTTAATGAGCCGGGCTCCGTATTTTCCCGGATTCAGATAATAAAAGTCAGCCTTGCCCTCTACCACCGGCACTGTCCGTACCACCTTATCCTGAGTATCCAGCAATTCTACAAACGCCAAAGAATCGGCTCCGGTTATATTGAAGAATATCTGTCCGTACTCTTCCAGCTTCTTCACCGTAAACTCTTTCTTCACTTTATCGGTAAACAGGCCATAAAGCCCATGAAAAGCGGTGGAGTCCACTTCAAAGGCGTAGCTTTCACCCGGTTTCCAGTCGGCATACAGATTATACTGTTTCAAATCCAGCGAATCGCGCATAATGTCGAACGGGACATCCTGCCACAACGTATCCACCTTCTGCCTTACGTGCAAAGCAGTATCATTAAAGCTCGCTATCGGCTCTGTAAAACTCAGTGTGATATAGTCGTACACATCCATGGCCGAAGGCGCATACACATCCATCGACAGAAAAGTAGTCGGCTCCGTTTTTTCCTCACCCTTCTTCCTTTTTTTCTTCTTTTCCTTTTCGGCCTTCTCTTTCTCCTCCTGCTTCTTTTCCTGCAGCTTCTTCCAACTTACCTTCGACACGATTCTCAACGTATCCGTCCTGGGAACTAACTGTTCCAACGTATCTGTGTACAAATAAGTCAGGCTCATCCTCAATGTATCCTGCTGATAGAGTAAGGAATCTTTTATCCAATAATGAATCGTATCGTTCCGTCCGGTTGTTTGCTCAATGACAAAAGCATCCTTTTCATCGAAATTCAGTCCCTTCATCAGAGGCAGGCTGTCAGCCGGAGCTGTAAAATAGAAAGAAAACTTCTCCGGTATAAGGCGTTCCGTCTTCATAAGGCGCTGCGAAAAAGACTTCTGCTTGAAACTGCGCAACAGCACATCATCCGGCAAAAAGTGAGTATACCGCCTCTCCATAACCGTATCTATGGTCAGAGAGTCTTTCCACAAAGTATCCTGACGTGTACGCTCCTCCATGGAAGGAATAACGAGAGAGTCATTGAAAGCTATAATCTCCGTAGGTTGGGAGAACTTAAAAATTCTGGTCGGCATCCATGAGGCATACATGCGGTACTTGCCCGGGGCCACCCCGCGTATGGAGAACCGTCCCCGGCTGTCCGTACGTCCTACGCGGTCGAAAGGCTGTGTGGTAAAGGCCGAATCGGCCAGATTGGCATGCAAGCCAACCAACAACCCTTTCACCGGTTCCAGATTCGATGCATCGAGCAGCGTGCCGGCAATGGCCATTGAGTCGAGCTCCGCCCCGGTGGAAAACGTGTAAGTAAAGCTTTCCATAGGATTGCCTTCATTGTTATCTTGAATAGCATCGGAGAAATCTATGGTATACGTGGTGTTGGCCTTCAGCGTATCTTGCAAATTAACCACCACTCTTTTGCCATTTGCCTTTATCTCCGGTTGTTGCACCTGAGGCGGTGAGATAACAACCTTCTCATTCGCTTTCTCCAACTTGATAAATTCATCGAATTCGATTGATATTTTTTTCTTCTTGTTATGGAGAGTGCCCGGCAATGGAGAACTCGTGACGAAACGCGGCGGTTCCTCGTCTATCGAGCCACCCTCCAGACGCCCCACACTGGCACAAGAATACAAGACAGCCATTCCTGCGACTGCCCCCAACAACCTACGTATAAACGGTCTCTTTTTATTATGACGCTTACAATCTAACATGATGCAAAAATAAAGGTTATCCGGCAATTAGCAGTATGCTTTACAGTATTTTAATCAAAAAACAAAGATTTCTCCCGACTATATATAAAACATAGTTAAAAAACAAGGATGTTCACACCTTATATACCGAGAAAAGAATAATTTTGCGACCGAAAACTAAATAGATACATTCAGTTTTCACGTCTACCTTTTTTCTTCTATGATTGACACACAAAAGCTTCCGATTAACTAGAATAAAATTATACAGAGAATTATAAAAAGTATGAAGAGTAGATTAGTATTATTGGCATGTTGCTTGGCACTGCTCAGCAGTTGTGGACAAGGTGACAAAAGTACGGGTAAAGCACCCGAATTCGCAGTGATTACGGTAGAGACCACCACTGCCAACCTGACAAACAGTTATCCGGCTACTATCAAAGGTAAACAAGATGTGGAAATCCGCCCTATGGTGAGTGGTTTTATCACTAAACTACACGTAGACGAAGGTTCTGTTGTGCGTAAAGGACAAGTTTTGTTCAGTATCGATCCTGTGCAGTACCAGGCTGCCGTAAATTCAGCCAAAGCAGCGGTTGAAACAGCAAAGGCCGCCGTAAATACGCAAGAGCTTACAGTCAGCAACAAGCGTACGCTGAATCAAAAGAACATCATCAGTGACTATGACCTGCAAATGGCCGAAAACCAATTGGCACAGACCAAAGCGCAATTGGCACAGGCGGAAGCACAACTGGTCAATGCCAAGAACAACTTGTCGTACACCAGCGTAACAAGTCCCAGCGACGGTATTGTAGGCACTATCCCTATCGTGTGGGTAGCTTGGTAAGCCCCTCTATGGGCACTCCGCTGACTACGGTTGCCGATATTTCCGAGATGTTCGCTTATTTCTCCATGACCGAAAGACAGCTCCTTTCACTGATACGTGAAGGCGGCAGCATCAAAGAAATCCTTGCAAAGATGCCTCAGGTGCAACTGCAACTGATTGACGGAACCATGTATGCCGACAGCGGACGTGTAGAAACCATCAGCGGCGTCATCGACCAGACAACAGGCGCTGTGAACATGCGCGCGCTCTTCCCCAACAAGCACAACATCCTGCGTAGCGGCGGTACAGGAAACGTAGTATTCCCCAACCCGATGGAAAACGTGATTATGATTCCGCAATCGGCCACTACGGAGATACAGGATAAGAAGTTTGTGTTCGTTGCCCAACCGGACAACACGCTGAAAAACACCGAAATCCAGGTATTCAGCCTGAACGACGGTAAATACTTCTATGTTACCGACGGCTTGAAATCCGGCGACAAGATTGTGATAGAAGGTGTGCAGAACCTGAAAGACGGACAAGTCATCACTCCTATCACTCCCGAAGAGAAAGAGGCCGAATATCAGAAAGCCATTAAAGACCAGAAGGAAGGTAATATCCAAACTGCGTTTAACTAACGTTTAACGATTAGTGATTAGTGATAAACAGTCTACGAGAATATCAACGCAAACTGTCAATCGCCAGTCGCTAACTCCTAATCAGTAAAAAGAACATGAAATTAGATAGATTTATTAATCGTCCGGTACTGTCAACGGTAATCTCCATCCTGATAGTGATCTTGGGACTTATTGGTCTGGCTACACTGCCTATCACCCAATATCCGGACATTGCACCTCCGACAGTGTCGGTACGTGCCACCTACCAGGCGCCAATGCCCAAACGGTGCTGAATTCTGTCATCGCACCGCTGGAAGACCAAATCAACGGTGTGGAGAACATGATGTACATGACCTCCAATGCAGCCAATAACGGTTCTGCCGAAATCTCCATTTACTTCAAACAAGGCACCGACTGATATGGCAGCCGTCAACGTGCAGAATCGCGTGTCCATGGCTCAAGGTTTGCTGCCCGCCGAAGTAACCCAAGTGGGCGTTACCACGCAGAAACGGCAGACTTCCATGCTGATGGTATTCTCCATCTATGATGAGAAAGACCAATATGACATTGAATTCCTTGAGAACTATGCCAACATCAACCTCATTCCGGAAATCAAACGTGTGAACGGAGTGGGTGACGCCACCGTCCTCGGTCAGGATTACTCCATGCGCATCTGGCTGAAACCAGACGTAATGGCACAGTATAAACTGATACCCAGCGACGTAGCCGGCGCACTGGCCGAACAAAACATTGAAGCAGCCCCCGGCCAGTTTGGTGAACGCGGTAACCAAAGTTTCCAATACACCATCCGCTACAAAGGCCGTCTCCAACAACCGGAGGAGTTTGAGAACATCGTTATCAAGGCTCTTGAAAACGGCGAAGTGCTTCGCATGAAAGACATTGCCGACATAGAGCTCGGACGTTTGTCCTATAACTTCAACAATACGGTAAACGGCCACAAGGCTGTGTCCTGTATCGTATACCAGATGGCCGGAACCAATGCAACGCAAACAATCAGCGACTTGGAACAAGTGCTCAGCAAAGCATCCGAAACGCTGCCTTCCGGTTTGAAGATAAATATTGCACAAAGTGCCAATGACTTCCTGTTCGCTTCTATCCACGAGGTTGTCAAGACCTTGATCGAAGCATTTATTCTCGTGTTCATCGTGGTGTATATCTTCCTGCAGGATATGCGTTCTACGTTGATTCCCGCTATTGCCATTCCGGTGGCCCTGATTGCCACCTTCTTCGTACTGAAGCTGATCGGGTTCAGTATCAACCTGCTGACCCTCTCGGCCATGGTGCTTGCCATCGCGATTGTGGTGGACGACGCCATAGTCGTCGTCGAGGGTGTTCACGCCAAGCTCGACCAGGGATATAAATCGGCAAGAACCGCCTCTATCGACGCCATGAGTGAACTGGGCGGCGCCATCGTCTCCATTACACTGGTAATGATGTCTGTGTTCGTGCCGGTAAGTTTTATGGGTGGTACAGCCGGTACGTTCTACCGGCAATTCGGTCTTACAATGGCCATCGCCATCGGTTTCTCCGCGCTGAACGCCTTGACGCTGAGTCCGGCTTTGTGCGCCATCTTCCTGAAGCCGCACAACAGTGATGCCGGCATGAAGGAACGGATAGCGTTGCCACCAAAGAAGCGCGTAAGATTATGATAGCCCGCTATGCCGACTCTATCGGTAAAATGATGCGCCCCGGTCTGACACTGCTCTTTACCACGATTGCCATTTTGGGTATGATCTTCGGTTTATTCAGCTTTGAGAATCATCTGTGCTCTCTCTGGTTATGATTGTAATCAGCGTACTGGCATTGGCCGGTATGACTACCGACAAGTTCAAACACTCTTTCAACGCCTCCTACGACTCCATTCTGGGCAAATACAAGAAGCAGGTGCTCCGCTTCATCCAGAAGAAATGGCTGTCGGGCGGTATTGTCGTGGGTTCCATTGTACTGCTGGTAGTATTTATGAACATCACACCGACGGGTATGGTCCCCAATGAAGACACCGGTACTATCATGGGTGTAGTGACGCTGCCTCCGGGCACTTCACAAGAACGCGCCATGGAGGTGCTGACTCGTGTGGACAGCCTTGTTGCAGCCGATCCGGCAGTAGAGTCGCGTACGGTAATCTCCGGTTTCAGCTTCATCGGCGGGCAGGGACCTTCTTACGGCTCGCTCATCATCAAGCTGAAGGATTGGGAAGACCGTTCCACCATGCAGAATTCAACGGTTGTTTATGCCACGCTCTTCATGCGTGCCCAGAAGATCATCAAGGAAGCACAGGTATTGTTCTTTGCGCCGCCTATGATTCCGGGTTACTCGGCATCCAGCGATATCGAATTGAACATGCAGGACAAGACCGGTGGTGACCTCAACCACTTCTTCGAGGTAGTGAACCAATATACCGCCGCTTTGGAGGCACGCCCGGAAATCAACTCCGCAAAGACCAGCTTCAACCCGAACTTCCCGCAATATATGCTGGATATCGACGCGGCTGCCTGTAAGAAAGCAGGCCTCAGCCCAAGCGCCATCCTCAGCACCATGCAGGGATACTTCGGAGGTCTCTACGCTTCCAACTTCAACAGTTCGGTAAGATGTATCGTGTCATGATCCAGGCCGAACCGAATGCAACCAAGAATTTGGAATCACTCTCCAGCATCAAGGTGCGCAACGGTAACGAAATGGCTCCCATCACTCAATTCGTGTCAATCAAGAAAGTATATGGCCCGGACATCATCAGCCGTTTCAACCTTTACACATCCATGAAGGTAATGGTGGCTCCTGCCAGCGGTTACACTTCCGGTCAGGCATTGGCCGCCATTGCAGAGGTTGCCAAAGAAAGCCTTCCGACAGGTTTCGCCTACGAACTTGGAGGTATGGCCCGCGAAGAGGCTGAAACCAGCGGCAGCACTACCGGTCTGATTTTTGTGCTCTGCTTCGTATTCGTTTATCTGTTGCTGAGTGCGCAATATGAAAGTTATATCCTTCCGCTTTCCGTATTGCTCTCCGTACCGTTCGGTTTGCTGGGCAGCTTCCTGTTCGTCAGCGGTATAGGCTCATTGGGCAACATTCCTGCACTGAAAATGATTTTGGGCACTATGTCCAACGACATCTATATGCAGATTGCCCTCATCATGCTTATGGGTCTGTTGGCCAAGAACGCTATCTTGATTGTAGAGTTCGCCCTTGACCGCCGCAAAATGGGTATGAGCATCACTTGGGCTGCCGTACTGGGTGCAGGAGCCCGTCTGCGTCCTATCCTGATGACCTCATTGGCCATGATTGTGGGTCTGCTCCCGCTGATGTTCGCTTCCGGTGCAGGAGCCAACGGTAACCGTACACTGGGTACATCGGCATCGGCGGTATGTTAATCGGTATGATATTGCAGATATTCATTGTGCCTGCCTGTTCGTAGCCTTCCAATACCTGCAAGAGAAGGTTAAGCCGATGGAGTGGGAAGATGTAGATAACTCGGATGCAGAACCTGAGATTGAACAATATACAAAATAGTGATTACTAATCATTCATCACTAAACACTAATCACTAAAATATAACTTATCATGAAGAAAATAATCACTCTGATGTGCGCAACTGCCTTACTGAGCAGTTGCCATATCTACAAATCATACGACAGGCCCGAAGATATCACAGTGGAAGGCCTGTATCGCGACACCGTTGCCGGTGGCGATACACTTGCCGCCGACACTGCCAATTTCGGTAATCTGCCTTGGAAGGAAGTGTTTACAGACGCCCGGTTGCAGACGCTTATCGAACAGGCACTGGCCAACAATGCCGACCTGCGCAGCGCAGCACTGACCGTAAAACAAGCTCAGGCAGCATTGATGTCCGCACGTCTGGCCTATGCCCCGATGCTGGCTCTCTCCCCTCAGGGAACAGTGAGCAGTTGGGATAAAGGGAAAGCCACACAGACCTATTCACTCCCTGTGACGGCAAGTTGGCAGATCGACCTGTTCGGCCAGTTGCTGAACCCCAAGCGCAAGGCACAGGTTTCCCTGAAGCAGACACAGTTCTACGAGCAGGCCGTACAGACGCAGGTAATCGCCAACGTAGCCAATATGTACTACACCCTGCTGATGCTCGACCGCCAGTTGCAGATCAGCGAAGCCACCTGCGATATTCTGAAACGCAACCTCGAAACCGTAGAAGCCATGAAAGAAGCTGCTATGGCGAACAGTGCAGCCGTAGAGCAAAGCCGTACTGCTTATGCGCAAGTAATGGCTTCCCTGCCCGACATACGCCAAAGCATCCGCGAAACGGAAAACGCATTATGCCTGATGCTGAACCAGCCGGCGCAAAGCATTGCACGCGGCACGTTGGAAAGCCAGGAGCTGCCTGCCGAATTCTCCACCGGAATTCCTTTGCAGCTATTGTCTAACCGTCCCGACGTGAAAGCCGCCGAGATGTCATTAGCCGCAAGCTACTACGATACCAACAGCGCACGCGCCGCTTTCTATCCTCAGATTACATTAAGCGGTTCTGCCGGCTGGACCAACAGCGCCGGATCCGCCATCGTCAATCCCGGCAAATTGCTGGCCTCCACTATCGGTTCACTGACGCAGCCTCTGTTCTATCGCGGCGCCAACATAGCCCGTCTGAAACAGGCAAAAGCACAAGAGGAGCAGGCCAAGATCCAGTTCCAGACCACATTGCTCAAAGCCGGAAATGAGGTGAGCAATGCCCTGTACCAATATCAAATGACCTCGGATAAAGCCGTTTCACGCGAAATTCAAGTGAATTCTGCCCGTAAAGCTGCGGAAGATACAAAAGAATTGTTTAACTTAGGCACGTCAACCTATCTGGAAGTCTTGTCGGCCGAGCAATCTTACCTCAGCGCACAACTTTCAGAAGTGGCTGATACCTTCGACCGCATGCAGTCTGTAATCAGTCTGTATCAAGCATTGGGCGGAGGGAGAGAGAAATAATTATAAATGATGAATTCTGAATCATGAATTATGGACAGCCCTATGCTGCCGGTTCATGATTCGAAATTCATAATTCAAAATTAGAAAACATGATTAGTCCATTAGCATCTGTAGATTCAACCGCTAAAATCGGTAAGAATGTGACCATTCAGCCTTTCGCTTACATCGAAAGAGATGTGGAAATCGGTGATGACTGCGTGATTATGTCAAATGCAAGTATCCTCAAGGGTACTCGCTTAGGTAAAGGAAACAAGGTACATCATGGTGCCGTACTGGGTAGTGAGCCACAGGATTTTCATTACACAGGCGAAGAAAGCCGATTGATTATCGGCGACAACAACGACATTCGTGAAAATGTGGTTATCAGTCGTGCGACACACGAAAGCGGCTGCACGCGCATCGGTGACAACAACTATCTAATGGACGGCGTACACCTCTGCCACGACGTACAAATTGGCAATCACTGCGTATTGGGCATCAAGAGCACAGTGGCAGGCGACTGCCGCATAGACGACTGCACGATCCTGAGCAGCAATGTCATCCTGCATCAGAACTGCCACATCGGTAGTTGGGTGCTGATTCAGGCAGGTTGCCGCATTGCGAAAGATGTGCCGCCTTATATCATTATGAATGGCAATCCGGCAGAATACCATGGCATCAATGCAATGGTGCTCCAACACAAGCATCAGGTCACCGACCGTATTCTGCGCCATATCGTAAATGCTTACCGCCTGGTGTATCAAGGAAACTTCAGCGTACAGGATGCCCTGCAAAAGATTGAAGACCAGGTCCCGATGAGTGACGAGATACACAACATCATCAACTTTATCCGTAACTCCAAAGGTATAGCGAAGTAGTTCCCCGTACGTATAGCATGTCTCCGCATTCCAAACTCTCCGTAGCCGCTACGGAGAGTTAGAATGATAGCTTCATTCATAAAAACCAAAGTTTTATTCTTATAAATCAAACCTTCATTTATAAGAATAACTTTTATTTTAAGACTGAATGGCAACGGAAGCAACTATCCCCTACGAAGCCGGCAGGTTGCCATAGGATAGTGGTTCTCTCTTACTCGAAATGCAATTCTCCGAAGAACTCCGGACAGTGGAAGTTCGGTTTTTCCAAATCAATGGGACTCCACGACAAGAAATGGGGAGTCTGCAACTTATCACCGCATTTATAGAAGTTGGCACGAATCGTCTTACCACCCAGTGAGGTAATGTTATGCATGAAGAAAGCCGAATAAGGTATCACCAAAGCTACTTCCCAGCTACACTCTCCTACCCGCTCCTCAAAATCCTCACGCCCCAAAGAAGACCAGCGCTGCACCTTATCGAGCACCTCCTGCGGCGCATGCCTGCGGCCGTTCCGCCCTGCTCCCGCACCGATAAGCAAGCGTCCCGCACAGTTACATTCCATATTATAATACACCCCGTCTTCCGCAGGAACGGAGAAGAACTCCACACACGAATCTTCCCAGACAGGCCCGTTGTCCCTGCCCGCTACGGCACGTATGCTGTTTTCTTTCACTTTATAATGAATCAGGATAGCATTATCCGCATAAGCCATGCGGAATTTGACATCCGGACAATACGGATATGCCGCCCAGTTCACTGTATTAACCGGCTGAAAAGCCACTTTTTCTTCATCCAAAAGAGCAGGAACCGATTCCACCGGTATGTTTGCCATGCTCACTTTCTTGACATCCAGTTCTTTCATCATCTTATTTTTGGAGGTTAACGCGAATAAGGGGAAAACACAGCACCCCATTACCGCTGCTATCGTATATCTTATCGAATACATGAGGCTATGAACTCTTGCATTTCCGGAGTATGCTCTTCCACGCTTTGCAGCAATTTGAACTGCGCTTTGGTGCGCACCAGGTTGTGTTCCGGATATTGAATCTTATAGTATGTATCACCGTTAATGTAATCGGCAAGGAAACGCACACATTGCATATAAGGGAACAATGCGGCAGCATAAGGCAAATTCTCTATCTCCACCGGCAGCAGGAAAGATTTGGCCGACTCCAGATAGCCCTTTGTGAAAGCCTTGAATATCTCCATATTGAAATTCACGTTGGAGAGGTCTTTGTCATCTTCCAGCCCCGTATTGGCTCCCGAACGCAGAAAATCGCCAAAGTCGGAAAATACAAAACTGGGCATCACCGTATCGAGGTCGATGACGCAGAGTACATTGCCGTTTTCATCGAACATCATGTTGTTGACTTTCGTATCGCAATGGCAAACACGCTTGGGCAACTTGTTTTCACGATGCAAGCGTTCCGCCTTGCACATTTCATCGGCGCGACGCTCAATTTCATCCAGAAAATACCGCACTTCCCCCACACGTCCGGCAACATCCGCCGCCACAGCATCATGAAGCTGCTTCAAACGGAATTCCATATTGTGGAAATTGGGGATTGTCTCACCCAGACGGTCGGGAATATCGGCAAGCATGGCCTGGAAGTTGCCGAAAGCCGCACCGGCATAGTATGAATATTCGGGATTGACCGTTTCGTATGTCCTTGCATTGGGAATAAACGTCATGACACGCCAGTAATTCCCGCCGTCGAACCAATAAGTCTTTCCATTGTCGGCAGGAAGGAAATGGAGCACCTTACGCTCGATATCGCCTTCACCTTTTTCTTCCAGTTTCCTGCGGATATGAGTGGTTACGGCATTGATATTTGCCTGCAACATCTCTACATCTTGGAAAATGGCATGATTGATGCGCTGCAATACGTAATCGGGCGCATCGGCTTCGAGTGTGGTTACTTTATACGTGTCATTGATAAGCCGGCTCCTAAGGCTTGATTTCTTGCACTGTACCTGTTAATTGAAAATGAGATACGATAGATAAAAGGTCTTTCATGATAATTAAGAGATTAATTTATGGTACAAATATACCTTCTTTATTAGGTATAATCAGTTTATAATTGTTCGATGAAGTTCCAAATTTATACATTTAAGCAGACATAACCTCAAAATCCAAATAATAAATGAGATTCTTTGCCTAAAATATTCATATATTTGTAACTGAAACCTTAAAAATGACTCAACGTGCAGAAGCTTATCATCAGACTACTCTTCATTTTAGCGGGCATGGCTTTCGCAAATGTATATGGCCAGAACATTACTTTCAACCACCTTACCACTGACAACGGGCTATCGCAATTCTCCGTAAACAGTCTGTACATCGACGAAAGCGGTATTCTATGGATTGGCACGCGCGAAGGGCTGAACCGCTACAACGGGGAAGACATAAAGACCTATAAATTACAAAAGAACGATCCTAACAGCCTTTTCTGCAATACAGTACTGCGTATTGTGGGCAACCGCAACGGAAGCATCTATCTGCTCTGCACCGACGGAGTGGCCGAGTTCAACCTTATCACCCAAAAATTCACAACCTTACTGCAAGGGAGCATCAACAGCATCTACTACAATAACGGCCTTTTCATCGGTAAAAAGAACGAAGTCTACCGGTACAATGAAGAGACCGCCAACTTCGATCTCTACTATCAGTTGCCCAACGGCAGTCTGGATATCTTTTGCATGCACATTGACAAAGGTTATTTATGGATAGGCACTACCACCAACGGTGTATACCGCCTGAATATAGACAAAAAAGAACTGGAACACCCCATTCGGAAAGGGAATATCATCAGTTTCTATCGGGACAGCGGAGGAGAATTATGGATTGGTAGCTGGGAAGAGGGACTGTTCCATGTAAAGACAGACGGAAAGATCGAAAACTTCAAGTACGATGCCAAGAACCGCACAGCCTTTCTTCTAATTTCGTCAGGGCCTGTTGCGAGGACAATCTGGGAAATATATGGATAGGCACCTTCAACGGACTGAACCGTTACAACAAAAGCACCGGTTTGTTCCAAAACCATACCGCCAACGACATACAGAGCGACGGCCTTACACACTCTTCCATCTGGTGCATTGTAAAAGACAATCAGGCACGCTCTGGCTGGGAACTTACTTTGGCGGTGTCAACTACTTCAATCCGGAATATGAAATCTATACCCGCTACTCTTATTCTTCCAACGAAAAGCAAGGACTGAGCAACCCCGTCGTAGGGCGTACCATCGAAGATAAAAACGGCAACCTATGGATAGGAACCGAAGGCGGCGGCCTGAACTATTTCAACCGCCGTACACGCGAATTCAAATGGTATCGCCCTCAAGAAGGACGCAACAGCATATCGCACAATAATGTGAAAGCACTTTATTACGATGCCGACAAAGAAATTATATGGATAGGCACTCACTTGGGCGGTATGAACAGACTGGACATACGCTCCGGGCACTTTACCCATTACCGCATGGAAGATAACAACCAGCAAACTCTCCCTTCGGATATTGTCCGCGATATCATTCCTTACAAGGACCTCCTGATTGTAGCGACTCAAAACGGAGTGTGTCTCTTTGACCCTGACAGCGGAAAGTGCCGGCAACTGTTTAAAGACAGCAAAGAGGGGAAATCCATAAAAATGGTGGCGGATATACTACTCGATTCGGAAGGTACCCTGTGGATTGCCGCCACCGGAGAAGGCGTGTTCAGCTATCGTTTCGATACCCGGAAACTGACTAACTACCGCCATGACTCCCTCAATCCGAACAGCCTTAGTAACAACAACGTAAACAATATAATGCAGGACAGTCAAGGCCGCCTGTGGTTCTCCACTTCGGGCAGCGGCCTGGATCTATATCATCCTGCAAACAATGACTTCGAAAACTTCGACAAAGAGAAAAACGGCCTTGCCAGCGACTGCGTCTACGAGACGCAAGAGTCTGCCGCCAGTGGCAAATTACTGCTTATCACCAACCAAGGCTTCTCCATTTTTGACTATCAGAACATGCATATTAAGAATTACAGCGCCGAAAATGGGTTTCCGCTGACAGCCGTCAACGAGAATTCGCTCTGCATCACCCGCGATGGCGAAATTTTCCTGGGTGGCGTACAGGGCATGATTTCTTTTCATGAAATGGAGCTGAACTTTACACCAAAACCCTATAACATCATCCTTTCACGCCTCATCGTCAACGGACAGGAAATACACGCAGGGGACAAAACCGGTATCCTGCAACACTCCTTGTGCCACACCCGGGAGATAACGCTCAATGCAGACCAAAGCATGTTCAGCATAGAGTTTGCCACATCCAACTACATACCTGCCAACAAAGACGATATCATTTATAAACTGGAGGCTTCTCCGACGAATGGACCAATACGCGCGGACTGCACTCCATAACTTATACCAATCTGAACGCGGGCACTTACACCCTGCTCATCAAACCGGAAGAAAAGGATGAAAGCCTTTGCCCACAAGCGAGGCTCATCATCCATATACTACCTCCGTATTACAGAACAACCTTTGCCTACTTCATCTACCTCATCCTAACGACGGCAGTGTTATGGTACCTGATACGTACCTACAAATCCAGAATCAAACTGCAAGAATCCCTGAAATATGAGCAAAAACACATTCAGGATGTAGAAGCATTAAACCAGTCCAAACTGCGTTTCTTCACCAACATCTCGCACGAGTTCCGCACTCCGCTGACGCTGATCGTGGGCCAGGTGGAAACCCTTCTGCAATTACAGAACTTCACCCCCGCCATTTATAACAAGATATTAGGCATTTATAAGAACAGCATCCAGCTACGCGAACTGATCACCGAATTGCTCGACTTCCGCAAGCAAGAGCAAGGACATATGAAGATAAAGGTCAGCCCGCACAATATCGTGAATTTCCTATATGAAAACTATCTGCTGTTCCTCGAATATGCCAGCGCAAAACACATCAACTTCAACTTCGAGAAAGAAACCGACGAACTTGAAGTGTGGTACGACCAAAAGCAGATGCAAAAAGTCATCAACAACCTTTTATCCAATGCCATTAAGCATACGGAGGAGGAAGATACCATTACGCTCAGCGTGAAAAAAGAGGAAGACAACGTTGTGATCCGCGTAAAAGATACAGGAAGCGGCATCGATGCAAAAGAAATCGACAAGATATTCGACCGTTTCTATCAGATAGATCCGGTTAACTCCACCGATGCCGGGAAAAGCGGTACGGGCATCGGACTGGCGTTGACTAAGGGCATCATAGAGCTGCATCATGCACTATCCGCGTAGAAAGCGAACTCGGCAAGGGAACCAGCTTTATTGTCACCCTGCGTTTGGGCAACGGAATTTTTGACGCAGAGCAAATCAACCCCAACCCGGATTGTGTGCAACAAATAGAAATACCTAAACCGGAAACAGATGCTTTCCTGAAAACGGAACTTGAGGAAAATGCACCTATCAAGCGTATCCCGGATGCTAAAATGCTAATCGTAGAAGACAACGATTCCATCCGGGAAATGCTCGCCAATATCTTCAAACCATTCTACCAGATACTGACAGCTACCAACGGAGAAGAAGGCTGGGAACTGGTGCGCAACGAGATGCCCTGCATTGTGGTAAGCGACGTGGTGATGCCCAAAATGTCGGGAACAGAGTTGTGCAAACTTATAAAAAACGATTTCAACACCTGCCATATTCCCGTAGTATTGTTGACCGCACGTACCGCTATCGAGCAGAATATCGAAGGCTTGCGCATCGGTGCGGACGACTACATTACCAAACCATTCAACACAAGCCTACTGATTTCCCGCTGCAACAACTTGGTGAACTCCCGTATCCTCTTACAGGAGAAATTCAGCAAACAGCCGCAGGCAGCCGCCCAAATGCTCGCTACAAACCCGATTGACAAAGATATTCTGGACCGCGCCATGGCTATCATCGAACAACATCTGGATGATACGGAATTCAACGTCAATGTCTTTGCCAGGGAAATGGCAATGGCACGCACCAACCTGTTCACCAAGTTAAAAGCAATCACCGGACAGACTCCCAATGACTTTATTCTGACTATCCGCTTAAAAAAGGGCGCCTGATGCTACGCAATAACCCGGAACTAAACATCACAGAGATCTCCGACAGGATAGGATTCAGCTCTTCACGCTATTTCAGCAAGTGCTTCAAAGATATCTATCATGTCAGTCCGCTGGCGTACCGCAAGGGAGAGGAAGACGACAAGGAAAAGGAAGAGGAAGGGAGCGAAGAATAAGTTTTACATGTTTTGGACTTTTCATGCCTCTGTGTGTACTATTCTATACACAGAGGTTGGAAAAGAGCACATACCTTTGGAGCGGAAATCAAACTTTAAAGCCCAAAGACTATGAAACATTTATCTAACCTCCTACCATATCTCCCAAGCGCAATCCTCTTGGCGGGATGTGGCAATCATTCCAAACAGGCAGCTCCAAGTAGCCAATTGCAAAAGCCAAATGTCATCTATCTTATTTCGGATGACCTGGGCATTGGCGACCTTAGCTGCTATGGCGCCACAAAAGTAAGCACTCCGAATATCGACCGCCTTGCCGGTCAAGGTATGCAGTTTACCAACGCTTATGCCACTTCCTCCACAAGCACTCCCTCCCGTTTCGGCCTATTGACAGGTATGTACCCCTGGAGACAAGAAAATACCGGCATCGCTCCGGGTAACTCCGAACTGATCATCGACACAGCCTGCGTTACAATGGCTGATATGTTCAAAGAAGAAGGCTATTGCACAGGAGCCGTTGGCAAATGGCACCTGGGATTGGGGCCTAAGGGCGGAACGGACTTCAACCATGAAATCAAGCCGAATACGCAAGACATCGGTTTCGACTACGAATTTATAATTCCTGCTACTGTGGACCGCGTACCCTGTGTTTTCGTAGAAAACGCCCATGTTGTAGGACTCGATCCCAAAGATCCTATCACCGTCAATTATAATCACAAAGTAGGCGACTGGCCCACCGGGCTTGAAAATCCAGAATCAGTAAAAATGAAGCCCAGTCAGGGACACAATAATACCATTATTAACGGTATTCCCCGCATTGGCTGGATGACCGGCGGCAAATCGGCCTCTGGGTAGATGAGGACATTGCAGACATTATTACCGGCAAAGCTAAAGATTTCATCATTTCACATAAGAATGAACCTTTCTTCCTGTATATGGGCACACAAGACGTACATGTTCCCCGCGTTCCTCACCCACGCTTTGCAGGGAAAAGCGGTTTAGGACCGCGCGGTGACGTCATTCTGCAATTGGACTGGACAGTTGGTGAATTATGCGTACCCTCGACAGCTTGAATATTGCCGACAATACAATCTTCGTATTTTGCAGCGACAACGGGCCTGTCATTGACGACGGTTATCAGGACCAAGCTCTCGAATTGCTGAACGGACACACGCCCATGAAGCATTATCGTGGCGGCAAGTACAGCTCGTTCGATGCCGGCACCCGTATTCCATTCATTGTCCGCTGGCCCAATGGGATCAAACCGGGCAAACAACAGGCCCTATTCTCCATGATTGATGTATATGCTTCATTCGCAGCCCTGCTGGATCATCAGCTTCCCACAGGTGTCGCCCCCGACAGCCGCGACCAGCTTGATAGCTTCCTCGGTACGGATACCGCCGGGTGCAACTACATAGTGCAACAGAACCTGAACAATACCCTATCCATCATCAGCATAACTGGAAGTATATCGAGCCAAGCAACAAACCGGCCTTGGAATACTGGACAAAAATAGAAATGGGAAACAATCCCGAACCCCAACTTTATAACCTGTCCATTGATCCTTCCGAGAAAAACAACGTGGCTAAGGACCATCCGGATAAAGTAAAAACACTCTCCGCCCTATTGGAAGAAGTGAAAAGCGCAAAGAACCAACAATATCGACAGACACAAAACTTCTAACCTAATCTCTATGTCGATAATCAATTAAAAGACTTTAATTGATTACACTTGAATGAGAGAGAAGGATCGTGAGATTCTTTCTCTCTTTTTAGAATATCGCTCTCTTCATAAAAGATACGGAATAAAAAACGTATCTTTGCAGCCATGAACAATAATTTATTACCTATACATTTCGCTCCGCTCCAAGGCTATACAGACGCGTATATAGGCTGGCACACGCCCGTATATTCGGTAGCATCGACACTTACTATTCCCCTTTTGTACGTGTGGAACATGGTGAGATCCGTCGTAAAGACGCACGCGATATAAGTTCGAAGAATAACCGGGAAAGAATACACCTGATTCCCCAGCTGATTGCATCACAGCCCGACAAGCTGGAACAGATAATCACTCTTTTCATCGAGAACAATTATCAGGAAGCAGATATCAACTTGGGATGCCCTTTCCCAATGTTGGCCAAACGTCACAATGGCGCCGGAATGTTGCCGTATCCGGACGAGGTAAAAGATCTGCTGACCGCCGCAATAGAAAAATACCCTCAAATCCATTTCTCCGTCAAACTCCGGCTGGGTTGGGAAAATACAGAAGAATGCCTCGCACTGCTGCCATTGTTCAATGCCCTTCCTTTGACACATATCATCCTACATCCGCGTTTAGGGAAGCAACAATACAAGGGAGAGGTGGATTTAAGTGGATTTGAGGCTTTTTATAACGGGTGCGAAAAGCCTTTATTATACAATGGAGACCTGCATACAGTGGAAGATATACAAACGATTACAGAACGCTTTCCAAAATTGGCAGGAGTAGTCATAGGACGTGGCCTGCTCGCCAATCCTGCCTGGCATGGGAATACCGACAAGGGAAAAAGCTCTCTCCCGATGAGATAATTGAGAAAGTAGGACAGTTGCATGCAGAAGTTTACAGCACCTATGAAGAGTTACTGCAAGGCGGAGAAACACAGTTGCTAATGAAAATGAAAAGCTTTTGGGAGTACCTGTTACCCGATGGAAACCGTAAAGCCAAAAAGACCATACACAAAACCAGTAAAATAGCCAATTACCGAATGGCAGTAAATGATTTACTTTCTTCATATAAATGAGGCGGGAACTACAATCCTAAAAGCACCGGTTTTCTCACATGAAAATGAAAAACAATCTATGAATAACCTTTTATCCGCAGATTGTTTTTTTATTATACTGTAATTATAGGCCAAACCTCCTCCCAGAGCCCCTATAACACTACTTTCATGTACAAAATTAGACTATTTCCGAACGATTACCTTATATATCTGCCCTATCATATTAATATTTTTGCACTGTGATTTTGTACTCACAGAAATGGAATTATAACCTTATTAATCAATTAAACCAATATTTATGAAAAAGAAGCTGATCTTTTTGAGGGCATTAAGTACAGTATTGCTTTTTGTCTTTTTCGTAACACAAACCAATGCACAGGCATTGACCGTTACAGGTACTGTAAATGATAACTTCGGTCCTGTCATTGGTGCATCTGTTTTTGTAAAAGGAACCAACAACGGTTGTATAACCGACCTTGATGGCAACTTCACCCTATCCAATGTACCTTCCAAAGCGGTATTGGTAGTTTCATTTATCGGCTATCAGACACAGGAAATCCCCGTAAACAACCAAAAGAAATTCACTGTCAATTTAACAGAAGACGCCCAACAACTGCAAGAAGTCGTTGTCGTTGCTGTGGGATATGGCGATGTCCGCCGCAAGGACCTGACAGGTTCCATCGCCAAAGCAGACATCAAAGAATTGACTAAAACCCCTGTCAACAACGTTGCCGAATCTTTAGGCGGACGTATTGCCGGTGTACAGGTTTCATCGACAGACGGCGGTCTGGGGGATAACTTCAATATTGTTATCCGCGGTGCCGGTTCATTGACCCAAAGTACGGCTCCTTTATACGTCATTGACGGTTTTCCACAGGAAACATCCAACATGGGCTCTTTGAACCCCAACGACATTGAATCGATTGATGTTTTAAAGGACGCTTCAGCTACTGCCATTTACGGTTCGCGCGGCGCCAATGGTGTGGTCATCATCACAACGAAGAAGGGAAAAGCAGGCAAACCGACTATCTCCTACAATGGAAGTTTCACAGTAGGTTTGGTAAACAATACCCCCGAAATGATGAATGGATATGAATTCGTCAAGCTCCAACAAGAAATCATGGGTACAGAAGATTTCACCAACATGTATCTGAAAGACGGGCTTACATTGGAAGATTACCGTAATTTCAAATCCTACGATTGGCAGAAAGAAATCTATCGTACCGCTTTAAGCCACAACCACCACGTACTCCTGAATGGCAATGCTGGAGATTTGAAATATTCCACATCAGTCTCTTACAACAACCAGCAGGGTGTTATTATCAATTCAGACCTGAGCAGATACCAGGCACGTGTCAATTTGAGCCAACAATTCAATAAAAGATTGAAGGTAGACGCTAACGCAAACTTTGCCAGCACAGTGCAAAACGGTCCCAATCCCTCTACCAATACTTCATCCATGTCTACAGCCTTCATGTACAGCGTATGGGCATATCGTCCCGTATCACCCTCAGGAGCCGATTTAATGGAGGAGATCTATGACACAGACATCGATATGGCGGAGGATTATCGTTTTAATCCCGTATTGTCAGCAAAAAACGAATACCGGAAAAATACCACTAATACATTGCAGGCAAACCTCAGTGCAGAGTATGAAATCATTAAAAACTTAAAGTTCAAGGTTTCGGCAGGCTATTCAAGCCGCGACTCAAGAAAGAAGAATTCAACGGTCCCAATACCCGTACGGGAAACTCCCATCCCTCCAATACGCAAAGTAAAGGCATCAATGCCAAATTGTACCAGTATGAATTCAGAAGCTATCTAAACGAGAACACCTTGACCTATCAGTTCAATAAGAACCGTCACAGCATGAACGCATTGGCAGGTTTGAGTTTACAAAAGAACAGTGACTACGCCCATTCTGTGGCAACCGAACACATCAGTAATGAATCTTTTGGAATGGCAGGCCTGGACAAAGGAACTAACCAGACAATCGAAAGCAATCAGGGAGAAAACAAGATGATGTCCTATTTTGGCCGTATCAATTACAACTTTGACTCAAGATACTACATCACTGCTTCCATGCGTGCTGACGGTTCTTCCAAATTCCCGAAAAACAACCGTTGGGGATATTTCCCTTCCGGATCCGTAGCATGGGCGTTTGGTCGTGAAGCCTTTATTTCGGAAAACGCCTCTTGGCTATCCAACGGAAAATTACGTATCAGCTACGGCCAGACCGGTAATAATCGTGTAGGCGACTTTGATTATATGGCTAAACTGATAACCAGCGATGATGTCTACAAATATCCATGGAACAGTTCCTTTACCCCTGGTTTCCATATTTCCAATAAGGCCAACTCACAACTCAAATGGGAAACAACCGAACAGTTCGACTTCGGTTTGGATTTAGGCTTCCTCAACGGACGCATCAATCTGACTGCCGATTATTATATAAAGACAACCAAAGACTTGCTCCTTCAGGCAGACGTTCCGGGAAGCTCCGGGTTCACAAGCGCGACACTCAACGTAGGAAAACTCGAAAATAAAGGTCTTGAAGTTACTTTAGAAACCATTAATATGAAGAACAAGAAATTCTCTTGGACTTCCAACTTCAATATAGCATTCAACTCCAATAAGATCACCGCACTGACAGAAGGCAAAGGCGAAATTACCAGCTATGTGAGTTGGGATAACAAATATAAAACCATGCCCGCATATGTCAGCCGTATAGGAGAATCGGCAGGCAAAATGTATGGTTTCATCTATGAAGGTACGTATAAAGAATCCGACTTCAATGTTACCACAGGGGCAAACGGAAAGACAGTATACACCCTTAAAGAAGGAATCCCGGCTTATGTGAAGGACTGCCAGCCCGGCGATCCTAAATACAAAGACATGCCGACCATAGATACCAATGGTGACGGCATTCCCGACACAGGCGACGGTGTTATTACAGATGACGACCGTACAACCATCGGTGACGGCCTTCCCAAATGTACAGGCGGTTTCACAAACAGTTTTACGTATAAGAATTGGGACCTCAGCATCTTTTTGCAATGGAGCTTAGGAAACGATATCTTGAATGCCAACCGTATGGTTTTCGAGAACCCTGCCAAAAAGAAGAACACCAACATGTTTGCATCTTATGCCGGACGTTGGACTCCTGAAAACTCCGGCAGCGACATGCCGCGTGCAAACGCCCTCGGTTCCAATGAATACAGTTCCCTTTATGTGGAAGACGGTTCATTCCTAAAACTGAAAACAATCTCCTTAGGCTATAATTTCTCCGCAGCCATGTTGAAGAAAGCACATATCAGTTCTGCCAGAGTATTCGTTTCTGCAGAAAACATTGCGACTATTACAGGATATTCAGGTTCCGACCCGGAAGTTTCTACACGTAACTCCGTTTTGACCCCGGGCTTTGACTGGTCGGCATACCCTCGTTCATTCAACGCTTCTATCGGAGTAAACCTTACTTTCTAATTACAAACGTATAAAACAAAAACAATTATGGAAAAATTCTATAATATCCTCAGAAAAGCCCTTGTCATCATTGGAGTATTCTCCATGACTTCATGCGACTTCCTCGAAACCGAACCTTTCGACTTTGTTTCTCCCACTACATTCTACAGAAACGAGTCTGAATGTACAATGGCACTTGCTGCCGTATACTATCCAATGGCCACCAATATCCTTTATGGAAATTTCTATTCAACAGAAATGACGAATATTGATGACCTAAGCTACTACACCCGTAACTCCAATTTTTCCGGAAAACTATGGGCAAATGACTATACCAGCAGCACCAAAGAGATCTGGGATATCTGGGCGCAATTATATACCGGAATTAAAAAATGCCAACGGCCTGCTTGAAAATATCGATAAAGCAGAGATGGATGAACCTATAAAAAACAGGATTAAAGGTGAAGCAAAATTCCTCCGAGCCTATTATCATTTCCTACTGGTACAAGCTTTCTATGAAGTTCCTATCCGCAAGCAGTCTTTAGACGACATTAATGCTGCCAGCATACCGGCCACCCCCCACGCTGAAGCCTTAGACTGGATTATTGAGGAAATGGAAGACTGCCTTTCTTTAGTTGACAATAAAGAATATGATAAAAGTCCTTCTCACGTAAAAGAGAACACCGTATATGGTATTCTGGCACGTGTGTGCTTATGGCGGGCAGGAGCACCGTCCAATGGCGGAGAGGCTTTCTACAAAAAAGCAGCCCAATATGCCAACGAAGTCTATAAATCTAAAAAACATGATTTGAATCCCGATGTATATGCCATGTGGAAATGTATGGCTACGGATAAGTATGACACCCAGTATAACGAATCCATCTGGGAAGTGGAATTTATAGGAACCCGTCTGGACAATAACTATACAGAAAGCCGTATTGGCAATACCATCGGTAACGCGCAAAGAAACGGTGAAGCGTCAGGTAAAGGTTATACCTACGCTTTCTACGCAGGCACACTGGTACTTTGGGACTTATTCGAGAAAAATAGCACAGATAAACGTCGTGACCTCTCCATGGCACCTTATTACCTGAATGCAAAAGATGCACAAGTGAAATGGAAAAACCATGAAATTACCATGCGCCGTTGCGGAAAGTTCCGCCGCGAATGGGAAACAGCCGAAGCCAAAAATAAAAACTGGACTCCCGAAAACTATCCGATTCTGCGCTATGCTGACGTCTTGCTGATGCTGGCAGAGGCTGAGAACGAAGTAAACAAACAACCCACAGATTTGGCTTATACAGCCTCAATCTGGTGCGCAAACGTGCAGGCATCCCCGAAGTGAAAAACCTCTCTTATGATCAGTTCCAACAGGAGGTGCGCGATGAACGTGCACGCGAACTCTGTTTGAGTCTATCCGCAAGTTCGATTTGGTACGCTGGGGCATATACACTGACAGAATGCAGAACGTATTAGGAGCAGCAGCGGCCGACAAACGCTGGAACTCACAGTCTCAAAGTGATGTCAAAGCAGATAAGACCGGTGGTAAATACAACTTTGCCGGTACTGTTGCGGCCAAAACAGAAGAAAAACATCAGTTCTATCCTATCCCCAATAAAGAACTGTCTGTAAACACCAAACTGGAACAAAACAAATGGTGGAAATAAAGCCGCAAGACTTCTAACCTTACCATCTCTTATCAATAGTAAAATAGACCTTAATCAATTTTATTTTAAAGAGGAGAGTAACCCGCAAGGTTCCTCTCCTCTTTTTCTGCCCGAATGAATGATTTATCTACCTGTTTTGTACAATCTGCACACATAATAAGAGCAATATTCCGTAGTTTTGCAATATATAAATTAATCACCTTAAATTATTTTGATAGCTATGACGCAGAAAAACGTTCTACTATTTCTAATCTTACTCTACTTCAGTTCGCCTGCTGTTGCACAACTTACAGGCTTTGAAAAAGAAGTTCCCCAAAACTTCAAGAGTTCCAATGGACAAGAGTTAGCTTTATCTTCATTATACTATAAGGAGGGTAATAAAAGCCTGGAATGGAACTTCTCCCCAAACAGTATATTAAACATTCCGTCCGAATCTGTCTTTACCTTGAATGACGACAATGGAATTACTTTATGGATTTACAATGAAGAGCCTCAGCAAGACACCTTGCGTTTTGAGTTTATTCTCCTACGGGACACGTTTCCTACCATTTTGGCTTCCGGCTGTATTCTGCCGGATGGCGTGCCTGCTGGATAAGCTTTAAATACATGCAGGGAGATAAAAAAGAAAAAGAAGATAGCCGGATATCGCATCGTTGCTCCCAACCGCACAGGACGTATCTTTTTAGACCGTCTGACCTTCCCGGTACAGAAAATTAATGACCGCACTACTTCGGATTTACAAATGCCGACCAACAACTCGCTTACTTATCGCGATCTATGGCATTGGTGTCGTGTCTGGCAGTGGGAACAATACCGATACGACCTACCTTTGAGCAAAGCACTGACCACAACCGAAAAACAAGAGCTGGCTACCATAGAAGCGCGACTTACCGAAGCGCTTGACATTAAAAAAGCACCTCGAAAAGATGTGTCAAAAGCCTATAATACATTCAAAACAGCTGCTATCCGCCCATCCGGAAATGGTTTCACCGGCGCTCCTATTGTCGCCCCCGATGAGCTAAACCGCCAAAAAGGAGAAATCTCCTTAAATGATCTGGAAGATATGCTATCAGGATTTGCATACGACGCCTGCTACAATCACTCCGCCCAATCCATGAAGAATTACTTCCTTGTCTGGGATTATGCCATCAATCAAGGTTTTGCCTTTGGCAGCGGCATGGGGACCAACCATCACTATGGTTATCAGATCAGGAAAATATATACCACAGCATGGCTGATGCGTGATGCCATTTGGAAAGCTCCCAATAGGGACAACATTCTTTCTGCACTTATTTTCTGGTCTGCACTGCAAGAAACAAGAATACCTTATCAATATGGTCGGGACGAGCTTTTAGACAGCTGGCATACTTTGCTAATGCCCAAAACCATATCTGCTCTTATGTTTGTGGACGAAAGAGAAAGGCACGCGCCTAACAGGACTTTCAAGATGGTTGAGCGGCTCTTTGCAATACAGCCCGGGCACAATAGGAGGAATCAAAGTGGACGGAACAACTTTCCATCATGGAGGATTCTACCCAGCCTATACTACCGGAGTGCTTGCATGGTGGGACAGTTCATCGCACTCACCAGCCACACCCAATACGTTCCTACTCAGGAAGCACGCCAAGTCTTAAAATCCGCTTTTATATCTATGCGCAACTACTCCAACAGTCGCGAATGGGGCATCGGCATCAGTGGAAGACACCCTTTCGGAGGTGGCATGAAAGATGATGACGTAAAAGCATTTGCCTACCTTGCCCTTTCCGGCGATTTATCGGGAGAAGGCAATACATTCGACCACCATTGGCAGCCGCCTATCTGAGACTTTGCGACAAGGATACTCCGGAAGCAGAATATTTTAAAAAGAAAGGTATTACCCCTGCAAAAGCTCCACAAGGCTTTTTTGTATACAATTACGGTTCGACAGGAATCTTCCGTCGTAACGACTGGATGGTGACCTTAAAAGGATATACTACCGACGTATGGGGAGCCGAGATCTATAAAAAAGACAACCGGTACGGACGTTACCAAAGTTATGGTTCCGTCCAAATCATGGGATATCCCTCGCGCATAGCCAGCGGCTATGATGAAAACGGGTGGGATTGGAATCGTCTGCCTGGAACAACCACCATACATTTACCATTCGAACTATTGGACAGCCCGCTACCCGGAACCACAATGGCCCACTCCAAAGAAAACTTCTCCGGCAGCAGTGCATTGGAAGGGAAAAACGGTATGTTCGCCATGAAGTTAATGGAACGCAACCTGAAAAACTTTACTCCGGATTTCGTAGCCCGCAAATCAGTCTTTTGCTTTGATAACCGTATGATATGCCTAGGCACAGGTATCAGTAACAGCAATGCATCTTTTCCAACCGAAACAACTCTTTTTCAAAGTACATTCCAAAAAGGGAAAACCGACATTCATGTGGACGGAAAGCTGAGAAACGAGGCCTTTCACCAGACATTAGATGACAAAAAACGCCATTATATTCAGGACGGATATAATAATTATTATTTTATCAACGGCAACGACGTGCAGATACAAATTGCTCACCAAGTATCGCGACACGAAAAAAACCGCACTGAAACACAGGGAACCTTTGCCTCTGCCTATATCAATCATGGAGTATCACCGCAAAATGCCCAATACGAATACATGGTACTGGTACAGCCCACACCTAAAGAGTTGAAAGCAGTCCGTCGGAGAGCACCTTACCGGATCCTCCATAAAGATGATACTGCCACGTGTCGCCGACAATCAAACCGGTATTACCGCCTATGCAGCTTTTGAGGCTTACTCTCCTGCAAAAGATGAGATATTCCTCTCCATCCCGGCAGAAACAATGGTAATGCAAAAGCAGGCAGGCTCCAAACTTTTACTCAGTGTATGCGATCCGAACTTGAATATATCCGAGAAAACCTACACGACCAAAGAGCCCAGCCGTCCGATTGAAAAGAAATTAATTCTTAAAGGGAAATGGAGAAGTACAGCTCCCAATAACAAAATAACCGTACATTCCAATCAGACAGAAACTGTTCTCATTGTAACTTGCCAACATGGGCAACCCGTAGAATTCACATTATCACGTGAATAAATCTTTAATGGATGAATTTACATACCTGGAATCAGGTGCACCTCAGGACGTATCTGAACTACATGATGTAATTTCATCCATTCACTCAGATAAGCACGATGCTGTGCAAGTATCTCCTGATACTTCTTCTCTATGGCCAAATTCCGCATCTCGCCACGATCCTTTTCCATGTCATAAAGCTGTTCACGATAAAGCCCCTTATCATATAATACATACTTATAATGCGGGGTACGCAAAGCCCAGCACGTGTAACACCTTTGTCAAATGTCGTTTCAGTAACGACATAAGGCTGGTGCATCTGTTCCGGATCCGCATTTTCCACCAAAGCCTTAAAAGAAACGCCATGCAAGCCTCCGGGAAGGGGAATACCTGCCCAGTCACATACGGAAGCGAAAAAATCAACACCTGCGTTAATGAGCTGAGGCATTTCCTTACCGGCATTCTTCTTTCCGGGAAGGGTTACTATCAGAGGAACATTCACAACTTCTTCGTATAGGGCCGATTTCTGATTCCAATGGTGCGCTCCTACTCCGTCACCATGGTCGCTCGTAAAGATAACAACTGTATTCCTCCACAAATTCCGCCTGTCAACGGCATCGACAATCTTACCGATTTCGGCATCCACCTTCTCTACTAACCGAAAATAAAGACTGCGGTAACGACGCCAGTCATCAGGTGAATAATGGCGAGTGGGATAAGCCGAGTAATTCAAAGCCTGCTCATAGTCTATCACATCGGCATCATAAGGATTACGGGCAAAGTTGGAAGCAGTCCGGGCCACTCATCTTGAGAGAGTTCGGGCAGATTGCCAAACGGCAGATTCTGGCTACGGGCATATTCGCATATATTGTGAGGATTGTCAAAGCCCACCACAAGAAAGAAAGGTTTGGAATGTTTCCGGTCAAGGAAAGCGACAGAAGCCTCCGCCAGTCCGTTGTCATTATGCGGATAAATGGCAGAAAATCCAAATTCCTTATCAGGCATGGACGGCGTATGCACATGCCACTTCCCGGCGTAGGCACATTCATAGCCAGCATTTTGCACCAACCAGCCCAAACTAGCAGTGCGCAACGAATCGGCCATAGGCACATTATTGCGTGCAAGGCCAACCTCGTGGGAGGTATATCCCGTAAACATGGACGCCCTGGAAGGTCCGCTCAAAGGAGCAGAACAATAGGCATTCCTAAACAATACACCGACTGTGCCAGACGGTCCATATTGGGTGTATGCAAATCCGCATTCCCCATGCAACTCATGGCAGAAGCAGTCTGCTGGTCGGTTACGATATAAATGATATTCGGCAACTCCTTTGCCCCCGTCAATGAAGGGGCAAAAGCTGTTGCAAACAACATGATATTCTTTAATTCTATCATAGTAAAAATCTCCTATAAAAGTTTATTTACGTAATTCCACATCAAAACTAGCCGCATCCCTGCATGTAAAACGCAGTACGGTCTGTTTCTTATCTGCTGAAACAAGCTTGCAATAGGGAGTCTCCGCCACTTGCCACAAGCCTTTCAAAGTAACGGTTACGGGTATTTCCCCACTATCATTATCAATCCATGGCCGAGAATAGATACTCCGTTCAATCCGCTTGCCATCCTTGTCAAAAGCCTCATCGCTCGAACCGCGGTACAATGCAGATCCGGCTGGGAAACGGTCAACAACAGCTTGCCGTTATTTTCACGCACCATTACCAAACAGGAAGTGTCCGCCTTTTGCAACAAACCATCTGCCGGAAGCGACCGGGGAGTTTCAAACAATACGTAAGAAGTGATATTATCCGTCAGAGAATGGACAATATGGGCGTTACGATCCTGCTGGAGAACTCTATAAGCGGGGTTCTTTGCAAATGTTTTCAAGGAAGCCGCATCGGTATGAGGCAATACGGCATATTCATAAGAAGCACCTGCCGGAGCTTTCCATGTTGCAATGTCAAGGAGACCCAATCACCCGAGGTGGCTTCGCACTCCGCTCGCCTACTGTGACTTGCGGGAAATTCCTTTCATATTTCGCGTCCGCCATAGAGTGCTTGGAAAGGTAATACCCCACCCCGTTCGGATCAATATAAGTCTGTCCGCCGCCTTTGCAGGCATTCCAATATTGACGGGCTTCAGGAGTTACGGCTGCCAACTGAAAAACGGTTGTCTCCGTAGGAAATTCCGAATTCGTATTTTCAATGTCTGTGCCCAGACATACTATCATGTCGCCAAAGAAGTGAAAAGACTTGCGGGCCCGATGCGAACCGTTGTACTTGTCATGTTCATGCAGCTTCATGCCGAAGTTGCCATTCAGACGCGCCTGTGACAACCCGCCGGCAAAAGCCTCGTCGGAATAAAGCATTTCCTCCATGCCGGAGAAAGTATCCACGTTCAGCACTTTGGCACGCAACTGTTCAAAAGGCAGATGAATACTGGTCACGCCCGGAATACGGTTCCAGTCAAAACCATTCTCCTGCCAACCGCTTGTAGTAAAAGTCACCATTTCACCGGGTTTTCCTGTCAGAATCTGCATACTGCCATGTGCCAGATAACGACCATAGAAATTGGCGGGCAGATAATGTTCGGCGGCCCACAAATAGCGGGAATGTCCACGTACTACCGCCATCCAATTATCCCGGCGCTGCACAGAAACACAGCCGTAACCCAATGCAAGATTACCTTGCGGATCGGGCTCAGGGCGGAAACCCTGCGCTTCAAGCAGCTCCTTCATCTTCAACTCCTGCCGGGCAGAAGCCTTCGGCAGATAATCAGGGGCATCCTTATCGGGCATTCCGGTATAAGCCGCTAAACGCAGGTAAGCGGCTGCCATATCGGCATCATATGCCTGCTTGCCATCCGGAGTGCCGGCAACAGCCATAGTGGCATATTGGATAGGAACCAACTCCCCCTTGCCATTGGGATGACGACCTGACATGGAAAGCGGCCACTGTTTCAGGTTGCAATAGAAACGCATGGTGAGCAACACGTTCTTTACTGTCTCATGCGCCAGTTCGGATAGTTTAAATTCCGTTCCGCTCAACAAATAAATCATGCTCGTAGCTCCGTCCAGACCTCCCACCGCATAGGCGGGATAATTATTGCGGTGATGGAAACAAGCGCCATCCGTCTTGAAAGACCCCGCCAATCCCGGCGCGGACGACAGCCGTAATCCAGCCAGCGTGAGAAAGAGCGCAGGTATTGCAGCTTCTCCGGACTGTTCTCCATAATCAGGATACTGGCAATACGGCCTTGCAATTTAGTATTGAAAGTATCTATATCAATGCCGTTTTCCGTAGGCTTGGGATACACCTCGTTGGTAATGGCATACCAGTTCAGTGTACGTTCAGCATCCTTCAACTTTCCTGCCTCACGCAGGACGTCCTTCATCAGGAAGTAAGAAACGAAAAGCCCACGCATGCTGTAACCGTAGTGGTGGATATTGCCCCAGCAGCTGCCATAGGCAACGCCCTGGTCGGTAATATGGTCGTACATGGCAAGAAACTTCCGTTTCAGTTCATCCCTCACGCCGGTATCCGAAGCATTGTTATAGGCTATGGCAATACGCTTCATCAGGTTGAAGTATTCGTTCATCTCCATGCCTAACCGGGTAAACATATCTTTATTCCAATCAGGTATCATACGTTCATAAGCCTCCGCCTGCCTGACCATAAAAATAGGTAAGCCGGTAACCTTCCCATTTTTATACGTGATCTTATAGGTATCGTATTTCTTGCGGATGCCGTCCAGCTCTTTATCCGTAAATTTGGAAGGTGTATAGAGCATATCCCTGAAACGTTTCTCTATCTCCTGTACCTCCCGCTTCTGCTGCTCGCTGACAGGAGTCAAGGCCATATCGGTTTCCACAAAGAATGTTCGTAAATGACAAGCCAGTGGTTGGTGGTTCCTTTGTTGACAAAAGGCACTTGCACATCGGCTGCTTGCTGGCGAGCATCCACCTTGCTGGCAAGTATGATATGATCCAAGTATAGCTTACCTTTGACATCGGGAGCAATCACACGCATCTCGTTCATTCCCTCTTCGGGCACGCCTTCCATATCGCGTTCATAGCATACCCATGCCGCACGCCAACCGGTAAAGTTGATACCAAACGGGAAAGAAGTACATTTCTTTCCGTCCTTCAGAAATTCAAATCGGATTTTTTTGTCTTGAGCCTCCTCATTATACACCCATACGATGAAAGCGGAAAGATACGTATCTTTTCCGGTAGGATCTTTCTTCTCGAATTTCAGGTCTTTCTTGACAGACAACACAGCACCCGGATCAAATGTCCAACTCAGACTATGCAAACCATCTTTATAATGTTCTCCACTGATACCTAGTCGGGAGCCTGTTCCCGAAATAAAGGCCGGCACTTGCGGTTCTTCAAAAGAAAGCAGTCTTTCACTCTTCACCACCTGCGCTTCCGCATTTACCGGCAGTAAAGTTCCGAGAAGCATTCCTGCTCCCATTGTCCATTTACTAAATTGCATCATGTTTATTTCTTTAAGGTTATCTATATCTTTTGCATTGTACAAAGGAAGCCCTCTTTCACCAAAAACAGGGGCATAAATCGTACAGAAGAGGTCTAAAAAATGTCATAACCCCTTCCTGCAAAGTACAGAACAGCGGTCACCATTCTGCAAGAAAGCAATTTTAAATCAAGGATGAAGTTCTTCGAAGGCCTTATTTTCTTCCTGCATCGTACGGACGGTTTCTTCCAGCTCGCTCACTGGCAAATCGGAGTTGTACCAATCGTTATAGCAATCAGTGACATACCATTTACCGCCTATCAAGTCGAAAACGACACGCAAAGAAGGCTCCGACTCATCATATCCGGCCTCGAACTCTTTATGGGCAGGTCCATCCTGCGTAAAGCGGGATATGTAAGTTCCTCCCTCCTCCTCCGTAATACGTCCTTCCCGCAACGTCTCACTATCCAGCAACGCCCATTTATCGCGGGTAAAAGGGAACGTCTGCTCCGTCTCTCCGTCATCTTTCAGCAAGATAATGGGAGACTTCAAAGGGAACTTGATGCGTGAATACTGAAATGGAGCGCTGGATGTGAATTTCTGGAGAAATATCTTGAAATCCTCTTCGGCAGCCAGACTACTGAAGGTGGAGAGCACGACAGCCGTACACAGACAAAAAACAAAGTGAATTGCCTTCATAATAGATGCGAGTTATTTCGATTCAGACCACAAAGATACAACAAGCCAGTAATTTGCAATAAAAAAAAGCGAGAATTTACAGTATGCTGCCTCTATTCTTCTTCACCTAACAGCTAATGTCCTGTTTTTTTAATTTCACCCGTTCATTTTCTTTTCAGATATTCATATCCGAACCGGCAGCGCAAACAGTCCTTCCGGTCACAATATTCCTTTTGGAGCTGGAGCAACGCTTGCGAGTCCGCCGCCGTAGAAACAGGCAGCCCTGCCCCACTCCACATACGGATGATATGATTGTCCTCCGCCTTCAATGCTTCGAGAAAACATGTGGCGCGGTCGCAAAGTCGTTCATCCGCCTTGTGTATTCCATAAGCATAAAGAAAGGGAATGACGGTATTGATGAGAAGCAAGTTCAAGGTATTCTCGCCCATACGCTTTTTCCGGCGTGGCGAAGTTTTTGCAAAAGAAAAATGCTCTTCCCAATAGGGGGAGAGTTGCACAGTCAATATTTGCTTCACGTCTTCCGGTGTTTCCACCGCCATAATGCGGGAAAACAGTAGCTGCTCCTTATGATACAGATCGGCAAGCTGTGCCAGACGCACATGAGGGAAGTTATCGGGACGCAGACGAAGAAAACGCCACTGTCCGGCAGCCATAGGCGCAGGAAGGTCGAACTTATGCTGCAAATAATAAAATTCCTTCCGGAGCTTTTGATAGTAGCTGTCTTGGATGGAATCTTCCTCCAGCAATCCTGCCTGTCCAAAAAAGAATGCTTCCACCTGAAACAAGCTGTCCCGATGCTTATCTACTGCACGCAAAGGCAGATGACCGGCCCATGCTTCAAAAGCGTCGCCATTCAGTCCGAAACCGAAATTACGGGCAAGGGTGATAAAGAACACGTCTTCCCAATGGTTATTGCAACGTTCCAGACGTACGGCGATATCCTGAGCCTTTCGTTCAAAACGCTCCACCTGCAAGGCCGACAACCAGGAATGGACGGTCAGCTTCGGTAAGGAACTAAGGATGGAATGACAAGGAGGATACGCTTCCGCCTGCCGTAATTCGGCATAACGGCAGCGGACGCTTTCCGGACAACACAGTTGCAACTGAGCGATTACATCACCGTTGGTACGATGTACCTCACAGTCGGAAACACCCACAACATGCAGGATTACATTATCATAGGCCGTATTCCGGTCGTGTCCATGACGAAACCAGTCTGAAGCCTGTGCATGCAACTCCACGTTACCCACCCAAAGCATATTATCTATTTTCAGTTTTGCGTTAAAGAAGTCGGGGCCTGCATTGGGATTCGGCAAACCGGGATCTATCACTTCAACCGGCTGTCCGGAAGTCGTCCGGAGAGGCATCAGAGGGAATATCTTATGCTTCCAGACGTAATGCAGCAATTGTTCCATTGTTACTTATCGTTAATGTTGTGCGCAAATGTAAGAAAAAGATTACCTTTGCGACATATAGTTGGTTGATAAACTGAATAAAAACTAAAGAAACAATGAAAATAGCATTAATCGGTTACGGAAAAATGGGCAAGGAAATTGAGAAGATTGCCTTGAACCGCGGACACGAGATTGTCAGCATCATCGACATTAATAATCAGGAGGATTTTGAATCGGACGCATTCAAAAGCGCCGACGTCGCCATAGAGTTTACGAACCAATGGTAGCCTACAACAATTATATGAAAGCTTTCAAAGCCGGCGTGAAATTGGTTTCAGGCAGTACAGGCTGGCTGGAAGAACATGGTGAAGAGGTCAAGAGACTCTGTACTGAAGGTGGCAAAACATTATTCTGGTCTTCCAACTTCAGTCTGGGAGTAGCCATATTCTCCGCCGTCAACAAATACCTGGCAAAGATTATGAACCGCTTCCCCGCTTACGACGTAACGATGAGCGAAACGCACCATATACATAAGCTGGACGCTCCAAGCGGCACTGCCATCACCCTTGCCGAAGGTATTCTGGACAACCTCGACCGAAAAGAGCGTTGGGTAAAAGGTACGCTGCAAGCACCGGACGGAACAATATCGGGTTCTACCGACTGTGCCGCCAACGAACTGCCTGTCAGCTCCATCCGCGAAGGGGAAGTTCCGGGTATCCACAGCATCCGCTACGACTCCGAAGCAGACAGCATCACCATCACCCACGACGCCAAAAACCGCCGCGGGTTTGCCTTGGGAGCCGTATTGGCCGCAGAGTACACCGCCGGCAAACAAGGATTCTTAGGCATGAGCGATTTATTTCCATTTTTAAAAGACTAAAACATTATGAGAAAAGCAACACGCGCCCAATGGATTAAGTTCGGTATAATTACCCTGCTCTACCTCATTTTCCTTGTTTGGGTAAGAAGCTGGCTGGGGCTGATTGTCGTTCCTTTCATATTCGACATCTATATCAGTAAGAAGATACCCTGGAGTTTGGAAAACTCCAAAATCCGACAGTACGCAGCATCATGAGTTGGGTGGATGCCATTGTATTTGCTCTGGTAGCCGTTTATTTTGTGAATATCTACATATTCCAAAACTATCAGATACCTTCGTCTTCGCTGGAGAAATCATTGCTGGTGGGCGATTTCCTCTACGTCAGTAAAATGAGCTACGGCCCGCGTGTTCCGAATACACCGCTTTCCATGCCGTTGGCACAACACACCTTGCCGGTATTCAACACTAAATCATACATTGAATGGCCGCAGTGGAAATACAAACGCGTACCGGGTTTCGGAAAAGTGAAATTGAATGATATTGTCGTGTTCAACTTCCCTGCGGGGGATACAGTGGCGCTCAACAGGCAGCAGGAGGACTTTTACAGTCTGGCTTATAGGGAAGGACAACGTATATATCCCAATAAAATCAATATGGACAGTCTGACACGCGACCAACAACGCACTGTTTATGACCTCTACTACAATGCCGGACGCAACCTGATCCGTACCAACCCGCAAATGTATGGCGATATTGTGGTACGTCCTGTGGACCGTCGCGAGAATTATGTAAAACGCTGTGTCGGTCTACCGGGAGATACGCTGGAAATCAAAGACACACAAGTCTATATCGACGGGAAAGCCATTGAGAATCCGGAAGACATGCAACTCAACTATTTCGTACAGACCACCGGACCGTACATCCCTGAAAATATGTTCCGCGAGCTCGGCATCAGCAATGACGACCAGATACTGATGACAGACGACTTCAACTATGAGGAGGGACTTATCCAAATGGGCTTGGACCGTCGTGATGCCCAAGGCAGGCTGACTCCTGTCTATCATCTGCCCCTCACCAAGAAAATGTACGATACGCTTACCGGCAATAAGAAATTAATCAGTCGCATCGTCATGGAACCGGAGGACCTTTCAGGACAAATGTACCCGCAAAACCTCTACACCAAATGGACGCGGGATAACTACGGCCCTATCTGGATACCGGAAAAGGGTGCCACCATTACTTTGACCAAAGACAACCTGCCTATCTACGAACGTTGCATCGTAGCTTATGAAGGCAACACATTGGAACAAAAACCGGACGGCATCTACATCAACGGGCAAAAGACAGACACTTACACCTTCAATCTGGACTACTACTGGATGATGGGTGACAACCGTCACAACTCTCTCGATTCCCGCTATTGGGGTTTCGTTCCCGAGGACCATGTAGTAGGTAAGCCCATCGTTGTCTGGTTATCACTGGATAAAGACCGCGGCTGGTTTGACGGAAAAATCCGTTGGAACCGGATATTCAAATGGGTACATTAAGCAGCAGTTGGTTATTGATGTTCGATACACACTATGCAGAGAAGGAACCGGAAGATTGCAGCTACTATGACAGGAGTGATACTCGCGGTAGTATTACTTCGGGGTTGTGTTGCGACTTCCTATTCCATCCCTTCCTCAGGCATGGAAAACTCCTTGTACCGCGGCGAGCTATTCTGGTAAATAAATGGAGCTATGGGTTGCGGCTTCCTTTCATGGGCTTATGGGGATATCACCGCTGGGCGGAAAGGCCCGTACACAAGGAAGATATTCTTGTATTCAACAACCCTGCCAATCTTCTCCAAGCTACAATCGACCGGAAAGAAGTATTTATCAGCCGCTGTTTAGGAGTACCGAGAGACACGCTGTTAGTCGATTCCCTTTTCTCCGTAATCCCCTCGGAGAAAAATGCCCCCGACCAAAAGTTCCTTTATACCTACCCTCAAAAAAAGAAAACAAGTTGGAATTCGTTACTTACTATTCTTTCCATCCGTCCCAACGCATTGTTAGGACAAGATACGGTGAATAACGTACGCAGTTTCAGCAGGTATGAATATTATTTATTAGAACAGGCTTTAGGTAACAACAACTGGATAAAGCCAATCGACAAGGAAGACTCCGTAGAAGTGCTGAAACCGCTCATCATCCCCGGTAAGGGGAAAGCGGTACGCGTGTATCCCTGGAACATGACGTTGCTGCGCAACACATTGGTATTGCACGAAAAAAAACGGGCTGAAATCAAAAACGATACGTTGTACATAGAAGGGAAGCCCGCACAGCACTGCTATTTCACAAAAGACTACTACTGGGTGGGAGCCAACAACCCCATTAACCTGTCGGATTCACGCTTGTTCGGCCTTGTACCCAAAGACCATGTCATTGGAAAAGCAACCGTAATCTGGTTTTCCAAGGAGCAAGGGACAGGGCTTTTCGGCGGCTACCGCTGGAACAGGATGTGGAAAGAGGTCAAATAATGCCGTCTCCTCAAGTTTATGATTTTATAACCCATAATTTATAATTTAGAATGACCGTCTATCTTCTTCTGCTTACTTGGCCCCGGTTGAATATTACACCAAACTATTGGCATACGACCGGGTATGTATCGAACAGCACGACCATTATATCAAACAAACCTACCGCAATCGCTGCACCATTGCCGCACCTGACGGAGAGCTTGCCCTTTCCATTCCGACAGTCAAACCCGCCTCCTTAAAATGTCCGATGTGCGACATCCGCATCTCCGATCATGGCAACTGGCGGCATTTGCACTGGAATGCCATTGAGTCCGCATACAACCACACTCCTTTCTTTGAATATTACAAGGATGACTTCCGCCCTTTCTATGAAAAGAAATATGAGTTTTTAGCCGATTTCAACGAAGAACTTTGCCACTTGGTTTGTTCCCTGATAGATATACAGCCTGTTATGGAACGCACCTCGGAATATAAAACCGGATTCGCCCCCGGCGAGGCGGATTTTCGGGAGCGTATTCATCCCAAGAAAGATTTCTCCCTGGAAGATCCCGATTTCTCTCCGCAACCTTACTACCAGGTTTTCCAAGAGAGGCTCGGCTTCCTACCCAACCTCAGCATTATCGACTTATTATTCAACATGGGACCGGAAAGCCTGCTGGTATTGCAACAAAGCAATAAGCCGGAACATCGGTAACTTGGCATAAATTATATAATTTTAGACATATCGCAAGGTAAAGAAGACATTTATTCCTATTTTTGCAATGCGAACCCGAAGAAATATATATTCATATCACTAAATAAAAAAATCATGAAGAACTTATTTGACATTAAAGGCAAAGTAATCGTCATCACAGGCGGTTGCGGCATTCTCGGAAAAAACATCGCTAACTACCTTGCAGAACAAGGCGCTAAAATTGTGGTTTTGGATCGTGCAGCAGAAATAGGTAAAGAACTGGAAGCCGAACTCAACCAGAAGTCTGAAGCCCTGTTCCTCGTAACCGACGTACTGAACAAGGAAGTACTGGAAGAAAATAAGAAAGCTATCCTCGAACGCTTCGGCACTATCGACGTGTTGCTGAATGCTGCAGGTGGCAATATGCCGGGCGCCACCATTGCTCCGGACAAGACTGTACTCGACTTGGATGTAGAGGCATTCCGCAAAGTGGTAGACCTGAACCTTTTCGGTACAGTACTTCCCACTATGGTCTTCGTGGATGTCATGGCAAAGAACAAGAAAGGTGCTATCGTCAACTTCTGTTCCGAGTCTGCCCTCCGTCCGTTGACACGCGTGGTAGGTTATGGTTCAGCCAAAGCCGCTATCGGCAATTATACCCGCTATATGGCAACCGAACTGGCTACCAAGTTCAGCCCCGAGCTCCGCGTAAACGCTATCGTTCCCGGTTTCCTGCTGACCAACCAGAATCGTGCGTTGCTGACTAATCCCGATGGCTCCTATACAGACCGCGCCAAAACCATCATAGCCCATACTCCCTGCGGACGCTTTGCCGAGCCGGAAGAACTGTTCGGAACCATTCACTACCTCATCAGTGACGCTTCCAGCTTCGTTACCGGAGCCCTTTCGGTAGTGGACGGCGGTTTCGATGCATTCTCCATTTAAACCATAAAAAAATAAATTATAAATCGTAAAATAATAAATGCCATGATACTTTGTGAACAAACCTGGCGCTGGTACGGTCCTAACGATCCGGTCAGCCTGTGGGATATCAAACAAGCCGGAGCCACCGGCATCGTAAACGCTCTGCACCACATTCCCAACGGTGAAGTATGGACAGTGGAGGAAATCATGAAACGCAAGGAAATGATTGAAGCCGTCGGCCTACGTTGGTCCGTCGTAGAAAGCGTGCCCGTACACGAGCATATCAAGACCCAGACCGGAGATTTCCAGCGATATATAGACAACTACAAAGAAAGCCTGCGCAACCTCGGCAAATGCGGCGTGAACATCGTTACGTACAACTTCATGCCCGTATTGGACTGGACCGTACCGACCTTGCCTACGAACTTCCCGACGGCAGCCGCGCCCTGCGCTTTGAACGTGCAGCTTTCATCGCTTTCGACCTCTTCCTGCTGAAACGCCCCGGTGCGGAAGCCGATTACACCGACGAAGAAAAGGCGAAAGCCAAAGCGCGTTTCGAGCAAATGACGGAAGATGACAAACAACTACTCGTACGCAACATGATTGCCGGTCTGCCCGGTTCGGAGGAGAGCTTCACACTGGAACAATTCCAAAAAGAGCTTGACCGCTACAAGGACATCACTCCTGAGAAACTACGCTCCAACCTGATTTATTTCCTCAGTGAAATCTGTCCTGTTGCCGATGAAGCCGGCGTAGAGCTGGTTATCCACCCGGACGATCCTCCTTGCTCAATCCTTGGCCTGCCGCGTATCATGAGTTGTGGAGCCGACTTCCAGACTCTGATCAATGCTGTTCCCAACAAGAGCAACGGCCTGTGTCTGTGCACCGGTTCTCTGGGTGTAAGCAGCGCAAACGACTGCGCCGCCTTGATGGAACAATTCGGCGACCGTATCAACTTCGTTCACCTCCGCAGCACACAACGCGATGCGGAAGGCAACTTCTACGAAGCCAACCACCTGGAAGCAACGTCGACATGTATCACGTAATGAAAGCCTTCCTCGAATTGCAACAACGCCGCAAAGTCTCCATTCCGATGCGCCCCGACCATGGACATCAGATGGTGGATGATTTGAAGAAGAAAACCAATCCGGGATACTCCTGCATCGGCCGTTTGAGAGGACTGGCAGAACTGAGAGGCCTGGAAATGGGAATCGCCAAGTCATTGTTCGAGTAAGAGAGATCCTTTAGAAATACATACTGAAAAGAAGCCATTCAATTGCAATCATATTGCAGGCGAGTGGCTTTCTTTGAATACCCCAATTGATATGCTGAAAATTCAAACTCCCAACGGTGAGAACAGGGTTCTACTACATTCCTGCTGCGCTCCCTGTTCCTCTGCCATCATCGAATGTATGCTGGCAAACGGCATCCGCCTACTGTGTTTTACTGTAATCCCAACATCTATCCGCAAGAAGAATATGAAATAAGAAAGCAGGAAGCCATTCGCTTTGTAACGTCTCAAAACCTCGATTTCATCGATGCTGATTATGATTATGACCATTGGCGAAATGCCATGTCGGGGCTGGAAAACGAACCGGAACGAGGTAGCCGCTGCCTGAAATGCTTCACCTTACGGCTGACGGAAACAGCACGCTATGCTTCCGAACACAATTTTCAGGTCTTTACCACCACCCTTGCGTCTTCGCGCTGGAAAAACCTTGAGCAGATAAACGAAGCAGGCCGGAGGGCAGCTTCCTTTTATCCCGGTACAATCTTTTGGGAACAAAACTGGCGGAAAGGCGGGCTGCAAGACCGCCGCAACCAGCTTCTTAAAGAATATGATTTCTATAACCAGCTATACTGCGGTTGCGAATTCAGTATGAAACGACTGGAACAACAAAAAGAAAATAAGGCTGAATAAGGCATTCAAAGGAACCTTCCAAAGACAAGCAGCAAGGGAAACATCTGTCTGACGAATTAAACTCAATGAGAACCGGCACAATGTTCCTTATTCCAGCACTCAGTTCCAGCAGCAGGAAAAGCTGTCAATCGTAAATAAGCGTTGATAGGTAGTCCTCAGCAAACATCTCGTTTGCTACTTCCAATAAAATCTCAGGGGTTAGTTGCTCAATACGCCGGAACACAGCCTCAGGCGCTTCATATTTATTGTAGTGCAGGAAAGTCTTCGCCATGCCGAGAGCATTGTTCTCGTTATTGTCCGAAGCCACACCTATCTGCCCGATAAGCTGTTTTTTGGCCGCGGCAAGCTGAGATGAAGTCATTTTTGCATCACGCAGACGTTTCAGTTCTTTATACACAAGGCGGGTGCACAGGTCAGCATCCTTAGGATCGCAACCGAAATAAATGCAGAAAGTTCCGGTATCGGTATAAGAAGTCAAGTTAGACTCCACATTATAGACCAAACCGCGGCGTTCGCGCAAAGCCACGTTCAACCGGCTGTTCATGCCCGGACCACCGAGGATGTTATTCAACAGATAGAGTGCCGTACGTTTGTCCTCATAGGCATTGTATCCCCGACTGCCGATCATGACGTGCGCCTGATGGGTGTCTTTATGCAAAATCTGGGTTTTCGGAACATACAAAGGCGGCGGCGTGCGACGGTTATCGACAGCCACAGCCGGGATACCGGCCAGCAGCTTCTCCGCCCAACGCACCACTTGCCTGAAATCCATGTTGCCTAAAACAAAGAACACCATATTGCCGGGATGATAAAAACGGGAAGTAAAAGCGGCGGCATCCTCACTGCGGAACTTTTTCAATTGTTCCGGATTACCGAGAATATTACGTCCTAAAGGGTGCTCCCGAAAGATCAAGTCTTCAAAATCATCGAAAATCAGCTCAGAAGGGTTGTCTTCATAAGACTGTATCTCGTCTATAATAACCTCTGTCTCCTTCTCGATCTCCCGCTGCGGAAAAGTAGAATGGAATACAATATCCGTCAGCAATTCGAAAGCGCGCCCGAAGTGCTCAGTAAGGAATGCAGAATAAATCACCGTCTCTTCCTTATTGGTGTAAGCGTTCAAATCGCCACCCACATTCTCCATGCGGTTCAGAATATGCCACGCCTTGCGTTTTTGGTACCCTTAAAAATAAGATGTTCCACAAAATGCGCCATACCCTGTTCATTTTCAAGTTCATCGCGCGTTCCGGCATCTACTGCAAAACCACAATAAGCCACTTTCGACAGGGAGGGCTCATGGATGATGCGCAAGCCGTTCGACAATGTGTGCAGACGGTAGCGAGGAGATATTTCTTCTGTTAAATTCTTCATTCTTACGTTCCAAACGATTTGTGGGCACAAAAATACAATAAAACTTATTGCCGTTTATGGAAAATTGCGGATATTTGCACATATAATCATATTAATCTAATCGCATCAGACAATGACAGCATCCATTCAAGAGCTTTTGCAGAAAGAGGCGCAAGCCGTATTGAATATTCCCGTAACAGACGCATACGAAAAAGCGGTAGAGCTTATCGTAGAACAGGTGCACCACAAAAAAGGGAAACTGGTAACTTCCGGTATGGGTAAAGCAGGGCAAATAGCTATGAATATTGCTACCACTTTTTGCTCAACGGGGATTCCGTCGGTATTTCTTCACCCCAGTGAAGCACAACATGGGGATTTAGGCATCCTGCAGGAAAACGACCTGCTGTTGCTCATTTCCAATTCTGGCAAAACGCGCGAAATTGTCGAGTTGACCCAATTAGCACACAACCTGAATCCCAATCTGAAATTCATCGTCATCACAGGCAATCCGAACAGTCCGCTGGCACAGGAATCCGATGTATGCCTCAGCACAGGAAGTCCCAAAGAAGTCTGCATATTAGGCATGACGCCCACCACCTCCACAACGGTCATGACCGTAATCGGTGATATTCTGGTTGTACAGACCATGCAGAGAACCGGGTTCACGATTGAAGACTACTCCAAACGTCATCATGGCGGCTATCTGGGAGAAAAATCAAGATCATTATGCGTAAAGTAATCGGTATTGGAGAGACGATATTGGATATCATCTTTCGTAATGAACAGCCTTCTGCCGCTGTACCGGGCGGTTCTGTATTCAACGGAATCGTCTCATTAAGCCGTACAGGCGTTCCTGTCTGTTTCATCAGTGAAACAGGCAACGACCATGTAGCGACACCATTCTACGGTTCATGCGTGACAACCATATTTCGACAGAACACGTCAACGTGTTTCCCGACGGGAAATCTCCTGTATCACTCGCTTTCCTGAATGATAACAGCGATGCCGAATATATATTCTACAAAGACTACCCCAAACAACGCTTGGATATTATCTATCCCGAACTGAAAGAAGACGACATAGTCGTCATCGGTTCTTATTATGCATTAAATCCGGTGTTGCGCGAGAAAGTGCTGGAACTACTTGACCGGGCGCGTGAAAAGAAAGCCATCATCTATTACGACCCCAATTTCCGTTCTTCCCACAAGGAAGAAGCCATAAAACTGGCGCCAACCATCATTGAGAACCTGGAATATGCCGATGTCGTACGCGGCTCGCAGGAAGACTTCTTCACATGTATAACCTGCGTGACGCAGATAAAATATACAGGGATAAGATAAAATTCTATTGTCCTAACTTCTTGTGTACGGCAGGGGCGGAAAAGATTACACTCCGCACAGGTTCCGTCTCCAAAGAATATGACATACCGCCGTTAGAGCAGTCAGCACCATTGGAGCCGGTGATAACTTCAATGCAGGCATTATCTACGGTTTACTGAAACATGACATTCGTTATGACGACCTGAATGGAATCAGTGAAGCCAAGTGGGACGAGATTATACGCTACGGCATGGAATTTGCCGCAGAGGTCTGCAAAAGTTACAGCAATTCGGTATCAAATGAATTTGCAGAGAGATACAGGTATTAATGCGCCTCTCCAATCCGCACCTAAAAATAAATTATCATTTAAAAATTATAAAACCTTCATATCTGCTGCATAATCTGAAACGAAAAACTATATATTTGCTGTAAACGACATTTAGAGAGTTTACGAACCATGATGTATAAGAATCTGTTGAACCTGCTTGCTTTGGTAGTGCTATTTCCTTCCTGTAGCGGCACAGCTCCACACATATCTGTTGTATGCGAAGAAAACAACGTAGGGAACTGTATCGTCAAATGGGAAATGGCTCCCCTCATCAAGGGAAACGTAAAAGTATATGCTTCAACCGATCCTGATGCCATTCCGGAGGATGTTCCCGTTGCTATGGCCGATATCTCGGATCTGAAAATGACTATCATCACAAACGATCCCGCCAAGCGTTATTATTACACCCTGCTATTCGGAGACAAATATCGTGTGAAAATCGCTACGCGCAATGTCAATATCCCCGGCATACAAAACTTCCGCGATTTGGGCGGCTACCCCTCTTACTCTACTAAAAAACAGGTACGTTGGGGAATGATTTACCGCTCGGCGGAAATAGACAGCCTTGAATGTTACTCACGCAGGGAACTTAGAAACCTCGGCATCAAGACACTCATCGACCTGCGGACTTCTTCGGAGACAGGCAGGCAATCTCCGCTGCAAAAAGAATTCAACGTTGTACATATTCCCTTGCCACCGGAGATATGGAAAATATACTGAAAGGCATACGGGAAGAAAAAATAAAAAGTGATACCGTCTATCGCATGGTAGAGCAGATGAACCGCGATTTAATAGACAAATATACAACGGAATACCGGCAGATCTTCGATATTCTGTTGGATAAGAACAGCTATCCGGTAGTGATCCACTGCTCTTCCGGCAAAGGGCGTACAGGCATCGTTTCTGCTTTGGTGCTCGCCGCATTGGGCATAAATGAAGACATAATCATGGAAGATTACCGGCTGAGCAATGATTACTTCAACATCCCAAGCGCCTCTAAAGACGCCTATCAGTTGCCTGCCCGTTCACAAGAAGCTATTACCACCCTATTCTCGGCACGCGAGGATTTCCTAAACGCCGCCAAAGAGGAAGCGGAATGCAGATACGGTGATATCGACACTTATCTGCAGAAAGGTATCGGGCTGAACAAAAACGAGATAAAAAGGTTACGGAGTATCTTGCTCAGCGATTAATAAGTTATTTATCAGAAAATAACATGTAAACATCAACAAATCACTAATTTCTAATCACTAATCACCAAAAAACTCTTATCTTTGCGGCCGAAATATAAAGATATACAAAGATTTAATGAAGACATTTGAAGAGCTCGGTGTGTCGCCGGAGATACGCCGCGCCATTGAAGAAATGGGATATGCGTGTCCCATGCCGGTACAAGAAGAAGTAATCCCTTACCTTTTGGGAGAAAATAATGATGTAGTAGCACTGGCACAAACAGGAACAGGAAAGACCGCAGCGTTCGGTCTGCCGCTTATACAGCAAATTAACGTTAACAACAGAATTCCCCAATCACTTATTCTTTGTCCTACCCGCGAACTCTGCTTGCAGATTGCAGGTGACTTGAATGACTATTCCAAATACATTGACGGCCTGCGGGTATTGCCCGTATATGGCGGTTCGTCCATTGAAAGCCAAATACGTGCCCTGAAACGCGGTGTGCATATCATAGTGGCCACTCCAGGACGCCTGCTCGACCTCATGGAGCGCAAAACCGTTTCCCTCTCCACCATCCAGAATGTAGTGATGGACGAGGCGGATGAAATGCTGAACATGGGATTTACGGACAGCATCAACGCTATTCTTGCAGACGTTCCCCAAGAACGTAACACGCTTTTGTTCTCCGCTACCATGAGCCCCGAAATAGCGCGCATCTCCAAAAAATACCTGCACAACGCAAAGGAAATCACTATCGGACGCAAGAATGAAAGCACAAGCAACGTGAAGCATGTGGTTTTCACCGTTCATGCCAAAGACAAATACGCTGCCCTGAAACGCATTGTTGACTATTATCCGCAGATATACGGCATCATTTTCTGCCGCACCCGCAAGGAAACACAGGAAATTGCCGACAAGTTGATGCAGGAAGGATATAATGCCGACTCTTTGCATGGCGAACTGAGCCAGGCGCAGCGCGACACCGTCATGCAGAAGTTCCGTATCCGTAACCTGCAACTGCTGGTAGCCACTGACGTTGCCGCACGTGGACTGGACGTCGACGACCTCACCCATGTCATCAACTACGGTTTGCCCGATGATACGGAAAGCTATACCCATCGCAGCGGACGTACGGGACGTGCCGGAAAAACAGGTACATCCATTGCCATCATCAACCTGAGAGAAAAAGGCAAAATGCGTGAAATTGAACGTATTATCGGCAAGAAATTCATTCAGGGAGAAATGCCCACCGGGAAGCAAATTTGTGAGAAACAGCTGCTGAAAGTAATTGACGAGCTTGAGAAAGTAAAAGTAAATGAAGATGAAATCTGTGACTTCATGCCTGACATTTACCGTAAACTGGACTGGTTGAGCAAAGAGGATCTGATTAAACGTATGGTTTCCCATGAATCAATCGATTCTTGGATTACTACCGCAATCGTGAAGAAATAGAGATAGCTACCGGCAGCGAACGCAACGCCAAAGGCAGTGAACGGGGTGGAAGCACCCGTCAGGCAGCTCCGGGCTTCAAGCGTCTGTTCATCAATCTCGGTAAAATGGACAATTTCTTCCCCAATGAGTTGATCAGCCTCCTGAACAGCAATACCCGCGGACGCATCGAGTTAGGACGCATCGACCTAATGCAGAAATTCTCTTTCTTTGAAGTGGAGGAAAAGGAAGTCGGTAACGTCGTAAAAGCCTGAACCGCGCTAATTGGAATGGTCGTAAGGTCTCCGTAGAAATCGCAGGAGAAGAAGGAAAAGATACGCCCAAAGGAAAACGCAGAAGTGAAGGCGGCAGCTATGGCAAAAAGGAATTTGACGGCAAAAGCGTAGTAACAAGGACGATCGCCGCAGCGAATCCACCGGCAAGCGTAACAATAAATCCGAATACCCTGCCACCGACAAGAAAAAGAGCAAGCCCAGTCGTGAAGAGCGCGGTTACACCAAAGCACGTGGTAAAAAAGACGACTGGAAACAATTCTTCCAGGGGAACAACGAGTTTAAGGATTCAGAACCCGACTTCAGCGAAGAAGGCTGGGCAAGACGAACACCTAAAAAGAAATAAACAAGCGGAATAGCCGCCATTGTTTAAGAAAATTATAAAAAACAATGCGGGGGTGTCAAAATGAAATTCAGTTATCATTTTGACACCCCCGCTATTTTATCACTTTTTATCGCTTATTTCTCACAACTCCTAGTGCTGAAAGCCACGAGCATCCACACCATTTTTTCCTGTTCTTTCAGATAGCCGGTCATCAAATCGGCGGTTGCATCATCACCGGCTTCATTAGCCAGCTCAATCACCTTTCTTTCCTCACCGATGAGGTAACTGTAGGTTTCGAGGATATGTCAACAGCCTCGCCCCCGCAAGTGATACCGGAGATTTCTTTCACTTTCGCAACCTTGAGGTAGCTACTGAATTTATTTTCGGGCGAACCGCCTAACATCAGGATACGTTCTGCGATTTCATCCACTTTCTCCGCAGCATCGTTGTACATATCTTCGAATTTGCTATGCAAAACGAAGAATCCATGTCCTTTGATATCCCAGTGGAAGCCGCGGAGATTGGTATAGTGTACTTGGAAGTCTGCCAACAATTGGTGCAAGGCAGATACTACGCTGTTTACTTTGTTCTCATTCAAATGCAAATAATCTAAAGTCTTCATAATCTTTCTATTTTAAAAGTTTGTACTATTTTTCTTTGTTTCTGTTGCAAAGATAACCGGTAAATAAATGCTTGTCAAACAGATAATTTCTATCTTTGCATAGAACGATTCTATATATAACATTCAAAAGCCCTGTTTACTATGACTCTGCAACAACTGGAATACATACTTGCCGTCAATCAGTTCCGCCATTTCGCCAAAGCTGCCGAATATTGCCGGATCACGCAACCCACCCTGAGTGCCATGATTCAGAAATTGGAAGAAGAGCTGGACACCAAGATTTTCGACCGCAGCCAGCAACCCGTATGCCCTACTCCTATCGGTATCCACATCATAGAACAAGCTCAAAATGTGTTAGTTCAGGCAAACCGTATAAAAAACATTATAGAAGAAGAAAAACATTCCCTTCGCGGAGTATTCAAGCTGGGCATCCTTCCCACGATAGCCCCTTACCTATTGCCCCGTTTTTTTCCTCAATTAATGAAGAAATATCCCCAGCTCGATATCAGGGTGGTCGAAATGAAGACAAATGACATCAAGAAAGCCCTGCAAACGGAAGAGATAGACGCCGGAATCGTAGCCAGCCTGGCAGGTATGGAAGAGTTCCGGCAGATACCTTTATTCTATGAACAGTTCTACACATATATCGCAAGAGAAAACAGGCTGTTTGCCAATGAAATCATACGCACAGCTGATTTGACAGGAGAACAGCTTTGGATGCTGGATGAAGGCCATTGTTTCCGCGACCAGTTGGAACGCTTCTGCCAGCTAAAGGCAGCTCGTGCCAGCCAGTTGGCCTATCATTTGGGCAGCATGGAAACCTTTATGCGCATGGTGGAGGGCGGTAAAGGAATCACTTTCATTCCAGAGTTGGCAACGTTGCAACTGGATGATAGGCAGAAAGAACTGGTGCGTCCCTTTGCCATTCCCTGTCCTACCCGACAAATCATCCTACTGACCAACCGGAGCTTTATCCGTAACACTCTCCTGAAAACAATCACCCAAGAAATTACGGCCGCAGTGCCTAAGGAAATGCTTTCCCTGAAAGCAACCCAGGCTCTTGTATAGATTCTGTCTATCGGCCCATAAAACTTTTCAATCGTTTTTGTTCTACCGGGAAAAATTGCTATATTTTGCATCGGTAAAACAAAAAACAAATCTTTTAAAAAAGTATAATTATGGAACCGATTATCAACTCTCAACTCCCTGAATTCAAAGTTCAGGCTTTCCAAAACGGAAGTTTCAAGACAGTAACCAACGAAGACGTAAAAGGCAAATGGGCTATTTTCTTCTTCTATCCGGCAGACTTTACGTTTGTATGTCCTACCGAATTGGTTGATGTTGCAGAAAAATACGACCAATTTCAGGCAATGGGTGTAGAGGTTTACTCCGTAAGCACAGACTCCCACTTCGTACATAAGGCATGGCATGATGCTTCCGAAAGCATCCGCAAGATTAAATATCCGATGTTGGCAGACCCCACAGGCGCATTGAGCCGTTCATTTGGTGTAATGATTGAGGAAGAAGGCATGGCCTACCGCGGTACATTCCTCGTAAACCCCGAAGCAAAATCAAACTTGCCGAAATACAAGACAACAGCATCGGACGTAATGCAGACGAACTACTCCGCAAGGTAGAAGCTGCACAATTCGTAGCCACCCATGACGGTGAGGTTTGCCCCGCCAAATGGAAAAAGGGTGCTGCCACTTTGAAGCCGAGTATCGACCTAGTCGGTAAGATTTAGCCGTACCCCCATACGGTAAATGTTACTATGTAGAGACTATCCCTATCTCTTCCTTGCAAGAGCAAAAGAAAGGAGATAGTCTCTTTTTATACCTCAACATTAAAGACCCGCATCATCATGTTAGAAACAAATATATTAGACCAAGTGCGGAGCATATTCCAACCATTGGAAGCCCGCTATACTTTCCACATCACTTGTAATCCGAAGCATGAACAGGCTCGCGAGCTGATTGATTTTCTAAATGAAATAGCGAGTTGTTCCGACAAACTCTCCTGCCGGCTAACCGAAACCGAGACGCCCGGACCGGAGTTCACCCTCCTGAAAGAGGAGCAGGAAACCGGAATAAAATTTCGCGCAATCCCGGGTGGACACGAATTCAGCTCCCTGCTTCTCGCTGTACTAAATGCCGATGGAAAGGGGAAAAACCTGCCGGATGAAAGTATCGGCCGCCGCATCAGAGCACTGAAAGGAACAATCCGCCTGCAAACCTATGTGTCACTGACCTGCACCAATTGTCCTGACATAGTGCAAGCATTGAATATCATGGCGCTGCTGAATCCCCACATCACCCATGAGATGATAGACGGGGCTCTCTTTCAGGAAGAAGCAGATGCACTGAAAATACAAGCCGTACCGTCCGTTTATGCCAATGGAAAGCAGTTCCATGTGGGACGCGGCTCTTTAGGAGAACTTCTTCAAAAGTTGGAAGACACTTTCGGAAGCCTGCCACAAGAAGATGCAGCGCCTGTCCCAAGGAAATTCGACCTGCTTGTCCTCGGTGGAGGACTGCCGGAACTTCAGCAGCCATTTATTCTGCCCGCAAAGGGTTGCGCGTCGCTATTATCGCCGAAAGAATAGGCGGACAGGTAAAAGAAACCGTAGGCATCGAAAACCTGATTTCCATACCTCAAACAACCGGCTCGCAACTTGCCGACGCACTCAAGAACCATATAGGACACTACCCCGTTGAAGTCTTTGAAAACCGGAGAATAGAGAAAGCGGAGCTCCAAGGCAAAGAGAAAAAGGTCTTTTCCGGTGGTGGAGAAACGTTTACGGCTCCTGCCGTAATCATTGCCACAGGCGCAAGCTGGCGCAAACTGAATGTAGAGGGAGAGACCGAATATATCGGACGCGGCGTAGCCTTTTGCCCGCATTGCGACGGTCCTTTCTATCAAGCAAGCATGTGGCTGTCATCGGCGGCGGGAACTCCGGCATAGAAGCCGCCATTGATCTGGCAGGCATCTGCAAGAAAGTAACCGTCTTTGAGTTTGCCGACACACTGAAAGCCGACCGTATCCTGCAGGAGAAAGCCCAAAGCCTTCCCAACGTGGAGATATTCACCTCTTCACAAACCATCCGGGTGGAAGGCAACGGCGAAAAAGTAACCGGTATCCGCATCAAGAACCGCATTACCAATGAAGAGCGTGACTATCCATTGGACGGCATCTTCGTACAAATAGGCCTGGCAGCCAACAGTGCGCTTTTCCGCGATGTACTGGAAACAACGACGTCCGGTGAAATCAAGACGGACACATTCTGCCGTACCACGACTCCGGGAGTATATGCGGCAGGAGACGTATCCAACGTGCCCTACAAGCAGATTGTCATAGCTATGGGAGAAGGCGCCAAGGCAGCGTTGTCCGCTTTTGACGACCGTATCAGGGGAATAATATAACCCGTTTATCCGCCGGAAGCTATCTTCAGTTCCCGTATCAGGTTTCCGGCCTTGCCATATCTTTCTATCATGAACAAGATGTAGCGTACATCCACCCCGATGCAACGCTGCATCTTCGGTTCATAGAGGATGTCACTGCCCATCGCTTCCCAATTGCCGTCAAAAGCCAATCCGAGAAGTTCTCCTTTTGCATTAAACATGGCGCTTCCCGAATTGCCGCCCGTTATGTCATTATTAGAGATAAAGCAAACGTTCATTTCCCCCTTTTCATCGGCATATCTGCCAAAGTCACGATTGGAAAACAAAGAAAGAATCTCCGGCTGCACCTCAAAATCCACATCACCTGCGTGGGCTTTCACCTTTTCGAGGATGCCTTTAGTCGTTGTATGATAATCGTATTCAGCACCGTCAAACGGAGTATATCCGCATACCGTACCAAAACTCAAACGCATAGTAGAATTGGCGTCGGGATAGAAATTACGGGACGAATACATCCTGCGTACGGCACCATTCAACAAACGCTCATTACGGGCAATATTCATGGCAGGCTCCCTCGTCTGCATATTGATTTCAAACATCTTGCCAATCAGATCAATCCCCAGGTTTATGGCAGGATCATCATAGATGTGATACGTAGTATCCTGCTCCAAAAAGCGTTTCAAACCGCGTGGAGTAGTCAATTCCGAACTTGCATACAGGCTGTCCACATAAGCCTTGTCATTGCCGCCATACCGGGTGGCAATCGTACCATAAAATTCCGGTAGATAGGTAGAATCCACTTTGGAACGATACTCCTTCAGCATAGCTGTAAAGACCTCCTTGTCAATCTCCAGATCCAAATTGGCGTATTTCTCTACAATCGCTTTCAGATTAGCTACAACAGCCTTCTGTTCCCCCTCAAAATCGAAATTCAAAATGGACAAAGCCAATTGCACCAACTCCGGCCCATTCAGAAATGCTTCGGCAAAATAGGCTAATGCATGATTGGCTTCACGCACATTTTTATAATCCAGTTCCAAATCAGGAAACAGCTGCAATAACGTCTCACGTTCTCCGGGCGTCTGTTGTATCCAACGGCGAAGCTCCTGCTCCATCGCACGCTTCTTCTCCAGAATATGCGACTTCCGGATGGCCCTGTTCACTCCGATACTGTTTTTCCAGTAATTGGAGCTTTCATCATATTTGGAGGCATACTTTATGCGGATACTGTCCCGCCTGTCCATTTCACGCTTCCAGATAGCCTGCTTAATACCCCGGACATCTATTTGCGCCTGGTTGTCGTTATTCATCATCTCTTCGATGCCAAACGAAGAGAGATAGCGTTCCGTTCTGCCCGGATACCCCAATGTCATGCAGAAAGAACCTTCTTTATATCCGTCAAGCGAAACCGGAGCCACATATTCGGGATGATAAGGGACGTTTTCCGGCGAATAATCCGCCGGGCGGTTGTTCCTATCGGCATAGATACGAAATACGCAGAAATCGCCCGTATGGCGCGGCCACACCCAATTATCCGTATCCCAACCAAACTTTCCAACCGAAGAGGGCGGCGCAAACACCAGCCGGACATCGTTATAATCGCGATAGACAGACAGCCAAAACTCATTGCCGCCATAATAGGCATCTACAATTCCTACCAAAGTCGAATCTTTATGAGCCACTTCTTCACTAACGGCAAACATCACCGAGTCGATCGCAGCGGAGCGTTCCGCTTCGGCCATCCCCGGTTTCACCGCGCCGAGCACCCGTTTTGTAACATCCTCCGTCCGCAACAGGAAACGGACGTAAAGCTCCGGATTCGGTAACTCCTCGCTGCGGCTATGCGCCACAAAACCGTCTTTCAGATAGTCGTGTTCCACAGAAGAATGTTGCTGTACACAACTGAAACCGCAATGATGATTCGTAAATACCAATCCGTCTTCCGACACAACCACCCCCGAACAAAAGCCGCCGAAGCTGACTACGGCATCCTTCAATGAAGGGCGTCTGGAACTGTACAGTTTATCTGCTGGCATCTGCAGGCCAAGCTCTTTCATGGTACGGCGTGTCTGTTTATCCAGATTGCCCAGCATCCACATGCCCTCATCCGCCCGCACCGCTAAAGTGAAGAAGCAACAAACGGCTATAATTACGAACCTAAATTTCATATCATTTCGCTCTATGTATCTGAAACAAATATCATTCAGCAATCAGCCTTAACCGACTGGAACCGGTACGCGCTTTCAGCCATTCGGTAATCTTCTCTTTCTCATGGGTGTCCGGATGCTTGCCGAACTTCAAGACAGCAAGCGTAACGGTATCTATCCGTACTGAGTCAACCGTCAGTTCGAGTGCATGAGAAATGGAAACCGACTTAACGGAAGGATAAAGCACTTTCAACTCAGGAATAATCTTTTTGCCCAATTCATCGTATTTCCGATACTGTTCCAAGTTCTTTTCCAATGAAGAGATTTGTTGTTTCTGCTCCACCAGACGCTGCTCACTGTTCTTATAGAAATCCTCCATAACCATGGCCCGAATAGAGGAAATATCTACCGACTCGTTGTTCATCCCTTGAAGCACAACCAGTTTGGTATTATCCAGTTTATAATCTTTCATTTTACTGCGGGCTATGGCAATAGAGGCTTCCGGCACTTCCTGCCCTATCAAGACTACGCGTATTTCATGCAGTTTGCCTTCATGATGGATTTTTTTATCCAATACCTGTGTGTTTTCAAACGCAAGCTGTTCGTTTACAAAACGGTTTGCTGCGCTTTCAAAAAAAGTATCCTGAATAATCCCTACCGTAAGATATACAGCCGGGCACATCGTGACAATAGCTATCAGTACGATATACTTCCGCACTTTCTTCTCACGATTCTTATCCACAAACTCTTTGCGTTGGAAATGCATCACACGCACACCGATAAAAGTAGCCAGACTGATGAAGACGGAGTTGATGAAATAAAGATAGAATGCACCGAGGAAATAAATCAGATTGCCCGTTGCCAATCCGTAACCGGCTGTACACAGCGGCGGCATCAACGCCGTAGCAATGGCGACACCCGGAATTACATTCCCTTTTTCTTTGGTGGAAAGCGCCGTTACTCCCGCAAGGCCACCCATTAATGCGATGAATACGTCATAAATCGTAGGTGAGGTACGTGCCAGCAACTCCGACTGTCCCTCGGCAACCGGACTGACCAAAAAGAATATGGTGGCGGTGGTAACACTGAACAAGGTGGTTATCAAGAAACTTTTCAGTGAACGTTTCATCAGTTCAAAGTCATTCAGACCGACCGAAAGCCCCACACCCATTATAGGTCCCATCAACGGAGAGATAAGCATCGCGCCGATAATTACGGCGGTGGAATTGACATTCAAACCGAGTGAGGCCATAAAGATAGCAAATATCAGAATCCACAAATTGGCTCCCTTAAATTCAACACCCTTCCGAATGGAATCGACAGTTTCGAGCTCATTGTCTTTATCTTTGCGTAAATCCAGATACTCTTTCAGAAAGTTCTTGATTGCAAATGCGTTTCTGTTGGAATTGACAGGCTGTTCCATAAAATAAACTATTTTCTAATAAAACGATTGATAACAGGTATTTGGCCAAGCGGTAAGTCACGCTTTATAATATAAGCTACAAATAAGGATAACAGCAGCGTGCGGAAAGCCATACGAAGATAGATATTTCCAATCGGCACATATTCCGCAATTACATAAAGTATGGCAGCCAGAAGCACATAACATCCGATTGACTTCAAATCATACCGGATAGGATATTTCTTCTGACCGACAAAATAAGAGAGCAGCATAGCTACACCATATCCCGTAAATCCGGCCCATGCACAAGCCATATAACCGTACTTCGGAATCAAAAGGACATTCATCGCCACCAGAATTGTGCAACCTATCAATGAGAAATAAGCCCCCCATCGCGTTTCATCAATCAGCTTATACCAAAAAGAAAGATTAAAGTAAATTCCCATAAAAATCTCCGCAGCCATTACGATAGGAACCACACGCAACCCCGGCCAATAGTCGCGACCGATGATATACCGGAGAATGTCCAAATAGAACATCACCGCAAGAAAAGCAACCAGCGTGAAGATGATAAAGAACTTCATGGCCTGTGCATACACCTGTTTATTGTCCTTATCACGACTCTTACCGAACACGAAAGGCTCGTAAGCATAACGGAAGGCCTGTGTCAGCATTGCCATTACCATTGCAATCTTGCTGGCGGCTCCATAGATGCCAAGCTGTACGGTGCTTCCGCCTCGTCAGGATACACAAAGGGAAAGATTATCTTGTCCGCCACCTGATTCAGAATACCCGCAATGCCCAACACCAGCAACGGCAAGCTATAAGCAAGCATCCGCTTCAACAGTTTCTTGTCCAACACATAAGTGAAGCCGCGCAATTCGGGTATCATGCAAAGCATAATGGTAGAGGTGCATACAAGGTTGAAGAGGAAAGCATACGCCACGTCATCGCCTTCCATCCAGACGTAATAAATCAGGTTCAAGGCTATGTTCAGGAAGATGAACAACAGTTTGAGCGCCGCAAACTTAATAGGACGTTTCTTATAGCGCAAATAAGCGAAAGGAATACTTTGAATGGCATCCATCGCCACTACAATCATCATCATTCCCACATACCAGGGATGTTCTCCATACTCCAGCCAATCGGCAACGGGTTGAAGAAACAACAATCCCAGAGCGAGGAATGTCAACGCACCGATGCCTACGCTGAGTAATGTTGTGGAATATACCCGCATCGGGTCGTCCTCTCCTTTATTGGCAAAGCGGAAAAAGCCCGTCTCCATGCCGCACGTCAACAGCACCAGCAACAGCGCCACCCACGCATAGATATTAGTCACAACGCCATAACCTCCCGACTGCGCAGACAAGGCCATGGTATATACGGGTACTAACAGATAGTTGAGGAAACGCCCCACAATACTGCTCAACCCGTAAATGGCAGTTTCTTTTGCCAATGATTTTAATCCAGCCACGTTATTTAGTGTTTAGCAATTTTTCAATGCTCCATTATACTCCATGCCGATCGTTTACCGGAAAACGTCAATCATTAAACAACGTTCCCTGACTATTGTAGAGGCTTCGCCCCAAATGTTTGTAAGCCAGCTCCGTTACTTCACGACCGCGAGGAGTGCGCTTCAAGAAACCTTCCTTTATCAAGAACGGTTCATATACCTCTTCAATAGTGCCTGCATCTTCTCCCAAAGCCGTAGCAATGGTTGTCAGGCCTACCGGACCACCCTTGAACTTATCGATAATCGTACAAAGTATCTTATTGTCTATCTCATCCAGACCGTATTTGTCAATATTCAGCGCTTCGAGCGCAAAATTAGCGATCTGCGTATCGATGCTGCCCGAACCTTTCACCTGCGCAAAGTCCCTCACGCGGCGCAGCAAAGCATTGGCAATACGCGGCGTACCCCGACTGCGTCCGGCAATCTCCGAAGCAGCCTTTGTGGAACAAGGAACATCCAGAATACTTGCCGAACGACGGATGATGCCACTCAACACATCATCATCGTAATATTCCAAATGAAGGTTGATGCCAAAACGGGCACGCAACGGAGCAGTCAGCAAACCGCTACGGGTGGTAGCGCCCACTAAAGTAAACGGATTCAGGTCGATCTGTATGCTTCGTGCCGACGGGCCTTTGTCGATCATAATATCAATGCGGTAATCCTCCATAGCCGAATACAGGTACTCCTCCACCACAGGACTCAACCGATGTATTTCGTCAATGAAAAGCACATCGTTCGGTTCCAGACTGGTAAGGACACCGGCCAGATCACCCGGCTTGTCGAGCACCGGCCCGGAAGTAATCTTGAAGCCTACTCCCAGTTCGTTGGCTATAATGTTGGAAAGTGTGGTTTTTCCCAATCCGGGAGGACCATGAAGCAATACATGATCCAAGGCCTCGCCTCTGAGGCGGGCAGCCTTTACGAAAATACGCAAATTATCAACCACTTTATCCTGTCCGCTGAAATCCTCGAAATTCAAAGGACGGAGAGCGTTCTCGAAGTCACGCTCCTTGCTGGTCAGTTGATGATCACGTATGTTAAAATCTTCTTGTTCCATTCAAAATCAGTATATACAGCGACAAAGATAATGCAAATCTTTCAACGTTTCATAAACTCCTTCCTTTCTTCTTCCGGAAATTTCTCAATGGCATAACGCAGCATGGTACGCGGCATCACCTTGCAATATTTCTCCAGAAACTGCACCAACAAATCCTTGTCCCTCTTCCCCATTTCGCGCAGCATCCAGCCTATTGCCTTTCTCATCAAATCGTGCGGATGATGCAACAGCCGTTCGGAAAGCGCCAGAATATCGATGAAATCACCGTTTTTGATTAGAGTATAAGTGGAAACAACCGCAATACGCTGGTCCCAAAGCAGTTCACTGCCTGCCAAACGATAAAGATCTTCGCGGGACTTATCTTTTAAATATTCCCCCACAATACCCGGAGCAGACAAGTCCACCAAGTCCCAGTTATTGATGCGCGACGTCTGCGAAAGATAGAAATCATAAATGCACTTTCTCTCCTTTTCATCGCTTTTCTTGAAGCGCTCCACCAGCATCAACAGAGCACAAAGACGACATTCATGCCATTGGCTTTGCAAAAGTTCCGCCATAACATCCAAAGGAGCATCTTTATGCCGCTTGGCCACTAAACGGGTATTCGGCACTACCACTCCCAGAAACTTGTCGCCTTCGCCATATTGCCCCTTTCCCGTTTTGAAAAAATTAGGAAGATACTCCCTTTTCACCGGATCTATGTACTCGCTTATCTCCTGTTCTATCCCCTTTGCCCGCTGTCTCATATTCTCTTATATATTTGCTATTCGTAATGTTACCTGCTAAAAATAGCAATTTTTTCCACGCTAAATAGAAAGATATTCCTACTTTTGCAGAAAATCAACATATTATTTTATGATTTTAAATTACATTTGGGTAGCATTTTTTGTAATAGCTTTCATTGTGGCGCTCTTCAAACTCCTGTTCATGGGAAATGTAGAGATATTTACGGAACTTGTCAACTCTACATTCGACTCCTCCAAAACTGCATTCGAAATATCGTTGGGGCTGACCGGCATTCTGTCCTTATGGCTCGGCATTATGAAGATCGGTGAAAACAGCGGTATGATCAACGCACTCTCCCGCTGGTTGAGTCCGGTGTTTTGCCGCCTCTTTCCGGAGATACCCAAAGGACACCCCGCCATGGGATCTATTTTCATGAACCTCTCCGCCAACATGCTGGGGTTGGATAATGCCGCTACCCCAATGGGGCTGAAAGCTATGAAAGAACTTCAGGAACTCAATCCGAAGAAAGACACAGCCACCAACCCGATGATTATGTTCCTTGTGCTGAACACTTCCGGATTGATATTGATACCTGTCAGCATCATGATGTACCGTTCGCAAATGGGTGCTGCGCAGCCCACCGACATCTTCATCCCGACACTGATTACCACTGCCATTTCCACCACTGTCGGTGTGATTGCCGTCAGCATTGCACAACGGATAAACCTGTTGAATAAACTATCCTCATTCTGATCGGTTGCATCAGCCTGTTCTTTTCCGGACTTATCTACCTGTTCACCCAAGTAAGCCGCGAGGACATGGGAGTCTATTCCACACTGGTTGCCAATATAATACTTTTCTCCATCATCCTGCTTTTTATCCTTTGGGGATTGTGGAAGAAGATTAATGTGTACGACGCTTTATAGAAGGTGCCAAGGAAGGTTTACAACAGCCATACGCATCATCCCCTACCTGGTAGCTTTTCTCGTTGGAATCGCCGTTTTCCGCGCTTCAGGCGCAATGGATATAATAGTAAACGGCATCGGCTACATCGTAGGCTTGTTCGGAGTAGATACCGGCTTTGTAGGAGCTTTGCCCACCGCTTTGATGAAATCATTGAGCGGCAGCGGCGCCAATGGCCTGATGATTGATACAATGAAGCAATATGGCGCCGACTCCTTCGTCGGCCGCATGAGTTGCGTGGCACGCGGCGCTTCGGATACAACGTTCTATATACTTGCCGTTTACTTCGGCAGTGTAGGCATTACGAAAACCCGTAACGCGGTTACCTGTGGTCTGATAGCAGATTTATCCGGCATTATCGCCGCTATCATCATCAGCTATATATTCTTTTTCTAAAAAAAGCCCATTCTAATAAATAGTAAACAATATGATAAGTTATCAAGCGGACGGCATCAAAATGCCTGCAATCAAGAAACGGGAAACAACGGAATGGATTAAAGCCGTTGCTGCCACCTATGAAAAAAGAATCGGTGAAATCGCCTATATTTTTTGCTCGGACGAGAAAATTCTCGAAGTAAACCGGCAATATCTTCAGCATGATTATTATACCGACATCATCACTTTTGACTATTGCGAAGGCAACCGCCTGAGCGGCGATCTCTTTATCAGCCTTGATACGGTACGCACCAATGCCGAACAATTGCCGGCAACGATTATGAAAGAGAACTGCACCGGGTCATTATCCATGGCATCCTGCACCTTTGCGGCATCAATGATAAAGGTCCGGGAGAACGGGAAATTATGGAAGCTGCCGAGAACAAGGCACTGGCCATGCGATAGAAATTGCAACGCAAGACAAGCATAAAAGTGATGAGTTTTTTGTCATCACTCATCACCCTTAGGCTCAACTATCTGTAAATAAGTGACTTAATAAGTTACGAGAAACATTATGACAGTGACGACCAAATGTTGGTCGTCACTGTTTTTGTTTACTATTATGCTCTCTATCATATCGTAACATCCTTATTTACAGCAACAACAAACGTTCCATACAGCCCTTGTCACAATATTGTTAAAATACCTTTTATACCGAGACATTAGGTTCATTTGCGCTGAAAGGACAAGTGCAATTGCCTCTTCCCAACCGAAGGAACGTTACTGATTTGATAAACCTGAAGAAGAAAATCGGTTAAAGCAATGAAAAATAAAAAGATACGCGTACCAAGTCAATACCAACGGTTGGTACGGCGTGTACCTTACTAAGGTACGAGAGGTTTCTTAGTGAGGTACACGTCGTACCAAAGCAGGAAACTTGCCGTACCTTACTAAGGTATTCTCCGGAACCAAGGAGCCGGATATCTATGTACCGGAGACGCCGGCAGTCCCACACGAAGTATTTCCTAAGAATTCACAAGGAAAAGAAAGAAATCGCGGCTACAAAATAACTTTTTAGTAACTTTGCAGGGTTTAAAAAGAGATTGAACGAATGGAGTTTAAGTATGATGTTATTGTAATCGGCGCCGGACATGCCGGCTGTGAAGCCGCTGCCGCTGCCGCAAACCTGGGTTCAAAGACCTGTCTTATCACGATGGACATGAATAAGATAGGCCAAATGAGTTGCAACCCTGCCGTAGGCGGTATTGCCAAAGGGCAAATTGTACGTGAAATAGACGCATTGGGTGGATATATGGGATTGGTAACTGACAAAACCGCTATCCAGTTTCGTATATTAAACCGCTCCAAAGGACCTGCCATGTGGAGTCCGCGTGCGCAATGCGACCGTAACAAATTCATCTGGGCATGGCGTGAAATTCTGGAAAATACTCCCAACCTGCATATTTGGCAGGATACCGTACAAGAGATTCTTGTTGAAAACGGCGAAGTGACCGGACTCACTACTCTTTGGGGAGTAACTTTCCGCGCCAAATGCATCGTACTGACTGCCGGAACTTTCCTGAACGGACTGATGCACGTGGGACGCACCATGCTTCCGGGCGGACGAATGGCCGAACCTGCATCCTACCAACTGACCGAATCCATTGCCAGACATGGCATCACATACGGACGAATGAAAACCGGAACGCCGGTACGCATCGACGGACGCAGCGTGCACTATGAGGATATGGATGTTCAGGACGGAGAAAACGATTTCCACAAGTTCTCCTTTATGGATAACGGCGTGCGCCATTTGAAGCAACTGCCATGCTGGACCTGCTTCACTAATGAAGAAGCACACCGCATCCTGCGCGAAGGTCTGCCGGACTCTCCCCTTTTCAACGGACAAATTCAAAGCATAGGTCCCCGTTACTGTCCCAGTATAGAGACCAAAATTGTGACCTTCCCCGACAAAGAGCAGCATCAGCTTTTCCTGGAACCGGAAGGTGAAACCACTCAGGAACTCTACCTGAACGGCTTCTCTTCTTCCTTGCCAATGGACATACAGATTGAGGCACTGAAAAAGATTCCTGCATTCCGGGATCTCGTAATTTACCGCCCCGGTTATGCAATAGAATATGACTTCTTCGATCCCACCCAGCTCAAACATACGTTGGAAACGAAGAAAATCAAAAACCTGTTCTTTGCCGGACAAGTAAATGGAACCACCGGCTACGAAGAAGCAGCCGGACAGGGCATCATCGCCGGTATCAATGCACATATCAACTGCCATGGCGGAGAACCCTTCACCCTTGCACGAGATGAAGCATACATCGGCGTATTAATTGATGACTTGGTAACCAAAGGCGTTGACGAGCCTTACCGTATGTTTACTTCACGTGCGGAATATCGTATCCTCCTCCGTATGGATGATGCCGATATGAGACTTACCGAAAGAGCCTGGAAACTCGGACTTGCAAAGAATGACCGCTACGAGTTACTAAAAAGCAAACGCGAAGCCGTTGCAAACATCATAAACTTCACCCGGAATTATTCGATGAAACCAGCACTAATCAATCCGGTACTGGAACAACTGGGCACCACTCCACTTCGCCAGGGATGCAAACTGATAGATTTGATAAACCGTCCGCAAATAACCCTGGATAACATGGCACAGCATGTCGGCGCTTTCCATCGGGAACTTGATAAAATTACGGAAAGAAAGATGAGATTATCGAAGCGGCAGAGATACTTATCAAGTATGAAGGATACATCGGACGCGAACGAATCATAGCAGATAAACTGGCACGACTGGAAAGCATAAAGATTAAGGGAAAGTTTGACTATAATTCCATTCAATCCCTTTCCACCGAAGCCCGCCAGAAGTTAGTCAAGATCGACCGGAAACAATAGCCCAAGCAAGCCGGATTCCGGGAGTATCACCAAGCGACATTAATGTACTGTTGGTGCTTTGCGGCCGATAAGAGCCAACGTTCCAACGTGAAACAAAAAAATTCAATAAACGCAATAAAAAAACTGATTATGAGCAAAGAAACACTTGCCAAGAGCATTCGGGAAATTCCTGACTTCCCTATCCCCGGAATCTTATTTTATGATGTAACCACCCTGTTCAAAAATCCGGTTGCATTGCAAGAACTTTCAGACACCTTGTACGAAATGTACAAGGACAAAGGAATAACCAAAGTTGTAGGCATAGAATCCAGAGGATTCATTATGGGACCAATTCTCGCCACCCGCTTAGGAGCCGGCTTCGTACCCATACGCAAACCCGGAAAGCTGCCGGCAGAAACCATTGAAGAAAGCTACAATAAAGAATATGGAAAAGATACGGTGCAAATCCACAAGGATGCCATTGAACCGGACGATGTAGTGTTGCTACACGATGACCTGCTGGCCACAGGCGGAACAATGGAGCTGCCTGCAAATTGGTAAAGAAGATGAATCCCCAAAAGATATATGTAAACTTCATTATCGAGCTGAAAGAGCTGCATGGAAAGGATGTATTCGATAAAGATGTGGATGTAGAGTCTGTACTGACGCTATAAAAATAACGGTAGGGCGACAGCACCTTTAGAGTATGGAAGAACTAAAAACAAGTGATTATCTAAAAGGTATCGTTCTGAACCTTCCCGAAAGCCCCGGTGTTTACCAATACCTGAACACCGAAGGAACGATTATATATGTAGGAAAAGCCAAAAACCTGAAACGCAGGGTGTCGTCCTACTTCAACAGGGAGCACGAACCGGGAAAAACACGCGTACTGGTAAGCAAGATTGCAGATATCCGGTATATCGTAGTCAATACGGAAGAAGACGCCTTATTACTGGAAAACAACCTCATTAAAAAGTATAAGCCCCGCTACAATGTATTGCTGAAAGACGATAAAACCTACCCGTCCATCTGCGTACAGAACGAATACTTTCCACGCGTATTCAAGACACGAAGAGTCATACGCAACGGCTCTTCGTACTATGGTCCGTACAGCCACATACCGTCCATGTATGCGCTGCTCGACTTATCAAGCATTTATACCCGCTACGCACTTGCAACCTGAACCTCTCTCCAGAAAACATCCGGGCCGGGAAATTCAACGTATGCCTGGAATATCACATCAAGAACTGTGCAGGTCCTTGCGTTGGCAAACAAAGTCAGGAAGAATATCTGAACAACATCGCCGAGATAAAAGAGATACTCAAAGGCAACACCCAAGAGGTAGGGCGGATGCTGTATCGGCAAATGCAGGATCTTGCCGCCGAAATGAAGTTTGAAGAAGCACAAAAAATCAAAGAGAAGTACCTGCTGTTAGAAAATTATCGTTCCAAATCAGAAGTCGTGAGCAACATATTGCATAATATCGACGTGTTCTCCATTGAAGAAGATACCGATGAAAAGTCCGCATTCATCAATTACCTGCATATCACGAACGGAGCTATCAACCAAGCTTTCACCTTTGAGTACAAAAAACGGCTGAACGAAACCAAAGAAGAGCTCCTTTCGCTGGGCATCATCGAAATGCGCGAACGCTACAAAAGCCTCTCCCGCGAAATCATCGTGCCTTTCGAACTGGATATGGAACTCAAAGATGTCGTCTTCACCATTCCACAACGCGGTGATAAGAAAAAACTGCTTGAACTTTCCATCCTCAATGTGAAACAATACAAAGCCGACCGGCTGAAACAGACGGAAAAGCTGAACCCGGAACAGCGCACTGTGCGTCTCTTGAAAGAAATCCAAGGGGAATTGCATCTCGACCGGCTGCCTATGCGCATAGAATGTTTTGATAATTCCAACATCCAAGGGTCGGACCCTGTTGCGGCATGCGTCGTTTTCATCAAAGGTAAACCGTCCAAAAAGGACTATCGGAAGTACAATATCAAAACAGTGGAAGGCCCCGACGACTATGCATCCATGAAAGAGGTCGTGAAACGGCGTTACCAGCGCGCTATCGAAGAGAACAGCCCCCTCCCCGACCTTCTTATCACCGACGGCGGAAAAGGGCAAATGAGCGCCGTAAAAGAGATTATAGACGAACTAAACCTCGACATTCCCATTGCCGGACTTGCCAAAGACGGGAAACACCGTACATCGGAACTGCTGTATGGATTCCCGCCTCAAACAATCGGACTCAAACAAAATCCCCCCCTTTTCCGTCTGCTGACACAGATACAGGACGAGGTACACAGATTTGCCATAACTTTCCACCGTGACAAGCGCAGCAAGCGACAGGTAGCTTCGGCCTTAGACGAGATAAAAGGAATCGGAGAAAAAACCAAAAACACCCTGCTAAAAGAGTTCAAAAGTGTAAAACGCATCAAGGAAGCATCCACAGAGGATATTATCAAGGTGGTTGGCGAAGCCAAAGCAAAAATCATAAAGGAACACTTTGCCAACAAATAGCCCTATCTTACACATAACAATCACAAATTTATTCGTAACTTTGCAATTCGCAAAATTAATTTTTAGAACCAAAGCATGAGAGTAGTCATACAACGTACCGGACATGCATCTGTTACCATCAACGGGATTTGCAAGTCTGCCATTCAAAAGGGACTTATGATATTGATTGGCATAGAGGAGACAGACGGAAAGGAAGATATTGATTGGTTGTGCAAAAAGATCGTCAACCTGCGCGTCTTTGACGATGAAAATGGCGTAATGAACAAATCCATACTCGACATCGGCGGTGACATACTGGTAATCAGCCAGTTCACGCTGCACGCATCGACCAAGAAAGGCAATCGTCCCTCCTATATCCGGGCAGCGAAACCGGAAATATCTATCCCGCTATATGAACAATTCTGCAAAGAATTGAGTTTAGCGTTAGGCAAGGAAATAGGAACCGGCGAGTTCGGAGCCGACATGAAGGTAGAATTATTGAACGACGGTCCTGTGACCATTTGCATGGATACAAAAAACAAGGAATAATGACACTGAAAGAAGCACAGAAAGAAGTAGACTCCTGGATTAAGCAATATGGAGTGCGTTACTTCAGCGAGCTCACCAATATGGCCGTACTGACCGAAGAAGTAGGTGAACTGGCACGAGTTATGGCGCGCAAGTATGGCGACCAATCCTTTAAGGAGGGAGAAAAAGATAATATCGAAGAAGAAATAGCAGATGTCCTTTGGGTACTTCTCTGCATCGCAAACCAAACCGGAGTCGATGTCACCGAAGCGTTTGCACGCAGCATAGAGAAGAAAACCAAACGTGACCAAACAAGGCATATCAATAACCCTAAATTATCTGATCATGGAGAATAATGAATCCACCCAGAACAAGTACGATGCTGCTTTGGCAAAGTACAACACCAATTTGAACGATGCGGAAGTGGCTGCAGAAGTAGCCAAAATAATCGAGGAGAAAGTGCCTGCAAACAACACTCCGGAAGTAAAGAAATTCCTGTTCAATTGCATTGACCTCACCACGCTCAACAGTACAGACAGCGATGAAAGCGTCATGAAATTTACTCAAAAAGTAAACCGGTTTGACGAAGAATTTCCCGACCTGAAAAACGTGGCAGCTATCTGTGTATATCCCAATTTTGCAGAAGTAGTAAAAGATACACTGGAAGTAGAAGATGTAAAAATTGCCTGTGTATCAGCAGGTTTCCCTTCTTCCCAAACTTTTATAGAAGTAAAAATTGCCGAAACCGCCATGGCCATTATGGAAGGTGCTGACGAAATAGACATCGTCATCTCTGTAGGCAAGTTCCTGAGCGGAGACTATGAAACCATGTGCGATGAAATACAAGAACTGAAAGCTACCTGCAAAGAGCACCACCTGAAAGTAATCTTGGAAACGGGAGCTTTGAAAACGGCAGCAAACATCAAGAAAGCCTCTATCCTATCCATGTATGCCGGAGCTGATTTCATCAAGACCTCTACCGGAAAACAACAGCCTGCCGCTACTCCGGAAGCAGCATACGTAATGTGCCAGGCCATTAAGGAATACCATGCGTTGACAGGCAATAAGATTGGTTTCAAACCGGCAGGCGGCATCAACTGTGTAAATGACGCACTGATATACTATACCATTGTGAAAGAAGTGCTTGGAGAGGAATGGCTGAACAATGAATTATTCCGTTTGGGAACCAGCCGTTTGGCAAATCTATTACTCTCGGAAATCAAAGGCGAAGAAATGAAGTTCTTTTAATAAGAAGTATTAGTGTAGAATACAGACAGCCTGACAAGAGATCTTGTCAGGCTGTCTGCATATATAAATAATTTTATTATTTCTCACGCTCTATCACATAATCAAGATAGGAAATAAGCGCTCTCTTAACATCCGTATCTTCCATGGCAGCCAACAATGAAAGCGCCTTTTCTTTAAAGTCCACCATAACTTTCGTGGCATACTCAATGCCGCCATGCTCTTTGGTAAATTCGATCAATCGGGCTATTTCATCAGCAGTCGCCGTTCCGTTCTTAACCTTTACAGCAATCTCCTGCGCCGGCTTGTCCTGCGTTGAATTGAGTACATAAAGCGCAGGCAATGTCAGCTTTCCTTCCAGCATATCATTTCCGGTAGGTTTACCGATTTCTTTGTTCTCATAATAATCGAATATATCGTCTTTAATCTGAAAACAAAGACCGATATACTCACCAAACAAACGCGCATATTCCGCCTTTTCATCGTCAACACCCACCGAAAGCGCACCTGCTTTCATGCACGCGGCAAACAATACGGCTGTCTTCTTGCGGATGACATCAAAATAGACCTCTTCGGAATATTCAGGGTTACTGACATTGGAAAGTTGCAACAACTCCCCTTCTGCCAAATCCTGCCCTAAATTTGAAACGAGATCAATTATAGCGTAATTACGCGTCATCCCCACTTCCACCAAAGCCGTTGCCAACAAATAATCACCCGTAAGAACCGCTACCTTATTATTAAAGATAGCATTCACAGAAAGCTGACCCCGGCGTTCGGTACTCTCATCCACCACATCATCGTGCACCAAGCTCGCTGTGTGCAGAAGCTCCAGAGCAACCGCAGCATGCAGTGTTGCCGGACGAACCTCATTGTACAACTTTGCGGCAAGCAGAACCAGAATCGGGCGCATCATCTTCCCATTCTTCTGCCGGATATGCGCAATCACGCTATTCAGCAAAAGATTAGAACTGGAAAGGCAAGTATCAAAATGCTTTTTGAAGTCTTCCAACTCCGCAGAAATCGGGGATTTTATGAGGGATATACTGTCCATACATCACTATTTGAGCACAAAAATAGTAATAAAACAGTTAATACGGTATTTTTTTGTACTTTTACCATGAAAAAAAGGATAAATCTATGAATTCAACCGATAAACTTTTCTTGCTTGACGCTTATGCATTGATATACCGTTCTTATTATGCATTTATCAAAAATCCGCGAATCAACTCCAAAGGATTCAACACTTCTGCCATTTTGGGATTTGTAAACACTCTCGAAGAAGTGCTGAAAAAAGAAAATCCTACGCACATAGGGGTAGCTTTCGATCCTTCAGGACCAACATTCCGCCACGAGGCTTATGAACAATATAAAGCGCAGCGGGAAGAAACTCCCGAAGCCATCCGTCTCTCCGTACCTATTATAAAAGATATCATCCGCGCCTACCGTATTCCTATTCTGGAAGTCTCCGGTTACGAAGCCGACGATGTGATAGGTACACTTGCCACAGAAGCCGGAAGACAAGGTATCATCACCTATATGATGACTCCCGATAAAGACTATGGGCAGTTGGTATCGGACAATGTATTCATGTATCGTCCCAAACACAGCGGCGGATTCGAGGTCATGGGCATCGATGAGATAAAAGCCAAATTCAATATCCGCTCCACAGAGCAGGTCATCGATATGTTGGGATTGATGGGCGACTCTTCCGATAACATTCCCGGCTGTCCGGGTGTGGGAGAAAAAACCGCACAGAAGTTAGTTGCGGAATTTGGCAGTATCGAAAACCTGCTTGCCCACACCGATCAACTGAAAGGCGCACTGAAGACCAAAGTGGAAGCCAACCGGGAAATGATTACTTTCTCCAAATTCCTTGCAACCATTAAAGTCGATGTACCCATTAAGCTCGACATGACAACACTCGTTCGCGAAGAACCTGATGAAGAGAAGCTTCGCAAGATTTTCGAGGAACTGGAGTTTCGCACACTCATTGACCGCGTTCTGAAAAAATCAGGTGCTCCCCTCTCCTCTTCTTCCAACTCCGTTTCACCCGACCTTTATGCCGGAACCTTGTTTGCTCGTCCGGTCGATAGTCCAACTCCTGAAAACAACGGTCCTGTTCAAGGCGATTTGTTTGCAAATTTTGCAGACAACGGCACAGGCAACGCGGAAAATTCAAATCTCACGCACTTAGAAATGCTTGATGTAGACTATCAACTCATTGATACAGAAGAAAAAAGAAGCGAAATTATTCAAAAGTTACTTACAACAGAAATTCTCTCAATAGATACCGAAACTACCGGAACCGAACCAATGGAGGCAGACTGGTAGGAATGAGTTTCAGTAATGCCGAAAACCGGGCTTATTACGTCCCTGTTCCGGCAAATCGTGACGAAGCATTAAAAATTGTAAATGAATTCCGTCCGCTTTATGAAAATGAAAATTCCATGAAGGTGGGACAAAACATCAAGTACGACATGATTGTCCTTCAAAACTACGGAGTGCAGGTGAAGGGAAAACTTTTCGACACCATGCTCGCCCATTACGTATTGCAACCGGAACTCCGTCACAACATGGACTACCTTGCCGAAATCTACCTGCGCTATCGGACAATCCACATAGATGAACTCATCGGAGCCAGAGGAAAGAACCAGAAAAGCATGCGTGACCTTCCACCGGAAGACGTGTACCGCTACGCTTGCGAAGATGCGGACGTCACTCTAAAGTTGAAGAACGTACTTGAAAAGGAACTGAAAAAGCAATCTGCCGAACATCTCTTTTATGAAATTGAAATGCCACTCGTACCGGTACTTGTCAACATTGAAAGCAACGGAGTACGCATCGATACAGAAGCTCTCAAGCAATCGTCCGAACATTTCACTCTCCGCCTGCAGGAAATCGAAAAAGAAATCTATGCACTGGCAAATGGTGAAACTTTCAACATCGCCTCTCCCAAGCAAGTAGGTGAAGTGCTGTTCGACAAACTCAAAATCGTAGAAAAAGCCAAAAAGACCAAAACCGGCCAGTATGTTACCTCAGAAGAAGTACTCGAAAGTCTGCGCAACAAACATGCAATCATTGGCAAGATACTCGAATACCGCGGGCTGAAGAAACTGTTGAGCACCTATATCGATGCATTGCCCCAATTGATAAATCCGCGTACAGGCCGCATCCATACCTCTTTCAACCAAGCAGTAACCGCCACCGGCCGGCTCAGTTCCAGCAATCCTAACTTGCAGAACATCCCCATTCGCGATGAAGACGGTAAGGAAATCCGTAAAGCCTTTATTCCTGATGACGGGTGCGAGTTCTTCTCCGCCGACTACTCACAGATTGAACTGCGTATTATGGCACATCTGAGTCAGGACAGAAATATGATTGACGCTTTCCTCAGCGGATATGATATCCATGCGGCCACCGCTGCCAAAATATATAAGGTGGATATCAGCGAAGTAACCACCGATATGCGCCGTAAGCTAAAACCGCCAATTTTGGTATTATATACGGTATCTCTGTCTTCGGGCTGGCAGAACGTATGAATGTTTCCCGTCAGGAAGCCAAAGAACTGATAGACGGATATTTTGAAACTATCCGCAAATCAAGGAATATATGGACAAAAGCATTCAGGTGGCACGCGAAAACGGATATGTGGAAACCATCTTCCACCGCAAGCGCTTCCTGCCGGACATCAACTCCCGAAACGCCGTAGTGCGCGGTTATGCAGAGCGCAATGCAATCAACGCCCCTATTCAGGGAAGTGCTGCCGATATCATCAAAGTAGCCATGTCGCTCATCTATCAACGCATTCAAAGTAACAATCTGAAAGCAAAGATGATTTACAGGTCCATGACGAACTAAATTTCAGTGTTCCTGAGGCAGAAAAAGAGATTATACAAAAAATTGTAATCGAAGAAATGGAACGGGCATATCGCATGCTGGTACCCTTAAAAGCTGATTTTGGCTGGGGGAAAAACTGGTTGGAAGCACACTAATCCGGTCTATAACTTTATTTAACTTACAATCAGAAAGCAACAGAAGTGATTGCTTTAAAATACAGTTTGCTCATCAGAATATCCGGCATCTTCACTGCCGGATATTTTTTATTCATTAATCTTTCCAAAAAGAAAGTATATTTCCTGCACACATTCTGACATATTGATAAAATAAATCCCAATTATTATATTTATGTCAATTTATTGCGTACATTTGCAGCGTAATCAATGACATATTGATAGAAAATAGTAAGTATAACTCTAAAAACATAAAACCATGAAAACTTTAAAAACTTTGATTCTGTTCTCTTTTCTTTTTGTATGTGGAATGAATGTATCAGCAGACAATAAAAGTAACCTCATTTACAATTCGGAAGAAGTAAATGGTATGAAGGTCGCTGAAACTGTTTACAAAATGGACGGCAGTACACTTGCCAACTATATGAAGTACAATTATAAGTATGATGACCAAAACCGTATGACAGAAAGCGAAGCCATGAAATGGAACGCTGTCAAGAATACATGGGCCAACGACATGTGCATCCGCTACGCTTATCAAGGAAAGTCGGTTACCACTACCTATTATAAGTGGAACAATAAAAAAGGCACATACGTCCTCATTCCTGAAATGACTATTACAATGGATAACCCTAACATGTAAAATACATCCATTCTCTCTTAAAGATACTTTACAACCCAAAACCTTTCTATAAACTAAAGAGCCGAGATACGCAATGTATCCGGCTCTTTTTGTATTTTTGTCTTTCAATAAAGAATATGAAACATGATACCCCAGGCACTTATCCTCTACATTGAGACAGAGATTATCCCCCGGTACGAGCAATTTGACAAGGCACATAACCTTTCGCATGTGCAGGCAGTCATTGAAGAAAGCCTCGCCCTTGCCAAACTTTATCCTGAAGCAGACGAACGCCTCGCATATACCATAGCGGCCTATCATGATACAGGACTTTGCCGGGACCGCGCCACACATCACCTTGTTTCAGGAGAAATCATAGCGGAGGATGCCAACCTCCTGCAATGGTTCGGCAAAGAAGAAATAGAAATTATGCGTGAGGCCGTAGAAGACCACCGGGCCTCCACCGACCATGAACCACGCAGTATCTATGGCAAAATCGTGGCCGAAGCCGACCGTATCATAGATCCGGACACCACGTTGCGCCGTACCGTACAATACGGGCTAAAGCAAAACCCTGCAGCCGACGAAGCATGGCACTACCAACGTTTCTACGACCATCTGATGGAAAAGTATGCTCCCGGCGGCTATCTGAAACTTTGGTTTCCCCACTCAAAGAACGCCCGGCAGTTGAAAGAGTTGCAGACCATTATAGCGGATGAAGTGCGTCTAAGAAGCATTTTTCACCAAATGTTCGAAGAAGAGAAAAGATAAAAGACTATCTTTGCAGCCAATTAGCTGAATAATAATTAAAAAACAAGATATACTTATGGCATTAAAAGCAGGTATAGTGGGACTGCCCAACGTGGGGAAATCCACTCTTTTCAACTGTCTGTCCAGCGCAAAAGCACAGGCGGCAAACTTTCCTTTTTGTACTATCGACGCTCAAATGGGCCAAGTGTCCGTACCCGACGAACGACTGACCAAACTTGCCGAAATCGTTCATCCGGGGCGTATCGTGCCCGCCGTATGCGACATTGTCGATATTGCCGGACTGGTGAAAGGCGCCAGCAAAGGTGAAGGATTGGGCAATCAGTTCTTAGGCAACATCCGCGAGTGCGACGCCATTATTCATGTGTTGCGTTGTTTCGATAATGGCAATATCGTTCACGTGGACGGAAGCGTGGATCCTGTACGCGACAAGGAAATCATTGATACCGAACTCCAGCTCAAAGACCTCGATACAGTAGAAAACCGCATCAAGCGCGTGGAAAAAATAGCAAAAGTAGGTGGCGACAAATTGGCAAAAGTGGAATACGAACTCCTGCTCCGTTACAAAGATGCACTGGAACAGGGACAGAGCGCCCGCACCGTAATACCGCAAAACGATGATGAGGAGCAATGCGCCAAACAGATGTTCCTGCTTACCACCAAACCGGTACTTTACGTCTGCAACGTGGACGATACAAGCGCCGCAAGCGGCAATCAGTATGTGGAGCAAGTACGTCAGGCCATTCAGGGTGAAGATGCCCAACTCATCATAATCTCCGCCCAGACCGAAGCCGACATTGCCGAACTGGAAACTTACGAAGAGAAACAAATGTTCCTCGAAGACCTCGGCCTGAAAGAAAGTGGCTGCAACCGACTGATTAAAGCCATTTATAGCCTGCTGAACCTTGAAACCTTCATCACCGCCGGCGAAATGGAAGTAAAGGCATGGACCTACCGTAAAGGCTGGAAAGCTCCGCAATGCGCCGGTGTCATCCATACAGACTTTGAGAAAGGTTTCATCCGCGCCGAAGTCATCAAATACGAAGACTACATCAAGTATGGCAGCGAAGCCGCCGTACGCGAAGCCGGAAAACTGGGCGTGGAAGGCAAGGAATACGTAGTGCAGGACGGAGACATCATGCACTTCCGCTTCAACGTATAAAAAACATCCATTGTGAGCTGTCCGGAGATTCCTGGCAGCTCATTTTTATAATCACATCAATATGCTACAAATGACAAACAGTAATCTGAAATACCTCATTGCAGGCACAGGCGGAGTAGGCGGAAGCATTGCCGCTTTCCTTGCATTGGCAGGAAAGAACGTTACTTGCATCGCACGCGGCGAGCATCTTGCCGCTATACATGAGCATGGTTTGCGGTTACACTCCGACTTGAAAGGTGAACATACACTGAAGATACCCGCTTATACCGCAGAAGAATACACAGCCCTCGCTTCCTCATCAGCCGACTTCAAGGCAGATGTTATCTTTGTATGCGTCAAGGGCTATTCCGTAGACTCCATTACAGAATTAATCAAATGCGCCGCACATAAAGATACGGTGGTCATCCCCATTCTCAACGTCTACGGAACCGGTCCCCGCATCCAACGGCTGGTTCCCGGTGTAACGGTATTGGACGGTTGCATCTACATCGTAGGATTTGTTTCCGGCAAAGGAGAGATCACACAGATGGGAAAGATATTCCGCCTGGTCTACGGAGCACACAAAAACACGATTGTTCCTCGTGAAACATTGGAAGTCGTACAACATGACTTGCAGGAAAGCGGCATCAAAGCTGAGATATCTCCCGACATCAACCGGGATACTTTCGTAAAATGGTCTTTCATTTCGGCCATGGCAGTAACAGGCGCTTACTATGACGTGCCCATGGGTGAAGTGCAAAAACCCGGCAGGATACGCGACACCTTTATCGGACTTTCGCAAGAAAGCGCTGCATTGGGACAAAAGCTGGGCATTGAGTTCAAGGAAGATATGGTGGAATATAATCTCAAAGTAATCGACAAACTGGCTCCCGAAAGTACCGCTTCCATGCAAAAAGATATGGCAAAAGGACATCAAAGCGAAGTGAAGGATTACTGTTCGATATGATTACGGCAGCCGAAGAACAGGGAATTGAGATTCCTACATACAGAATGGTAGCAGAGAAATTCAAATAATTTTATACCTTTGCCCAATTATCTTATATTATCTTTGTCATTCAGAACGTGGTGCAAAATCTTTTCCTTGCCACACATACACAAAAAGAGCAGATTCTTTGCTACGCTCCGAACGACGACACCCAATGATATAAACTAATTTTAATTACTTATGAATATACCAACTCTCCTCTCTATCAATTGGAATCCAGATCCGGAGCTGTTCAACCTTTTCGGAAGTATTCCAATCCGTTATTACGGCCTGTTATGGGTTGTCGGTATTGCTCTTGCCTATGCGATAGTACACCGTCAGTACCATGACCGGAAAATCGACGAAAAGACGTTCGAACCGCTGTTCTTTTATTGCTTCTTCGGCATCCTGATAGGGGCGAGATTAGGACACTGCCTGTTCTATCAACCGGACTATTACCTGAACCACTTCTGGGAAATGATACTCCCCGTAAGTTCCTGCCGGACGGCGGTTGGAAATGGACAGGATATGAAGGGCTTGCCAGTCATGGCGGCACGCTGGGATTGATTATCTCCCTCTGGATGTACTGCCGCAAGACAAAGATGCACTATATGGACGTATTGGACATGATAGCCGTTGCCACTCCTGTCACCGCCTGCTGCATCCGCCTTGCCAACCTGATGAACTCCGAAATAATCGGTATGCCGACCAATGTCCCCTGGGCATTTGTATTCGAACGCGTAGATATGCTGCCCCGTCATCCGGCACAGCTCTACGAAGCAATAGCTTATTTTATCTTCTTCCTGGGCATGGTCTACCTGTACAAACGCGGACAGAAGAAGCAGGAAAGCAAACTTGAAACAGACTTCAGTACCACCAAGGCAAAGTCCACCGCAGTGCAAGCAGTAGCCTCCCTACCCTATCACCGCGGCTTCTTCTTCGGCCTCTGCCTGACGGAGATATTCGTCTTTCGCTTCTTCATCGAGTTCCTGAAAGAAGACCAAGTGGATTTTGAAAAGACAATGGCGCTGAATATGGGGCAATGGCTCAGTGTTCCGTTCATACTTATCGGAATTTACTTCATGTGTTTCTACGGCAAGAAAACGGCAGGAAAATAATATCCTCCGGCAATAAAAAAACTTCAAGGCATGAAACCGGCAGTCCATCCAAGGAAACTGAAGGTTTCATGCCTTGCCGCTAAATCCATACCACACAGGCTACTTCCCTTTTACTATCCGCTTGATGTCATTCAGCTTGTTCAACGCTTCAAGCGGCGTCAGGTTATTTACGTCCAGATTCAGTATCTCATCACGTATTTGGCACAGTATCGGGTCATCAAGCTGGAAGAAGCTGAGCTGCATGCCGCCACGCGTCTCTCCCACTTCGGCCATAGGTTTGCTTGATACACCCTGTTGGCGGTTGTCCGTCTCAAGTTGCTTCAAAATGTCAGCGGCACGTTTCACGATACTTTTGGGCATACCCGCCATTTTAGCCACATGAATACCGAAAGAGTGTTCGCTGCCACCCCGTTCCAGTTTACGCAGGAAAATGACTTTATTATCGATTTCCTTCACCGACACATTATAGTTCTTGATGCGTTTGAAGGACTTCTCCATTTCATTCAGTTCGTGATAGTGCGTGGCAAACAGCGTACGGGCTTGGCACGAGGATGTTCGTGGATGTATTCCACAATGGCCCATGCAATGGAAATGCCGTCGTAAGTGGAAGTGCCGCGCCCCAACTCATCAAAGAGCACCAGACTGCGGGAGGAGAGATTGTTCAAGATGTCCGCCGCCTCGTTCATCTCCACCATAAACGTAGATTCGCCTACGGAAATGTTGTCGCTGGCGCCCACGCGGGTAAATATCTTGTCCACCAGACCGATGTGTGCGCTTTCCGCCGGAACGAAACTGCCGATCTGCGCCATAAGCGTGATCAAGGCGGTTTGGCGGAGCAATGCAGACTTACCCGCCATATTAGGACCGGTGATGATGATTATCTGTTGCGTACTGTTGTCCAGCATCACATCGTTGGCTATGTATTTCTCGCCTATGGGAAGTTGCTTCTCGATGACCGGATGGCGTCCCTGATGTATCTCCAAAACCTCATCGTCGGAAATTACCGGACGGATATAATTGTTTTCGCGGGCGGCGGTGGCAAACGAAAGCAGACAGTCCAGACGCGCTATCTGATTTGCATTAATCTGAATGGCAGGAATAAATTCGCTCAAAGACTGCACCAGCTCCGTATAAAGTTGCGTTTCCAACACCAGAATCTTGTCCTCAGCGCCGAGTATTTTCTCTTCATACTCTTTCAATTCCTGCGTAATGTAACGTTCGGCATTGACCAAGGTCTGCTTACGGATCCACTCCTGCGGCACTTTATCCTTGTGCACATTGCGCACTTCGATATAATAGCCAAAGACATTATTATACCCTATCTTCAGACTGGGAATACCCGTCAGTTCACTTTCACGTTGCTGCACCTGCAAGAGATAATCCTTGCCGGAATAGGCTATTTGGCGCAACTCGTCCAACTCGGCATTCACGCCCGATTTTATCACGCCGCCTTTATTAATAAGCAACGGAGGGTCGTTGTTGACCTCCTTGTCAATGCGGTCGCGAATGGACCGGCAGATATTCAGTTGTTCGCCGATGTGGTTCAGACTGGCATTATCTGCATCCATACAGGCTTCCTTGATAGGTTCAACAGCCTGCAATGCCACCTTCAGGGCAACCACTTCGCGCGGAGAAACGCGCCCTACGGCTACTTTGGAAATGATGCGTTCCAAATCTCCTATCAGATGCAACTGTTCTTCGATCAGCTCCTTGAAGTCGGGTTTGCGGAAGAAGTATTCCACTACGTTCAACCGTTCGTTAATGGGCTGTACATCTTTCAGGGGAAACACCATCCAGCGCTTCAACAAGCGGGCTCCCATCGGACTGATAGTCCTGTCTATCACATTCAACAGACTGCTGCCGCCGTCGTTCATGCTGCCCATCAATTCGAGGCTGCGCACCGTAAACTTATCCAGACGTACGTACTTGTCTTCCTCTATGCGGGCCAACGAAGTGATGTGCCTATCTGGGTATGCTGCGTCATAATGAGATACTGCAAGACAGCCCCCGAAGCAATGATGCCATTCTTGAGATGTTCCACCCCAAATCCTTTCAGGTTCTTGACTTCGAAGTGTTTCAGCAGTTTTTCGCGGGCGGTGGTCTCCGTAAACACCCAGTCGTCCAACTCGAACGTAAAGAATTTGCTGCCGAAATTGCCTTCAAACATTCCCCGGCGGCCACGCTCAAAAAGCACTTCTTTCGGGGCAAAATTATTCAGCAGCTTATCGACGTAATCGAAAGGTCCTTCCGCTGTCAGGAACTCACCGGTGGAAATATCCAGGAATGACACTCCGCAGGCACCCTTACCGAAGTGAACGGCGGCAAGGAAGTTGTTCTCCCGGTAGTTCAGCACATTGTCGTTGATGGACACACCCGGAGTCACCAATTCGGTGATGCCGCGTTTCACCAGCTTTTTGGTGAGCTTCGGATCTTCCAGCTGGTCACAAATGGCTACGCGTTTACCCGCACGTATCAGTTTGGGCAGATACGTATCGAGCGCATGGTGAGGAAATCCCGCCATTTCGATTGTTTTCCCTTTGCCATTGGCACGCTTCGTCAAAGTAATGCCCAATATCTCGGCAGCTACAATGGCATCGGTGGAATAAGTCTCATAGAAGTCACCACAACGAAACAGCATGACGGCATCAGGATGTTTTGCCTTCAAATCAAGGAACTGCTTCATCATCGGGGTAAGGACAATATCTTCGTGCATACAGGTATATCTTTGCAGAATACAGAGCTACGGCAGCACAGAGTCTTTTAACGGAATGAACTCCCGGTTTCATAAGCAGACTCTCTGCATAAGCAACTCTGTGCCTCTGTGTTCATTAATTAATGTCACAAAGATAATTCTTTTTTAGAAAATACATATGTAAAGGGTTTTAATCCTTAGCAAGCCTTAACAAAGTGGGGAATTTTACTAAAACATGTTATAAAACACACTTTTTTATTTGCTTTATTTGGAGATTTCCAAAAAGTCCGTACCTTTGCAATGTGTTTTTCATAGTATTAGATTTAAGGTTAACAAAGGTTGGAGTACAGCGGTACTCCTTTTTTTATGCCCATAGGTCTCCTCTCCCCTCTTTATCTCTTTCCCGCCCAATACACACCGCCCAATATGAGCATGGCTCCCATGAGTGACATTACAGTGAACTGTTCGTCCAGCAGGACAGCGGAACCTATCAGCGTGAAAAGCGGATTCAAATAAATGTAGTTGGAAGCCCGCACCGTACCCAATTGCTTCAAAATGATGTTCCACACCACAAAGCAAACCAGAGAAGCAAGTACACCCAGAAAAAGAAGGTTCATCCAAACCGCCGGCTGCCAAAGTCCGGAAAGAGAAAATTGCCAGGGATGAAGGATAAAAGCGGGAAGGATAGTCAGTATTCCGTAGAAGAAAATCTTGCGGGTAATGAAAGTCGTACGATAACGCCCGGACATTTTTTTCATTATCAGGCTGTAAAACGCCCAGGAGAAAGCGGCAAGAAGAGTCAGGAAATCGCCAAGCGGTGAAATCTTCAATATGAAATGGCCGTTATAGACCACCAACGCCACCCCCACCAGCGCCAGCAGGGAACCGCCCACCAGTCCGGCGGTGGCTTTTTCTTTTTTATAGATCAGCAAGGACAAAATAGTGGTGAGCAGCGGAGCCGTACAAACAATAAAAGCCACATTGGTGGCCAGTGTGATTTCCAATGCCGTATTCTCCGTAAAGAAGTAGAAAGAACCACCCGTAACACCGCCCCACAGCAACCAAAGTTCATCTTTCCAATTATCGGCAAACAGTTTGCGCGGAGAGATAAACCAAATTCCCAGATAAGCCATCAGAAAACGAAGCAAAAATATCTCCTGCGGAGAAAGTCCATGCTCTATCAATACTTTTGTAGAGATAAACGTCAGTCCCCATATCCCTACGGTAAGAATGGCTATGAGATGATAAATATAGTTCTTCGTTGTATGCATACACCGCTTATAAATTACGCACAAAGATAATGCTTTCCTTTTTCTATACAATGAGACAAGCTTTTATAATACCCGAAAGAAGATTTACTGAAACCTTTGGGGAGATTTACTAAAATGAAAGGAAAGATTTAGTAAATCTCCGTCCGAGTTTTAGTAAATCTCCCCAAAGGCCTTATACAGGGCTTTTGAAAAGAGGTTGTGCCCATTATCAGAAAAACAGACAAATGGAAGCGCCTCCGACAGGAAACATACAAAAAAAGGGATGTGATCTTCACAGATTACATCCCTTGCAATATCCTAAAAAATCTTCTTTGTAAAATCCTATTGAATTAATTTAGCCATTATTTGTATTACAAACAAAAAATTAGTTTTAAAAGCACATCACAAATATAAGTAATAAAAAGCGGAATGTCAAGCATTCATGCTGTTTTTTTACACTACTTCGCTACAAATCTGAAAATAAACCCTTAACTTTGCACCGTTTAATTAACAGGATATAAACCGAATTAAACAAACTATCAACAAGTTTTAGTAAGTATATCAACAAGTTTTCAACAATATAATTAAAACCATTATGGAATACAATTTCAGAGAGATTGAAAAAAAATGGCAGAAACAGTGGGTGGAGAACAAAACCTACCAAGTGACGGAAGACGAAACAAAACAAAAATATTATGTACTGAACATGTTCCCCTACCCCAGCGGCGCAGGCCTGCACGTGGGACATCCATTGGGATACATCGCTTCGGACATCTATGCCCGTTACAAACGCCTGCAAGGTTTCAATGTCCTGAACCCCATGGGATACGATGCTTACGGCCTGCCGGCAGAACAATATGCCATACAGACGGGACAGCATCCCGCAATCACCACCGTCAACAATATCAACCGCTATCGCGAGCAGTTGGACAAGATAGGTTTCTCCTTCGACTGGAACCGCGAAATCCGTACCTGCGATCCGGAATACTACCATTGGACGCAATGGGCTTTCCAAAAGATGTTCAACAGCTTCTACTGCAACTCATGCGCATCGGCAAAACCCATCGCCCAACTGATAGAGCACTTTGAGACCAAAGGAACCGAAGGCCTGGACGTGGCTTGCAGCGAAGAGCTCAGTTTCACCGCCCAAGAGTGGAACGCCATGAGCGAAAAAGAACAGCAGGAAACCCTGATGAACTATCGCATCGCCTACCTGGGTGAAACAATGGTGAACTGGTGTCCCCAACTCGGAACCGTACTTGCCAATGACGAAGTGGTGGACGGCGTATCGGAACGCGGCGGTTTCCCCGTAGTCCAGAAAAAGATGCGCCAGTGGTGTCTCCGCGTATCCGCCTATGCACAACGCTTGTTGGACGGACTCGACACCATCGACTGGACCGATTCCCTGAAGGAAACCCAAAAGAACTGGATAGGCCGCAGCGAAGGCGCTGAAATTCAATTCAAAGTGAAAGACAGCGATTTGGAATTCACCATTTTCACTACCCGCGCAGACACCATGTTCGGAGTTACTTTCATGGTACTCGCCCCCGAAAGCGAACTGGTGGCACAAGTGACCACCCCGGAACAAAAAGCCGATGTGGACGCCTATCTGGAACGCACCAAGAAACGCACCGAACGCGAGCGCATCTCCGACCGCAGCGTAAGCGGCGTCTTTTCCGGAAGCTATGCCGTCAATCCTTTTACGGGCGAAGCAGTGCCCATCTGGATCAGCGACTATGTGCTGGCAGGATACGGAACGGGAGCCATCATGGCCGTACCGGCACATGACAGCCGCGACTATGCCTTCGCCAAACACTTCGGATTACCCATCGTTCCGCTGGTGGAAGGTTGCGATGTCAGTGAAGAAAGTTTCGATGCCAAGGAAGGCATCGTATGCAACTCACCAAAAGCCAATGCAGAGCCTTATTGCGACCTCAACCTTAACGGGCTGACTATCAAGGAGCTATCGCTACTACTAAAAAATACGTGAAAGAGCATAATTTGGGACGCGTGAAGGTGAACTTCCGCTTGCGCGATGCCATTTTCTCACGCCAGCGTTACTGGGGTGAACCGTTCCCCGTTTACTACAAGGACGGTATGCCTTATATGATTGATGAAAGCTGTCTGCCCCTGGAACTTCCCGAAGTAGCCAAATTCCTGCCTACCGAACAGGCGAACCGCCGTTGGGACATGCCGCCAAATGGGCTTGGGACACAGCAAACAAATGTGTAGTGGACAACAACAAGATTGATAACATAACCGTTTTCCCACTGGAACTGAATACAATGCCGGGATTCGCAGGTTCGAGCGCATACTATCTGCGTTATATGGACCGCGTAACCATACTGCCTTGGTAGACAAGAAAGTGGATGAATACTGGCGTAACGTCGACCTCTACGTAGCGGTACGGAACATGCCACCGGCCATTTGATTTATTCCCGTTTCTGGAACAAGTTCCTCCACGACCTCGGCGTTTCCGCCGTAGAAGAACCGTTCCAAAAACTGGTGAACCAAGGCATGATTCAAGGAAGAAGCAACTTTGTGTATCGCATCAAAGATACCAACACGTTCGTATCCCTGAACCTGAAAGACAAATACGACACTACCCCACTCCATGTGGATGTCAACATCGTATCCAATGATGTCCTCGATACGGAAGCCTTCAAAGCATGGCGTCCCGAATACGCGACGGCTGAATTCATACTTGAATCGCCGGAAGGAACCGAAGACAAATCAAGCAAAGGCAAATACATCTGTGGCTGGGCTGTTGAAAAAATGAGCAAGTCCATGTTCAACGTTGTCAATCCGGACATGATTGTAGAGAAATACGGCGCAGACACGCTCCGCATGTACGAGATGTTCCTCGGTCCGGTGGAACAGTCCAAACCTTGGGACACGAACGGCATAGACGGCGTGCACCGCTTCATCAAGAAATTCTGGTCGCTGTTCTACGACCGCAACGGCAATTATCTGGTGACTGACGAACCTGCCAACAAAGAAGAACTGAAATCTTTGCATAAGCTAATCAAAAAAGTCACAGGAGACATCGAACAGTTCTCTTACAACACAAGTATCAGTGCTTTCATGATTTGTGTCAACGAACTGTTTGCACTGAAATGCAGCAAGAAAGAGATATTGAACCAGCTCACAGTCACACTGGCTCCTTTTGCCCCGCACGTATGTGAGGAACTGTGGGAAACATTAGGCAATGCCGGATCGGTGTGCGATGCACAATGGCCTGCATACAACGAAGAATATCTGGTGGAGAATACGGTGAACTATACCATTTCATTCAACGGAAAAGCCCGTTTCAACATGGAATTCCCTGCTGATGCAGCATCGGAAGCCATACAGGAAACGGTACTGGCAGACGAACGTTCCATTAAATGGATAGACGGGAAAAACATCGTCAAAGTCATCGTAGTGCCCAAGAAGATTGTAAATATTGTTGTTAAATAACAAATATGCAAATTACAAAACCAACCAAAGCCGAAGTGATGAGGGAGTTGAAAGACTACATCTTCATCACTTTCGGACTAATTTCCTACGCCATGGGATGGGCTGCGTTCCTCATCCCCTATCAGATCACTACCGGCGGTACCACAGGTATCGGAGCCATCATCTACTACTCCACCGGATTTCCTATCCAATGGTCGTATTTCATCATTAATGCAGTCTTGATGACCTTTGCCATCAAGATTCTCGGACCGAAGTTCAGCATCAAAACCACTTATGCAATCTTTATGCTGACTTTCCTTCTGTGGTTCTTCCAGATATTGGTGAACGGAGCCGACGGAGTGCCGCCACTGGTATTGGGTCCCGGCCAGGACTTCATGGCATGCCTGATAGGCGCTGCCATGTGCGGCGTCGGTCTGGGCGTAGTGTTCAACTGTAACGGAAGTACAGGCGGTACGGATATCATTGCCGCTATCATCCATAAATATCGTGATGTAACCTTAGGACGTATGATCATGGCATGTGACGTCATCATCATCACTTCCTGTTACTTCATATTCAATGACTGGAGACGGGTTATTTTCGGTTTCGTAACCCTGTTTGTCATCGGTATCGTGCTGGATTATATCGTCAACGGCGCACGCCAGTCGGTGCAATTCTTCATCTTTTCCAAGGATTATGAAAAGATTGCCGACCGCATCACCAAAGAGACCCACCGCGGTGTGACGGTACTCGACGGCATAGGATGGTACAGCAAACGCAATGTAAAAGTACTGGTTGTGCTGGCCTATAAGCGCCAATCCGTTGAAATATTCCGTCTGGTCAAAGACATCGACCCGAATGCTTTTATTTCACAAAGTTCCGTCATAGGCGTATATGGAGAAGGTTTTGATAAATTGAAAGGAAAATGAAAAAGAAATTTGTATTTGCAACCAACAATGCCCATAAGTTGGAAGAAGTTACCGCTATTTTAGGAGACAAAATAGAACTTCTCAGCATGAAAGACATTCATTGTCATGCGGATATTCCCGAAACGGCAGATACACTCGAAGGAAATGCCTTGCTAAAAGCAAGATATATCTTTGAAAACTACAACATGGATTGCTTTGCCGATGATACCGGACTTGAAGTGGAAGCGCTGAACGGAGCTCCCGGAGTATATTCGGCACGTTATGCCGGCGATGCGCACAACTCGGAAGCCAATATGAGGAAACTATTGCAGGATATGGAAGGAATAGAGAACCGTAAAGCCCAATTCCGTACTGTTTTTGCCCTTATCATCAATGGAAAGGAGCATCTGTTCGAAGGCATCGTAAAAGGTGAAATAACGAAGCACAGATGCGGCAGCTCCGGCTTTGGATATGATCCTGTCTTTATTCCCGAAGGATACACGCAAACATATGCCGAAATGGGAAATACGCTGAAGAATAAAATCAGCCATCGGGCATTGGCTACGAATAAACTTTGCAATTTCCTATCCAAGTAATGATTCCGCCATTTGAAACGCAGCAAAGAGTCTACTTCTCTCTTTTTATATATTACCGTAAGGTAACTATATATTGCCTTACAGTGTGAATCCTTGTCAAGCAATAGAATATGTTAAAATATAAGCGGGTGTGTCAAAACTCTGACAAGCCTATCATTAGTTTCGCTCAAAATATCTTTTATTTCTTACGCTAATGTATAGTCTGTCATGCAGAACGTAGTGAAACATCTCTTCTCCTACTCATACTCACACAGAGATAGATTCTTCGCTCCGCTCTGACTATACCTTAATAAAAAAAGGCAGAAGAGGTTTTGAGCGAAGCTAATGACAGAGTAAAATGATAATTAATGTTAGTTTTGACACACCTTCTTTGTTATAAGTCAGTATAGTTACTTACCGTAAATATAGAGAATAGATTCAGAGTCGGTTATAATCCTAATTTGGCAGAGATTTCCAGCATTTTCTTAATCGGCTTCACTGCTTTTTCCGCTATTTCCGCATCTACTTTTATTTCCGGAGACTCGTTTTTCAGGCAATCATAAAGCTTCTCCAATGTGTTTAATCTCATAAAATTACATTCATTGCAAGCACAAGTACTGTCATTGGGAGGAGCCGGAATAAACTTAGTCTGCGGACATTTCTTCTGCATCTCATGCAGGATACCGGATTCCGTAGCAACGATATATTCCTTTTCGGGATGACCGACCGCATATTTCAGCAGAGCAGCCGTAGAACCCACCACATCCGCCAGTTTCAAAACCGTACTCTTACATTCGGGATGCGCCAATACCACCGCACCGGGATGTTGCTGTTTTAATTCAACAATCTTTTCAACCGAGAACTGTTCGTGTACATGGCACGCGCCGTCCCATAATAACATGTTCCTGCCGGTAACGGAGTTGATATAATTTCCCAGATTCCTATCCGGACCAAAGATTATTTTTTCATCTTTGGGAAAACTTTCCACGATTTGCTTGGCATTGGTGGAGGTAACCACTACATCGGTAACCGCCTTTACGGCAGCCGTCGTATTCACATAAGATATAACCGTATATCCGGGATGCTCCTTGACAAACTGCGCAAACTTATCAGCCGGACAACTGTCGGCAAGTGAACAACCTGCAGCCATATCCGGTACCAACACCTTTTTGTCGGGACAAAGCACTTTCGCTGTCTCACCCATGAAGTGAACACCGCACATCACGATAATGTCAGCTTCGGTTTTTGCCGCCCATTGCGCCAAAGCCAAACTGTCACCGACATAGTCGGCTATGTCTTGTATTTCACCTTTCTGGTAATAGTGTCCCAGAATGATCGCATTCTTCTCTTTCTTCAGCTGCTTAATAGCTTCTATCAGATTATTCATAATAATAATTTTTATTTCTCTTCTTTCTTTAAAAATCCTTTGATAGTGATGATAGGCTGTTAATAGTGTGGACAAGTTAATACGATTTTTCTTGTCCATGAAGTTATTAGTATGAGGTAAAACTTTATACTCCGGTTATTAACGTATGAAATAAGGGTTATACCGCTTGATAATAAGTCCCCTACTCTCTCATAACTTCACTTCATTAACACCTTGTTGATAAACCGCAAAGTTAATAACTTTAGAGAGATTTATTAGTGAAAGAGTGCTTAAAAATGTGTTTATATAGCCTTTGAAAATTTAGGCTAACTTTTTTGGTTTGTTCGTTATACTCATGTAATATGTGTTACTTTGAATAATGCAAGTATTATTTTTAAAAATCTTTCCCTGTACTATTGACACCTTTTCAACGGTTATTAACAGGGATGTGAACGGAAAAAAGTATCTTTGCCGGCAGACATACTCTTTGTGGGAAACCGAAAGATGTAAAATTGATTGTTATGAATAGAAAACTGAAGATAACCGAACTTAATCGCATTAGTACAGAGGAATTTAAAGAAGCTGAAAAGCTGCCGCTCACAGTTGTATTGGATAATATTCGCAGTTTGCATAATATAGGTTCCGTATTTCGTACTTCGGACGCTTTTCGCATCGAATGTATTTATTTGTGTGGCATTACAGCTACTCCACCCCATCCTGAAATGCATAAAACGGCTTTGGGAGCTGAATTTACTGTTGACTGGAAGTATGTTAATAACACTGTCGAAGCTGTTGATAACCTCAAGAACGAGGGCTATACGGTTTATTCCGTAGAACAAGCCGAAGGCAGTATCATGCTGAATGAGTTGACTTTAGATAAAAGTAGGAAGTACGCCATAGTAATGGGGAATGAAGTAAAAGGTGTTCAACAAGAAGTTATTGACCATTCTCATGGCTGCATTGAAATTCCACAATACGGCACGAAACATTCTTTGAATGTATCGGTCACAGCAGGTATTGTTATTTGGGATTTATTCAATAAATTGAAATGACATGGGTGTTAATAAGTGGTTGGAATACTGTTTTTCAACCTGTTTTCAAATAGAGAAATAAACAATTGTTTATTTTGTTATTAACAGAATTAATGGTTTGTAAATAAGCGGTTTATGACTTTTAGTGTGTCAGTTAGTAACTATGTTCTTAACAGGTTGTGGATAAGTGGTGAAAACTGTATATGAAGGTTATTAAAGTTGTCCGCTTTCTACCATTAAAATCACCCTTTCCGTAAGTGCATCGTCTCCGGTAGGATCATATTGTTTTTTCAGACTGGCACCGAACAATGCTGCAAAGGTTTGATAGAATCCGGCTTTGAAAGGTCCCATAAATGCTTTGACCAATTCATAAGAAGTGGAATGGGTTTGTCTGTCCACTAATTTAATCAACAGCTTTCCTTGAGAGAAGGAGAGTTTTTTCATTCGGGGAGTGTACTGTTCCTTCAGTCCTTTTTCCACAGCTTTCAGATGCTTTTGCCGTCCTTTTTCGGTAGGTATGGTTTGCAAGTATTCATAAGTTTCGATAATTGCCCGGTTGATTTCTTTGGAAATGGGAAGTACTTTCTTTACATCGCGGATGAGTTTGTAGTACTTTGCCATTTCACGCCTGTTCTTGAATTTAAGCGGTTTGAAAATGTAGACGGTAGGCAGTTTGACGTATGGAATGGTGTCACCTTCATAAACGCACATAGGAGTAAGGAAGACACTTTTCGTTCCATTCTCTTTGGAGGTTTGCTGGGCATGGCAAATGAGGCTTCCTGATAAGAGAAACACAATGAGTATTACTATTTTAAACTGCCCGTTCATGGCACAAAAGTACACCATTCTATGGAATGTTGTTGCATTGCTTTTGTTTTTCCTTGTTCAATTAACTAATTTAAGGTAACTTCGCTGTCTATAAATTTGAAAATAGCTCATTATCAATGACGATAATCAAGGTAGGAGTTTTTATAAGTATGCTGTTAATAACTCCTATGCTTGTAGCTCAAAATACGACTGTATCCCTGTGGGAAGAAAATCTGGAACAGCTTTCCATGGATGGGGAAGAAAGAAACTGGGAAGACGAACTGGAAGAACTTTCCAGGCGTCTGCAGGAACCGATTAATATCAATGTTGCTACCAAGCGGCAATTAGAAGAATTTCCTTTCCTGACTGCATTTCAAATAGAACATCTTTTGGCGTATGTGTATGTGCATGGACAGATGCAGACTGTCTATGAATTACAACTGGTAGAAGGAATGGATAAACGTACTATTGAGTTATTATTGCCTTTTATCTGTATAAAGTCTGTTGAGAATAAATCAGGTTATCCTTCTTTGAAAAAGATATTGAAGTATGGTAAACAGGAAATACTGACACGTATGGATGTACCTTTGTATGCCCGTAAGGGATATGATAAAAACTATTTGGGACCGGCTGTTTATCATTCGTTGAAGTATGATTTTCGTTATGGCGATTATTTGCAGATGGGAATAGTGGGAGAGAAGGATGCGGGTGAACCGCTTTTTGCCTTGCAAAATAAAAAAGGATATGATTATTATTCTTTTTATTGTCTGCTTAAAACTTCGGGCAGATTGAAATCATTGGCATTGGGCAATTATAAGTTGAGTTTTGGTCAAGGACTGGTGCTTAGTACGGACTTCCGATTGGGAAAAACGTTTTCCATGTCTACATCGGAATACCGTACGGGAGGAATTCGGAAACACAGTTCTACGGATGAATATAATTATTTTCGCGGGGTAGCCGCTACAATGGAACTTCTCCGCTGCTTGGAGCTTTCTGTTTTCTATTCGCACCGTTCTATGGACGGTGTAGTAAAAAACGGGGAAATCACTTCTATTTTCAAGACAGGACTGCACCGTACGGAAAAAGAAGCTGATAAAATGGATGTTTTTACCATGCAATTAGCGGGAGGCAACCTGACTTATGAAAAGAATAAGCTGAAAATAGGGGTGACAGGTATTTATTATTTTTTCAATCATCCTTATGAACCGGACTTGAAGAAGTATGCAAAATACAATTTGCATGGAAATAATTTTTATAATCTGGGTGTGGATTATAAATATCGTTTGGGAAAATTGGTGTGGGTAGGAGAGGGAGCAGTGGGAAAACAAGGATATGCTTTGTTAAATCAATTGAAGTATAGATTATTAACAAGTTATCAACTGCTGTTAATTCATCGTTATTATTCGCATGATTACTGCTCTTTCTTCTCCCATTCTTTTGGAGAAAGCGGTACGCCGCAGAATGAAAACGGCTGGTATCTGGCAGCAGAGGCAACTCCTCTGGAGCATTGGAAATTTTTTGCTTCATTGGATTTGTTTTCTTTTCCCTGGTGGAAATATCGGATCAGCAAACCTTCACAAGGTATGGACGGGATGTTTCAGGCCGCTTATTCTCCTCGTAGAAACTTATCGGTATATTTTAATTACCGGTATAGGCAAAAGGAGAGGGATGTGCCGGAAACAGGCGGGAAAGTCACCTTACCTGTCTATCATCACAAGTTCCGTTGCAGGCTTACTTATATGCCGAAAGGTTTTGTGTGCCGTACTACGGTCGATTACAACCATTTTCGCCAGCAAGATGGGAAAGGGTATGAATTCGAGGGAAAACAAGGTTGGCAGTGTAGCCAGTCTTGTGCTTATACATTTTCCGGATTTCCTTTGGCTGTATCTGTGCAAGGCACTTACTTTCATACGGACGATTACGACTCCCGGATTTACGCTTCTGAAAAAGGCTTGCTTTATACATTTTACACCCCTTCTTTTTATGGCAGAGGGTTTCGTTATTCTGCTCATGTACGTTATGACTTGAACAAAACTTTTATGTTTCTCGTTAAGTTCGGGCAAACCGTCTATCAGGATCGTGCAACCATCGGTTCGGGTAACGATTTGATAGAGGGAAATAAAAAACGGACTTGCAGATGCAGCTTCGTATTAAGTTTTAAAGAGCAATTAAGTCGTTTTTTATGGCAATTTTCTATATTTGCCGTTGAAAAACGTAGAAAATAGGTGAAAAATTAGAAATAAAATGACTGTCATTTATCCCTCTCCCATATTTGGTCCTGTCCATTCCCGCCGTTTGGGAGTATCTTTGGGAATTAATCTGTTGCCGGAAGACGGTAAGGTATGTACTTTCGACTGCATTTACTGTGAGTGCGGGTTTAATTCCGATCATCGTCCTAAGAAGCCGCTTCCCACACGTGAAGAAGTACGTGCTGCTTTGGAAGCCCGTTTGCAAGACATGCAGAAGAACGGGCCTGTTCCCGATGTACTGACTTTTGCCGGAAACGGAGAACCGACTGCACATCCGCATTTTCCTGAAATTATAGAGGATACACTTGCCTTGCGCGATAAATATTTTCCGGAAGCTAAAGTCAGCGTATTGAGCAATTCAACTTTCATTCACCGTCCTGCCGTATTCGAAGCCTTGAGTAGGGTGGATAACAATATTCTGAAACTGGATACGGCAGATGAAGCCTATATCCATGAACTTGACCGTCCGACAGGACATTATTCTGTTCGTGAAATAATTGACGGTATGAAAGCTTTCAAGGGTAATTGTATTATCCAAACCATGTTCCTGAAGGGCGGTTTTCAAGGTAAGGATATGAACAATACTTCCGATAGGTATGTTTTGCCTTGGTTAGAGGCCGTTAAGGAGATTTCTCCCCGGCAGGTAATGATTTACACCATTGACCGCGAAACTCCCGACCACGACCTGCAAAAGGCCACTCATGAGGAATTGGACCGTATTGCAGTATTGGTAAAGGAAATGGGGATAGCTGTGAGCGTTTCTTATTGAATAAGATAATTTTAATATTAAAAAGGGGACTATCCTTCGCGGACGGTCCCCTTAGTTCGTTTTATAGAGTAATTTTTATGAAAAAAAAAATGAAAATTCCGAGTATTATTCTTCGTCTTTGTCAACTTTGGCTTCCGCGATGATTTCTTCAGGAACTTTTTCACAGCGGATGTATTTGTTTACATCGCTTTCATCATCTTTTGATGTCCAAGTCATCGAACCGCTTTCCAATAAATCGGTTACGATATATTTATTGTTCCAGTCACCGTTACCATAGTCATAAACTCCGCTGATGATATAACCCAAATAAGGATTGTTTTCAATGCTGAAATCACCGGTAATGTAACGGGCATACATACTGTCGAACTTCTGGTACATTTCGAAAGTTTGTTCCTTGCGGTTGAAAATCACATAACAGTATGTACCTTCATCCAAAGAAGCTCCGTTCCATTCGGCAAGTTTCCATGTACCCTCCAGATTGGCGGGAGTAACTTCTAAGGTCGGGATTACCGGTTCGTCATCTTCACAGGAAGAGAGGCAGAACAGGAAGGCGAACAAAGCCATTAATTTGAAAATATTCTTCATATCGAATTTCTTGTTTTTATCGTTACTTAATACAGTTTACTTTATATTTAATGTCCGGTCCGAAGGGCGTGCATCCACTCCTTCAAGAATAATCGGGAAGGTGAATGATTTCCCTTTTTCCGCGGGAATGAGCGATGCGTTGACCGTTACTACGATATCGGCTTCACTGCCCGGCTGAATAACTTCCGGCTCTGTGCGGAAAGTTGCGAATTTAGGAATGATGAGTGCTGACAAACGCAACGGCTTGCCTCCGCTGTTACCGCATAGAATTCGTTCCGAAGGCTGCTTTCCGGCAGCTACTTCCCGAAATTCCAGTTGGTTTTGTTTCAGTCTCAGCTTTCCCATTGCATACGGGTAGCGTGCCCATTCGTCGGCTCCGGGAATGACGTTTCCTATCAGTGTCAGGCGTGCCACCGGAGTTTTATCCGAAGAAGATAGATAGACGAAAGTGTTCGTATTTATCGTTCCGGGATGATTTTTCGGGTGGTAAGTCAGCGTGATGGTTCGCATTTCGCCCGGAAGTACTTTTCCTGTATAGGCATCTGCCGCCGTACAGCCGCAAGTTGTCCTTACGCGGGTGATGACAACCGGCGCTTTGCTTACATTGGTGTATGTGAAGCTGCAAGCCCGCGGAGCGTTATCTTCGGTCAGTGTTCCAATATCCTGTACAGTTTTCTCGAAACGCAGTATCTCATCCCCCTGTTTCATTAACGGCGGATTTATGAGCGAGTCGATTTTCTCTTGTGAGAGAAAGCGGACGTCTTGGGCTTTAACCGCCCAAGCATGTCCGATTCCTGCACAGAGTATAAATAGCTGTATCCAAGTAATGGGTTTCATTGATAATTTTAATTACATCCAACCGTTGTCGTTAGCTTTCTTGCGAACGGTAACGGTGATGGTCTGTTCCGTACCGTTACTTACCTTCACTGTGATGTGGGCCGAACCGGTTTTTACTCCGGCTACCTTCATCAGCGTGCCGTTAACGGTTATTTTCGCAACGGCTTCGTCGCTTGACGTACAAGTATAAGTCAGTTTCTCGCCTTCTATGAAGAAGCCGGCCAGATTGATGGTAGATTCGGCGTTTTCCGCCACATATACATTAGGCACTTTCATGTCCGAACCGCTTCCTTCGATGTTGTTCAGCAATAAGCCGGCATTGGCTGCTCCGGTACCCATTTTGTCGATATAGGCAGACAAGTTCATTTGGGTGAGCGAAGCACCATGAGAAGCGCTGTTTCTGTAGAACTTTTTAGTTCCCGTATAGAAAGAGTTGACAGGTTTCACCGATTCTTTCAATAGCTTCACAAATTCATCTGCCTTGAAATGGCGACGTTGTTTTACGGCGTATGACAATCCTAAAGCTGCTACGCCCGATACGTGCGGGCACGCCATTGAGGTCCCGTCCATATAGCCGTAGGCAGGTTTTCCGTTTTGTATCATAGTGGAAAGAATGGAGCCCGATGCTTCCGGATTTTCTTCCAGCCAATATTCCGGATCTCCTTTTCCTGCTTGGCTATAATACTGTACGTCACCGCCCGGAGCGCAGATGTCCACTTCAGTGCCGAAGTTGGTATAGGACGCCGGTGTGAAGTCGGCGGCTATTGAACTTACGGATATGCATTTGGAATAGGCGCTGGGGAAAGCCGGTATTTTGGCATATTCATTACCCGATGCAAAGATGGCGATACCGCCGTCTATCACTCCATTGGGAGAACCTGCATTGTTGATGAAGTAATCCAGGGCTTCTTTTTCCAGCGGATAGAGCTTGGTCCATTCTGCCTCGGTTGCCGGGCCCGGTACAAACCCCTCTATTGCATTGGCATCTGCCGAGTTATATCCCCAGCTGCATTGCAGAATCACTGCTCCATTATCGGCGGCATATTTAATGGCTTGGGCTTCCGCACCCAGTGTAACGCCGCCTTGTCCTGCAAATACCTGGCACGACATAATCTTCACACCTGAGTTTGCAGTGCCGTCTCCACCGGCGATGCCGCAAACACCTTTGCCATTACCGTTTACGGCCGCAATGCTTCCGGCAACGTGTGTTCCATGTCCGGTGTCGTAGGTATCTGTCCACGAGATAATGGCGCTGTTCGTTACAAAGTTATAACCGTATCTGTCGTCTTTATATCCGTTTCCGTCATTATCTTCATTGCTATACAGATTTTCCTGTTCGTTCACCCAAATATTGTCTTTCAGGTCGGGGTGGGTGTACATTACGCCTTCATCCAGTACGGCAACGATGATAGAGGGATCTCCTTTACACTTTGCCCATGCCTCTACACAACCTACGTCGCATCCGGCTATTGATTTTGCTCCATTGTCCGGATTGTCAAACGGGTTTGTTCCCGTATTGTTATAGTGCCATTGGAATGTCAACCCCGGATCTGAAAAAGTGCTGTTGGTTGCAGCTGCACGTGTGGCCGCTTTTTGTTGCAGAGCGGCTTCGCTGATGTAGGTGCGGTAGTTTCCGGTGTTATAAGCACGTTTGATGCGGCTGTTTCCCTGTACCTTCGAAATCTCTCCCAAACGGCTGAGACGGTTGGCAGCCTGCTGCAAATCCGTATTTTCATCGAATTTCACCAAGTACCACAGATGCAGTCCGGCGGTGCGGGTACGTTCTTCGTTTCTGGAGTCTACGGGGAATATACGTTCAAAATGGTATCCTCCTAAAATGTCCAGCACCTCATCGGTAGACGGAATGCCCGAACGGGTCATGGCGCTGCCGCTTCTTGTGGCGCGTGTCATCGTCCGGTCGAGGATGGCAGTCATTTCAGGCTTAAACTTTATCAGCAGTTCGCCCGAAGTAATATCTGCCGGAAGTTGAACTTCCGTCTCCTCGGGTGAGGTAGACGGTTGTTCAATGATTTCTTGTTCCGAGCAGCCAGCCAGTGTAAAAGCGAACAGTGCTATGTATAAGAATTTTTTCTTCATTGTTTCGTTTTAAAATTATTCTTGTTGATGATTCTTCTTTTCAGAATATCCCGGTCTGTTATCAGCTGTTATTGAGCCACGTATCTGCGGTAGTAAAGCGGATAGGCGGTACCTTTAATTGTTACCTCCGTTCCGGGATCCTGTTTTCCGTAATAATACGTATAGTCGTACTTCTGATTGTCTATATTATCAAACAATACGGGAGCTCCTTCAGAGTTTTTACCCCTTTCCTGCTGGTTGAAAACCAAGACTTCCGGATCCCATTCTATAAAGTAGGGATGGAAAAGAATCCACTTGGGCATATCACCTGTCATGAAATTCAAGTTGATGGAAAGGCTGCGTGCATTGGGCAATACGCGCGGAACATCCTGTCCATGTACTACTTCCATATGTTGTCCGTTCACTCCCGGATAAGTTACCGGATTATCGCTTGTTTTCAGCCAGATACAGGTGTCACCTACCAGCTTGTCCAAATAATCCTTTTTATCGGTGGAGAAGTCCGCTTCCGTATAGCGTGTAGGCTTTCCTGCGGCTTGCAGCGCAGCGGTTATTTCTTTATCCGTAGGCAATTTTCCTTCGATGAAGTTGTAAGATAGGGACAGGGTAACCAGATTGTCCCAAGTCAGCAATTTAAGGAATGCTTCCCGTTCTCTGGCTTCTTCGGTGATGTTGACATGCAGGCCGATAGGTCTTCCGTTGTATTCGCTGCTTCCTTTCTTGTCCATCTGGCTCAAGTCGTTGAAAGAGTCTGTACGGCGGCATCCGCTTAATAATAATGCTCTCAAATGCGGGAAGTTTTCCTGGTTTACCACATCTGTAATAGCAGAAAGTTTCGGGAAGTTATTAGACGATAACTTCAGTACTTCCAGCCCTTTTTCTTTGTCCTTACCACCCAGTTTTATAAAGTTTTCAGGTAATTTGACAAGACCGTACGCATATACATTTAGATATTTCAAATGCTCCAATTCACAAATTTCTTCACCTAAAAGAACTTCACGTAATTGGAAGTTGGCGTTACTCTGAATACCGAATGATTCCAAGTATTTGAGGTGTTTCACTTCCTTAGGAAGGGTTTCTCCTTCTTTTAAGTTCACCATTATGAATTCCACCTTGCGCACGCGACCGATAGCTTCTTGTGAAGGCAAATCTTTGTCGGTTGCTTCCCAAAGGACTACATAGGTCCAGTTTTGCATACTTTCGCTGGTGTCGAACGACAATGTGCCTTCTACCTTTTGGTTAATGGTAATGATGGCAAGTGAGTCGCCCGAACGGTTGTCTTCTATTTTCAAAGCCGGTTTCTGACGGACGGTGAGAATAACCGCATCGATCTCTTTTCCATCGGCATCTTTCAGTTTGTCTTCCTCAGGATTCTGCGGAATCAGGCGAATTTTGGCTACGCGGGTGAAGGGTGCTGTATTCATTTCCCAGCGGAAACGCACTTTGATAGTACGCGGACGCGCTTTTCTGTCGAGGTTAACCTCCAGGTCGTCGCTTTTGGGCAACGTAAGCCAGTTGGCACGTTCGGGTTCCATTTCTACTTTTTCCGTATCGTTCATCGGTTCGGCAAACGAGTACTCTATGTTCTCTTCATCAATTTTGAAGTGGATGTTGGTAGAAATAGTAGCCTCGAAAAAACGCTTGTCGTATTCTGCGGAGTTTTCAATTTCCATTTCCGGTTTTTCCAGTAATATCTGCTTGTTGTAACCAAACTGGGTAACCGTAATCAGCTTGGACTCTTGTCCTTCCGCTGCAAACCGTATTTGGGTGGTACGTGCATTGTTCTCTAATGTAGAGTCGATTGCCAGTCTGCAATCTGCCGAACCCATTCCGTTTGCAGGGGAAATGCTGATCCAAGGTTGAGATGAGTCTGCCACCCAGTTGGCGTTGGTAGTGACAGCTATTTGCTCTGTACCTCCTTCGGGACCGATGGTGATTTCTTCTTTGTCAGTGGAGATGTTGTTCGATACTCCTGCTTCATCCTCCTTGCACGAGGTTATGATGCCCGCGCAAAGAGCCAGTCCTATTATTATTTTCTTTGAGTATTTCATTTACTTGTGAGTTTATCGTTTAATATCCAGCGCATCGCAACCGCGAATATCCTGCGTCTTATCGTAGAACAGCATGTACATACCTGCTTCGATATAGGGGCATACGTAGCTCAAATCGATGGAAATGTTCGGATTGTCCTTGATGTCCAGTACCGAAACGTTCGGGGTTATCTTCTCGTTTATTTTACGAATATCGTTCGAGCCAACTTGCAGTTGCGTCAGGCTGGGGCACTGCATGATGCCTTCCGGCCATTCGCGCAGGGTGCGGTTACCTTGTTCATCGCGCTGGTTACGTATACCGAATCCCTTCAGCGTGCTGCTGTTCAACGGTTGTGTGGGGAACTTTGAGAAACTGTTGTAACTCAAGTCTATTCCAACCAGATAGGGCAGTGTTGTAGCCCGGAAGTCGTCGGACAGCTTTGTCAGCTTGTTGAAACGCAGGTCTATCGTAGTAAGTAAATAGGTGTTTTTGAAATTTTCGTTTTCGTCTTTTAACGAGTTTTTGGGTATTTCCGTCAACATATTACCCATCAGGTTAATGGAAGAAAGCGGTGAACCGGTTGAGAATAACTCTTTGGGGAACTTGCTTATCTGGTTGTTTGACAAGTTGATGGAAGAAACATTGATACCTTTGAAAGCGCCATCGGCGGGATTGAAATTATTTCCGCCCATCGAGCCTATCTCATTGTTGGAAAAGTCTATCGCACTCATCACCGAAATGGCTTTGGCATCGAAGATATTAGGGATATACTTCAATTTGTTATACGCAAAACTCAGGTTTTCTACCTGTTCGGTAAATCCGCAGAAGTTTGCAGGGATTTCTGTGATTTGGTTGTATGCCAAATTGAGCGACGCCAATTTTACTTCCGAGCCAAATGCCGGTAACTTGCCTTTAAGTTTGTTGTAGATACATTCCAGCATACCCATTTTCTTCATCTTTTGCAAGGATGATGTTTCCGGGAGTGTTTCCAGATTGTTGTAGCCTATGTAGATAATCTGTATTTTTTCTCCTACCGGTGCATCCGCAAGGGTTGTCCAGTCTTTTTTCAGCTGCTCTCCGGAGATACCTTTGTTGCAGGCAACGTTAATCAGCTGCATTTCGGGCAGTTCTTTCAAGAATGTGGGCAATTTTGTGAGATTCGGACAGTTATATACTTCTACGTCTGTCAGTTCTTTCAAATTATCCCATTTCAAATCTTCTGTCTTGTATTGTTGGGCATATTCGGAGTTTTCATTTTCCCATGCTTCGCAAATGTTTTCAGCGGTGAAAGGAGAGTTACCCATATAGAACTGGTGTAGTTTCGTTAAGCGCATTACCGCTTTGGAAACAAATGTGATATTGTTGCTCAACTGTCCTATTTGCGTATCTTTCAATGTGATGCGGCTGCTCTTTTGGATTCTTTTCTGTTGGGGATCGCTGTTGATGCAGTCTTTGATGAGGTCGGAGAAGCCTTCACGCGGATCATAGTCAACGAATGTTTTTTGGTAGTGCATGCGCATTTTTTGCTTCTGCTCATCACTCATATTCACCGAAATTCCTTTGGGGCCGAAGAGTCTTTCATTTACCTTCTCGCCATGCGAGCCTAACGCCAGAATTTCCAGCTCTGTAAGTTGTCCGATAGCGTCCGGCACTCTTCCGCTGGCACCGAAGCCTTCTAAAGAAAGTCCTACTATGCGGCCGTTGCTGTTGAGTGACACACCCGGCTGGGCACCCCACATATCCAATTCCTTGTTGAAGTTCCAGTTGGCACCCGGTTGGCTGCCGAAACCTTGTTGGCTCCAGTTTTTGCCGTCCAATGCATCCCAGATTTCTTTCAGTGCAAGATAGTCTTTGATGTATTCGGCGGTGCGGGACAGCTTGACGGGGACTATGGCGTCGTCGGTGAGTGCATTGTCTTTTATGGTAAATTGTTCGCCTTTTACTGATTGCGTTTCCAGTGTCTTTACCAGATTTCCGCTTTTAGAGTAGGTGGTATAAGAAGTCACCTGATAGTTTCCGGCAGGCAACCATACGGCAGAGTCGCACTTTGCAGTGGCGATGTCCATATACTTGTCTTTGTCGTTATCGGGGTTTTGGTGTTCTTTGGATTCTTCTTTGTAAGTCACTTTGAAGCCTTTAATCGTTGTCGGCTTTTTGGTGAACAGGTTGGTTACGGTTATGTCTGCCAATTTTATTTGGCTGAATAAGTATTCTCCGGACGCACGAGTATCGAGTCCGTCTTTAATCAGTTTGAACTTAACCATACCGCGTGTCACAGTACTTACGGTCAAAGCCTTTTCCTGCATACCGTCTTGGATTACGGTAAATTCATCATCTTCTTCTATGGAACCTGCCAGCAATTCTTTATCGAGTTTGTCGTACAGGTAATATCCTACTATTTTGTAAGTACCGGTGAGCAACTGCAATTTGTCACTGCGTAAACCAAATTCTGCATTCTCTGCGTTATATGAATTGAGAACCAATGTTTGCGACAGCGTTACACCGTCGCGCAACATCACTACCTTTATCTTTTTGCATCCGACAGCAGTTCCAGTTTATCGGTGGCGCGGGTAGCCGCACTTTCTCCTGTACTTTTGTAGAGTTTGAACTGCACATAACCGTATTGACCTGTTTGCAGCGCATCCTCCTCATCGGAACATCCCGTTACCGCCACCATCGCCAGCAAGCTGACGATGAGGGGTAAAAAGAATATAGAGCGTATCTTTAATTTATGTAGATTCATTTAATCTATTGTTCGTTATTTAATTTTCTTTTGAGTAGCTAATTAAATTAATTTATTTGCCACTGACTACAGTTCCGTATTTACTGTTGTTCTCGCAAGTAACTACAATCAATAATGTTCTGTCTGCTATATTTGAGAAAGAGCCAAAGTAGGCATTGATTGTATCTGTGAGGTCTTTTCCTGTCATAGGTCTATAGCCCACGCGATATCAGTTCCTATGGTTGCTGTTATGCTTGTAGTATTTCCGTCTGCTTCAAAAACATCGAATGATTTAATTGAGGAAGGGGTCATTTTAATCTTCATATCTTCACCTGCCGCTTTATGGATACCGGTTAAACCATGTGCTGTTTTAAGGGTTTCCGCATTTGCTTCAGTGTAGTCTGATAATGTACCTCCGGTTACTGTAAATCTTTGCGTTTGGTCATTTCCATCTGCTATTGGGTTTATTACCAAGGCTTTGTAATTAATATATTGTTCAGAGTTTCTGAAGATGATTATCATTTTTTCTGTGAATGAAGCAGGCATTTCAGTCATTATATAAAATCTGGTTTCGTCTCCAGTCATGCTAAATTCATAATCAAAAGTTATGGAGTTATCTTGTGCATCAACAGCGATTGCACTACCTTGCCACTTTTCTGCACTTAGCATCGGGTCAATTATTAATCTATCACCTGCATTAGCTGATATTGAGTAAACTTCTGTGATGCCATACTCTGTGAGCATATTTAAAATTGACTGATCTTCTTCTTTCGTATAATCAATAGGTTCGTATGCTCCATTTTTTATATCGAATGCTTCCTCTTCTGCTGCTTTCTCTTCTTTTTGAACGAAATTAATCAAGAGATTATTTTGCCCATAAGCATAAACCAAATCTTGGTCACCTTCTTCATTTACAGTTACAAGATTGCCTACTATATCCTCTTTGATTTGTTCATATTGAACTTTTGGAATAACAAGGGCATAACATTCTCTGCTTTCACTATAACCAGGATAATAATCGGTGAATTCAGTCACTGTAAGGGTTACTTTACCTTTTTCACGAGTATATTTTACCCATTGTTCACTCATTTCTTCAATTTGCTTTTTGCCATTCACATCTTTATAGGCATCCAATAGCACCACTTCGTATCCATCTTTGAGCGATACCACAGTAAATTCCATTTTATCATTGAAGGTAGTGACGTTTTCACCGCCGTCCGTACTTCCCGTCAGTTTGAAAGTTTTTCCGTCCAAAGACACACTCCATCCGTAGCGAGAGGAGATTACAGGCTCTGTTATGTTAATATCTTCAGCTCCCATTCCTTTGAAGAAAACAGGGAAAGAGAAAGATGCGTTTCCTGCTTCGTCAGCAAAAGTGATTACATTCTTGCTGTCCTTGCCTGCTTCAACCGGCCATTTTTCATATTCGCCGTTCTCTTTAACTGCTAAACCGCTGGTTGCTTGAATCTTCAATTCACCTTCTTCTTTGTCATTCATTTCACCTGACATTGAACCGCCGTCCAAGAGCACCCATTCGGGGAAGCTGGTTGCAGCGAAACGGAAGTTGGCTTTCACTGTGAACGATATATTTTTCTTGTATCCCACTTCAAGACCTTGCTCTGTGGTAATTTCCTTTCCTTCGGCATCGTATATTTTCAGTGAATATCCTTTGGCGGAACGCGTTACGGTGGCAATCACTTTTGTTTCGCCACCCATATCCAATTTCAGTTTCGCTTCGCTGGCTTTGCCTATTTCTTGTGCGGCATCCGTAACCTTAATCGTTATGCTTTGTTTGCCTGCTTCGCCTTTAACAACTTCTTTATCTTCGCCGTTCACTTCGAACTTACACCAGATGCTGCCGTAGAGCTCAGTTGCCAAGTCATATTAGCGTCGAAGGTAAGTACCTTTGTTTCGCCGGCATTACAGGGAATAGCTTGCTCTTCCGGAAATACCGGGGTAGTGGCTCCTTCTTCTTTATCGTCTGAACAACTTGTGAATGACACAATAATCATCATAGCCAATGCCATGATACAACTCATACTTCTTAAATTTAATGTTTTCATAATTGTATGGTTTTAAATGTTAATATCCTTGTTCTTTTAATTTTTCCCATTCGGCTTCGCTGATCCATTCGATGACGTTGCCGAATGTTCCTACAACCCCGTAGAGCGAGCCGTCTTTGTTGTCTACGCTCAAAGTGGTATACTGGAAGATGAATTTTTCGCAGGTGCTGTAATAAGATACGTACTGCGTGGGCTGGCTCATCAGCAATTTGCCGTTGCCATAAATGGTTCCAAACGCTTCGCCTGTGCTGGCACACAACTGCTGCTCCATTTCGATGAGCGGATCGAGCACCTTGTTGCGGGTGAACTTTATTTTGATGTCATAGCCGTCGTAGTAGTATCCGCGAACTACAATGGTGTTTTCTTCACCTTCTACAACTTCCGAGGTTGTCAGACGTATCTCCACATCGTTCATAAACTCGTCGAAGTAGGTGGAAGACACCTTGCAATATCCAGTGAAGTCTTTGATGTCGAACGGACAAATCTTGCGCAACACTACTTTGGCCTCTGTGCCATATATATCCCAGCAGTCGTTCTCCGGAATGATGAGACGCAAGGCAAAACCCAGCGAATCGCTGATGCCGATGTTCTCATAAAGACCTTCTACTTCTACGTTGGCGGCTCTTTCGCCTGCTTAATAGTTACTGTGTTTGAGAGGATTTTATAATGCTTTCCTTCTATGGCATTACTTTTTTTATCTATTATCTCTACGGCAAAAGTGCGGTCCCGGTCGCAGTCTCGGTGGCTGATACGGGGACATTGAATATCTCATTCGTTTCTTGCACGGGACAATAATAGATCGTGTCGGAAAACATAAGATAATTGGGCCCGCTGTACACCGCCTTGTCCTGTTCGCACCCGACAAGGCTTATTAAAGCAGCCAGGGCTGCCATACATCCCATTAATAGTTTCTTCATTATCGTATGTGTTTAATCTTATTTATTACTTTCATTAGGTTCTACCTGAGAACCCGGAGAGTCGAGTTCATGTTGGGGAATAGGCCATACGAACAGAGGATCGTCTTTCTCCACCTTCAGGCTGCTGCCATTGGTAAGCGACTGGTCTTGCGGCTTACGCTCGAAACCCTTGTGCCAACGCTTCAGGTCTTGCAGGCGGAAACCCTCCATATAAAGTTCTTTCACACGCTCTGATTCGATGATGCTCATGGCGTTCTCCTTACTCATGCGGTGGAACCGCCGTAGGAAGAATAACGGGCTGTACGGATGGCGCTGATGTCACTTCCCGCTTTGGCATAGTCGGGTTGGTCTTTCTGCACGTAGGCTTCCGCACGAATCAGGTATTGTTCGGACAGGCGAAACACCTTGGGCATGCTGACGTGGAGTATGTTGTATTGACTCATGAAGTCTTGGTTACCGAAATATTTCATCAGCAACGGCCAAGTAAGTCCGTGGCTGTGTCCGGTGGTGTACGACTTGAAGAAAGTAGAAGCGCGCAGGTCATTGCTTCCATACGAGTTGATAACCCATTCTGCCGGTACATAGTCCGGACGGAAATTGCGGAAGTCATAATTGGCGAAGATAGTTCCCAACTTGCCTCCGTAAGAGTTTACGGTGAAGCCCACTTTCCAGATGCCTTCTATGGAGTGGTCGTAGCTCCACATATACTGGTAGTAGCTCACGCCTTGTGACACTTGCCTTGTGCAGCTTGCCAGTGCATAGTAATTGCTTTCTATCACCTTGCTGGAATATTTGATGGCATCATCCACTTTTTCATGTACAGGGCAATGCGTGCACGTAGGGCATAGACGGTATATTCGTTGAAGTAGATGGTGTCGTAAAGCGTTCCTTTGAAGTCATCTTCCAACTTCAGGAGATCGGCGGCCCGGTTCAGGTCGTCCAGTACGAATTGGTAAGAGTCTTTCAGCGACGCACGCTTCATCTCTTCATTGCCGTTATAGTGTTCGGTCAGTATCACGCCCAGTTCGTTGGCGGCTTCTTCATCGCTTTCATAGGCTTTGCAGAAGAGCTTTATCAGTTCCGAGTAGGCAAGTGCGCGGGCAAAGTAGGCTTCACCGCAATATTGGTCCAGCTTGTCGAGGTCGGCATCGACGGTGGTGTTCTTTCTTACCCCATCCACGCGCTCCAGCATGAAGTTACAGCGGTTGATCACAGTGTACAAGCCTCGATACACCGCTTCGATGTCTCTGTCCGTAGCAAGGATATCTTTCCAGCGCCAGATACTGCCGTATGTATTGGTGTAACCGTTTACGGCGTACACGAAGTCGGCTTGCAGGTCGGGAAGTAAGGTGAGATTGCCCGAATAAAGGGAGCTGCTCTTGAAAGCATCATAGATGCCGATGACTGCCTGATTTACGTCGGACACTGACTTGATGGCGTCGTCGAAAGGAACTTCGTCTTCGGGCAGCTTGTCCAAACACGAAGCAGCAGACAGCGCTACGGCAGCTAACAGGATATAATTTCTAATTTTCTTTATCATTTTTCTTTCTGCTTATACTGTGTTAGAATGAAACTTCAATACCCAATGTATATTGGCGCGAAGCCGGGTATTGCGCTCTGTAAATGTTGCTTGCCATTTCCGGATCGAGTCCGTTGAATCCGGTAAAGGTCAGCAGGTTCTGCCCTTGCAAGTAGATGCGGGCTGAGGTGAAGAAGTTGGTTTTCTTCAATATCGGCTGCGGAAGCACGTAAGCCAGTGTCAGGTTCTTCAGACGGAGGAATGAAGCGTTCTCCAGAAAACGGTCGTCGAGTTGCGCCACTACGCCGTAGCGGGGAATGTCCGTAAGGTCACCCGGCTTTTTCCAGCGGTCGTACAGCAGTCGTTTGGACTGGTTGTAGGCGCTGTACAGCCCGTTGCTCTCTTCAAAGAAACGGTCGTTGTTCATCACGTAGCGGTCGGCCATCCAGCTGAACTGCGCAGACAATGAGAGGCCTTTCCATGCGAAGGTGGTTCCGAAACCGCCCGCCCATGGAGAGTCGAACGTTTTTCCGGTCATCACTTTGTCTTCCTCGCGGAATTCGGTAGTCAGCTCACCGTCTTTGGTGTACCACAGAGCATCGCCGTTGGCGGGATTCACACCGGCATAGCGGTTCATGAAAAACTCGTGTACGGGGCGGCCTACCACGAACTTCAGTCCGGTTGTGGAGTTCACATACTCCTGTACGCCGTTGTAGAGTTCCACCAGCTCGTTCTTGTTGTAAGAAACATTGGCGTTCACGTTCCACGTAAAGTCTTTGGTGCGGACGATGTCGCCGTCTATGCTGACTTCGACACCGCGGTTTACCATTGCGCCGATGTTTTCCCAACTGTAACCGTCGCCGGTCACCGCGTAAGATTGGGGAACAAGCATCAGCATGTTGCTGGTTTTCTTATGATAGAAGTCGATATTCACGTTGGCGCGGTTGAAAAGTCCCATGCGTACGCCCACATTGTTTGCCCACGTCTGCTCCCAGCCTAAATCTTCATTTCCGGGCTGTTTGGGATAGATTCCGGCTTCATCGTTGTAGTTGGGACCGCCTGCCACCAATGCCAAGTGGTCATAGTTCGGTATTTCGGAGTTGCCCGATGTACCTGTGCTCAACGCAATTTGAGCGCTGGTCAGCCATTCTACGTCTTTCAGGAATGATTCGTTCTTGATGTTCCACATAAAGCCCAGCGACCAGAAAACACCCCAGCGGTGGTCTTTACCGAAACGTGAGGAGCATCCGTACGGGCAGCCATTTCCGCGTAGTACAAATCCTTATAGTTGTATTCGCCGCGGAAGAAGAACGACAGGTAAGAATAAGAACTGTTTGAATCCTCCATGCGGAAGCCCGCGTACCCGACGTTACATTCGTCAGCTTGTCGTTGGCTTGTCCTTTTGAAATTACCTGAAAGCCGGTCGACTCGAAGTTCACCGCTTCCTGTCCCAGCAGGAAGTTGAGCGAATGACTTTCATTCAGTTCCCAGCGGTAATTGGCGGTGGTCGTTTCGCTCAGTGTCAGCACATCCGATGAGTTACGTCCTGCAGAACCCATGTTGTTGTTGATGATATAGCTCGGATATGACTGCATGAAAGCCGTAGAGTGGGAGTAGTCTGCGCCGAACTGAGTACGGATAGTCAGGTTCTTGATCGGAGTGATGTTGGCAAATACGGTGGACAACACCTTATATTTCTTATAATGTACAGGGTTGTTGGCCATCCATTCAATCGGGTTCTGGCCGGTTCCCGCCCATGTGCCGTCGTTTTCGGAGGCCAGTGAGCCGTCCTTGTTGTAGGGGCTCCAGTAGGGAAGCATGAAGCGTGAACCTGAAATCGGCGTGTAGAGAGCCATAGAGCCTCTTCGGTTTGCTGGATCTCTTCGTAAGCAGCATCGTGCTTGTTCCTATCTTCAGCCAGTTGCTTGCTTTCACTTCTGCATTGGCACGCATGTTGTAGCGGCGGAAAGAAGAGCTTTGGGCGATACCTTCCTGATCGTAGAAACCGCCGGAAACGTAATAGTTCAAGCGGTCGGTGGCGCGGTTCACAGACAGTTCGTAGTTCTGCAACGGGGCGCGGTCGTTGAATATTTCGTCTATCCAGTTGACGTTGGTGCGCGAAAGCAGTTCGTAGTCCTGTCCGGCGTCCAGGCCGATTTCTTTTTCAAACTGGATACGCTCAGGCGTGTTCATCATCATCCACTTGCCGTTGGATGCCAGCTGTGAGATACCATACTGGGCACGCAGGGTCACTTTGGCCTTATCCATAGATAGGCCGCGCTTGGTTGTGATTACTACCACACCATTTGCTGCACGTGCACCGTAGATAGAGGTTGAAGAAGCGTCCTTCAACACCGAGATCGATTCAATATCTCCCGGACTGATTGTATTGAAATCAGAACTGGAAATAGGTACACCGTCGAGAATAAACAACGGAGATGTACCCGAATTTATTGAGTTGGTACCGCGAATCTGGAAAACAGCGGCTTTACTGGGTTCTCCCGAATTGGAGATAACCGATAGGCCGGGAGTCTGTCCTTGCAGCGCCTGGTCGAAACCGGCTGCCGGAACATTTTCCAATTTTTCCGATTTTACGGCAGATACGGCCCCGGCAATCGTCCCTTTTTTACGGGTTCCGTACGCCACTACCACTACTTCGTCTATTAATGCGGCATCTGAGGCGAGCCGAACGTTCAGCATACCTGTTTTTGCGCTGACTTCATGCTTCTGCGATTGCATACCGATGTACGAAAATACTAAAGTCGTTTTTGTCGTACCTTTAACTTCAAGCTGTAGTTACCGTCAATGTCGGTTACTACGCCATTTCCACTTCCCTCTTGCAAGATTGACACGCCAATCAACGGTTCATTATCCTCTTGGGATATACCTTGCCTTTTACATAAAAACCTTGTGCAAAAGCCGATTGAATAGTCAATAATGTAAGAAAGACAAACCAAAGAATTGATTTTCTCATCCTTGTCTTTAAATTATTATTGATTAAAATTTGAATTGATAAATGTCTGTTATTGTAGAATTATGGAAACAGCCTCCTTAGCGTGATATTTCATCACGTTTTTTAACGTTTCTCCAAACAAAAGACAGGCTATGTTTCGTATGGTGTTTCATTTTTTTAGCTGAAAATAAAATCTGTTATGTAAATCCTGCAAAGATATTAAATAATTAATATAAGCATTAGAAAAGAGGTAAATAATTGCATAACAGATTGCAAATTTATCAATTTTCGGATTATTAAAAATTAGAAAAAAGGCAGGGTTTTGCGGAGGTTAATTAGGAATATTTAAAAAACAAGTGATATAAATTGTAAAAATAGGGGATGCGTCGTGACAATATGTTTGTATAAATATGTAAGGTTAAAGAATGTTGTAGCTCATTCTTTCTTCCACAAATCAAGGTTATAAGTAGCTTCTACCTGCTTTTCAACGTTATCCGGCAGGGCTGGGAAGAAATCGATTCCGGTGATGCGTTCTACTTCGTCCACGCTGTTGACATAGGTGTCCAATGGGTGGTTGCCCGATGTATTTTTATAAACAAAACCGATGGCTTTCGGCGGGTTGCTGTTTGTGCAGAGTATGACTTTGAAAAATGCTTCGGGTACGGTGATCTTGTGTTTTTTTCCGATAGTGCGGTGCTTTTGGCGGTAGAGGACAGGACCGCAGACAATATAGATTTTCCCTTCTTTTTTTGCCCACAGGCGGCAGGCTTCTTCCAGTTCTTTCCAGTCGCCGCGGTTCAGGTTGTGATTTTGGGGGCAGATATTGGTCATGTAGAAGCTTTCCTGCATGGCTTTCCAATGCCAACGGTTGTCACCGGCAGGCACATGTGACCTCTGTCCATGCCTGAGCGCTTATAGTCGTCCGTAGTTACCGCTTGGCTTTCGGGCAGGTCGGGGTCGGGCAGGAATTTGTCGGTGCGGCTTTCACGTTCTATCAGTTTTTCCGGTGTAAGTTCCCAAGCTACCCAATTCGGTATCTTGTGTTCGCGGTTGTAGGAGGCGGTATAGCCCTTGCGGTGCAATATCTGTTCGGGTACGTTTTTCAGTGGAGCCGGCAGTAGGGGATTTCTGGCGGTTTCCGTTGTTTCTGCCCGTTTTGCTATCTTTTCCGTGGGAACGGGCAGTTTGTTACGGAGCGCATTGGCTATCGGTTCATGGAAGACGGCCGCAAGGCATGCCAGAACTATCAGGTAAATCACTCCTTTAGGTTCTTTCTTGTTGCTTCTTCTTCTCTTTGCCATAATGCTTCTCTTTTGTCCTATCTTTTTTTTAATAAAAGAGGGATTTGTAATAGCTTGATTATCAGCCTGTAAAATGGTGGCTATCTCAGTATACTGCTAAGGGGATCTCAGTCTATACTGAGATAGTCTCACTATACGACTGAGACCCCTCATTATACGACTGTTCTTTTTCAGGTTCCTTTTGTAAACATTTACTCGGCCAGCTTGCGTGCCCGTTCCAGTGCCACATTGATATTGGGGCAGATATTCTCTTCGCCTAAAAGCGTGTAGAAACCGGACTTTTCCAATACCTGATGCACTTTGGCGTTCACGCCGGAGAGTACAACGGTTATCTTTTCCTTTTGCGACATCTTGCAAAGGCTTTCCAGATTGTGGATACCCGTAGAGTCAATAAAAGGAACTTTACGCATGCGGATGACTCGCACTTTGGGGCGGTCGCCAAGTTGCGCCATTACTTCCTCAAACTTTGTGGCGATGCCGAAGAAATAGGGACCGTTGATTTCGTACACTTCCACGCCTTCCGGAATAATGAGATGTTCCTCATTTGTGGCAATGTCCGATTCGGTATTCGGGTCTATTTCGTCTTTGATAACAGATATCTCGGTGGTCTCCATGACGCGGCGCATAAAGAGTACGCAGGCGATGACCAGGCCTACTTCAATGGCAATTGTCAAATCGAAGATAACCGTCAGGAAGAAAGTTATCAATAATACGGTGACGTCCGATTTCGGGTTTTTCAGCAGTGCTTTGAATACGCGCCAGCCACTCATGTTATAGGATACAATCACCAGTACGCTGCCAGGCATCCCATTGGATGTACTGTGCCAGCGGCATAAGCAACAAAAGAATCAAGAGCAGCACCACTGCATGGATTATACCGGCTACGGGTGACTTGCCGCCGTTGTTGATGTTGGCCATTGTACGGGCAATGCGCCTGTGCAGGGATACCGCCGAAAAGTGGGGTAGCCATGTTGGCAACACCCTGTGCTATCAGTTCGGTATTGGAGTCGTGCTTGTCACCGATTACGCCGTCGGCTACGGTAGCCGAAAGCAGAGATTCTATGGCTCCCAGTATGGCAATCGTAATGGCAACGGGAAACAGGTTCTTGACGGCTTCCCAGTCCAAGGCAGGCATCACAGCATCGGGAAGTTCCGCTTTAATGCTGAAACGGTCGCCGATGGTGTCGATGCAGCTAACGCCGCCATAGGTTTTCATCAGATAGACCGCAATGGTCACCACGATAATGGCGATGAGCGAACCGGGTATCTTCTTTGAGAATTTCGGAGTAATGGCAATGATGAAGATACTGGCGATGCTGACAACTGTATTCCACCAGTTGACAGTGTCGAAATGGCGGAAGTAGACCAGCCATTTCCCGATAAAGTCTCCCGGAACCTTCTCTCCACCGAAACTCAGTCCGAATATATCTGCAATCTGAGTGGTAAAGATCGTGACTGCAATGCCGCTTGTGAAACCTACAATAATGGGATAGGGGATAAACTTAATGACTGCTCCCAGCTTGAACACTCCTAACAAAATGAGAATGACGCCTGCCATCAGCGTGGCTACAATCAGTCCTGCCTCTCCATATTGCTGAATAATGCCGTAAATGATAACGATGAATGCACCGGTAGGGCCGCCGATCTGAACTTTGCTGCCGCCCAGCAGGGAGATTATAAAACCGGCAATAATAGCCGTAATAATGCCTTTTTCAGGTGATACACCCGATGCGATACCAAACGCAATGGCAAGTGGCAGGGCCACGATACCTACAATGATACCGGCCATCAGGTCTGCCATAAAAAGTTCTTTTGAGTAGTTTTTTAAAGCCGTATATAGTTTAGGCTTGAATTCGAACGCTTTCATTATTAATTTGACTTTTTTACGCTATAAAAAGTGTGTGTTTATAAATAAGCTGCAAAAGTAAGCAAAATAATGTATAAATTGATAGATTGGCCTGTTTTTTGCAAATTTGTTGAACACAAATAGCCTGTTTTTTGTTTTCTATGCAGATTACTTGTTTTCTTAAATATAGAATACAAGGGAATGACCTCTCTCTTTGGATTTGCAGGCGAAATAGATTTCACCTATGGAGCAATAGATAAATCCGATGAGACAGAGTGTGGTTATATCAAACTTAATTCTTAATTTTGTATCAACAATCATAAGGACAAAGCGAACGGTATTTATACGTAATAATATTAACTAATTTAAAAAAGAGACTATGGCTAAAAGTGTTAAAGGAACCCGTACTGAAAAGAATTTATTGACTTCATTTGCCGGTGAATCGCAAGCAAGAATGCGCTATACTTACTTTGCAGCGTTGCTAAAAAAGAAGGTTACGAACAAATTGCTGCTATTTTCACAGAAACAGCCGACCAGGAAAAGGAACACGCTAAACGTATGTTCAAGTGGTTGGAAGGCGGAATGGTGGAAATCACAGCTTCTTATCCTGCCGGCGTTATCGGTACTACTCTTGAAAATCTTCAGGAAGCTGCTGCCGGTGAACATGAAGAATGGTCATTGGATTATCCGGGCTTTGCTGATGTTGCCGATGAAGAAGGTTTCCCCGAAATTGCTTGATGTATCGCAATATTGCTATTGCTGAAAAGGGACACGAAGAACGCTATCGCGCTTTTATCAAGAATATTGAAACAGCTTCCGTATTTGCAAAGGAAGGCGAGGTTGTATGGCAATGCCGTAACTGTGGTTTCATCTATACCGGTAAAGAAGCTCCTCAGGTATGTCCGGCATGTTTGCATCCGCAGGCCTATTTTGAGGTAAAGAAAGAGAACTATTAGGATTCCGCTTTCCTTCAAGGAAAGGATATAGATATATGGAAGGGCTGCATCGTTGGTTGGATGCAGCCCTTTTATGATTGGTGCTTTCTATTTTTTCAATACTACGGAAAGTGATTCGTATGCTTTGGAAGCATCTTGGATTTCAAGTAGTTTGTCCCAGTTGGTAGCTGGTTCTGTCTTGTGGTTGTAACGTTTGGTGATGTCCAGTATAAGTTTTCCGTTCTGAGCAACGGCTTTTGCAATGAAAGCGCCACATTCGTTCTCTACCTTTACATTCAATTTTTCCACTCCCTCGGCAGCTGCTTCATAGCCTGCCGGAAGGTTGACGGTGATATTCCATTGGAAAGTGCGGGGAGCCGACATGTATATGTCAGCCGAACGCTTGCGTTCCTTGCCCTCAACCAGAGTTTGTTCGCCAAGTAGTTTCCCTGCGGAAAGCACATAGTGAGGCCCGGCTTTTCTGACATAGCCATCCATTGCGTAACGGACGTCATAAACAAAAGCGGCGCTGTCCGGACGGTTGCCTAAGCATTGCATCTGATAATTAAGCAGTTCTTGCGCATCCTCGCCATGATAGAAGTTGATTTCCCATTTATAGTCATCTTTTTCCTGCTCACGTCCTTTCCGGAACATTTCCTGAAGATCGTCTGCATATTTCTTGCCTATTTCTTCTGCAAATTCCTTGTCGATGCTGAGCAGGCGGCGATAGGCTGCGTCTACATCTTCCATTTTGGCTAATGCGGTCTGCATGCGTTCTTTTTGTGTTCCTGTACGATATTCGTTACGGTGGATGGTGAGCAGGGTATTATTGATGTCGGCTTGTATGGTAGTGACATTTCTGTTGTCTTCAGCCGTACTCATGGGAAAGTTGAAATGTTTTCGTCCGGCCTTGGCTTTCGATTTATCCGATTCCAAAATGGCTTGCCGGCCTTGATAACAGGCAGGAACTTCATGGGGAATAAGATAATTCGTAGGCGGGAGATAATATTTGTTGCTTTCCGGGAGTGCGATAAACCAGGTTGTATTGCGGTAACTTGCCAGTTTGTCAAGCGGTTCTTTATTTTCGTTGGTGGTTATTCCAAGCAGGTTGGGAACATCCACCCAATTTAGCAATCTTTGAAAATAGACGATGAACAGCTCATTGTTGCAATCGCTTTTAGGGTCTGTCATCAGTGCAAAATGATAGTAGTTATAGATGAAGTCTGCTTTTGTCTCATCTGTCCAGTCTTTCTTTTTTATCTGTTTGACATTGCGGAGAAGCCGTATGCCTTTTTTGACGTTACTCACTCCTCCGTAGCCGTTATACCGTATCGCTTGTTTTATGAATTCCCAGTCGTCTTCCTGTATGGAGGCCGCGTCGGGATTGGGTTGCAGCCCTTTTTTCTTTGTACTTTTGGGTATGTAGGTGTATTTTTTCATCTGGCTGTTGGTGATATATAATAATGTGGTCGGCGTTTGCTGCATGGAGTTGTACCACAAATTGGGTTCGGTTTGTTCTATATCCTTCATCGCCACGTCAAGCAGGATGTTTCCTTCTTCATTTGTGCTTTGCTTGAAGTCAGGCGCACCGTTCAGGGTGCGGTATTGGGTAGTGAGCTTATCGTCTATTTCGCAATGTACGGTGTAGGAAAGCATCGGATGGCTTTGGCGGAAACGGAAAATGAACGGATCAAGGTTATGGTTTTCCAATGAGGTGTAATTGAAGAAAAAAATATCTATCTTATCGCCGATCTCCAATCCCGGTACGGCAAGTTTCTGGCGTTGCTCTTTGTCGTTTTTGCCTTCGGTGGCAGTCATGTATTCATCGGTACTCACTTCGTTTATAGTGCCGTCCGGTTTGATGATGCGCACTCCTAATACTTGTTGGTAACTTTCGTCGTATCGCCATGATTTTTTCCGGATTTCTGCTTTATAATCGAATTCGGAGAACTCCTTTAAAGCTGCTTTGTCGTTGATTTGCACTAACATGCGGTACAGGTCGCGGCAGTTTACCTCACGATCTATGTAGTGGAAACCACCGAGGAAAGCGCCTACGTTGAAGCGGGTCTTTTTAGTGACTTCCAGCCGGCTGTGTGCAGCCAGAATGACGGCAGACTCGTCCTTGTACTTTTCGGGGACGGCGGTGTTGGCAAATTCAGGCAGTTCGAGCGCCCAGACTTCTTTTCTTGTTTCTTCTGCAAAGAGCTTGTATTTCTCTTTGTCATCGGCATTTGCATTGGGGGATGCCAGTAAAAGTGCTAATACCCCCATTAAGAATAGCATGTTTTGTTTCATGGTTATTGTTTTTTGAGAATAATTTGTTCATTGCATGCATCAGCCCATTTCCGCAGGTTCTCGTTCCAAGCGACAATGTCATTACGGTGAATGAGTTTCTCTTTGATTTCCATTACTTTCCGGAAGATGATTTTCTCCCCTTGCTTGTTGTAGGAACAGTGGAGTGTGCCTTGTGGCGCATGGATTGAAATTCCTTTGGGGCAATGGACAAGGGTATAGCCTGCGGGTATTTCTAATTCTGTGTGACGCACAATGCGGCAACGGAGTGGCAACTCATAATCATGTATGCGCTTGAGGGTGTCTATGGGTTGGTCGAACAGGTCGTTGTGAAGGTCTAATTCAATGTAGAACTCGCTGTCTGCAACTTGTACGGCACTGTTGTTTATGACTGTTCCTGCCAGTATGGCCCATTGCTGTTGGGGTTCTTGTTGTATCCATTTGACGGAGCCGACTTGATAGTTATGATTGTTTCCCGCCAGTGTACGAAGCAGGTGTTCTTCGCGGTCGCTTTTGTCGTTTTTATGATAGGCTGTGAGGAAGAATTCTTTCATGTCTCCACTCCAGCTGCGGGTTGCCTTGCCTTGCAGCACTCTGTCTGTTTGCTCACCGGAGAGGGTGCAAGTGTAATACAGGCTGTCCGTAGAAGCACTGCTGTCCAATATGGGTACCGTCTGTACGATACATTCTTCTCCGTTTTCTATCATAGCTTCCCTGCCCTGTATGCTTTCGGGTATGAATTCCAGCGGAATGTATTCGTTGGTGGCGTCCAGATAATAGGTTTTCCCCTGATAGATAAGGCTGCATATCATGTGTTGGCAGATGCAAGCGTTGCTATCTCACTCATCCGGTAGGGGATGTCTATGGTGCCTATGTCGGTGAGCCGGGCGTCAAATCCCTGTGCTTTCAGCAATGTGCGGAGCAGGAGTGACATTCCTTTGCAGTCACCGTAACGTTTGCGGAGAACTTCTGCGGGAGTATCGGGCCTGTGGCCCAATATGCCTGCTTCGAAGGCGATGTAGCGGATGTTCTGTTGTACCCAGGCATACGTATTGCGTATTTTTCCCATGTCGGTATGGCAGCCGGCAGTGATCTTTGCTAATAGAATATTGATTTCGGGCACGTTGCAGTCCACTTGTGCCAGTTTGTTGGACCAGCAGTACATATCGTGGTAGTCTTTGAACGACCCTGTTATCAATATATGCGGATAGACTTTGCCTGTTGCCGGCATCTGCTTCTCGTCTTTCATGGCGGACATGTTTGTCACGATATAGGTGAATACCGAGTCGCCTGCGCTGTTGATGCTGCGTTCACAGTGAATGGCCGGACTGAAGTTTTTTTCCGTCAGGTGGAAGCGGGAAAGCGATTGCGGGATGATGAATGTCAGTTGCTTTTCTCTGATGAAGTAGTCTTCGCCCAGGTAGACCCGCGTAAAATAATGCAGGTCGTGAAAAGTGCGCTTGAACGATGCTTCTGTTTTTTTCCCTTTCCGGTCAAGGTAGAGATTGAAAAAGCAGACTTTGCTGTCGTCAAAGAAGACATTTTCCGGTGTGATGCTTTTATATTCGGCTTTCCCTCCCCCTTTGGCAGAAGCCTTGTCCAGTGAGATGAACTCTCCGTAATAGGTGTGGGGTTGCAGAGAGGCTCCCATTCTTGTTGCTTCATAGGATATCTCTTTCCGGTTGGATACAATGGGGATGCCGTCTTTCTCCTCAAAAATATAGGAGTCGCTGCATTTTGTGATAATAATATTGTCATCGGGTGTTTGTCCGTACAGATTATAAACATACAGACATAGAAGTATACATATATGAATACAACAGCTTTTCATATCATACTGATATAAGATTATATAATTAGGTATTCACAAAGATAGTGATAAGTTGTGTTTTAATAACAAATATATATTTGAAAAATTAATTTTCATTGCTTTAAAGCAAGAAATCAGCCTTTTTATTCGAAAGTTATTTTTCGTCGGATACGGCTCAGGGTATATGGGGAAATATTAAGGAAAGAGGCTATTTCTTTCAAACTTGTTTGTTGGATAATGTCAGGGCACCTCTTTAGCAGCTCTTGGTAGCGTACTTTAGGGGAGACTGAATAGAAGTCCAGTAAGCGGTGGTAGGTCATACAGAAAAGATTTTCAGCAATCTTACGACCTAATAACTGGTTTTGAGAGTTCAGCTCCCAAAAGTTTTCCAGTTGTTCATGGGATAACTGGTAGACGGTGCTGTCTTTGACTGCTTCCGTACAGACTATGGCCGGCATCTGCCTGGTAAACGAGTAATAATCGGTCACAAAATCCTTTTCGAAACTGTATCCGGTGATGTGCTTATCTCCTTCTTTGTCGAGACAGAAATAGCGGAAACCTCCTTTGGATACATAGGCAATATGATGGCACACTTCATCTGCCCGACAAAAGAACTCTCCTTTTTTATAAAGCTGCTTTTTTCCGTTATGCAGAAAATGATACACCAGAGGAGAAAGTTCCAACAAGTCCAGATACTCGTTGAAATGTGCCATGAACTATTTTTGAGCGTGCGGGTAATCTATTGTATAATGCAGTCCGCGGCTTTCCTTACGTTCCATGCTTGCCGGGTAATCAGATAGCCCACATTAATCATGTTGCGCAATTCGCAGAGTTCACGAGTAGCCTTACTGCTCTTGAATAGTTTTTCCGTCTCTTCATAAAGAATATCCAGACGGTTCCAGGCGCGTGTCAGGCGCGTGTTGCTGCGCACAATGCCCACGTAAGATTCCATAATCTGGTTCACCTCCTTCATGCTTTGCGTAATCAATACGCGTTCTTCGTTGGAGATAGTTCCTTCATCGTTCCATTCGGGAATATCTTCGTTGAAGTCATAGCGCTCCAATACGCTCAGCGCATGCTTGGCGGCTGCGTCGGCATAGACAACGGCTTCAATCAGCGAGTTGGAAGCCAAACGGTTTCCGCCATGAAGTCCGGTGCACGAACACTCACCGATGGCATACAGGCGGCGGATGCTGGATTGTCCGTCCAGATCTACTTTGATGCCGCCGCAAAGATAGTGTGCGGCAGGGGCTACGGGAATGTACTCTTTGGTGATGTCGATGCCGATGCTGAGGCATTTCTTATAGATATTCGGGAAGTGCTTCTTGGTTTCTTCGGGATCTTTGTGGGTAACATCCAGATAGACATGCTCGTCGCCGCGCTGCTTCATCTCATTGTCGATGGCGCGTGCCACGATGTCGCGCGGGGCGAGTGAAAGGCGTGGATCGTACTTCTGCATGAACTCCTTGCCGTCCATGGTACGGAGAACGCCGCCATATCCGCGCATGGCTTCCGTTATCAGGAAACAAGGGCGGTCGCCCGGATGGTAGAGGGCGGTGGGGTGGAACTGGATGAATTCCATGTCCTTTACGGCTCCTTTGGCGCGGTAGACCATGGCTATACCGTCGCCGGTAGCAACCAATGGATTGGTAGTGTTTCGGTATACGGCTTCGCAACCTCCTGTTGCCATGATGGTCATTTTGGAGAGGAAGGTATCCACTTCTCCGGTATTTTCGTTCAATACATAAGCGCCGTAGCATTTGATACCCGGAGTGTAGCGGGTTACAATGATGCCCAGATGGTGCTGGGTAATGATTTCTACCGCGAAGAAATTTGTGAATACGGTGATATTGGGATGTTGTTTTACGGCTTCAATCAGGCTGTCCTGTATTTCCGCGCCTGTATTGTCTTTGTGGTGCAGGATGCGGAACTCCGAATGTCCGCCTTCTTTATGCAGGTCGAATTCCCCGTTGTCTTTTTTGTCAAAGTTTACCCCCCATTTGATGAGTTCATTGATTTGCTCAGGAGCGTTGCGCACCACCTTTTCCACAGCTTTGCGGTCGCTTATCCAGTCTCCGGCAATCATGGTGTCTTCAATGTGCTTATCGAAATTATCTACCGCCAGGTTGGTGACGGAGGCAACTCCGCCTTGTGCAAAATAAGTATTTGCCTCCTCCAAACCGGCTTTACAGATGAGGGCCACTGTTCCTTTATGCGCCACTTTCAGCGCAAAACTCATACCGGCAATTCCGGAGCCGATAACGAGGAAATCGAACTTTCTTACCATAATTTTGTGTATTTGACACCGCAAAACTACAAAATAACTGCGTTCCTTGTGTGTCTTGCAGGCATTAATTCATAAAAATACCTATCTTAGCAGCAAAAATAGGACAAAATGAATCGAATTTTTCATGCGCGTATTGCTGCCGGACAGTATTTGTTTATCATTCTGGCGGGTGCAATGGCTGTTTACGGCCTTTGGGAAAAGAATATCCTTATTGCCGTTCTTTTTATGCTCTTGCTGGTTGTCAGCATCGAGAAGCTGATTCATACCACTTATACTGTTACTGCCGATAACAGGCTGCTGCTGTTTTTCGGTCGTTTTTCGCGTGGGAGAGAAATTTTGTTGAAGGATATTACGTCGGTAGAACGTACTTCTTCCATGCGGATAGGGAGATTTGCTGTTATGCGTTATGTATTGGTGAGGTATGGAGAAGGCAAGTGTGTGGCGTTGCTTCCTGTAAAAGAAGAGGAATTTATACGGTTGTTGAAACAAAGTATGTTGTAGGATGATAATAAAGTAGGGTTACCATGCCTTTTTTCTGAATTTCTTGTTGTATCTTGCATGCAGAAATCTATAAATGCAAGAACTATGAAATATCAAATTGCCATCATCGGCGGAGGGCCGGCCGGATATACGGCTGCGGAAACAGCCGGGAAAGCCGGTCTGAGCGTTGTACTTTTTGAAAAACAAAGTCTTGGCGGAGTGTGCCTGAATGAGGGGTGTATTCCTACCAAGACTTTATTGTATTCGGCAAAGACGTATGACAGTGCGCGCCATGCATCTAAGTATGCGGTCAGTGTGCCGGAAGTGTCGTTCGACTTGTCCAAAATTGTGGCACGTAAGCAGAAAGTTGTACGGAAACTGGTGCTGGGTGTCAAGGGGAAGCTGGTTGCCAATAATGTGACCGTTGTGAACGGAGAGGCTTCAATTGCAGACAAGAACCATGTCCTGTGTGGCGGCGAAACGTATGAATGTGATAATTTATTGCTCTGTACGGGTTCGGAAACGTTTATTCCGTCTATTCCCGGAATGGATGAGGTGCCTTACTGGACGCATCGTGAGGCATTGGACAATAAGGAACTGCCCAAGTCGCTGGCTGTCATCGGCGGTGGGGTGATAGGTATGGAGTTTGCTTCTTTCTTTAATAGCCTGGGGGTAGAGGTCACTGTCATTGAGATGCTGGATGAGATATTGGGCGGAATGGACAAGGAACTGTCCGCTATGCTGCGTGCGGAATATACCAAACGCGGGATTAAGTTCATGCTGGATACCAAAGTGGTGTCACTGTCCGGAAATGTTTTGGAAGACGGGCAGGCGCAGGTGCAGGTGAATTATGAAAATGCCGGGGGTGCAGATTCTGTCGTTGCGGAAAGGTTACTGATGAGCGTTGGCCGGCGTCCTGTAACGAAAGGCTTCGGGCTGGAGAACCTGGGATTGGAGAAAACAGAACGCGGAAATATATGGGTTGACGGGCAGATGCGGACGTCTGTTCCGGGTGTGTATGCTTGCGGGGACTTAACCGGATTTTCCTTGCTGGCCCATACGGCGGTACGTGAGGCGGAAGTGGCTGTACATGCTGTGCTGGGGAAGGAAGACTGCATGAGTTACAAAGCTGTTCCCGGTGTAGTATATACCAATCCGGAGATTGCCGGTGTGGGAGATACGGAAGAGACTCTGCGGAAAAAAGGCATTCCTTACCGTACGATAAAACTGCCTATGGCCTATTCCGGTCGTTTTGTTGCGGAGAATGAAGGCGTCAATGGCATGTGCAAATTGTTGCTGGCAGAAGATGACACTCTCTTGGGAGCTCATGTACTGGGCAATCCGGCTTCAGAGATTATCACGCTGGCCGGTATGGCTATTGAACTCAGGCTGACGGTTTCGGAGTGGAAGAAAATCATATTTCCGCATCCTACGGTAGGTGAAATCTTCAGGGAAGCGCTTTAGCAAACAGCATGCATCATGTATATGGTATTATGAACAATTATCAAGTAACATCGGGTAGTTTGTAAAGAGATGGGAAAATCTGGTTTATGGTCGATTATATGGGTTTTGTCACTGATTCCTTGTATATCGTTTGCACAGGGAGTATCTCCCGAAACAAACATCCTTTCTTCGCAACTGGATACGTTGATAAGTATCAATTGCCCGAAGGCTCTAATGTATCCATTTCGGTGTACGACCTGACTGCCAATGAAGCCTTGTATGATTATCAGGCGGACAAGCTTTCCCGCCCGGCCTCCACAATGAAGCTGTTGACTACGATTACGGCGCTTGCACGTCCTGAGGCGGATGAGCCTTTCAGTACGGAGGTCTGGTATAAGGGAGTGATTGAACGTGATACGTTGAAGGGGGATATATACGTTGTCGGAGGATTCGATCCGGAGTTTGATGATGAGGCGCTGGATTCTTTGGTCAGTGGGGTGGTACGCTTGCCTTTCTCGGTGGTACAAGGCAAGGTCTACGGTGATGTTTCCATGAAAGACTCCTTGTATTGGGGAAGCGGTTGGTTGTGGACGATACGCCCTATTCCTTCCAGCCCTATCTGTCGCCGCTGATGCTTGATAAAGGAGTGGTTACGGTAACTGCTTCTCCCGGCGTGCAGGGAGATACGGCGCGGTTGGAATGTACTCCTGCTTCGTCTTATTATACGCTGACTAATGTTACAAAAAGCCGTACTACTTCTGCCGGACCTTTTCGGGTATCCCGTAACTGGCTGGAGAACGGTAACGACATAACGGTGTCGGGGAATGTGGATGGCAGGCGCATCGGTGCAGTTAATATTTATTCTTCGCAGGATTTCTTCATGCACACGTTTCTGGAACGTTTGCGGGCAAAAGGCATCCGCTGTCTGCCGGACTATTCTTTCGGTGAGTTCCAAAAAGATAGTGTTTCTGTGCGAATGGCATACTATAATACTCCTGTGCAGGCAGTAGTGAATCAGATAATGAAAGAAAGTGATAATTTGAATGCCGAAGCAATGCTTTGCCGCTTGGGTGCACAGTCTGCAGGCAACAAGTATGTTTCGGCCGAAGACGGGCTTTCGGAGGTCCGGCAACTGATAAGAAAGCTGGGTTATGTCCCCGATCATTATAAGCTGGCAGACGGTTGCGGGCTTTCCAACTATAATTATATCTCATCGGAGCTTCTGATTGCTTTCCTGAAGTTCGCTTATTCGCGTACAGACGTGTTTCAGAAATTATATAAGGCATTGCCCATCGGCGGGGTGGACGGAACACTGAAGAACCGGATGAAAAAAGGAACTCCCTCTTATAAGAAGGTACATGCCAAAACGGGTTCCTTTACTGCCATAAACTGTTTGGCGGGATATTTGGAGGCAAATAACGGACATCAGATCGCTTTTGCCATTATGAACCAGAATGTGCTTTCCGGCAGAGAGGCGCGCAGGTTTCAGGACGCCGTTTGTGATATACTTATCCGATGAGGTGCATGAGATGTCGGAACAGGAACAGTTTGCCGTCGTAACCGGGTAAAAGGGAATGTGCAAGATATGAAATCCCCCTCATACTGTCATTGAAGAACGCAGTATGAGGGGGATTTTATATCTTGATACGCCTTTTAGTTGAATCATAAGGCGTATCTCTGCTTGCTGTATAAAGAATATTTATTTGTACTGTCCCCAGTCTACATTCTTCATATCTCCGCTTTTTGCCAGTTCGGCATGCATAGCCAAAGCGGCGCGGACGGCATGCGGAGTTTGAGCTTTGCCGTCAGTCAGTTTCAGGTAATCCCACAGGATATTCTTGTAGTCCGGATGAACGCAGTTTCGATGATAGCTTGTGCGCGTTCTTTCGGGCTCTTGCCGCGCAGGTCGGCACGCCTTGTTCGGTGACGATGATGTTGACATCGTGTTCGCTGTGGTCCACATGGGAAACCATAGGCACAATGGCGCTGATTTTACCTTCTTTGGCAACAGACGGACAAGTAAGATAGAGATATAGGCATTACGCGTAAGTCTCCTGAGCCGCCGATGCCGTTCATCATCTTCGTACCGCCGATATGGGTGGAGTTGACGTTTCCGTAGAGGTCGGCTTCGATGGCCGTATTGATGGAAATAACTCCTAAACGACGTACAATCTCAGGGCTGTTGGAGATTTCCGACGGACGGAGAACCAGCTTGTCGCGGAAGAAGTCCATATCTTCATAGATGCCGTTCAGACAGTCGTTGGTTACGGTCAGCGAGCAGGCGCTGCCGAACTTCACGCGGCCGTCGCGAATCAGTCCGATAACCGAGTTCTGAATTACCTCTGTGTACATTTCGAACGCAGGGATTGTCTTGTCACGTCCCAAAGCGCCTAATACTGCATTGGCTATATTTCCTACGCCCGACTGTAAAGGCAAGAAAGTAGAAGGAATAATGCCCCGCTTCATATCTGCGGCAAGGAAGTCGGCCACGTTCTGTCCGATCTTGTCGGTCAGCGGGTCGGGGTCGGCAAAGCCGCGTGCTTCGTCCGGCCAATTGGTTTCTACAATGCCGACAATCTTTTTCGGGTCAACCTGAATATAGGGCTGTCCGATGCGGTCGCTGGGCTTGAAGATGGGGATTTCGCGGCGATAAGGCGGATCGAGCGGTTCGTAAACGTCGTGCAGTCCCATGGCGTTTTTGCTGTGGGCGGCGTTCAGCTCTACAATGATCTGGTCGGCCAGACGGCAGATCGTAGGAGCGATACCTCCGGCGGCAGTCAGGTAGATTTTTCCGTCGGGTGTCACTTCACATGCTTCGATGACGGCAACATTTACTTTGCCCATGAAGCCGTAGCGTACCTCCTGTGCCATTTGTGACAAATGGATGTCATTATAGGCAATCTCACCGTTGTTCACCGCTTTACGGAAATCGACGTTTGTTGTGTAGGGAGCGCGGTAACGGATTGCTTTGGCGCGTGAAAGGATGCCGTCACAGGAATCACCGGTTGAGGCGCCTGTAAAAATGCCTATCTGAAAAGGATTTCCTTTGGCATGTTCCGCTTCTGCAATTTTTGCCAGTTCGGCCGTTACGGCTTTGGCTGTTCCTGCGGGAGTAAATCCGCTTAAGCCAATGTTGTAGCCATGTTTGATCAGGCTCGCAGCTTCTGCTGCTGAAATGTAATTAAATGCCATAATGTATAGTTATTTTTTTCGTGTAAAGGATCAACTTTCAATTGCATTAATACTTTCGTTGTAATATTTCTCCCCAAATAATGGCCTTACGCGCTTCCTCTACCGAATGTATTTCAAATTCAGAGGAGGCATCAGCCTGTTCGGGAAATGCATTGTCTGTGTTTTGATGACTCTGGGGTTGCCTTTGGATAGGTGTATGTTTTTTTTCTGTTTTCTTGGTCTTCTTTTGTGGTGTGATGATAGTTTCGGGAAAGGGACTGTCTTCATCGGGCATAGGCATGACAGGACTGCCGCCGGTTTTCTTATTTGCTTCTTTCTTTGCTTGTCTGACGAAACCTACTGCGATAATGCCTATAACTAACAGAAATTTGAAGATGTCTTCCATAAGCCTTTATTGTTTTTTCCACCGCCAAAGGTAATTATTTAATCTGATTGTAACCAATAAATTGGCATTAAAAAAGGGCAGCTTCACAGCTCCCCTTTTATTTTTTAACCTAAACCTTAACTATGAAAAAATCTAATGTTTCTTTCATTTCACAAAAATGGAGATTTATTCCTACAATGCCAAATTAACACTCGGAAAATGTTTAGTTGCTTAACATTAATTAGTAGAAATGCATCGAATAGAGGAACTTATGTGTTATTTTTCCGTAGTTTCACTGCTTTTTTGGGAGTGAAGATGTATCTTTGCGGCGAAACCAAAAAAATAAGAAATGATGGAAAATGTGACGGGAGCAGACTTTAAATCTGCAACTGCTGATGACAACAAGAAGTTGTTCATCGAAACCTATGGCTGCCAGATGAATGTGGCGGACAGTGAAGTGATAGCTTCTGTGATGCAGATGGCGGGATATTCCGTAGCCGATACGCTGGAGGAAGCGGATGCGGTGTTTATGAATACCTGTTCCATTCGTGACAATGCCGAACAAAAGATTTTAAACCGTCTGGAATTTTTTCATTCGCTCAAGAAGAAGAAAAAGAACCTGATTGTCGGTGTGTTGGGATGCATGGCGGAGCGCGTCAAGGACGATTTGATTACGAATCACCATGTCGACTTGGTGGTAGGTCCGGATGCTTATCTCACTTTGCCCGATTTGATAGCTGCCGTAGAGGCAGGGGAGAAAGCCATTAATGTGGAGCTCTCCACAACGGAAACTTATCGCGATGTGATACCTTCGCGTATTTGTGGAAATCATATATCGGGTTTTGTCTCCATTATGCGCGGCTGTAACAATTTCTGCACGTACTGCATCGTTCCCTATACCCGCGGACGCGAGCGTAGCCGCGATGTGGAGAGCATTCTGAATGAAGTGTCCGATTTGGTGGCCAAGGGTTATAAGGAAGTGACCTTGTTGGGGCAGAATGTCAACTCTTACCGTTTTGAGAAGGCGGATGGAGAAGTGATAACCTTTCCCATGTTGCTGCGCATAGTAGCGGGGGCTGCTCCGGGTGTCCGCATCCGTTTCACTACTTCCCACCCCAAAGATATGAGTGATGAAACGTTGCAAGTCATAGCGGAAGTTCCCAATGTATGCAAGCATATACATTTGCCCGTACAAAGCGGGAGTAGCCGTATATTGAAACTGATGAACCGTAAATATACTCGTGAGTGGTATCTGGAGCGTGTTGATGCCATTCGCCGTATCGTTCCGGATTGTGGATTGTCTACGGATATATTCTCCGGTTTCCACTCGGAAACGGAAGAGGATCACCAGCTTTCCCTCTCCCTGATGGAGGAATGTGGTTATGACGCCGCCTTTATGTTTAAGTATTCCGACGTCCGTACGTATGCCAGCAAACATCTGCCGGATGATGTGCCTGAAGAAGTGAAAATTCGCCGCCTGAACGAAATCATCGCTTTGCAAAACCGTCTTTCCGCCGAGGCCAACGCCCGCTGTGTGGGTAAGACTTATGAAGTGTTGGTGGAGGGCGTTTCCAAACGTTCACGCGACCAGCTTTTCGGACGCACCGAGCAGAATCGTGTAGTGGTTTTCGACAGGGGTACGCATCGTAGGTGATTTTGTGACTGTGAAGATTACGGAAAGCAGCTCGGCGACACTGAAAGGAGAAGAAGTCTGATTTCTGCGGAAACTTTTCCGGAAAAG
>ENA-OQLB01000006-OQLB01000006.1-human-gut-metagenome-genome-assembly--contig:-NODE-6-length-123945-cov-8.839644_pt1 | contig 123945 bp, 164 predicted proteins | sample MGYA00242656_ERZ504813 | MGnify/ENA primary metagenome ERZ504813 (study PRJEB26092, sample SAMD00036388) | human gut metagenome | host: Homo sapiens | study: EMG produced TPA metagenomics assembly of... | reverse complement strand
CGGCGTCGGCAGGACCGGGTCCCTTTACTCGCCTATGGAACAGTATGGGATTGAACCGGATGTGATCACCTCGGCCAAGGGATTGGGCGGAGGGCTTCCCATCGGTGCCTGCCTGTGCGCTTCTCGTTTGGGAGAAGTGCTGGGCGCCGGGAATGCACGGCACTACTTTTGGAGGAAATCCTGTCTCCTGTGCCGGCGGTTTGGAGGTTTTACAAAGAGTAGCAAAAGATAGTTTTTTACGTTCTGTAGAAGAAAAAGGCCGTTACCTCCGGGAGAAGCTGAGTAAAATGGCGGGCGTTCAGGAGCTTCGGGGGCTGGGTATGATGATCGGCATCGTACTGGCAAAGGATAACGCTAAGGAAGTAGCCGGCCGCTGTGTGAAAAACGGACTTCTGGTGCTGACAGCGAAAACCGTACTGCGTCTGCTGCCGCCGCTGAATATCACCTATGAGGAGATCGACCAGGGCCTGGAAATTTTAGAAAAATCAATTTTGGAGGCTAAGCCAATGAAACATTTATTAAAGCTTTTAGACTGGAGCAGCCAGGAAATCATGGATACCTTAAATTTGGCGGATCAGCTGAAGTATGAGCTGAAGCATGGAATCGAGCACAAGCGCCTGGCGGGAAAAACCTTGGGTATGATTTTCCAGAAATCCTCTACCCGCACCAGGGTTTCCTTTGAGGTGGGAATGTATCAGCTGGGCGGCATGCCCATTTTCCTCTCGGCCAAGGATATGCAGATTGGCAGAGGCGAGCCCGTTCAGGATACCGCCCGAGTGCTTTCCCGCTATTTGAACGGCATTATGATCCGCACCTTTGAGCAGAGCGAAGTGGAAGCTCTGGCGGAGTACGGCAGTATTCCCATTATCAACGGCCTGACCGATTTCTGCCATCCTTGCCAGGTGCTGGCTGATCTGATGACCATCCGCGAGTTTAAGGGCAAGCTGGAAGGCTTGAAAATGTGTTTTATCGGGGACGGCAACAATATGATGAATTCTCTGATCGTTGGAGGGCTGAAAACCGGCATGTCCGTCTCTGCGGCCTGCCCCGAGGGATATGATCCCGATCCCCGGGTGCTGGATTTCGCCAAGGAGTACGATTGCTTTGAGCTTTGCAGAGTTCCTCTGGAGGCGGCCAAGGACGCGGATGTGATTATCACTGATGTTTGGGCTTCCATGGGCCAGGAGGGGGAAGCAGAAAAACGGAAAAAGGCTTTTGCCGGCTATCAAATTAATGAAGAGCTGATGGCGACGGCCCACAAGGATGCTATGGTGCAGCATTGCTTACCGGCCACAGGGGAGAGGAAATCACCGCCGAGGTATTCGAGGCCCATGCGGCTGAAATTTTTGAGGAGGCGGAAAATCGTCTCCACGCCCAGAAGGCGGTCATGGTGCAGCTGGTGGCGGATAAGGCTTAAGCTTTTTCGCCCCTTTGCTGGGATGGGCTTATCAGGATTGGTTTCGGAAAACGGAGCTTCCAAGCAGGAAGCCCCGTTTTTTATTGAGGATTTATCCGGCGTCTTATCTCTCCGGGCCTGGATTTTCGGACAGAGAGCGGAAAGACGGTAGAATACAGCGTTCCATCGGGAAAGAAAGGGGAGAATCAATGAGAGCTAAGCAGACAGCCGTGCCGCCGGGGCCTTGTGGGCTTATAAAATTTGCAGACACCGTATGCAGGCGCCCTTGAAGCGCCTTGCCGGTTCTCGGAAGGCCGCTGAATCCTGTCAGGCAGCTTTATAAATCAACGGGCTAAAGCCCGGTATGGAATTTCGCCCTTCAGCCGTCCACCATTGACGATGGCCTTCCCGTTTTATAAGATATCGCTGAAAAAACACGAAAAAAACAGCTGCGGTTCAGAAAATGTTCACCAATTGCCGGAAGCTTTGTACTATAATAAATTAAATAATGTTTAATTAAAATCACATTAAAGGAGAGATTTTAATGGAATTAGGCAAAATCATGGTCGTTGACGACGATAAGAATATATGCGAATTACTCCGCCTTTATTTGGAAAAGGAAGGCTATCAGGTGGTGATCGCCAATGACGGCAAGGAGGCTGTGGAGCTCAATGAAAAAGAGGACCCGGAACTGATTTTGCTGGATATTATGCTGCCCCAGCTGGACGGCTGGCAGGTCTGCCGTGAAATCCGGAAAAAATCTCAGGTGCCGATTATTATGCTTACCGCCAAGGGCGAGGTGTTTGACAAGGTGCTGGGCCTGGAACTGGGAGCCGACGATTACATTGTGAAGCCCTTTGAGACCAAGGAGGTAGTGGCCCGGATCAAGGCGGTGCTGCGCCGCACAGGGCAAAACCAGGCGAGGCCGTGAAAGAGGTCAAATATGATAAGCTTTCCATCAACCTGACAAATTATGAACTGAAGGTCAACGGCGTGCAGGTGGATACTCCGCCGAAGGAGATGGAGCTGATCTACCATCTGGCCAGCAATCCAAACCGGGTGTTTACCCGGGATCAGCTGCTGGACGAGGTGTGGGGATTTGACTATTACGGCGACAGCGTACGGTAGACGTCCATGTAAAGCGCTTAAGAGAAAAGCTGGAAGGCGTTTCCGACAAATGGGCGCTGAAAACAGTTTGGGGCGTGGGTTACAAATTCGAGGTGAAGGAGTAAGTGGCCGCACGTAAGACATTATTTAAAAAGTATCTCCAGGTCAGTATGTCGATTGTGCTGATCAGCTTTTTGCTTCTGGGAACTATGCTGCTGTTTTTTATTTCCCAGTACTGGCAAAACGATAAAAACGAGCTTCTGCGCCGGAACGCCGAAAGCATTTCCGCGCTGACCCAAAAGAGCTTAGTGGAGGATGCGGATACGGGAACTTATTATATCTCAAACCGGTATGTGCTCCAGGGGTTTCTGAGTACCTTTTCCGATTCCAGCAACGCCGATATTTTTATTACCGACGTTCAGGGGAAAACACTGCTCTGCTCTGAGGGGGGCAATTGTATTCACACCCAACAGAGCATCCCGGACAAAATCATGAAGGATGTTCTGAACAACGGCTTTGTCAGCACCAGCAATCTGGGCGGCATTTATCCCTATTCCCATTTTACCGTAGGCGTGCCGGTGACCTCAGAATCCGGCGTTCAAGTAGGAGCGGTGTTTACCTCAACCGACGCGCTCTATCTCACCTCATTCCGCAACGATGTTTTGAAGATGTTCCTGTTCGCCGCCATCGCGGCGCTGACGATTTCCTTTTTCGCCGTGGGATTGTTCTCCTATAAAATGGTCAGGCCTTTGCGGGAAATGGCGGAGGCTGCCCGGTGCTTCGGGTCGGGGGATTTCTCCCGGCGTGTTCCGGTGACCAGCGATGATGAAATTGGGGAGCTGGCGGTGGCGTTCAACAACATGGCGGCTTCGCTGTCCTCCTCTGAGGGAACCCGGCGGAGCTTCATCGCTAATGTTTCCCACGAGCTGAAAACCCCCATGACTACCATCGCCGGCTTTATCGACGGGATTCTGGACGGCACGATCCCGCCCGATAAACAGAATTATTATCTGAAAATTGTCTCCGACGAGGTAAAGCGGCTTTCCCGCCTGGTAAAAACCATGCTGGATCTTTCCAGAATCGACAACGGTGAGCTGCGGATGAACAAGACCTGCTTTGAATTGAGAGACATTATTCTGTCGGTAATGATTACCTTTGAAGACAGCATTGAGAAGAAGGAAGTGGAAATCAGAGGACTGGAGGACGCCCCCGCTATTTTTGTGGATGGCGACCCGGATATGATTCACCAGGTGGTTTATAACCTGGTGGAGAACGCCGTGAAATTTGTCAATCCTCAGGGATATATCGACGTACGGGTTTTGAATAAAGGAACCAAAGCGGTGGTCAAAATCAGAAACAGCGGCCAGGGAATTTCCGCCGACGAGATTCCTCTTATTTTTGATAAATTCTATAAGACCGATAAATCCAGAAGCATGGATAAAAACGGTATGGGCTTGGGACTTTATATTGTAAGAACCATCATCAAGCTTCATGGCGGAGACATCACTGTCAGCAGCGTGGAAGGCGAATACTGCGAGTTTGAATTCTGGCTGCCAAAGCAGCCGGAGGAGCAGCCTCCCTTACTAAAGGAATAATTTACAGCAAGGAGTGTTACCATGACGGATAGAGAATGGCCGGAGTATCCCAACCAATCCGGCGGGGAAACGGTTACAGGCCCAGAGTCCGCTCAAGAAGAGGCAGCGTCGGAAAGAGGCTGGGAGGCGGATCCGCCGTCCCCCGCTTCAGAGGAGTGCCAATCGGAAGAGGGTTCAAATTGGGAGCGGACCGCCCAGGAGGCACAGGAAGAAGTCCCTGGCGGTCAGCGCGGGGAAGATTTGGGAACGCCGGGCCAGGCGCAGGAGCTCCAGGAGCCGCGCCTTTCTTCCGGGAGAAGGCTCAGAGCCTTCCCAAACCACAGAAACATCGGGCTGGAAGCCCGGAATGGAATCCTCAGAGGATAGCAGAGAGGAACCGGATCTGCCCGCCGAATCTCCGGAATCGTCCGGCCAGGAGCTCCAAGAGGCTGCGGCTCTCTCTCCGGAGGAAACCCAGGTGCCGTTTCAAACGGAAAACGCATGGGAGCCTGGAGCCGAGCGCCCGGAGAATCCTGACGGCGGGGAAAGCCAGGAGCCGGTGCAGAGCGGCCGTCTGCCCAACCGTATGATCAGAGCCCGGCGTTTTCCAGGCCGGCTCCCCAGACGCCTCCGCCTGTGTGGAATCCCGGCTGGCAGGCGCCTTACCATCAGGCGCCGCAGAATTATCCCTATGGCAAGGCCAATATCAGGGAGCTGGCATCCCCAGCAGCGGCAGGTCCCGCCGCCTTACTATGGAGGGACGCCTTATCAGGCGCCTAACCCCTATCAGAATCAAGCTCCCTATGGTTATCCCGGCCAGGCGGCCCGGAATCAAGGGCAGCCTGGTTACCAGGAAAGCCGCTGGTATCCCCAGCAGCCAGCCCAGCCGGCGCGGACCGGCTCTGTGCCTCCGCCTTCTCAGCCTCCCCAAAAGGAGGCTGGAGAGCTTCCAGATGCCAAGCCGCCGGAGAAAAAGAGGATGAATAAGAAAACCAAGGCGTTCCTCTGGGTGATTGGAGCCGTATTGGTTTTGCTTGGCGCGGCAATGGTTTTGTACAGTGTGGGATTGACCTCCGGCTGGTTCGGCGGAGAGACTGCGGAGCCGCCCCAGGCCAGTTCATCCACTCCTGCGCCGGAGGACGACCAAAAGCTGCTGGAAATCGAGGAAATTCCTCAGGATGGCATGATGACCCCGAATCAGGTGTATGAAAAGGTGAAGCACAGCGTAGTTGCGGTGGTTACCTACGGGCAGGGCTCCGATTTGACCGACAGCCCTATCAGCTCCGGTTCCGGGATCGTGTTTTCAGAGGACGGCTATATCGTTACCAACTCCCATGTGATCGGGGATTCCAATCAGTATCCGGTAAAGGTGGTATTCACCGGACAGGATGAAAATGAGGAGGATCAGGAATATCCGGCGCAGATCGTCGGGTATGACAAGCGGACCGATATCGCGGTTTTGAAAATCGACGCCGCTGGCCTGACCCCCGCTGAATTTGCGGATTCCGACCAGCTGAAGGTGGGAGACACCGTGCTTTCACTAGGCAATCCCGGCGTGGCGGGCGAGAACTTTACCAACACCCTGACCAAGGGTATGGTTTCCGCCGTCAACCGCACGGTGACTATGTCTTCCATCAATATGCAGTATATCCAGACCGACGCCGCCATCAACCCCGGCAGCTCCGGCGGCGCTCTTTTGAACCTGTACGGCCAGGTGGTGGGCATCAACGCCGCGAAAATTACCACTACGGAGATTGAGGCATTTGCTTTGCCATTCCAACCAACATTGCAAAAGATGTGATCAACGATATCGTTAAAAACGGCTATGTCTCCGACCGGGTGCGCTTGGGCGTTACCATACGGGGGCTGTCCTCCTATGAGGCCGAAATGTATAACGTACCCCAGGGCCTGGTGATCGTCGGCTTTTCCAGCGACAGCGAAATCCCGTCAAAGGGCGCTGAGATCGGGGATATTATTACCGCGATCAACGGAGTGAATACGACCTCCTCCAATACCTTGTACAATGAACTGGAAAAGTTTAAGGCGGGAGAAAAGGTAAAGCTGACCATCTACCGCCAAGCGAGCGGGTCTCAAAGGGCCAGAACCTTTGAGATAGAGGTTACGCTGCTGGAAGACCGGGGAGAAACCCAGAGCGCAGTAACGCCGACGCCGGAAGCACCGTAAAGAACCGTTGAAATAGAAAAAGACTCCCAAAAAGAGCCACGGAATTTTTCCGCGGCTCTTTTTTTGCGATTGGATTGGAAAACAGCCGACGGAGGCGTTCTTCAGGGCGGGTTCCGCTGCGGCGGAAAAGCGGGATATCAATCGACGGGGGGCTGCCGTTAGGGCTGCGGCCGCATGGAAACGGCCGGGGGCACAGGCAATGCGGGAAATCAAGTCAGAACGTTTTGAGACGCTTGCCGTCAGCAGCGCCTTATAGGATCAACGCAGACCGCCGCCTTAGCCGGCGGTTATGGCTTTGTCGGAGAACATGGAAAAGTGTAAGAAGAATAAAAAATTTTTCTTTTCGGAAGCTTCGGAATTTTAGGGCAACCATGGGCTGCTGGAAAGCTAAGGTGGAAAGGACGGAGGTGTGAAATGATCTCAAGCAAAGAAAATGATATGAAAGAGGAGATTTATCAAGGCTATCAGCAGCTCGCTTTCGGTTCTATTGCCGACGCGATTAAATTGCTGTTTATGGAGGAGCCTGCCCCCAGGGCCTTAGGAAAAATGAATTTTATCAACGTGGCGGAAATCCGAAGAATGAAGGAGGGGGCCATGGAAATCAAATTCTTTGACCGGCTGAAGGCGCTGGAAAAGCTGGAAGAAATTACAGATCAGGGACAAACGGATACTCTCCCGTTTTATGAGGCGCTGGAAAACAGCGCCAAGCTGCTGCAAAAGCGGGCTGGGGAGGATGAGGCTTGAAGTTCCAGGAGTTTTCTATCCGGCAGCTGCAGGCCCTTTCCTGGTGGTGCAGGAATAGTCCCTATGCCGGCTGCGACGCGGTTATCTGCGACGGAGCGGTACGCAGCGGAAAAACCGTGTGTATGGGAGTCTCCTTCTTCGCCTGGTGCTTCTATCGGTTCGACCAGCAGAGCTTCGCCCTGTGCGGCAAGACCATACGCTCCTTAAGGAGGAATCTGGTAACGCCCCTTTTACCGATCTTAAAGGAGCTGGGGTTTACCGTTCACGGAAGAGCGGGGGAAAACATGCTGGAGGTGACTCAAAGGGGCAGGACCAACCGGTTTTACCTTTTCGGAGGCAAGGACGAGGCGCCTCCGCCATGATCCAGGGGATTACCCTGGCGGGAATCCTTCTCGATGAGGTGGCGCTGATGCCCCGGTCCTTTGTAGAGCAGGCTTTGGCCCGGTGCTCGGTGGAGGGGTCTAAATTTTGGTTTAACTGCAATCCGGAGCATCCCAGGCACTGGTTTTATGAGGAATGGATCAGAAGAGGGATGAAAAAAACGCCTATTATCTTCACTTTCGCATGGAAGATAACCCTTCCCTTTCCGAAAAAATGATCGAGCGCTATCGGGGCTTATATTCCGGGAGCTTTTACCAGCGGTTTATCGAGGCAGATGGGTGGCGGCTGAAGGACTGGTCTATCCCTTTATGGAGGAGCCGGACAGGTTTCTGCCGCCGCCGGAGGGGCCCTTTGAGGAGTTTATCGTTTCCTGCGACTACGGAACGGTAAATCCGGCCTCCTTTGGATTGTGGGGACGGAAGGAGGGCGTATGGTACCGGCTGAAGGAATATTACTACGACTCCAAGCGGGACGGCGGCCCGAAAACCGACGAAGAGCATTATCAGGGGCTTGTAAGCCTGCTTGGAGCCAGAAGGCCCCGGTGCGTCATCGTGGACCCCTCGGCGGCAAGCTTCCAGGAGGTAATCCGCCGCCATGGGGAGTACCGGGTGATCCCGGCAAAAAACAACGTTCTGGATGGCATACGCCAGGTGTCTACCGCATTAAAGGAAGGCGCTGTGGAGATCTGCCGGCCCTGTAAGGACAGTATCCGGGAATTTGGGCTGTACCGCTGGGATCCGGCGGGAAACAAGGACTGCCCGGTCAAGGAAAACGACCACGCTATGGATGATATCCGGTATTTCGTGGCCACGGCCCTTTGGGATGAGCAGGAGGAGTTTATCGTATTCGCCAACCGGCGCACAGGAGGATTTTAATTTGAAACAGGATATGGAAAGGGGGCAAGGCAGAGGATGAACCGATACCCGGCAAAGAAAACAGGCCGCCGGAAATGAGGCTGTTTGGAAGAGCCAGGGCTGCGGAGCCAGCGGCGGCGGTGCAGACCGTGCCCGGCGGGAGGGGCGGCGCCTTTTCAGGAGCTTGGACCGATACCAGGCCGCCGGCATGGAGCGGAAGCTCTACGACACCCTTCGCCTGACGGTCCCTATTATCGACGCGGCGGTCTGCAAAATCGTCCGGCTGACAGGCGGGGTTTCCGTCCAATGCGAAAGCCGGAGGGCGCAGGAGGATCTGAACCGGTTCCTGGAGTCGGTTCAGGTCAACGCCTGCGGCACGGGAATAGAGACGTTTCTGGGAATTTATTTAGAACAGCTTCTCACCTATGGGACGGCTCTGGGGGAAATCGTGGTTTCAGGATGGGAAGGAAATTTCGGGCCTGTATAACGCCTCCCTGGATGATGTGGAGCTGCGGACAGGGGACAGCCCTCTGGAACTGAAAATTTACAGCAGAGACGGGGCGGGCAACTGGCTTTTGGTCCAGCGTCCGGAGCTGATCGCCGTTTCTACCCTTAGCCCCAGGCCCGGCGAATTGCTGGGGGAATCTGTTTTAAAGGGGCTGCCCTTTGTCAGCTCCGTGCTTTTGAAGATTTACAACAGCATGGGCCTGAACTGGGAACGGGTAGGAAACGTCCGGTTCGCCGTTACCTACCAGCCCGGAGACGGAAACGAGCGCGCCTATACCAAGGAACGGGCGATACAGATCGCCCAGGAGTGGCGTAAGGCTATGAAAAGCGGCGGTGATATCAGCGACTTTGTGGCGGTGGGAAATGTGAAGATCCAGACTATCGGCGCGGACAATCAGATTCTGGACAGCGAGGTGCCGGTGCGCCAGATGCTGGAGCAGATCATCGCCAAGCTTTCTATCCCGCCGTTTTTACTGGGGCTTTCCTGGTCCACCACCGAGCGGATGTCCGCCCAGCAGGCGGATATCCTGACCAGCGAACTGGAGGCCTACCGCCGGATTTTGAACCCGGTGATAGGAAAGGTGTGCTCTCTGTGGCTGCGGCTGCACGGGTATTCCCCGGAGCATACCGTAGTGTGGGATGACATCAATCTTCAGGACGCGGTGGAACTGTCTAACGCCAGGCTGCTCGAGCCCGGGCCAAACAGATTGAACAGGAATTGAAGCCGGAGGGAGAACCGGAAGCGCCCCTGGAAGGAGGAACCCAATGAAGGAAGGCTATTTGCTGAAACGGAAGACGGAGCACGGAGTGGTAAGCCCCCAGGAGCTGGAAAAGATCAATCAGTATACCCGGAGGAATTCCAGGCCCAGGAGCTTTACACCTTTTCCGTGGTGCTGTGCGACAACCAGGTGGACCGGGATTTTGAGTGTTTTACCAAGGCCGCCTTGGAAAAGCTGAAGGAGCTGTTTTTGGGAAAGACGGGCATTTTCGACCACAGTATGCGGTCCGGCGGGCAGACCGCCCGGATTTATGACTGCCGGGTGGAAACCCTGCCGGAGAGAAAAAACCAGCTGGGAGAACCGTACAGCAGGCTGGTGGCCAGAGCTTATCTGCCCAGAACGGCCAAAAATCAGGATTTTATTACAGAGCTGGATTCCGGCATCAAAAAGGAGGTCAGCGTAGGCTGTGCGGTGAACCGTCTGCGCTGCTCCATCTGCGGAGAGGACCTGAAGAAGGGAGCCTGCCGCCATCAGAAGGGGAAAACCTACGACGGCAGGCTGTGCTGCACTGTGCTGGACGATCCCTACGACGCGTATGAATGGTCCTTTGTGGCGGTGCCGGCCCAGCGGGAAGCGGGAGTGATTAAAATGTACACGCCAACGGATACCGAGGAAGGGACAAGAACTAGCAGCGATATCATAAAGGCTTTTTCAGAGGGAAAGGAAATGACCCTGTCTCCGGAGGAGTGCGTGGAAATTTCCGGCTGCCTTCGGGAACTGGCCAAAAAGGCGGAGGCCGGAGAGGCCTATGAGCGGGAGCTCCGGCAGGAGGTGGTCAGGCTTTCTCTGCTGTCACAGCCGGGTGTGCCTAAGGACATCATGGAGCGGGTCGCCAAGCGAATGACCCTGGAGGAGCTTAAGGCGTTCCAAAAGGCGTACCGTCAGGAAAGCGGTAAGCTGGCACCCCCGAAGCCTCAGCTGGCTGGGGCAAGGGCTGAGGGAGCGCCTATCGAAAACGCTGAGTTTAAGATTTAGCAGGCAGAGATTCCCGGAATAGGAGGCGAAAGCCTAGCTCGTACCGGGACGCGAAAAAGTCAATTTAACCATCTAGGAGGAAAATAGCATGAATGTTTCATTCGCAGGATTTGGAGAGAATATTGCCACCTTTGAGACTGCCGCCGCGATTCCGGCAGGCACGCCGGTAAAAATGAGCGCTAACGGCACGGTAGCCGCCTGCGCCGCCGGAGACGCCTTTATTGGCATCGCCGTAAGTCAGCGGGGAGATTTCGTAGGCGTTCAGCTAAAGGGCTACCGTAATGCAGCGGTAACCGGAAGCGTGCCGGTAGGCTGGGCCCAGCTGGTGGCCGACGGCTCCGGAGGCGTGAAAGCGGCCGGAGAGGACGCCGCGGGCATCAGCGTGCTGGTGGTCTCCGCGGGCACCGCCGAGATCGGCATGATTTTATAAGAAACGAGGAGGAATACCTATGGCTTTTTACGATACCGTCCGCTTGGAGAAGGGGATGTACAACACCCCGGGAAAAAGCTTCACCCAGGTGCTGGAGGAGCTGGACCCCAGCGCCAGTTATGAAAACACAGAGTTTGCCGGCCTGGACGCTTATCAGCGCCAGCTGAAGCGGTTTGACATTAAGGTTGGCGGCAGAGGCTCCGACGTGGTGGAAAAGTTCTTTCAGAGCACCGACAGCGCGGCTTTGTTCCCCGAATATGTGGCCAGAGCGGTCACCCAGGGAATGGAGTCCGCTAATATCCTGCCCAATCTGGTGGCAACCGTCACCAAAATTGACGGCATGGATTACCGCACCATTACCTCTGAGCCGGAGGGCGAGCATTACTTCCCGCCTGTAGCGGAGCTGCATCCTTGCCCCAGACTACGGTGAAAACCCAGAATAACCTGGTGAAGATGAACAAGCGGGGCAGAATGCTGGTGACCTCCTATGAGGCGCTGCGCTTCCAGAAGCTGGACCTGTTTACCGTCGTGCTGCGCCAGATCGGCGCCTATATCGCCAGAGCCCAGGCTCAGGACGCGGTAGGCGTGCTCCTAAACGGCGACGGGAACAACAATCCAGCAGAGGAAATGAACGGCGGCTCACCGGCGGCCCTGAGCTACGATTCCCTGGTGAAGATGTGGGCGGGCCTGGCCCCCTTTGAGCTGAATACCATGCTGGCCGGCACCGAAACGGTAAAGTCTGTTTTGAATCTAACGGAAATGAAGGACGCTCAGGCGGGCCTGAATTTCCAGGCACCGGCCAGATGGTCACTCCCATCGGCGCCGCTCTGATCCACGTGCCTACGATGCAGATAAGGTGATCGTGGCCATGGATAAGACCTGCGCCCTGGAAATGGTCCAGGCGGGCGAGCTGATGACCGACTACGATAAGCTGATCGACCGCCAGCTGGAGAGGGCTTCTATCAGCGCCGTCACCGGCTTTGCCAAAATTTTCAGCGACGCGTCCAAGAAGCTGACGATTTCCTAACATTTTCGAATAAAGCAATGGGGAAGCCTTTTTAGGCTTCCCCTGAGCAAAAAGAGGAGAATTTTTTGGGAAAGCTGCCCTTCCCCTCAACGGACGGCCAGAAGGCACAGCCTTGTCCGGCTGCGTTCTTGAAGCGAGACGGGTTGAACCTACTGGTACAAACCTGGGGGGAGGCAGATTCAACGAAAGCTGTGTGAAAATCTTAGGATAGGAGGAGTGGCCGATTGAAATTAGACATCCAAGAAATTTTAGAGCGCTTCGCCCTGATCGCCAGCCTGCCCATGGAGGAGGCGGTAGGTTATACCGCCCTTTGCTCCGACGCCGCGGGAGAGCTTACCAGGCGCCTGCGGGGAACGGTCAGCGAGAATAACGCTTCCCGCCTGGAACCCGCGGCCGCAAGCCTGGCTTATTACCGGTACGCCATGTACCAGGCCGCCAACGCGGAGGACTTCACCGTTGGAGATATCACCGTGGCCAGCGGCAGGGATGACAAGATTCGGCTGGCGCGGGAGGTTTGGATGGAGGCGGAGAGGGAGATTGCCGACCTGCTGTCGGATGACGGCTTTGTGTTCCGCGGGGTGCGAGTATGAAAAAATACGCGGCAGTCCGCAGGCTGATAAGGCTCTGCGGCCGGAATGTAAAACTGGTGATGGAGGCCACAGGAGAGATCAAGAACGTCCGGGCGGTGATCCAGCCTCTGCGCTACCGGAACAACGCTAATGCGGGAGGAATTTATCTGCCTCCAGGATTCTCGGATTTGGAGAATTACCTTTATCTGGGGCCGGCCGACAAACCGTTGGATCCATATCGAAAGGCGGGCTATGTGGAGGCCAACGGAGAAAGCTATCTGATCCGCAGGGCCCAGCGGGTTTATTTTGAGGATCAATGCGTTTATGTCTGGGCGATCCTGCAAAAGCGTCATGAGGAGGAATAGGATGGGTTTTTTTGACAGCGTTATTGAACAAACCATAGACCTGCTGAAAAGAGACGGGGAATTGTCCTCCTGCCGGATTTTAAAGGCCCATCCAGACTGCTTTCATCAGTCGCCCCTTTCCAAAGTGACGGTGACGGTCAGCCTGGGCGGCGCCCAGGTGGCGAGCGCCGCTATGGGGGATTTTCTGGGAACCCGGTCCTCCGGTGATTTTTATGGCAAATCCGCGGAAGTGACCCTGGATATCACAGTTTGGTCGCCTCTGTCGGCGGGAGGCGAGGCGGCGTGGGAAACGGCCTCCAGCCTGTGCGGTGACTTGATGTTTTCCGGCCTGGGATTTACCAGTGTCCAATGCGGGGAGATTTCCTATCACAGCGGGGCTATGGCTCTGACTCTGCCATGCCAGGCAAAAATCAGGCTGGCCTTTGGGAAAGCATCCGGCGGGGAAGCGGTCTCCGGCGTGGTTGTAAAAGGAAAGCTGGCCCAGGGAAAGGAAGTGGAATAATGCTCATTGCGAAAGAAAGGCCGGGAGTCTATTGGGATTACGACGCTTCCGGCGTGCTGTGGGGCTCTGACAGCCTCAAACAGGTGGGAATCGCCGCCCTGTGTGAAAAGGGCGAACAAAACCGGGTGTATTCCATCCGGAGAATCAGCGATGGTAAAGCGGTGTTCGGTGAGGACAGCATTATGGCCGGAATGATCGAGAAAGCCTCATTAACGGCGCCTCCGGGGTGAAAGCGGTGAAGGCCGGGACAGAGGAAAGCTTTGATTATGAGGCGCCCTGGCGGCGCTGGAGCAGGAGGACGATCTGGGCGCTGTCTGCTGTGACAGCACCCAAGGGGCGGTTTTACAGCTTCTAAAGGCCAGCGCGGCGGCCGCCTCAGACAGCGGCCGGGAACGGGTGGCGGTAGGCTGCTTTTCCGGAGAGGATCCGGCAGCCTTTGCCAATCAGTTAAACTGCGAGCGGATGATGCTTTTGTGCCAGGCGCCGGAGGGCAAGCCTGCCGGCGGCGGACTGCTTGCGGCCGCCTTGGCTGGCAGGCTTGCGGCTGCGGCGGATCCATCCGCGGCTCTCAACGGCGCGGTGCTGGAGGGAATCACAGGACTGTCCAAGGCGTTTCCCGAGGAGGAGCTGGGACATTCTACTGCAAAACGGCGTGGCGGTTTTGGAAATGCGGGCTGGCCGGGCGAGAGCTGATTCGGGGCGTCAGCACCAGAACGAAAACAGACGGCGTTTCCGACCGGACCTTCCACGACATCAATACGGTGCTGATCATCGATACAGTGATCGCCGGGATTAGAGCCTCTCTGAAGAGGATGCTGGCAGGGGCCAGAAACAATGAAAAGACCAGAAGCGCCCTTGCGACTCAGACAGCGGTGAAGCTGGAGGAGTACCGGCTTCAGGGAATTCTGGACAGCTACCGTTCCCCAGTCGTGGCCGCTTCAGGAGAGGACCCGTCGGTGTGCGTCGTGACGGTGGAATTTACCGCCGCCAGAGGCCTGAACCAGATCGTGATCCAGGCCAGCATTACGGTATAAGGAGGAGCCTATGGAAAATGGAAATTTTCCCACCAGCCGGGATATTTATTTGGAGGTTAACGGCAGAAAGCTGGCGGTGGTAGAGGGATATAAAGCCCACTCTGCCCGGGAGAGCCACTATGTGGAGGCCTTTGGAAGCGCTGAGCCGGTAGGCACTGTGCCAGGAAAAACCAAGCATTTTGTGGAGCTTTCCCGAGTCTATGCCTGCGAGGGCGCGTTAGATGACGGGGTCAGCTTTTTTGAGCTTTCCGGCTTTAACCTGGTGATCGTCAAGCCGGACCGCCGGATTATCTATTCCGGCTGTGAATGGAATGAGATCAGCGAATCTGCCGGGATCAACGACACGGTTCTGGAGGCGTTTCCCTGATCGCTTCCCATAGGATGGAGCTGACATGAAGGAGCCTAGAAAAGTGAAGGTGCGCCGGAGAACCAAAAGGGAAATCCCCTGGTCAGGCGGAAGTCCGCCGGAAACCAAAATCGTTTACAAGCGGGAAGCGACACCCGTTCAGAGTGCGGGAAACCGCCGGCCTGAAACAGAGGACATCTCCCTGGCCATGGAGCGGGATGCCAGACGGTACTCCGGCTTATGGGAGGTAGAGCTATGAACACAGCGCTGATGCGGTTTCAGGACTACACCTGGAAGCACAACCCGAAGACCATACAGGTGGCTTGCCGCCGGGAGATCAAAGAGTGGAAGCTGCCCGGACAGGGAAACCTTTTGCAGGACCTAGGCCCGGGAAAGCGGATCGTCACAGGAGAGGGGGAACTGTTCGGGGAAGATTGCCTCCTCCAGTTCCGGACGCTGGCGGCCCTGTGCGAACAGGGAGGAACCGGCTTATTAATCCTGCCGGATTCCACCGGGTTCGAGGCCAGCTTGGTTTCTTTGACCATGGCCGGCCAGGCGGGACCGGATATCGTAGGCTATCGGTTCGAGTTTTGGGAACAGGTCGGGGAAGGAATTCCGGTCCTCCGGGAGGGCAAGGATTACCATATCGTACAGGAGGGGGAAACCCTCTGGGACATTTCTAAACTATATGGGATTTCCATTTCTGAGCTGGCACGGCGGAATCCTAATGTGAAGCGCCCCGACCAGCTGGCTGCGGGAGAGAAGGTGGCGCTGCGGTGATTTACCGATTAACGGCTTATGGAGGAGAAACGAGGGAATTCACAAAGCCGGCGTCAGTCCGTTTTTCCGCAGACCGGGACGCCCCGGCTCACAGCCTGGAAGCCCGGTTTCCCCTGGAACCGCTTGGGAGCGGACAGCGTCTGCCGGAATTTCACACGATTCAAGTCGTAAAGGACGGAGCGGTGTTTTTCCGGGGATTGATCGACGAGCAGACGATCCTTGTGGATGGGGACGGGGCGGGAATTGAAGTGTGCTCCAGAAGCATGGCGGCGCTCCTGCTGGACAACGAGGCGATCCCTCAGACCTATTACGTGCCATCCACCAGGCTGATTTACCAGCGCCATGCCCAGCCCTATGGCTTTTCGGAGTTTTCGGGAAAAGACAAGGCCTTTTCCACCAAGCTCCAAATTGAAAAGGGCGCCAGTGAGTGGGAAGTGATCGAGAGCTTCTGCCGGGACGCTTTAGGCACCCGGCCCCAGGTAACCTTTACCGGAGAGCTTCAAATGGAGCCCCAGGATCCGGAGGCTGAGGCGCTGTTTTCCAACTGCGGGGGAATTTTCTACGCCTCTATCCGGGAGGAGCGTCTGAGGTGCAAGCGGCTTTCCCAGGTTTTAGTCCGCTCAGAGCGGCTGGGCGGCTACAGCACCCAGGTATGGGATTCCCAGGCGGCGGGAGATGGAATCCTCCGCCGCCGCCTGCTGAACGCAGTGGATGATCCCAAAACCCCAGTATTCCGAGGACAATTGCTGCTGGACAAAAGCCGGGAGCAGGCCTACCAGCTCGAACTGGCCTGTCCGGGAGAAAGAATTTTGCCGCTGGAGACCCGGGCCAGGGTGACGGACCCGGTTCTGGGTGATTTTGAAGCGCTGAAGGTGAGCGGGATTTCTTACCGGCTGGACTCCGCGGGAGAACAAACGCTGGTAATTTTAAGGAAGGATTGGGAGGCGGAAAGCGATGTGGCTGGGTAAAAAGATAGCTTCCCGGCAAAAGGAAGCGGAAAGGCCGGTGGCGGGGACAATCTCGGGGGAACAGAACGGCGGCTTGCTGCTTCAGTCCTCGTCGGAGTACCGGGAGGTAGCCGCCGCAGGACCTATGGAGTGAAGAGCCTGCCTCCCGCCGGGGAAAACGCGGTGGGCGTGGTTTCCGGAGAAAAGACCTTCTGCCTGGGAGTGGAAATCGACCCAAAGGGCTTGCAGCCGGGCGAGCTGGTTCTGTTTTCCTCAGGAGGAGCGAAAATCACCCTGACCCGGGATGGGAAAATCCAGATGGAGGGCCAGGTGTTTATTAACGGCGCAGAACAATAAGGAGGCGGTTATGGATACAGCGATCAAAGACGGGGATTTTCAAACGAATGGCAGCGGACTGCCGGTGCGGATCAGCGCGCCAGGAGCTTTTGCAGCGGGTGATGTTCCGGCTCACGGTAAAAAAGGGAAGCTTCTTTTATGACCAGCAGCTGGGAAGCCGGTTGTATACCCTAAAGGGCAGCTATGGAAACCGGGAGGCGCTTTCGGAAACCGCCATGCAGATGGTGAGGGAAGCCCTCAAGCCCATGGCGGAGGTGACCCCTCTGGGGGTGCGGGCCGGTATGACCGGGCCCGACCAGCTTTCCTTAACGGTCTCCCTTTTGGCGGACCGGAAACAGATGGAATTGGAGGTGTTGATATGAGCGAAACCTATGAATCCATACTTTCCAGAATGCAGGGCCGGTTTCAGGAGCTTGCCGGCTTTCCAGCCGACGACGCCTCGGACATCGGCATCCGGCTGAAGGTTCTGGCGGGAGAGCTGTTCTCCGCCTGCACCAATCTGGACTGGCTGAAGCGCCAGTCTTTCCTCAGACGGCCCAGGGCATCCAGCTGGATTATCACGCCCAGCAAAGGGGAATCCAGCGGAAAAGCGCCGTCCGTTCTCAGGGAACGCTGGAATTTTCCCGGGAGGCCGCCCTGCTGTACGATGTGACCATTCCCGAGGCACGGTGTGCGCTGTTTCCCAGGAGGAGGGACTGCGTTTTGTCACCACCCGGAAAGGAATCTTAAAGGCGGGGGATTTTTCCGTTTCCGTCCCGGCGGCCTCTGAGGAAGGCGGCGCGCAGGCTAATGCGGCGGCGGAAACCATTAAGGTGCTGGTGACGCCGCCTCCGGGAGTGACGGCGGTAACCAACCGGGACGCGTTTACCGGCGGCGCCGACGGAGAAAGCGACGAGGAGCTTCGGGAGAGAGTGCTGGAAAGCTGCCGCAACATTCCCAACGGTACCAACAGCGCCTTTTACCGGGAATTTGCCTTGCAATATGAGGGCGTGTATTCGGCGGCGGTATCGCCCAGAGCCAGAGGCACGGGCACGGTAGACGTATATGTGGCCTCCAGGGGGGATGTCCCCGGAGCGAGGTGATTACCCAGATCCAGAACGACCTGAACGCTTTGAAGGAAATCAACGTGGACGTTCAAGTGAAGGGAGCGGAAAAGGTTTCTGTAGATATCATATTGTATCTGGTACCAAAGGCGGGATACGATTATTCCGAGCTGAAGCTGTTGGCGGAGCAAGCCTTACGGGATTATATGGGAGGCCTGTCTATCGGGGAGTCTGTTTACATGACCAGAGCCGCCGCTGTAGTTTACGGAGTCGAGGGCGTAGAGCAATGCTGGCCGGAGCCGCTGCTGTGTCATGATGTGGCGGTGCAAAGCGGCCAGCTGGCGGTGGCGGGAACCATAGGGGTTTCTCCCAAAGTGGAGGACGAGCAATGAGCAGGCTGCAAGCGTTACGGGATGCCCTGCGTCCGCTGGGTATCTATAAGCTGGAGAAGGACACGCTGGTTTACGCGGAGCTGGCGGCTTATGCGGCGGGGCTAGACTTATTGGAGGACGGCCTTGACGAACTGGAGCGGGAGGCGTTTCTCCCCACCGCCCAGGGGGAAGGAATCTCCAGGAGGGAAGAAATTTATGGCAAGCCCAAAACCTTGCTGCCTTTGCGGGAACGCAGGGAAATGCTGCTTTACCGGGGAGCTATCAATAATCGAAACAATACCCGGGAGGATTTGGAAAGGGCGCTGGTGGCCTGCGGACTGCGGGCTCAGGTAAAGGAAAATCTGGATGGCGCGTCCATTTATATTAACTGCTTTGACTTTCTGGAGGATTTTCAGGGCCAGGAGGAGATCAAGGCGGCGGCCAAGGAGTTTTTGCCCTGTCACCTGGAAGCGGAGTTTGATTTCAGGACCCTGGATTGGAATCGGATTGACAGCATGGACAAGACGTTTGACCAGATGGATGCCGCCGAAATGACCTGGAACCAGATTGACGCATACAGTCCGGAATAGAAGGAGGTTACTTTATGCCCACAAGCAATAAAACGCCGGCGTTAAGCCTAAATAATTGGCTGGGCACCGATAAGCCCATGAGAAGTGATTTTACAGAGGATAACCTGATTTTAGACAGCGTGATCGGAGGGCATCTGCAGGATGCAGTGTCTCATCTTTCCGCCGCCGACCGAGAGAAATTTGATTCGCCCTATTTATTGGAGAGCTATGCCGGCACCGGTGACGCGGAACAGCACTTTACACTGCCGTTTACGCCAAAATTTGTGTTTGTGTTTTATCAGACCAGAGCTTTCAGTGAGTATGTGGCGGAGGGGGATTACACAAAATGCAACGCCGGGTTTGCGGCTCCGGGCCTGAGTACGGCAGCGGTTTCCCTACAAGGGAATAGGCTGACGGTGAAGCAGACCACAGGCGAGGCGGCGGGAAAGCTGTTTTATAATCTGAATCTGAGAGACGGACAGTATTTTTATCTGGCTGTAAAATAAATCGGCGCGGACGGCTTTTTAATGGCCGGCGGACGTTGGCCCAGCGCATGTGTAGAAAACGGCTTCTTACACCCGGTTAGAGCCACAGACAGGGCGGCGGAGAATTATTTTTTGATGACCCTTGGCGTTCAAACGGTCCGGCCGCCCGATCCTCCGCCGCCTGGAGCGGCCTGTTTTCCGCGGCTTGGGCCATGCTGGAAAGCTTGCCTTAGGCCTTGCTTTTTTATTTCGCTTGCGCTTCAGGCCGGGACAGGGTATACTGTCTTTAATGAAAAGATGCGCCGCTGAACCCGGACGGAGCGGCAAGAAAAAGAAATGAGCGGGAGGAAGAGCATGAAGCTGAAAAACCCTTTGCTGGTGGTATCCGACTTAGAAGCGTCGAAACGGTTTTATCGAGAAGTTCTGGGATTGAGGGTGATCCTTGACTTTGGCGCAAACGTCACCCTGACCGGAGGGCTTTGCCTGCAAACCCAGGAAAGCTGGAAGGGATTTCTCTCAAAGGCTGCGGAAGACATCAGCTTTGGCGGCAATGACGCAGAGCTTTACTTTGAAGAAGAAAATTTCGAAAGCTTTTTGACAGGGCTGGAAGCGCTGGAAGGAATCCGTTACGTTCACCCAGTAAAGGAGCACAGCTGGGGACAAAGGGTGGTTCGTTTATATGACCCGGATCTTCATATCATAGAAATTGGGGAGTCTATGAAGACAGTCTGCCGCAGGTTCTCAGCCTCTGGGATGACCGTGGTTGAAATCGCCGAGCGAATGGATGTGCCCGTCAAGTATGTAACCGCCTGCCTGCGCTGACGCTTCCGCTTTTTACAACAATACTGAACACTTTCAAACGGAAAACTGAGGGGTAAGGAATAACACCTTACCCTCAAAGCTTATGCTTTAAAAAGGGCTTGAAGCCAGGACTTTTAGCCTTTAATTTTCTATGTAACAACTGAAAAATTAGAGGAACGAAGCATTTGAGTATTGTTGATTACAATAGAGATTCAAATTAAGAATATTGATTTTAGCCTTATAGCTATGATAAGCTAATGTCAAAAGATTTTTCATATATGGGAGCAGTCATGAAAATTATTGAAGCAACAGACAGGATTCCGAATTTAATCGATCGGTTACTGGAGGTATGGGAAAGCTCCGTAAGAGCCACCCACCTGTTTCTGTCGGACGGTGAAATCAAAAGTATCAAAGAATATGTCCCACAGGCATTGAAGGGGATCGCCCATCTGATGATTGCAGAAGATGACGCGGGCCGCCCCGTGGCTTTTATGGGGGTTGAGGATGGCACATTGGAAATGCTGTTCATCTCCCCGGAAGAGCGCGGCAAAGGCTTAGGGAAACGCCTGATCCAATACGGGATCGAAAGCTATGGTGTAAAACGGCTGGCAGTCAATGAGCAGAACCCGCAGGCCAAGGGGTTTTATGAACACATGGGCTTTCAGGTTTACAAAAGGACGGATTATGATGAACAGGGGAACCCCTATCCGCTTTTATACATGAGCCTTGCACAGAAGCCTTGGGAGAACTTGAGCAGTGAAAGGAACCAGATGAATACACCGGCATTAGAAACAGAGCGTTTGATTTTGAGAAAATTCACGGAACAGGATATGGAGGCACTGTTTCTTATCCTTCAGGATGAGGAAGTCAACAGATTTTGCCTTGGTATCCTGTGAAAAACATGGAAGAAGCGAAGCGGTTTTATGAGGAACGGTACGCGGCAAAATATGCCCAGCCGCAAGCCTATGCCTATGCGGTCTGTCTGAAAGCGGGCGATTATCCCATCGGCTACATCAAAGTGGACATGGAAGAGCATCACGATTTTGGCTACGGGCTTCGCAAGGAGTTCTGGCATAAAGGGATTGTGACAGAAGCGGCTAAGGCGGTTATTAAGCAGGTAAAAAAGGACGGCCTGTCCTATATCACGGCAACCCATGACCGAAACAACCCCCGAAGCGGCGGCGTGATGCGGAATGTGGGGATGAAGTACCAGTATTCGTATGAGGAGCAATGGCAGCCGAAAAACATTTTGGTGACATTTCGGATGTACCAGCTTAACCTAGATGGGAATGAAAGCCGGGTCTACAAAAAATATTGGGATACCTCTGCCGTGCATTTTATCGAGCCGAATTTGTGAGTGATTTTAGAAGAATCATCAATGAGTGAGTTAAAGCAAAACTATTATGGCAGCTTATGCACCGAAATGTACGAAATCTTACATGAGCAAGCGCCGCAGGACGAATTGGACTTCTATCTTTCCTATGCAGAAAAGGGCAAGAAAATTTTAGAACCCCTGTGCGGCAGCGGGCGCTTCCTGATTCCGTTTTTAGAGCGTGGCTTTGATATCTTCGGAATGGACTTATCAGAAGAAATGCTGGGAAAATTAAAGCGAAAGGCGCCGAACGCAAGAGTAATGCAGGCAGACATTATCAGCTTTACCGCAGAGGAAAAATTTGATTATATTTTTATCCCCTCCGGCTCAATCTCCTTGTTTACAGACATGAGTGTATGCAAAGGGATTTTACAGAAGATGAAAGAGCTGCTGGCTCCCGGCGGGAAATTTGTGTTCGCTGCTGATACCGTCTTTGACAGGTGCGACGAGGACAGCGGCTACCAAACAAGTGTTTCGGTGAAAACGAAAGAGGGATTTGACTTACTCCTGAAAGGAAAAACCACTATGATGAAACCAGCCAGACGCAGTTTTCTCCATCTATTTACGAACTCTATAATGGCGCTGAGTTATTGCAAAGCGAAAGCATGGATTTTCAGACGCACTTGTACCGATACGGCGAAATGGAAGCATATTTAAGAGAATGTGGCTTCAAAAGCATATCGACCTATTCCAATTACAAGAAAGAACCGGCAGTTGACGATCAATGTGAAATGCTTATATTCGAGTGCGATATATAGAGGAAGACGCTTTCAAATGCAAAATCGAGGGGTAAGGTACAAATACCTTACCCCTCAAAGTTTATGCGCTAAAAACGGTTTGAAATCAAGCTTTTCATGTCTCTAATTTTTACTCTTGTAGGCAGAGATCATCTCAAGGCGGCCTTGTATTCCTCTCCCCAATTCCACAGGGCGTCTAAAATGGGCTTCAGGCTTTTTCCAAGCTCAGTTAGTGTGTACTCCACTCGTGGAGGTACCTCGGCATAGACCGTGCGGGTAAGCAGTCCGCTCTCCTCCATTGCCCGAAGCTGCGCCGTCAGCACTTTCTGCGACACATTCCCGATTGATTTTTTAAGCTCTCCAAATCGCTTTGTCCCCGGCATCAGATCACGCAAAATCAGAACCTTCCATTTATCCCCGATCAGCGTCAGCGTCGTTTCCACCGGACAAGCAGGAAGGTCTTTCACTGATTTTTGCTCACTCATGATTCTTACCTCCTATAGTTTCTGATAGAAACCTTGTTTCCAATTATACAATATGGCGGATTTTTCGTCAAGAAGCCGCTGGAGATCAAAATTTAAGCCTTCAAAGGCTTAAAAATCCCGTGGATACACATTTATTTTCTTCCGGCAGCTGTCTAATAGTATCCTTTAGGTAACTACAGCACAATATTGTGCTTACTTTACAACAGAGCCTTAAGCGCTATAATAAAGACAAGAGTTACGCAGGACGGCCGCTGCGGAGCCAGAAATATGCAGATTCATTTTCAGGAGGTTATCATCATGAACAAAAATACATTTACGACTGTAAAGCTCGCAAAAGGCGAAATGAACATCTACGATTTTGGCGGCATTAAACTGCACGCTATAAGACCAATGACTTTATCGACGACGAGGTGTTCGTCGTGGAGAAAAACGGAAAAGCCGTTATCATTGAGTCTCCCTGCTTCTTTGACAATATCAGAGAGCTTACGGAATATTTGAAGGATATGGAAGTAGAGGGTATGCTTGTTGCCTATCATGGCGCGGGAGCGACTTTTTTGCCCAATGTGCCGAAATTTGCAACGCAGAACGCCGTGGATTATTCCGAAAACGGCGGCGGCAAGGCTCTAATCGACAGCTTTACCAGCTCATTTGGAGAAAGCTTTGATTCCTCCGTCCACAAGATCACCAATGTGGTGGAATCCGGCAAGGTGACCATCGGCGGCATGGATTTTATTATCAAGCAGACAGCAGATGCTTTTGATGTGAAGATCCTGAAATCAACGTGGTTTACACCCACATGCTGGGCCATGACTGCCACTCCATCGTGGCAGGTGCAGGTCATGCCGACGCATGATTGCAGAGCTTCGCAGCTACATTGCAAAGGGCTATAACCTGATCCTCACCTCGCACTACACGCCGGAGGATCTGAAAGACGCCAGACAAAGATCGACTATCTGGAGAATCTGAAAAAGATTGCGGCAGGCTGCAAGAACGCAGACGAGTTTAAGGCGGAAGTCGGCAGGCAGTATCCTGCATACAGCGGTCAAAACTATTTGGATATGACAGCAGGCTTCTTCTTTGCCTAAGCGGAAAATTCCAATCGGCCGGGGCTGTCGGAAGAACGGCTCCGGCTTTCCTTTTGGAGGGAGGGGATGCTATGTCAGCAGGCAGATACTTAAAATATTTACAGGAAGAAATCCATACAGCTATCGCAGCAACGATTGACGATGGCGGGCTGCCTGTTACCTGCGCCGTCGATATCATGGACGCCGATGAAAACAGCCTTTACTTTCTGACTGCAAAGGGCAAGAGCTTTTATGACCGCTTGAAGAAAAAGGGATATATTGCGCTGACGGGAATGAAGGGCAAGAGCACCATGTCCTGCGCGGCAATATCGCTGCGGGGAAAGGTAAAAGAGCTTGGAAATACGCTTTTGCCTCGGCTGTTTGAAAAAAATCCATATATGTGGAAGATTTATCCTACACAGGAATCCCAAAATGCGCTGACAGTGTTCCAAATTTATGATGGCAGCGGAGAATGGTTTGACCTTTCCAAAACACCGATAGAACGATTTTCTTTTACATTTGGGAAAATGAAGGTGGAAGCGGGAGGATATTTCATCACAACCGGTTGTACCGGCTGCGGGGATTGTGAAACGGTCTGTCCGCAAAGCTGTATTGACTTGATCGCTGTTCCGGCGGTCATCAAGCAGGCCCACTGCCTGCATTGCGGGAACTGTTATGAAATCTGCCCGGCAAAGGCAATCGAACGGAGGTAACGGAATGACACAGAACGAACGGCTGGATTTTCTGCTCCATTATCTGATAAAGGAGCGCAAAGAATATGAGAATATCCGTGTACCGGATTCCCATTCAGAAAAGCAGCGGTATCTGCGGAGCCTGATGAATGTGCGCCCGCCCTTACCGGTCAGCGCAGAATTTTTGAGCGTGCAGGACGCCTATTTGTCTGAACGCCTTGTCGAACGGGGCGTCACAAGATTTCAGGATTTGACGCCGGTACAACCCGGCCTGTATCTCTGGAGGGGCGATATTACTACCCTTGCCGCCGACACTATTGTCAACGCGGCGAACAGTGGTATGCTGGGCTGCTTCGTTCCCTGCCACGGCTGCATCGACAACGCCATCCACACCTATGCGGGCGTACAGCTCCGTCTGGAATGTTCCGGACTGATGAAGCGGCAGGGGCATAAAGAAGAACCCGGTAGAGCGAAAATCACAAAAGCCTACAACCTGCCCTGCCGGTATGTGCTGCACACGATCGGCCCGGTCATCGGCGATGCTGTTGCCGTTTCCGACCGAAGGCTGCTGGCAGACTGCTACCGTTCCTGTCTGGATTTGGCGGCGAAACACGGGCTTCACAGCGTAGCGTTTTGCTGTATTTCCACCGGTGAGTTTCGTTTTCCCAACGAGCTGGCGGCACAGGTCGCTATTCAGACGGTGATCCAGTGGCAGCGGGAAAATCCAAACCAAATCGAGGTGATCTTCAATGTATTCAAGGAGCGGGACTACGACATCTACGAAAAGCTGCTCAGAGCAGATAGAAAAACTCAAATATGAAATTAAAACAGCCGATGCAATTGTGATCGGCGCAGGAGCCGGACTTTCTGCCTCTGCCGGCTTTACCTATACCGGCGAACGCTTTGAAAAATTTTTCGGCGATTTCATCGAAAAGTACGGGTTTTCCGATATGTATTCCGGCGGCTTCTATCCCTTTGAAACCTTGGAAGAACACTGGGCGTACTGGAGCCGGTATATCTATATCAACCGCTATATGGATGCGCCGAAGCCGATTTACAACGAGTTTCTCCGGCTCGTCGACGGCAAGGACTATTTTGTGCTGACCACTAATGTGGATCATTGCTTTCAAAAAGCCGGATTTGATAAGAGCCGCCTGTTCTATACACAGGGAGATTACGGCCTCTGGCAGTGTTCAAAGCCCTGCCATCAGAAAACCTATCACAATGAAACGGTTGTCAGAAAAATGCTGGACAAACAGGAAAACAGAAAGATCCCCGGTAAGCTCGTGCCGTACTGCCCCGTCTGCGGTGCGCCTATGGCGATGAATCTGCGGACGGATATGACCTTTGTGGAAGATGAGGCTGGCACAATGCGGCTCGCCGCTACGAGGATTTCCTGCGCCGCCATACGGGACGGCATATCCTCTTTCTGGAACTGGGCGTAGGCAGCAATACTCCTGCTATCATCAAATATCCGTTTTGGAAGATGACCTATCAGAACCCGAAAACGGTTTACGCCTGCATCAATCTGGGAGAAGCTGTCTGCCAGATGCCATCGCAAAACAATCTATCTGTATCAATACAGACCTTGCCGGTGTAATAACTGCTTTGAAGGAAGCGAAAAATGAAGCTTAAACAAAATGATGTCTCCGTTTTTTGGAAAGCATGTGGGAGCTTTCCCCAAAGCATTGACAAACATTTTGTCCTGCGGCGAATAATCAAGTAGCATGTTCCCCGCCGTGCGGCAGGAGCTTGTCTCGTTTGCTCAAAACAGACGGGAACAGATTTCCGCTCTGGAGCGGCAGTCCGTATGCAGCCAAAACCGATATAGGAAAAGCGATGAACGGAACACAGTACGTTATAAGCTTACAACCGGAGAATGGCCCGCGGTCGCAGAAGCCGGAGCGAAAGGTTGGATAAGTATATATGAAAGAGACAAAAGACCTTATCTTCAACCTCGATATGATGTGAAGCTTCCGCCAGAGTCGATAGGAGAAAACGAAATAGACGGCAATCGCAGACATTACTCCTGAAGCTGTTATTGAGAGCGGAAAGCTGATGTGCTTCAGCTGAGAAGGCGGTTTCAAGATAAAAATCGACGGCATGATTTACGATGTCAGAACTCATTCAGCACGACTGGAAGGCAGAATGCCTTGGAGCAGTTTAAGGAAACAGCTTATCGGATAAATCGCAGAATGGGAAAGAGAGGCTAGGCATAGTAGGATAAATAAGCCTTTGTTATGCCTGGCTGCCGGAAAGGAGAAAAAATCAATGGGCAGCAGGAAGGAAAATAACGGCGCTGTACTGCCTGCCTGACCGTAGACGACGGCATATAAAGACCGCCCTTTCAGCGCATAGAAAGGAGGGCGGAAAACGGAGAAATCGGCACCATAAAAGGCCTATCCCGCTTCGGGCGTGAGCAGGCTGACGCAGGTGGTGTATCTGTCGCGGGGTAGCCGCTTTATCGCCATACAGGAGAGAGTAGACATCTTGACCGGTGACGGCGTGGAGATGACGCCCTTCCACAATATTTCCAAGGAGTGGTATGCGGCGCAGACCTCCAAGAAAATCCGTGCGGTATGGCAGGCCAAAGCAGATAACGGCAGGCGAGTATCTTCCGCTGTTCCGTTTGGGCATATGAAAGACCCGAATGATAAAGAGAAATGGCTGATTGACGAGCCAGCCGCCAAAGCAGTACGTAAAATCTACGCGCTTTGCCTTGCCGGGCGCGGTGCGTCGCAGATCGCAAGACAGCTGGAGAAAGAGCAAATCCTTATTATAAATGCATCGACTGATTATATGCGAAAAAGATAGAAATCGGCTCTTGCAAATAGGATTAGAAAACGATTGTCGGCATTCTTGAAAACCCAGCTATTCTGTGAATTTAAAGCCGCTGCCATCAGCTGCAAGGTGCATAAAACCATCTACAAGCCAGAGGAAGAGCATCAGATCGTCTCGGATATTGCACAGGAGCCGATTATTGCCGAGGAGCAATGGTTAGGAACTTTGCAGACATCGCCGCGGACCTGCTGCGACAGGCAGAAAAGCTTGTTTTCGGGATGGGTGATATTTATCCCAACTGCGGCAAAAAGCTGCATTTCTGTACGGCAAAAGGCCTGAAACGCAATCAGAAATTCTGGAGATGTTAGAGGTGGTGGATTTGAAGCTGTCCTTCGCACCTTACGGGAGGTGACCGATATTAAGGAGCTTCACGCCAACTATCGCCAATTCACTGATTGAGTGCATTGAAGTCCACAACAACGACAAGTACGACAGCTATTGTTATGCCAGGGCGGATATCTATTTCACAGTAGTGGGGATTCTGGACAGCCCTGTCAAAAAGGAAAGCCTTGATATGTATGAAAGAAGTCCAGGATAATCGGCAAAGCTTCAAATTCGCAGCATAGCAAAAGATACCGTGCAGCACCTTCTAGGTGCTGCACGGTATCCCTTATAAAATTACTTTCTTATCCGGCGCGCCTAATTTGGCAGGAACTCCTCTTTATTGTTCGTTTTAGCGGAAGGTCAGCCGTCGATGCTGTTCTTTCAGAGGCTTTTATATACCGCTTATTTACTGGCTGCTTCAATCGTTTTTCATCATAAGGAAATTTTCATAGAAATGTCGAAGGCCTTTACCGAATGGGTGAGGGCCCCGATGGAGATGATGTCCACGCCGGTAGCGGCTACGGCCTGAATCGTGTCTGCGGTAATATTGCCGGAAGCCTCCAGCAGAGCTTTGCCGCCGGTGATTTTGACCGCCTCCGCCATTTGCTCTATCGTCATATTGTCCAGCATGATGATATCCGCTCCAGCCGCCAGAGCTTCTCTCAGTCGTCCAGGCTCCGGGTTTCCACCTCGATTTTGGTCATATGGCCCACCTTTTCCCGCAGCTTGCTGATAGCGCTGGTAATACCGCCCCCTGCGTCGATATGATTATCCTTCAGCATGGCGGCGTCGGAGAGGTTAAAGCGGTGGTTTTTTCCGCCGCCTATGGTGACGGCATATTTTTGCAGGGCCCGGAGTCCGGGCAAGGTCTTGCGGGTATCCGCGATAGAGGCTTTGGTGCCCTTCGTCAGAGCCACAGCCTGGGCGGTTGCGGTGGCGATTCCGGACATGTGCTGCAAAAGGTTCAGAGCAGTTCGCTCCCCTTTCAGAAGCTGCCGGGCGTTTCCGGTAAATTCCGCGATCAGGTCTCCCTTTTCAACCGGGTCTCCGTCGGATTGATAGGCTTTGGCGGAAAAGGTAGGATCTAACAGCTGAAAGACCCGAAAAGCGACATCCAAGCCGCACAGCACTCCGGATGCCTTCGCCACGAATTTCGCGGCGCCAGTCTGTTCAGGGGGCAGAAGATAGTCGGAGGTGACGTCCAGATAGTTGATATCCTCCTGAATCGCCCGTTTAATGAGATCGTCCACATAAAAGGAATTAAGCATCATTTTCATTCAAAACCTCGCTTAAGATAATTTTCGCGCAGACCGCGGCGCTTTTCGCTTCCACAAAATCCTGGCCGTGGGCGTAGCCGCCGGTTTCCAGCTCCTGTAAAATTTGGTTGACGGTGCTGAGGCCCCCCTGAAAAGCCTCTGGCTTTGGAATGACAAAATAGGCATTCTGCAGGATTTCCCGGATCTTTGTCCGGTAGCCGTGGTGCATAGGCTTACCGCCCAGATTCACCTGTTCAGGGGCCGGCCCCAAGGGAGGCTGCTCCCGCTTCAGATGGGCGGAAATATCCTGTGCAGCCCGTCTGCCGAATACCAGAGCCTCCAAAAGAGAATTGCTGGCCAGCCGGTTCCTGCCGTGAACCCCGGTATGGGAGCATTCACCCGCCGCGTACAGCCGGGAAACCCGGGTGCGGGCGTTAAATCCACGTTGATGCCGCCCATCAAATAATGCTGGCAGGGGAACACTGGAATCCAGTCGCTGGTGATATCGATTCCCTCGGTGAGACAGCGCTCATAGATCATAGGGAAACGGCTTTTTAGGAAATCCGGATCCTTATACGTAATATCCAGATAGAAACGGTCGCTGCCGGTAGCGGCCATTTCCTGCATAATGGCATTGGATACCACATCCCGGGGGGCTAAGTCTCCCCGAGAATCATATTTGGAGGTGAAATGGGCGCCGTAGCAGTTTAACAGATTGGCGCCCTCTCCCCGAACCGCCTCGGAAATCAAGAAGCGCTCCCGGTCCTTTTCCGCGGCAAAGGCGGTGGGATGAAATTGAATCCAGCTCAAATGCTTGATTTCAGCTCCCAGCTCATGTGCAAACATAATGCCGTCGCCGGTAGCAATAGCGGAATTGGTGGTGTATTGGTAAATACGCCCGATTCCTCCGGTAGCCAGCAGCACATAAGAAGCTCCCGCATAAAAAGCTTCTCCCTGATGCTGGACCCCGGCGTAGAAGCCGTTTTCCGTTTTTGTCAGGGAAAAGAGCAAAGCGTTTTCCAAAATCGTCACATTGGCAAGCCTTTTTACCCTATATAGCAGCTTGTCCACGATTTCTTTTCCGGTAGAATCCTTGTGGTGGGCGATCCGATGGCGGGAATGTCCCGCCTCCAGGGTCATCTGGATTCGGCCGTCGCCGGCTAAGTCGAAATCCACTCCCAGACGCTGGATGTTCAGCACATCCTGCGGCCCTTCGTTCACCAGGACACGCACCGCGTCTGGATTGTTTTGATGCTTGCCCGCGATCAAGGTGTCCTGAAAGTGAAGCTCCGGATCATCGTTTTCCCGATATACTACGGAAGCGACTCCGCCTTGCGCCAGGGAGCTGTTGGAAAGAGCGAGCTCCTTTTTGGAAAGCAGGAGGACTTTCGCCTCCTTTTCCAGGTTTAAAGCGGCGTAGAGGCCGGCGGCGCCGGCCCCTACGATGATAACGTCATAATTTTGCTCTTGGGGCATAATTACGATTCCCCTTTCCCCAGGCTGAGCCTGGACGCAACCCGCGCGTTGAATTGTTATAAATAAAACTAAAAGCAACGCCCGCGAGGAAGGCAGTGCTGTAATAGCGATCGAAACCCAGGCTGAGCCTGGACGCAGCCCGCGCGTTGAATTGTTATAATAAAACTAAAAGCAGCGCCTCCAGGAAAGCGGTTGACTAAGAGCTCAACAAATGTCAAGGCCTGGCAGGCGAAAAACGGTTCGACTAAGCTTCCGATATTTTGTGATATAGAAAATATCACAATGCGGTTTTAACTTTATATGATTTATCGATTATATGATAAAAACACAAAGAGGCTCAGCAAAAAGCTGGCAGCCTACTGGCCGCGGCTATATTAATTTCCATACCGCAGCATACTGGCAATGCTGCCTAAGGCTCTGAGCCGGAGAGATTCATCCAAGGTAATGACTTCGCCGCCCTTACCGGTCAAGGCGTCATATACTTGCTGTAAATTGGTCTTTTTCATATCGGCACAGGTCATTTTTGGGGGACAAAGCTGGTAAAGCTTCCGGTCCGGAAATTCTAGAATGAGGTTGTCGTAGACGCCCCGCTCGGTAGCCAGGATAATATCGTCATCCCGGGTATTCACATAGCTGATGATATCCTTGGTGGAACCGATCATATCGGCCAGCGCAACTGCTTCCCTAGGACACTCGGGATGGATCGCCACTTTAGCGCCAGGATGGGCAGCCTTTATGCTTAGAATATCTTGGGCGGTGATCTCGTTATGTACCGGGCAATAGCCGTTCATCAGGTGGATGTTTTTTTCTGGCACGGCATCGGCCACAAAGGAGCCTAAATTTTTGTCAGGCAGGAATAAGATGTCCTGATAAGGAAGCTTTCTCACAATGGATACTGCGGAGGACGAGGTGACGCAGACATCCGCCAGGGCTTTCAGCTCAGCGGTGGTGTTTACATAAGCGCAGATTCCATGGTCCGGATGGGCTTTCCGGTATGCTTCCACCTCTTTTGGATTGATCTGCTCCGCCATTGGACAGCCGGCGTCAGGATGGGAGAGAACGACCTCCTTTTCCGGAGACAGAATCTTCAAGGTTTCCGCCATGAAGCGAACCCCGCACAAAAGCGCCCTGGGAGCTCGAGGCTTTCGGCAGCTTGGCCAAGGCGAAGGAATCTCCGGTTAAATCGGCTACCGCTAAAACCTCGGGGGGCTGGTAGGTATGGGCCAGAATTAGAGTGTTGTTTTTTTTCTTTTCACGCAGAATTTCGTCGATCAGCGCTTGGTCGTTCGGCAGCATAATCGCCGTTACCCCTTTCAGCAGCGGGAAAACTTCCCGGTTACAAGCAAATTGCCTTTATTTTCTCTATTTTACCATAAAAATGGATTAAAGAAAACTATTAATAAATTCTTAACAAAAGAATTTTGAAAACAATGCTTGATTTTTTTAGTGAAAACAGGTAAAATTTCTTTTGTGGTTTAAAGCATCGATTAATCGATGCTTTAAAGTGATAAAGGAGGAAGGGCAATGAGCAAAGAAACAACTATATGGATCGTCATAGCGGTCTATGTCCTTTTCATGCTTGCGGTAGGAATTTTAAATTCCAAAAACAGCAAGGGCATGGCGGCGTTTACGGTAGGAGGACGCAATGCGGGGGCGTGGATTTCGGCCTTGTCTTACGGCACAGCCTACTTTTCCGCGGTAATGTTTATCGGCTATTCCGGCAGCTCGGGATGGAGCTATGGGCTGTGGTCGGGCCTGGTGGGCCTTGGCAACGCGGTGTTCGGCTCCCTTTTGGCTTGGCTCGTGCTGGCAAAACGGACCCGGGAATGTACCAGAAGATTGAAAATCAAATCGATGCCCCAGCTGTTCGAAATGCGGTATAACAGCCAGGCGATGAAGCTCTTTTCCGGCATCGTTATTTTTATTTTTCTGCTGCCCTACTCCGCCTCTGTGTATAAGGGCCTGACCAGCGTTTGTTCTGTGCTGCTGAATATTGATGAAACAGTATGCATGATTCTGATCGCCGTAGGTTCGGCGGTGGTTTTGGTGCTGGGAGGCTATATGGCCACCTTGAAGGCAGACTTTGTTCAGGGGATTATCATGATGTTCGGCGTCAGCGCCTTGCTGGCTATGATTATCATCTGCCCCCAGGTGGGCGGCCTGCAAAACGGCTTCCAGAATATGATCTCCTACATGGAACAGAATCAGATGGCTCCCATGGATTCCCAAATGCTGGTTTCCCTAGTCGCCACCATTTTGATGACCAGCTTCGGCACCTGGGGACTGCCCCAGATGGTACATAAATATTATGGCATCCGGGATGACAAAGAGGTAAAACGGGGCGTGATTATTTCCACCTTCTTCGCTCTGCTGGTTGCGGGAGGCGGCTATTTTATCGGTTCCTTCTCCCATTTGTTCTTCGGCAGCGAGCTGCCCCAGGGAGGAAAGGACTACATCGTGCCGCAGATGCTGAATATGGCCGGATTGCCCAATATCCTGATCGGTATTGTGCTGGTGCTGCTGATTTCCGCGTCTGTGTCCACACTTTCCAGCATCACCCTGACCGCCTGCTCCACCGTAACCATGGATTTGGTGAAGGCGAAGCTGAAGCCCAATATGAAGGACAAAACCCTGGCCAGGCTGACCCGTATTTTCTGCTTGATTTTCGTCGTGGGCTCTTATGTGGTGGCTAACTATCCCACTCCTATCTTGGAAATGATGTCCTATTCCTGGGGAATCATCTCCGGATCCTTCCTGGCGCCTTACGCTGTGGCGCTGTATTGGAAGGGCATCAATAAGGCCGGCGCCTGGGCTGGGATGGTCGGCGGCTTTCTGACCGCCCTTGTTCCGGTGGCGGTTTCCGGCTTCAAAACCCCAAACGGCCCCTTGTATGCCTGTCTGGCCATGGCCGTCTCTCTGGCACTGTGCTTCCTGGTCAGCGTCATCGCTAAAAGGGCCGGATGGAAAAGCGGGGAAACCAACGACTTTTTCTATACCGGCACCGCCGAGGAATGGCGGGCCAAGCATCATATCGTCAAAAATTGAACGGATTGGATCATTTTACAAAAAGCGAAGGCTGAGAAAAAGCGCAGGCGGATTGCCTGCGCTTTTACCTTTGCGGTGCCGCTGCTCCGCCGGCTGAGAAATCTTTCATGATGGAGAAAAGCGGACTTTCTTTTCCCGAAAAGAACCATGCTGTTCCTGCGGTTTCTATTTGTCAAACAGGCGGAATTATGGTATAATAGCTTCACGCCATAAAGGAGGGCGAAGGCCGCCGGAGGCTAAGGCGGCATTAGAACCATAAACGAAAAAACGCAGGTGCTTTTTGTTAAAAAAACAGGCTGTGCCAGCCTGCTTTTATGGTGGAGCAATAGGGCAAATCTTAGGGGAAAAGGCCTTGCTTTGAAAAGAAAAAGGGAAGTGTTACGGTTGTTTTTTCAGAAAGACATTGAAACCATGAACCGCAGGGATTTGGAAGCCTTGCAATTGGAGCGGTTGAAGCATATTGTGGATTACTGCTACAATAATGTGCCGTTTTACCATGAGCGGCTGCGCCAGGCCGGCGTGACCGGCGATAAAATAAAAACCTTAAGCGACGTCCAATATATCCCTTGTACCACGAAGGATGACATCCGGGATAATTACCCCTTCCAAATGCTGGCCCAGCCCATGAAGAAGATCGTGCGGATCCACGCTTCCTCCGGCACCACTGGAAAGCCTACCGTTGGGGTGTATACCGCCGGGACATTGAAAACTGGTCTGACCAGGTAGCCCGTGTGGCGGTGGGCGGAGGCGCCACCGAAGGAGACATCATCCAGATCGCCTTTGGCTACGGCCTGTTCACCGGCGCTTGGGCCTGCACTACGGACTGGAAAAGCTGGGAGCTACGGTGATTCCGGCCTCCTCGGGCAATACGGCCAAGCAGCTGATGATGTTCCGGGATTTTGGCGTTACCGGTTTGGTGGCCACTCCCTCCTATGCCTTGTATCTGGGGGAGGCATGAAGGAAGCGGGCTATCCTATGGAGCAGTATAAGCTGCGGATCGGCCTGCTGGGTTCGGAAACCTGTACGCCGGAGATGCGGACCCAGATTGAAAATTCTATGGGGATTTTTGTATCCGACAATTATGGCATGACGGAGCTGGGAGGGCCGGGCGTGTCCGGCGAATGCGGCTGCGGTGCGGACTCCACTTCGCGGAGGATCATTCCTGCCGGAAATCATCGATCCGGATACCTGGAGCACAAGGCTCCGGGCGAGGCCGGGGAACTGGTGGTCACTACCCTGACCCGTGAGGGAATGCCGGTGCTCAGGTACCGGACTAAGGATATCACCAGGCTGAATTACGAGCCTGCGCCTGCGGCCGGACCCATGTCCGCATGGAAAAGTGCATGGGACGCACCGACGATATGCTGATTATTAAGGGCGTCAATGTGTTCCCCACTCAGATTGAAAGCGTGCTGGTGGGCATGGAGAACGTGGCCCCATTACCAGCTGGTGGTCCGCCGGAGGAACTTCATGGATAACCTGGAGGTTAAGGTGGAACTGCTCAACGGCGATCTGCTGGAGAATTACCGGGCGCTGGAGGCTTTGCAGAAGAGCGTTCACGACCGGCTGAAAAGCGTGCTGGGCCTGGAAACCAGGGTGACCCTGGTGGAGCCTAAGAGCCTGGAGCGGTTCCAGGGCAAGGCCAAGCGCATTCTGGATTTGAGAAATCAGCCGGAGGAATAAATCCGGTTTTGACAAGAATAGAAAATTTGGAGGAGCTACATAGATGAAACAATTAATGCTGGGCAACGAGGCCGTTGCCAGAGGCCTGTATGAAGCAGGCGTCCGTTTTGTTTCCAGCTATCCTGGAACCCCCAGTACGGAAATCACGGAAAACGCCGCCAAATATCAGGAGCTTTCCTGTGAATGGGCGCCCAACGAGAAGGTAGCGGCGGAGGCCGCCATTGGCGCGAGCTTTGCCGGCGCCAGATCCTTCTGCGCCATGAAGCACGTGGGCCTGAACGTGGCCGCGGACCCCTTTTATACCATGAGTTATATCGGCGTCAACGGCGGTATGGTTCTTGGAGTGGCCGACGACCCGGGTATGCATTCCTCTCAGAACGAGCAGGACAGCCGCCGCCATGCCATTGGCGCCAAGGTTCCCATGCTGGAGCCGGCGGATTCTCAGGAATGCAAGGACTTTACCAAGCTGGCCTATGCCCTTTCCGAGGAGTTTGACACCCCGGTGGTGCTGCGGCTGACCACCAGGATCGCCCATTCCAGAAGCCTGGTGGAGCTGCAGGACAGGGACGAAAGAGATTTGAAGCCCTATGAGAAGAACCCGGCGAAAAACGTCATGCTGCCGGCGTTCGCCCGGCCCAAGCACGTAAAGGTGGAGGAAAGAACCCAGAGGCTGACCCAGTGGGCGGAGACCGCGGAAATCAACCGCATGGAGATTAATGACCCATCCATCGGCATCATCACCTCCGGCAACTCTTATCAATACGCCAAAGAGGCCATGGGCGGCAGCGCCTCTTACCTGAAGCTGGGCATGGTGAATCCCTTGCCGGTGGAGCTGATCAAAACGTTCGCGGAAAAGGTGGAAAAGGTCTATGTTATCGAGGAACTGGACGACGTGATCGAGTCCCACTGCAAAAAGATCGGCGTGGACGTCGTTGGCAAGGAGCTGTTCCCCCTGTGCGGCGAGTTTAACCAGAGCCTGGTGCGCAGGCTGCTCACCGGCGAGGAACTGCTCGCCCAAGCCTGGAGGCTGAAATTCCGGTGCGGCCTCCGGTGATGTGCTGCGGCTGCCCCCACAGGGGCCTGTTCTACGCCCTGAAGCGGGCCAAGGTTTATGTGTCCGGCGATATCGGCTGCTATACCTTAGGCGCCAGCGCCCCCTTGGGCATGATGGATACCTGCGTCTGCATGGGCGCATCGGTGTCCTCGCTCCACGGCTACAATAAGGTGCTGGGAGAAAAAAGCGAGAAAAAATCCGTGGCGGTCATCGGAGACTCCACGTTCATCCACTCCGGGATTACCGGCCTGATTGATATCGCCTATAATAACTCCAATTCCGTGGTTGTGGTTCTGGATAACTCCATCACCGGCATGACTGGCCACCAGGAGAACCCCACCACCGGTAAAAATATTTACGGCGACCCGGCGTCGGCGGTTTCCCTGGAGCCTTGTGCAAGGCCGTGGGCATCGACCGGGTGCGGGTGTGCGACCCCTATGACCTGAAGGAAACCCAGAAAGCCGTCAACGAGGAGCTGGCGGCGGACGGCCCCTCTGTGATTATTTCCAGAAGGCCCTGTGCCTTGCTGAAAACCGTGAAGCACAACCCGCCGCTGGCGGTGGATACCGATAAATGCATCGGCTGCAAGGCCTGTATGGCCATCGGCTGCCCGGCCATTTCCCAGCGGGATGGCAAGGCGGTCATCGACAGAACAGTGCGTGGGATGCGGCGTGTGCGAGGGCCTGTGCCCGAAGCAGGCTATTGTGAGCAAGGAGGCGAAAGCATGAGCGAGGTAAAAAGCGTTTTGATCGTGGGCGTTGGCGGCCAGGGAACATTGCTTGCCAGCCGGCTGCTGGGCAACGCTATGGTGGCTGCTGGCCACGACGTGAAGGTCTCCGAGGTTCACGGCATGAGCCAGCGGGGCGGCTCGGTGGAAACCTATGTCCGGTACGGGGAAAAGGTTTACTCCCCGGTGATTGAAAAGGGCGGCGCCGACTATATCCTGGCCTTTGAGCAGCTGGAAGCCGCCAGATATCTGCCTTACCTAAAAAAGGAGGCGCCATTATCGTCAATACCCAGCGGATCGATCCTATGCCGGTGGTGGCGGGCAACGCCGTCTATCCGGAGGGACTGATTGAGAAGCTCCAGGAAAAGGAAGCGAAAATTGTCGCGGTGGACGCCTTGTCCTTAGCGGAACAGGCGGGATCCTCCAAGGCGGTTAACGTAGTGCTGATCGGCGTGATGGCCAAACACATGGAGCTGAGCAAGGAGGAATGGCTGAAAACCATCGAGGCAACAGTTCCTCAGAAGTTTATTGAGATGAATAAAAAAGCCTTTGAGCTGGGCTACGAGAGATAAGCCGCTGTAAGAGGCTTGAAAAAGAGCATATTTTATTCAGAAAATCTTTTATGTCCCGGCTCTCCGGAAAAGCTTCCGGAGGAATACGCCTGCGCCTTGCGGGCGCGTGCTGCACAGACCAGCGCGGCGCGTTGGGAAACGGCGCTGCGGCCGGCGCGAGAACGGCCTGAAGCGGCAGACAGCCTAAAGCGGGAAATCCATGACCCGTGCGCGGCTCTGTCAGCTTGATCCGTGCTGATTGCGGGGAAGGCCTTGCTTTTGATAGCTTTGGCTGCAGATGCCGGATTGCAGAAGCGGTATCCGCGCGCTGCGCCGGCTGAGTCTGCGGACCGGCCGGGGGAAATAATACGCTTCATTTTACCCCAAAAGAGCTCCCGGCTTTTGGGGGACGGCCCGCGGCTATGCGGAATAAGAATTCCGGTGGAAGCATGGCTTTTCCGGATTCTGATTTTAGGAAAATCAAAAGAAAAAGAACAGGAAGTGGTAACCAATGCAGGATAACTATTTTGAGCCGGACCTAGAGACCGCTCCCCGAGAGGTATTGCACTGGATTCAGTCCCGCCGGCTGGTTAAAATGGTGGAGAACTGCTATAACAACGTGCCTCTTTACAAAAAGAGGTTTGACGAAATGGGCCTGCTGCCCGGGGATATTAAATCCATCGACGATATCCATAAGCTGCCCTTTACCTACAAAACCGACCTGAGGGATAATTATCCTTTCGGTATGATCGCCGTACCGAAGGAGCAGCTGGTGAGAATCCACGCCTCCTCCGCACTACCGGCAAGCAGACGGTGGTAGGGTACACGAAAAACGACATCGACGTGTGGGCCAAGGGCGCCGCCAGAGCGCTGGTCGCCGCCGGCGCCACCAAGTCTGACTATATCCACGTTTCCTATGGTTACGGCCTGTTTACCGGCGGCCTAGGGCTGCACTATGGCGCTGAGATGCTGGGCGCCACGGCCATCCCGGTTTCTCCGGAAATACCAAGCGCCAGGTGGATATCCTTCGGGATTACGGCTCCGATTTCCTGTGCTGCACCCCATCCTATGCCATGTACATCGGCGAAACGGTGCGGGATATGGGCATTGATCCCAAAACCCTAAAGCTTCGCGGCGGCATTTTCGGCGCCGAGGCTTGGAGCGAGAATATGCGCCGGGAAATCGAAAAAATCCTGGATATTAAGGCTTATGATATTTACGGCCTGTCTGAAATCGCCGGACCCGGCGTTTCCTTCGAATGCAAAGAGCAGACCGGTATGCACATCAACGAGGATTTCTTCTATCCGGAGATCATCGATCCGGAAACCGGAGAGCAGCTTCCCGACGGCGAGTACGGCGAGCTGGTATTCACCTGCATCGGCAAGGAGGCGCTGCCTCTTCTCCGTTACCGCACAAGGGATATCTGCAAGCTGAGCCACAAGCCCTGCTCCTGCGGAAGAACCCTGGTGAAAATGAGCAAGACCCGCGGCCGTACCGACGATATGCTGATTATCCGCGGCATCAACGTGTTCCCCTCTCAGGTGGAGCACGTGCTGCTGAGCCTGAACATGGAGCCTAACTATCAGATCATCGTGGACCGGAAAAACAATCTGGATACTATGGAGGTTCAGGTGGAAATGTCGGATCAGATGTTCTCTGATAAGGTGAGAAACCTGGAGGATGTGGAGCATAATATTGCCGCTGCTCTCCAGTCCACCCTAAATATCGCGGCGAAGATCCGCCTGGTAGAACCCAAGAGCCTGCCCCGTTCCGAGGGTAAGGCCAAGCGAGTGATTGACAAACGGCACATCTAAAAAGGAGGCGGCACTATGAAGATTCAACAGCTTTCCATTTTTGTAGAAAACCGGGAGGGACGCCTGGCCCAGATTACGGAAGTCCTGGCGGCGGCTCAAATCGATATCCGCGCGATTTCCGTGGCGGATACCAGCGATTTTGGAATCCTTCGACTGATTGTGAATGATCCGGGGCAGGCGGTTAAGGCGCTGAAGGCGGCGGGAATGACCGTTTCCCTTACGGACGTGATCGGGATCGGCATCAACGACAGGCCTGGCGAATTTTCCAAGGCAATGCGTATTTTGGCGGATCACCATATCACGGTGGAGTATATGTATGCTTTCATCAGCCGGGATAAGGCAAGGCATTCGTTATTATCCGGGTGGATAACGACGAGAAAGCCATGGAAGCCCTGAGAGACGCAGGAGTGGTCCTGCTGTCTGCGGAAGAAATCCATGGAATGTAATTTTATGCTGAGATAAAAGTGAGGACGGTTCCTTTTCCTGATTGAAGCTTTCAAGGAGAAGAGGGCAGTCCTCTTTTTATCGGATCATAGCGCGGCGGGGAGAGTGGGAAACGGCCTCAAGTGAAAAGAAAGAGCCGAAAAAGCCGCAGTTGTGCCGGAAAATATCTGTCAGGGGAAATAGTGTGAAAATGATTGCCGCCGGAAGAGCCGTCGGCTTTCCTGCCCAATAAAAAAGAAACCGTCTGACAGATTTTCAGACGGTTTCTTTTTTGTGGCGGAATCAGCCTAATTAGAGCTTTATACGGCTGTCGTGGTGAAGATAACGCCCAGCACGGAACCGGCCAAAAGAAGGGCGAGAAGAATAGCCATGACCCGGACCCATATCACCCGCTTTTCTGTTTTTTTCTTTTTCGGGGGAACAGGCCGGTTTTTCTTGTTTGCCATTAGGATAAGTCCTTTCTATTTTGGAACGATAAAAGAAAGAGCCGCCAAGAGCGTCTTTCCCTTCCTCAAAATTATTTTGCGGAGAAGACGAGCTCACCGCGGAGTGGGGAGCGGGCTGCTTTTATTTTAGCATATCGCAAGGAAAAAGCAATGGATAAATTGTGAAAAAGCGGGTAAAATGGTATCCTAAATAAAGGATGGGAATTATGGCGGCCGAGAGGCCGCTGGGAAACGGTAAGACGAGGATCGAAGGAGAAACAAGGAGGTAAGGAAAATTGAAAGCCTTAGTGACAGGAGCGAGCGGAGGGATCGGCCGGGATATGGCGAGAATGCTGAGCGCTATGGGATACGACCTGATTGCGGTAGCCCGCAGCAGAGATAAGCTGGAGGCATTGAAACAGGAATTGAACACAGAGGTTCAGGTGCTCCCCCTGGATTTGTCCAGAGAGCAGGCCTGTTTCGACTTATACAATCAGGTCAAGGACCAAAATATCGACGTGCTGATTAATAACGCGGGTTATGGAATGTACGGCAGGTTTTACGATACGGATCTGGAGCAGGAGCTTAACATGCTTCGGCTGAATATTCAGGCTGTGCATATTCTGACGAAGCTGTTTTTGCGGGATTTTAAAAAACGGAATAAGGGATATCTGATGAACGTATCCTCATCGGCGGCTTTTTTTGCCGGCCCTCTCATGTCCAGCTATTACGCCTCCAAAGCCTATGTGTTTCGTCTGACCGAGGCTGTTTACGAGGAGCTTCGCCGGGAGAAAAGCGATGTCAGCGTCAGCGTTCTGTGTCCCGGCCCGGTGGATACCGGGTTTAATGACCGGGCGGGCGTGAAATTCAGCGTAAAGGGCCTGAGCAGCTGTGAGGTGGCGGCTTATGCGCTGCGGAAGATGTTCCAGAAAAAGCTGCTGATCGTGCCGGGAGCCTTGATGAAAGCGGCGAAATTTACCGGCAGGCTGGCCCCGGAAAAGCTGATGCTGCGGTGCAGCTATCATATGCAGAACCGTAAGGGAGAGGATGAGTCCCCGATCAACGGAACCGAGGCAAAGGCAGAGGGGTAAGAAACATGGCCCAAGCTGCCGGTCAGCAGCCCGCATAAGGTTGGAAAAGCCGTCGGCATAGCTGGACGGCGCGGTAAGAAAGCAGAGAGGGACGACACACAGCCGTCCCTCTCTGCTTTCTTAAAACCACGCTTTAAGCCCGTGGCTTTTATGGTGTTTTTTCTTTTCCAACAAATGATTTTTATTTGCTGATTGATTAATATCTTTTTCTTAAAGCCCAATATGCGGCAAGAGCGGCAAGGCAAAGGGCCAGCAGCACGCAGCCGAGAGTCAGCAGCTGGGCGGCAAAACCCGTGATTTTGGGAAGACTGGTGACGAAAATGGAGGTGGGGCCATCGGCTCCGCCAATGATGGCGACGGTTTCTCCCTCGGTAAGAGGCGGCGTGTACCAAAACGGCAGATAATGCAAGGCCGTACCAGCGAGCACCAGGAGAACGGCTGATACAAGCAGAACAATAACGGCGATTTTCAGTCCTCGCTGTAAATAATACTGCCGTTGTGCCTCGGGATCGGAACTGCTGTCGTTAAATTCTTTGGCTACCAGCTCTGGCTCGCCTTTTTGCCGCACGATTTCCTCGAGTGAAAAGCCTGATCCTCCAAGGCTTCTATTTCCGTCATTAAGTCCGCCCGGATCCTTTTTTTCGTACGGTCGGTAGCCAGAAGCCTTTTCAAAATGGAATTTACATATTGATTCTTATTCATAGCGCATCCTCCAAAAGGCGGTCGATCACCTTTTTATAGCTTTGCCAAAAGCTTTTTCTTTCCGTCAGGGCGGAAAGCCCCAGATCAGTAATCTGATAATACTTTTTGACCCGCCTGCCGCTGTCTGACGCCAGCTCGCTTTCGATAAGGCCTTCATCCTCCAGCCGGTATAAGATGGGATAAAGAGTACCTTCCTTAGTCTCCTGGAAAAGCCCGCCGCCCTCCCGCTGAAGACGCGAAATCAACTCATAGCCGTAGGAGCGCTGACGGGCAATCAACGAGAGAAGCACCATCTCTAAGGCGCCTTTTTTGAATTGCTGTTCCAGCTTTAATTCCATATCTGCTGTTCTCCATCTTTGTTTTCAAAATACTTAGCATAACTATGCTTTGTATTGCTAATTATATAGAATCAGGCAGTGCTTGTCAAGAGGAAAATGGTAACCCAAAACGCAGATAAACCGGCAGTTCACATCAGTCCTGGAAAGTCCTGCTGCAGGCTTGGCCTTTAAAGGGATGTGGGATTTTATCATTGCGGCGTATGCCGCAGCGCTCGCAACGGACTCAATGGGCCGCCGGCAGCGGCCTCCGCCATGGAACGGTGCCTCTTCATAGGGTCTGGTTCCTATGAGGCTTCTCCTGGAAGAACCAAGGGCTTTCCTTAAGCGGAAGCCGTGCTTGACAGCTGGGCCGATGATTTTCTGAATCAATAAAACAGGGACGCTTACAGCCGTCCCTGTTTTATTGGCCATGAATGAACATAAAAAACATGAAAGCCTTCCCGCTCGGATCCTGGAAAAGCAGAAAACGTATGGGCAGAGAACCGGAGAAAGCCGGCGCGGGCTCAGCCAACGCATGGAACCATGTCCCATAGAGGAATCATGCCGGGCTGCCGGTTAAGGAATCACCACGTTAAATTCGTCAGAAGGCCGCTTGAGACAGCCGGCCAAAACAGAGGGAATGTTTTCGTCCCCCTCTACCTCCAGCAATAAGGCCTGCCGGTCGGTATCCTGATTGAGAATTGCAAATAGGCCGGAGGAAGTGGTGGTGATTTTATTTTTACAGGCTTTATCCACGGCCCCAGGATAAACAAGAAGCACGCTGTTTTTAAGCTGTACCGTATAGGTTCCTCATCATCGGTCAGAGTCAGGAGAAATGTGAACTCCTTTCCGTTTGCAAGATCCTTGTCCACCAGGGTTCCCATATAATCCAGAATCGCTTCCCCTGACAAAAAAGTGCTGGGCTTTCTGCCCAAGCGGATCCAGCTCCACCTCTTGGGGATCCGCTCCTTCCCGAAGCTCTTTGGCTCCGGTTAAATAGGCGTTGCGCCACAGGACGGACTCGCATTGATAGCCCAGCTGCTCTAAGGCGTCTGCGCACAGGTAGCGGGCCTGCTGGTTATTAGGGTCGGCTTGTATCAAAATATTGGTGATCTGGGCCACCCATTGGTAGTCTCCCTTGGCAAAATCCTCCTCCGCACGCTTTAAAACGGTGGTTACATCTCCCAGATATTCTACCAGCCGGCGGGCTGTCTCTGTTTCCGTCAGCGGGTTTAAATCCACCGGGTTCAGGGTGGAGGCGGTTTGATAAGACTGGTATACTGTGCGGATGCTGCCGCCTAAGGAGGAGCAGTACTGACGCAGATACCAGCTTTGGGCAAGGCTTTGCGGTAAAGCCAGCGACTGAACGATTTCCGACTCCGTATAGCCTTGGTTCATCAAATGAAGGGTCTGATCGAATACATACTGATAAGCCGACGCCAGGTTGGAAAGGTAGGAGCGGATCACATCCTTTCCCCAATGGGGCCAATTGTGGGCTTCGATTACGATTTCAGCCTGGCTGCCGTAAAGAGCGTAGGTTTCCGTCAGAAAATCCGCCCACTGGTCAGGCCGGGAGGATTTTTCTCCTGTGACATCATAGAGGTCATGGAGGGTTCCGCTGCAATTTTCGGAAAGCCATAGGCACTTGGTGTCGGGGAAATATAAGTTCATCGCCACATTACCGGTGGTATCCTCCGACAGCTGAAACTGAATCTCTACGCCGTCAATCTCTCGGGTTTCTCCGGTTTCCTGAATAAAATCGTTGGGAGTCAGGTAGGTGGCTGTACCATTTGCAGTGGTTTCATCTTTGCCGATGAACAGGCTGCCCTGAGCGCGGCCGGAAGCAGGCTGCCATATAAATACTCCGACTGCCTGCGGGAGCTGTTTTCAGTGAACAGGTTTTCCGTGCCTGCGGCATCCAAAAAGCCCCGCGGAGCGATAATGGGGATGGCTGCTGCGGCATCCTCCAGCAGAGCGCCCACGCCGCCGTAATGATTGACGGAGGCCGCGGTGTAGATGACCGCCGCAATAGGCCGCTCCTCAATGTCCTTTTCGATCAGTTCTAAGGCGGCGCGCATAGCCTCGGCGTTGGACATGGGATCTATGATGATCCAGCCGGTATCCCCGGCGATCAGTGTCAGATTGGTGACGTCATAGCCGCGTACTTGAAAAATGCGGTCGTGTACCTGAAACAGTCCGTAATACCGGTTCATCTGGGCGTTGCTCCAGAGCCCGGGGTGGACGGTATCCGGAGAGGGAGTATCTTCCGTAACAAAGGAAAAGGCCTTTTGACTCCAAATCACGCTGCCGTCTTCGTCTTTGATTTCCAGGGACTCGGGAGAATCCAGCAAGCCCTTTGCCGCCGCGTTGATTTCATCCTTGTTGTTGAAATCCAGCTGGCGGTACACTTCCTCATTTTTTTGCCGGGTGGCTTCGGTTGCGCCTTTTGGGAGGCGTTAAAATCGTCGGGCCCGGAGGAACAGCCTCCAGAGCCGAATGCGAGAATCAGAGCCAGGATCCCGGCTATCATACGGTTATGTTTCATAAAAATCTCCTTAACTGGGTAAGGCGCAAATCCGGGTGGGATTTACGCCTAAGGGGACCACGGGATTTAGAGCCTGTGAGAGAATCAAAACAAGAGGCTGCGGCGCTTTGCCGATAGGAAAATAAAAAACAGCCGCCGTCAGGCTCCTGACAGAGGGTTTACGGCGCAAAAAGCCGGAGAAGCAAAAGCCCGGGCCGTGACGAAAGCGGGCCCCGCCCGCCGCACCGAAGGCTCCGGCGCTTAGTTTGCCTCCAGCCGCTCTCCCAGCACCTCCTGGAACCGGGAGAGAATCCCCGCCTTTTCATCCCGCAGATGATAATAGTTCTGGGGCATATCGTAGCCAGGCATAGTGTTGCCCTCAATAAGCAGGGGGCCGTCCTCCGCCATAGCCACATCCCAGCCTACATAGCCCACCTGGGGGACCCTTTGGGCGGCTTCAAACACCATTTCTACCGCCTGGGCGTAAAACGGAATTTGGAAACCCACCAGCTTGGTTTTGGTAAAGGGATGAATTTCGTAAAGCTCGCCGGTCTTATCGCAGAAAGCGGCTTAAAGATCACGCCGTTTTCATCCACCGGGGCGTACATGCCGCCGCTGGAGATATTGTCTACCGCCTTGGTGCCGTTGCCCATACGCACCAGGGTATACATTAGATATGGCTTTCCGCCGGCAAGAACCGTCACCATCCGAAGGGTATTGATAGAGGCAGGGCAAAGCAGGTTCATTTTTTCGCATTGAACCACACATTCCTCCACTACGAACAGGCGGTTATCCTTCAGCTCCTGGTAAAGCGCCCGGCAGGAGGGCTCAGCCTGATAATCGGAAGCACTAAGCTTTCTGGCGCCTACGCCGCCGAAGCCGTCGGTTTCCTTGACAAAGATCACCGGATGGCTTTGGCAGAAAGCTTGAAATTCCTCAAAAGAGGCTTTCCGCAGGTCCAGGAAATCACGGTGGACAAATTCACGGAATTTTTCGTTGAATTGAAGCTTGTCCTCGAATAAGGAAGGTAGGCCTTGTCATTGGCCAACCGGCATACCCGCAGATTATCCTGCATGGTCATAAAGGTTTTCCGTTTTTTTCCTCGGATATAAACCCAGCCAAAGACCCGGTATTCCAAATAGCCCACGCCGTAATGCACGGCGCACCAGACCATATCGCATAAAATAAACAGACGGGACACGTGAGACTCCGCGTGGATTTTCTGGATCATCATCCACATGGCCTTTACGCTCATGGTCTGTACTCGGGCGAAAAATGTTTTGATCCTCTGCCACATGTCGTTTTATTCATCCTCGCTTGTCAGAGCCGAAGGCCAATGACAGCCTGACTGCCGGCGGTGATCCGACAGCTTTCCATGCTGGAAGGGCCGGGCTCCGTGTGTTTTTGACGGGACGCCGCATCGGCAGTGCCCGCTGGGGCCTCGGGAGGCGGGCGCTGATGCCGTTTTCTCAGGACCGCTCCTTTTCGCAAAACAGTTTAACATAAATTTTCCGCTTTGACAACAGCTTTCCCCTGAGAAAAGCCTTAAACCGATGCAAGGGTTGGCCTTTCCAGTGGCAGCCGGCCCGCTTTCCTGCAAACGGCCTGCGGAGGCGCCTGCTCCCGGTTTTCGGCTATTGCCCCCGGACGATAACGGCGGCGCTCTGCAAGAGCTGCTGTGCGATAGGTCCGGCCTGAGCCATGCCGAAGCCGGAATTTTCCACCACAATGGTGAAAGCCAGCGGACAATCGGAATCCAGAGTGAAGCCGGTCATCCAGCCGTTGGGATTTTTATCCTCTCCGATTTCGCCGGTGCCGGTCTTAGCGCATACCGTTAATCCCGGGAACATGCTGTCTCCATAGTTAGTTTCCACCGTATAGCGCATAATATCCTTTAACGCGTCGGCGGTCTCGGCCTTCAGCAGCCGTTCTCCCGGCGTGCCGTAGCCCACATAGGTGGGCAGGCCAAAGGGTGTTTTAATCGAATCAATATAGTACGGAGTAACGTAGACGCCGCCGTTGGCGATGGCTCCCATAAGGATATTCAGGTGCATGGGATTGACCAGGTCGGTGTACTGGCCGATGCCGGACCAGCCCAGATCCCTGGTTTCCGCCTTGGAAACGTCGTAGCTGCTGGCCAGGGTGGGAACGCCGTCTATGGTGAAGGAGGAGCCGAATCCCATTTTTTCCGCTTCCTCGGTCATTTTGTCCTTGCCCAGCTCCATAGCCAGCTCGGCAAACACGATATTACAGGATTGGGACATGCCTTCTTCAAATCCAATTTGACCGTGGCTCGCCATACAAGTGATCTTTTCGCCGTCCACCTCAATTTCCCCGCTGCAGGTGAAGACCCGTTCATTGATGTCGGGAATATTGTCAATGGCCGCGGCACAGGTGATAATTTTAAAAGTGGAGCCTGGCGTCATAGAGGCGGAAAGCACCTTGTTGAGAAATACGCCGTCGTATTGGCCGGTTTCGTCGTTTTCAATGTCGGGGCGGTTTTCCGGGTCGTAGGTGGGCGTGCTGACCATGCAGAGGATTTCCCCGGTGACATAGTTGGAAATCACCACAGCGCCGTCCCGGTCCCCCATCAGGGAAAGAGCCTCGGCGCACAGGCCGCTGTCCAGCGTCAGGGTCAGGTTGTTCCCGGTGCCGAAAGCGGTGTTGGCGCTGATGCCGGTAATAAAATTATAGCCGATCAGATCAGAACGGCGGGTATTCTGTACCGCCGTGGAAATGGCCCAGGTGTTGTCTCCGACAGTTTGGAGCATGGCCTGGCGGATGAGGGAATCGGCGCTGTAAACCCGCTGGCCGTCTAGGCTTTGGGCAAGAATTTCTCCATCCCGGTCCAGTACCTTTCCGGCGGAGGCCAGCTCGCCGCTGTCGGTGTTGATATGCTGGTTGATCGGACTGACTGCCCAGTCGCTGCCATGAAGGAAGGTTTTCAGTACGAAAAAGCCAAGCCCTGCCGCGAACACGGCGGCCAGGATATAGACTACAATGGATCTGGCTCTGGTGGTTCTCAAGAGAGCTCCCCCTTTCAGAGGTCAGAGTTTTTCCCGCCTCATGTCAAACGCCCTGGTAGGTGCGTTCGTCGGCCGCCTTGATAAAGGACAAAAGTCCCCAGCACGCCATCATGCTGGAACCGCCCATGCTGACAAAGGGCAGGGTTACGCCGGTGAGAGGCAGCAGGTCGGTGGCGCCGAAAATATTGAGACAGGATTGAAAGACAAACATGCCTCCTACCGAGCAGGCGGCGATGGAATACAGGGTAGAACGGCTGGTAGCGCTGATGGCCCGGGCGTAAAACGCCAGGCCGGCGATGACAGCCGCGATGATAATGGCGAATAAAAGGCCGGTTTCCTCGCACAGCATACCGAAAATCAGGTCGCTGGTTGAGGCGAATACATATTGTAAGCTGCCTTGTCCCACGCCTACGCCGAACAGGCCGCCGGAGGCGGCGTAGCTCATCACCCGGGCCTGCTGGTAGCCGGTGTCGTTCAAATATTCCCAGGCGTGGCCCCAAACCGCGAAGCGGTCGGCAATATAAGGCTTAAACTGCAAAATAAGAAACGCGCCGAGACAGGCGGCAGCCACGATGAAAATAATGGTCCGCACGTCGCCGGAACGGATAAAGGCGATGATTAAAAACGTCAGGAAAAAAATGCAGCGGTGCCGAAATCGCTCATTAGGAATAAAGCGCCGACGCAGACGGCGGAAAAGCCGATAAACTCCGTCAGGTTCTTGGTAGTCTGCAGACGGGCCAGAGTGGAGGTGCCCACCAGGATCAAGGCGATTTTAACGAATTCAGAGGGCTGAATGGAGATGGGCCCGATGATGATCCAGTTTTTTGAGCCGTTGACCGCGGTGCCGATGATCAGGTTGATTCCCAGTACGGCGACAGCGGCGGCAGCGATCCATAAGCGCCATTTGGTGACCCGGTCTGGCTCCTGGAGAAACCAGATCATAAAGCTGAACAGGACCATTCCCATAGCCATGGTAGCGATCTGCATATAGGTGCTTCCAAGGTCATAGCCGCCGATCAGGATAATCCCTACGCCGCTCAGCAGGAATGCCAGAGTTTCCAGCTCAAAGCTGGCGCGGTGAAACGCCAGCCGGGAAACCAGGAAAAACACCCACGCCGCGCCGGTCATCAGGGCATAGGGAAGAAAGGGATCGGGAGAAAAGCTTTCCCCGGCAAAACAGAGCTGTAACGCCAAAATAAAATGAAGCAGGGAGGTCAAAAACAGCAAAGTAACCGGAGAAGCGCTGGTTTTCTGCTCTCTGCCGTCAAAGAACCAGGAGCCCGGGCTTTTCTGGCCCGGTCCGCCTTCTGCATGACTAAAACAGTGGAGCCTACGGCGACGGTGTCTCCGATGTAAACCGGCGTGGGCTTGTCGATTTTCGTGCCGTTGACCATAACGCCGGATTTGGAATTGGTGTCGGCAATGAGCCAGGCGTCCTCCCGCCGGTAAAGCACCGCGTGATCCCGGGAAACAGTGTTGTCTCCCAAACGGATGTCGCAGGTCTTTCCCCGGCCGATGGAGTTTTCCCAATAGATCACCGGATCAGATCCGGGTGGCCAAATTTCCCAGGGTGATTAAGGGCTGTTCCTGGCGGCGGTGGTTCCGCAGGGAGGAAAAGCATTGGTAAATAATCAGAAGGGCAAAAAATGGGGTGATAATCCGAAGAATATATAAAAACAGCTGTAGAAGGGTATTTGCAAAATCATTCATACAGGTTCCTCCTTCCTGGTGGCAAGCTGCGGGCGGAGCCTTTTTTTCCAGATTATGTTGACTAATCTTACCTTGAAATGATAGTACCGATGGGCAAAAAAGTCAAGGGAACAGAAAAAACAACAAAAAGAAAATCCACGTCCTGTACGCCGCAGGCAGTTTTTTAGCTTGAAAGAAGGTGGCGGGTCTGATACAATAAAAAATAGCCTTGTGGGTTGCAAAGCCTCCCGATTTTTATTTTTCTGCGGCAGCGCCTGCTTTGACCGACAGCGCAATCATAGATTTAAGCGCTGAGCGCATCTCTATTAGTGATTTCGTGAGGGCAATTTTATGAAAGAAATCGATACGTATGGAATTCATTGGATAGAGCCGTTGGAGGGGAGCGGTCAATGGTTTTGGGGCACTGATTACAGTAGCGGAGATTTATACGAGGCGGAGAATCTGTTCAAGAAAGGATATTCTGTAGAACCCAATAGGTTGGTGTTTGTCCACTATCCGGAGGGAGAGGTAATTGAGCCTGTTCTTGCGGAGCCTGGCCAATATTTTGAAAAACCAATTTACGATAATGGCCGGTTTATTATGCTATTGGTTGATTTTCCGCTTGCGAAAATCAATATCATCGCGTATAAACCAGAGACAAAGAAAATTTCCTCGTTGGTCACGCTGCCTCTTGCCGTTGCGGAGAACTGCCGGAACTTAGCGTTGAGATTATCCCCGCTTATGCTTGTGCGGCAGTCAGACGATAAATTTCAGATTCTTTGGCCTGAGAACAAAAGTTTTCCGATTGGATCTACAGAGGGCTTTTATTTTCGAAAAGAAGAAAAACTATATTTCTCAGCATGGTATGAAGATCCGGATTATCGTGTGGAAATTATAATAAGGGATTTTGATACCGGCGAGGTAATCAAAAAGATGCCGGGTTCTATTCGCCTTATGCCGGACGGGCAGCAATGGCTTTTGCTTTAAAACCGCAATCTGTTTTGCGGAGCAGCTGACAAAATGCGGTAAGAAGGTTTCTGAAGTGTGATGTCGGCAAAGCTGTAAAACATCAGGATTAAGAAAATATTCAGCTGAAATAGAAGACAATATTTTTAGGATAGAAAGATAGAAAAAGACAAGATAGGAGCGATCAGTATGTGCGGACTATGCGGATTCACCGGTGAGATCGTCGACCGTGACGCTGTTTTGGAAAACATGACGGAGGTCATTACCCACAGGGGACCGGACAGCAAGGGGTTTTATACCGACGACAAGATTTCCATGGGCTTTCGCAGGCTGAGCATTATCGACCTGGATAACGGAAGCCAGCCGATTTATAATGAGGACAAGACCCTGGTGCTTATGTTCAACGGGGAAATCTATAATTATAAGCAGCTTCGTAAGGAGCTTCAGGAAAAGGGGCATGTCTTCGCCACGGATACGGACTCCGAGGTGCTGGTTCACGGCTTCGAGGAATGGCGGGAGGACCTGCTGAACCGTCTGCGGGGAATGTTCGGCTTTGCCATCTGGAACCGGACCGACGAGTCCCTGTTTATCGCCAGAGACTTTTTCGGCATTAAGCCTATGCACTATACTCAGGTAGGAGGGCATTTCCTGTATGCCTCCGAGATCAAAAGCATTTTAAAATTCCCGGGCTTTGAAAAGAAATTCAACTACCGCACCCTGGATAACTATCTTTCTTTCCAGTATGCTGTTCCGCCTGAGACCTTCTTTGAGGGGGTTTACTGCCTATTGCCCGGCCACTACCTGTGGTACCGTGACGGCAAGGTAGAGACCACCCGGTATTGGGAAGCACGGTTCAACCCAGATGAAAGCCTGACGGAAGAACAGGCGGTGGATGAAATTGAAAAGGTATTTGAGGAAAGCGTCAACGCCCATAAGATCAGCGATGTAGAGGTGGGCTGCTTCCTCTCCAGCGGCGTGGACTCCAGCTATGTTTCCACCTACTTCGCAGATCAGAAAACCTTTACGGTGGGCTTCGATTTCGGAGAGAAATACAACGAAATCAGCTGGGCGGAACGGCTGAGCAAAAAGATCGGCGTGGAGCACCACACTCATCTGATTTCCTCCGAGGAATTCTGGGGCAATGTGGAGCACGTTCAATACCATATGGATCAGCCTTTGGCAGACCCATCCTGCATCGCTCTGTATTTTGTTTCCAAGCTGGCCAGCGAATACGTCAAGGTCGTGCTTTCCGGCGAGGGCGCCGACGAGCTGTTCGGCGGCTATACGATTTATAACGAGCCCCACGTGTTTAAAGCCTATCAAAAAATTCTGCCCTCCAAATTCCGCCTGTGGCTGGCGAAGGAAGTGAAAAAGCTGCCCCATTTCAAGGGCCAGAGCTTTATCATCCGCGGCTCGAGAGAGACGGAGGAAAAATTTATCGGCAACGCCTTTATGTATGACGACGAGGACAAGCGCCGCATTTTAAAGGACCCCTCTATCGTGACCAGGCCCCAGAGCCTGTGCAAAAAGTTTTACGACCGGGTGCGGGGCTACGATCAGGAAACCAAAATGCAGTACCTGGATATCAACCTGTGGATGGTAGGAGATATCCTTCTGAAGGCAGACCGCATGAGTATGGCCAATTCCCTGGAGCTGCGGGTGCCTTTCCTGGATAAGGAGGTATTCAAGGTGGCGTCCAAGCTGCCCACGAGGCTGCGGGTGAATAAAAAGAATACCAAATACGCTATGCGGCAGGCTGCCAACCGGCATCTGCCTCAGGAAACCGCCCAGAAGGAAAAGCTTGGCTTCCCGGTTCCCACCAGAGTGTGGCTGAGGGATGAAAAGTATTATAATATTGTCAAGGAAAAATTCCATTCGGAAACCGCCAAAAAATTCTTCAACACCGACGTGATCACCCAGTTTTTAGACGACCATTACCATAATAAGGATGATAATTCCCGTAAGGTGTGGACGATTTATATCTTTTTGGTGTGGTACGATATTTATTTTGGAGATCCTAACGACGTGACGCCGCGGTAAGGCTTTCAGAACAAAATGCTAAAATGGTTTTAAAGATTTTATTGTTAATGTTTGATACTTTCGATTTCAATGCTTGCCGGACAGGAAAAATCCGGTATTAAGGCCCGCGGATTTTACATTGAAATATTTTTATTCTGAAGGAATCATCTCTTAAAAGATAAAAAAGCCTCCGGGGGAAGCGCCGCTTCCCCCGGAGGCTTTTTTATCTTTTACTGTTTTGAGCTTAAAAAATCGTCAACCTGTTCGTAGGAATTAAACAGCAGCGTTTCCTGGAAAATATAGGAGAAAGCGTAGGAGCATTCCTCTAAACTATACTGGGAGAGATCCAGTCCCTTTAAATAACGGATGATTTCCTCATAGTCGCAGGCGCGGTTTAAGTCGGAGATGAAGCAATGCTCCTCTTTCGCCAATTTTTCCAATAGCCTTCCGGACATATCAGTTCCCCCCCTGCCGAATCTGTAGCGTCATTTTATCATATATCATAATAATAGCATAACGGCAAGGAATGTAAACTTTTAGTCGTCATATTTCTCTAATAAGTACCCTTTAAGTGTATCAGTTTCGTTTACACTTATGTTGTAAAATAGGAAAAATTTGCATTAAAGGGGAATTCCTGTATGGTATTTGATTTCGGATATCGGTTAAAAAATCTCAGGCAGCAGCACCATTTAACCCAAACTCAAGTAGCCAACCGTCTGAATCTTTCAAAAACCAGTATCAGCGGCTATGAGAACAACGTAAAAACGCCATCGCAGGATGTCTTAATTAAGCTGGCGGGGCTTTACCGGGTTTCCACCGATTATCTTCTGGGACTTGACGACGAGGAAATGATTTCTGTGGAGGGCTTAACCCGCCAGCAGAGAAGGCTGGTGGAGGAATTGGTGAGAATGCTCCAGGAAAAAACCTAGATCATGGAAGGCCGAAAAATCTGAGATCCGTGCTGAGGTCAGCGCAAAGCGGAGGGCGGGGACGGTGAAAAAGCGGGTGACTGATACAGCCGGAGCGGCTGCTGATCGTCGCCCATAGCCATGGTGACAAAGCGCCAGCCGTATTTTTCATAGAAGCCAGTATGGCCTGTGACCAGATATAAAACAGGGATTCCCAGCTTTCCCAGATCCTTTCTTATGAAGTCGAGAAGCATTCCTGCGACCCCCTGGCAGCGGCAGGGAGCCTCTACAAACAAAGCGCATAAATTAGGGGAAAGATCCTTCCGGTTGTGAAAATCGTTTTCAATGACCCCGGCGCCGGCGAGGATTTCCCCTTGCCCGCCGAGGGTTACATACCACTGGGGAACCGCTGCGCTTTTTTGGAGCATGCCCTCCATGCTCCGGCGGTACTCAGCCTCCGGAATTCCCCATTTGCCGCTGAACCATGCTGCCGCGGGGCCGCACAGCCCAGGCCGGTTCCGCAGCGCTACTATTTTTATCCGATGATTCGGCTTCTCTTGTTCCATTAACAAAAAACCTCTTTTTTGTCCTGCTGATTTTCCTCTAATACCTTTCGGCAAAGGCTTTCCAGATCGGAATAGGCTTTTAGAGAACCAGCCTCCCGCCGAAAGCCTGCCGCGCCCTTCAGCCCCTTCAAATACCAGCCGGCGTGCTTCCGGGCCTCCCGCATGCCGTGCTCTTCTCCTTTATAATCGCATAAAAGCCTGATGTGCCTCAGCATACCGTACATTTTTTCCGCCGGCCCCGGAGCGGGCAGCTGAACCTGGGAACCGAGCCAGGCGTTGACCTGCTGGAAAATCCAAGGGTTTCCTAAGGCGCCCCGGCCAATCATCACCAGATCGCAGCCGGTCTGCTCCAGCATGGCGGCAGCGTCCTCGGCGGTGAAAACGTCTCCGTTTCCGATCACGGGAATTGACACCGCCTCCTTTACCTGCCGGATGCTTTCCCAGTCCGCGGAGGGAGCGTACATCTGCTCGCGGGTCCTGCCGTGAACGGCAATAGCGTCGGCTCCCGCGTTTTCACAGATCTTCGCCACTTCCACGGGCGTTGACTGTGCGGGTGTCCCAGCCCTTCCGAATCTTCACCGTTACCGGTACGGGTACGGCTTTTTTTACCGCTTCCACAATCCGGCCGCACAGCGCCGGTTTTTTCATCAGGGCGCTGCCGCAGCCGTTGGATGTGATCTTCGGTGCGGGACAGCCATATTCAGATCGATGATTTCAGGCTGGTACTCCAAAGCAAGGACGGCGGCCTCCGCATGGTCTGGGGGTCGTCGCCGAACAGCTGGATAGCCGCCGGCCGTTCCTGAGAGGAAAGCTCCATCAGTTCTCTGGACTTTTTGTCACCATAGGTCAGCGCCTTGGCGCTGACCATCTCGCTGATCACGTAAGCGGCGCCGAAGGACGCGCAGATTTCCCGAAAGGCCCTGTCCGCTGTTCCCGCCATTGGGGCCAGCACGGCGGGGCCTTTTATTGTCACGCTTCCGATTTGTACCATAAGAAAACTCCTTTCAAGGCCGGAACGGCTTAAGCCGCCCGGTGCTGAAGACAGCCCTGTCCGCCGGCGGAGCGAAAGGGGAAAGCCCAGAAAGGCTCCGGGCTTTAGCTTCTGGCGCTTAGACAGCGAGGCGGAGCGTTTGCCGCTTGCCTGTATTTGGCGGAAGGCGTCCCTTGAACCATTCGCAGCCTGAAGCCGCTGCCGGCGTTTTCCCCTTGCGCTGGGGAAGGACCGCTTTCAAGAGGGCAATGCTTCATTTTTACCAGATGCGAATTTTATAAATACGATGAAATAGACATGAGCGCCCTGACAAGGCCGCCTTATTAGTATAGCATATCCAAGGCTTTTTTTCAGCCTGTTTGCCGGAAAATCAGTGAAATCCGCTGGTTCCTTTAAATTCTGAAAAATTCACATTTATGCCTTTATGTTCCAGGGGATTTGGTGATATAATATACTAGGCGTTTTCTGGACGCTGAGAAATCACTCCCTTGGAGGAAGCTATGAAATTATTGATTCTGGATGGCAACAGCATTTTGAACCGGGCGTTTTACGGCATCAAGGTGCTGACCACCAAAGAAGGATTATATACCAACGGTATTTACGGTTTTTTGACCATGCTGCAAAGACTGCGGGATGAGGTGGACCCCAACGCGGTGGCTGTGGCCTTTGACCGGAAGGAGCCAACCTTCCGCCATAAAGCCTATGACGGCTACAAGGCCAACCGCCGCGGAATGCCCCCTGAGCTTGCCCAGCAGCTGCCCATCCTGAAAGAGCTGCTGACGGCTTTAGGCTACCGGCTGGTGGAATGTCCAGGCTTTGAGGCGGACGATATTTTGGGAACCCTGGCCGCCCAGGCGGAAAGAACAGGGAATGACTGCGTCATCGCCACCGGAGACAGGGACAGCCTTCAGCTGGTGTCCCCCGCTGTAACGGTGCGGCTGGCGGCTACCAAAATGGGCCGGCCCGAGGCCACCCTGTACGACGAGGCCAAAATCATGGAGGTCTACGGCGTGACCCCGAAGGAGCTTATTGAGATCAAGGCGATCCAGGGGGATTCCTCCGACTGTATCCCCGGGGTAAAGGGGATCGGGCAGAAGGGCGCGGCGGAGCTGATCCAAAGGTACCACAGCGTCCAGTATCTGTACGACCATATCAACGAACTGGAGATCAAAGAGGGCCTGAGAACCAAGCTGAAAGCAGGGGAGGAAAGCGCCCGGCTCAGCCGGATGCTGGGAACCATCCGCACCGATGCCCCGGTGGATCTCAATTTGGAGGATTACCGGCTGGGGGAGGGCGACCGGAAGGAAGCTCTGCGGCTGATGGCCAAGCTGGAGTTTTTCTCTCTGATCGATAAAATGGGCCTGCGCCGGGAGGGTGACGAGCCTGTGGAGGAGGCCCGGGCCGGCGGGGAACTGACGGTAACGGAAGAATCGCCGGAGGCCTTTTTAAAAGCCGCCGAAGAAGAGCCGGAGGTCTGCCTCGCCCTTGCCTATGGCGAAGAAGGTGAGATTACTCAATGCGCCTTTTTGAAAAGCGATACCGTCCATCTGGTGACGGAGGGCGCGGGGAAAGCGGTTATGGGGCTTTGCAGCTGGAAGGTATGAGCTTGTGCGTACACAATTCCAAGCCGCTGTTCGCATGGCTGGATCGGATGGGCGGGGAGGCCCGGGTCAGCTATGACGCTATGCTGGCGGCCTATCTGCTGAATCCCAACGCCTCTGACTATTCCCTGAAGCGGCTTCAGGAGGAGGCGGGAACCGCCGCCCCGAAGCTGGAAAACGAAACCGCCTGGCAGGCGGCGGTACTGCCACGGGTAAAAAATTGGCAGGCGGCCAGCCTGCTGGCCAACGGCCAGCGGAAGCTGCTGGAGGAAATGGAGATCCCTTTGGCTCAGGTGCTGGCCCGCATGGAGAATATCGGCTTTTTGGTGGATGGCGAAAGCATCCGGGTGTACGGAGAGCGTTTGGAAACGGAAATCGAGGCCTTGCAAAAGCAGATTTATGAGGAAGTTGGCTACGAGTTCAATATCAATTCTCCCAAGCAGCTTGGGGATGCCCTGTTCGTCAAGCTGGGGCTGCCTCGGGGAAAAAGACAAAAACCGGCTATTCCACCAACGCGGAAATCCTGGAAAAGCTTCGCTACGACCATCCTGCGGTAGAGCTGGTGCTCCATTACCGCACATTGACCAAGCTGAAATCCACCTACTGCGAGGGGATGCTCAAGGTCATCGGCCCGGATGGAAGGATTCATTCGAATTTTAACCAAACGGAGACGAGAACCGGCCGCATCAGCTCCACCGAGCCCAATTTGCAGAATATCCCTGTCCGCACCGAACTGGGCCGGGAGCTGCGGAAATTTTTCCTGGCCAAGGAGGGCTGGGTGCTGGTGGACGCGGATTACTCCCAGATCGAGCTGCGGGTGCTGGCCCATATCGCCCATGACGAGAATATGATCAAGGCCTTTCAGGACAAGGAGGATATCCACACCATCACCGCCTCCCAGGTGTTCGGAATGCCCCCGGAGATGGTGACGCCCCTGATGAGAAGCCGGGCCAAGGCGGTGAACTTCGGCATTGTTTACGGCATCGGCGCGTTTTCTCTGTCCAAGGATATCAACGTTTCCAGGAAAGAGGCTCAGCGGTATATCGACGATTACCTTACCCTGTATTCCGGTGTGGACCGGTATATGAAGGAAGTGGTGGAAAAGGCTAAGGAGGACGGCTATGTGGAAACCCTGTTCCACCGCCGCCGCTACCTGCCGGAGCTGACTGCTCCAATTTCAACCTGCGGGCCTTCGGAGAGCGGGTAGCCCGAAATATGCCCATCCAGGGCACCGCCGCGGATATTATCAAAATCGCTATGGTCCGGGTGGACCGGCGGCTGAAGCGGGAAAATATGAGAGCCCGGCTGATTTTGCAGGTTCACGACGAGCTGATCGTGGAGGCGCCGGAGGATGAGGCGGAGCAGGCAGCCCGGATTCTCACCGAGGAGATGGAGGGGGCGGTCTCCCTGACCGTGCCTATGGTAGCGGAGGCCAGCGTTGGAAAAACCTGGTATGACGCCAAGGGCTGATAAAATAACGGCGGGCGGAAGGCCCGCTGAATACATAGAGGGATCACTATTATCATGAAGATCGTATTTGTCTGTACGGCCAACATTTGCCGAAGCCCGATGGCGGAGGGGATGTTCCGGAAAATGATTGAGGAAAACGGGCTGGAGGAGTCCGTGTTTTGCTTAAGCTTCGGACTGGCCGCCAAAGAAGGAAAGCGGCCTCCGGAAAACGCGGTGGCTGTCTGCCGGGAAATCGGCGTGGATATCAGCGGCCATAAGGCGAGAAACCTGTCCAGCCTGAAGGATCTGGATATTTTCGACGCCTTCGTGGTCATGACGGAGACTCAAGCCTATGTGCTGAAGCAGGCCGGCGTGCCGGAGGATAAGCTTTATTTATTGGGAGAGGAAGAAATCAAAGACCCTTACGGAACGGATCTGGATGAATTCCGGCAGTGCCGGGATCAGATTTGGCGGCAGCTTCAGGTGCTGTTCCAAAGGCTTTGCAGGTTTATCCGGAAATGAGTGTTAGAATCATCATTGAGCCCCTGGCGGAGAGGCACCTGGCCCAGGCGGCTCAGCTGGAAAGGGAATGCTTTTCCGATCCGTGGTCTCTGGAAGGGCTGCGGGCGGAGCTAACCAACCCCAACGCCCGGTTCCTGGCGGCGGTGTCTGGAGAAGCCATGGCGGGCTACCTGGGCCTTCACGCTGTCTGCGGTGAGGGCTACATCGCCAATCTTGCGGTGGCCCCGGCCTTTCGCCGGCAAGGGGTAGCCCGGGCTTTGCTGAGGGCCGGGGCGGAAATCGCGGAGAAGGAGAAGCTGGAGTTTCTCTCCTTAGAGGTGCGGACAAGCAACCTGCCGGCCAGAAGGCTTTACGAGTCGGAGGGGTACGTTCATATCGGCGCGCGTCCCGGCTTTTATACGAACCCCAGGGAGGACGGGGAGATCTATACCAAACGGTTTGGAGGATCGTTATGAGAATATTGGCTATTGAAAGCTCCTGCGACGAGACCGCTGCCGCGGTGGTGGAGGACGGAAGAAATGTCCTTTCCAGCGTGGTGGCCTCCCAGGTGGAGGAGCATAAGCTGTACGGCGGCGTGGTGCCGGAGATCGCTTCCCGCAGGCACGCCGAAGCGATTGTGGGAGTGGTTCAAGAGGCCCTGGATCAAGCGCGCCTTACGCTAGGAGAGGTGGATGCCGTGGCGGTGACCCATGCCCCAGGCTGATCGGCGCCCTGCTGGTGGGGGTGAATTTCGCCAAGGGGCTGTCTATGGCGGCAGGCCTGCCCTTGATTCCGGTACACCATTTGCGTTCCCACATCGCCGCTAATTATCTGGCGCATCCGGAATTAAAGCCTCCCTTTCTTTGTCTGGTGGTGTCCGGCGGCCACAGCCACATTGTAGAGGTGGCGGATTACACTAAAATGCGGATTATTGGCAGAACCCGGGACGATGCTGCGGGAGAGGCCTTTGACAAGGCGGCCCGGGCTATGGGGATGCCCTATCCGGCGGGATTCATTTGGACCGGATCGCGGAGGAGGGCGGAGACAGCGCCTTCGCGTTCCCCAGGCCCAGAGTGGACGGGGCGGAATACGACTTCAGCTTTTCCGGCCTGAAAACCGCGGTGATTAACCAGATTCACAACGCGTCCCAAAAGGGCGTGGAACTGCCGGTGGCCGATCTGGCGGCCTCCTTCCGAAAAGCTGTTGTGGACTGTCTGGTGCAGAATTTTCAAAAAGCGGCTGAGGATTTTCACTGCACGACCCTGGTGACCGCAGGAGGGGTTTCCGCCAATTCCTTGCTGCGGAGCCGTCTGGAGGCTCTGTGCGGGGAGAGGGGCTGGAAGCTTTATATGCCGCCCAAGGAGCTGTGCGGAGACAACGCCGCCATGGTGGGAGCCCAGGCTTTTACGAGTGGAAAGCGGGAAACCGAGCAGGATTAAATTTAAACGCCTGCGCTACAATGTCCATTGAGGTTGATTTTTCTTTTAACGAGGCGATTTTTGCAGGAATTTTTGTAAGAGGCTTCAAAAAACGCACTGGATTTTGACAAGAAATTCACAGATTAGTCATTGATAAATTTCTGGTAATCGTGTATAATAGTACCAAATTATGTGGAACCATAAGTGTAAGAACATTCCACGTGCATTGGGGCGGAAAGGGGAAACAATTATGACAACAAACAAGTCTGTTCTTGCTTGGATTGACGAGATGAAAGAGCTCGTGCAGCCCGACAAGCTGGTATGGATTGACGGTTCCGAGGAGCAGCTGGAGGCCTGCGTGCCGAAGCTTGTTCCACTGGCGAAATGCATAAGCTGAATCAGGAGAAGCTGCCTGGCTGCTATCTGCACCGCACCGCTGTTAACGACGTGGCCCGTGTAGAGGACCGCACCATGATCTGCTCCAAAAAGGAAGAGGATGCGGGCCCCACCAACCACTGGATGGATCCTGAAAAGGCTTATAAAATGCTGTATGACATTGCCCGCGGCAGCTACAAGGGCCGCACTATGTATGTCATTCCTTATTCCATGGGTCCGGTAGGTTCTCCTCTGGCCAAAATCGGCGTGGAGCTCACCGATTCTATTTACGTTGTGCTGAACATGGCCATTATGACCAGAGTGGGACAAAAGGTTTGGGATACCCTGGGCGACAGCACCGATTGGGTTAAGGGCCTCCACTGCAAATGCGACATTGACGCTGAGAAGAGATATATCATGCACTTCCCGGAGGACAATACCATTATCTCTGTAAACTCCGGCTACGGCGGAAACGTTCTGCTGGGCAAAAAGTGCTTCGCTCTCCGTATCGCCTCTTACCTGGGCAAAAACGAGGCTGGATGGCCGAGCATATGCTGATCCTGGGCATCGAGAATCCCAAGGGCGAGAAGAAGTATGTGGCCGCCGCCTTCCCGTCTGCCTGCGGCAAGACAACCTGGCCATGCTGATTCCGCCGGAGGCTATAAGAAGAAGGCTACAAGGTTTGGACCGTTGGCGATGATATCGCTTGGATGCGCAAGGGCCCCGACGGCCGCCTGTGGGCCATCAACCCGGAGAACGGCTTCTTCGGCGTTGCCCCCGGCACTAACATGAAGTCCAATCCCAACGCTTTGATTTCCACCCAGAAGGCACCATCTTTACCAACGTGGTGCAGAATCTGGATGACAATACCGTTTGGTGGGAGGGCCTGGATAAGAATCCGCCTGAGCATGCTCTCAACTGGAAGGGCGAGCCTGGAACGGCAAGACCTCTGAGGAAAAGGGCGCCCATCCCAACAGCCGTTTCACCGCTCCCGCGAAGAACTGCCCCTGTATCAGCGATGAGTTCGATTCCACCAGCGGCGTTCCGATTTCCGCCATCATCTTTGGCGCCGCCGCGCTCAGACCACTCCTCTGGTATATCAGTCCCGTGACTGGGCCAACGGCGTGTTCGTAGGCTCTATTATGGCCTCTGAGACCACCGCCGCTGCTGCCGGCGCCGTAGGCGTTGTCCGCCGTGACCCGATGGCTATGCTGCCCTTCTGCGGCTACCATATGGGCGACTATTTCAAGCACTGGTTTGAAATGGGCGACGTGCTGGGCGATAAGGCTCCTAAGATCTTCAATGTAAACTGGTTCCGTCTCGACGATGAAGGCCACTTCATTTGGCCCGGCTTCGGCGACAACTTCCGTGTGCTGGAGTGGATCATCAAGAGATGCGAGGGCGAAGTGGACGCGCAGGAAACCGCCATTGGTTACGTTCCTTATGCCGAGGATATCAACCTGGAGGGCCTGGACTTCAGCCTCGAAACCCTGAAGAGCATTCTTTATGTGGATAATGAGCAGTGGAAGAAGGAAGCCGAGGGCATCACCGAGTTCTACAAGAAGTTCGGCGATAAGCTGCCGGCTCAGCTGGCAGCCCAGTTGGATTCCCTGAAAGCCAGACTGGACAAATAAGCTGTCCCTTTTCATTCAAGAAATGTAGGAAAGCGCGGATCATAGTGATCCGCGCTTTTTTATTATTCTTAAACCTGTAGGATACAGCGCGAAGCGTGTATCCTAAAAAACTGACCGCTGGCGGGTGGATTAGAAGCTTAAGCGAAAGCAGCACCTTTCCAGTACTATGGCGATGGTCCCAGGGATCACCGCCGCTCATGGGTAGGTTTTGTCCCGGCGATTCCTTTTCCCGGGGGTTGCCTGCCTTTTTATTATTGTTAAAGTTCTTCGAAAATAAAAAGAAACAGCAGAAAAACGTATGTCTAGCGCTTCTGCTGTAAATTCAATTACAATATTAATTTCTGTCTTGGGCGTATAGAAGAATGGGTGCTACCGCAGGAGAAAAGGCAAAAGGGCAATGAAAGCCCCCGCCGCCATAAAACAAATACCGCCGAATTTGGTGCTGATGCGGTAAAGGCCGGAGGCTCGTCGGCGCGGTAGGATTTCCACTGTTCGGTAAGGCGCCAGAAGGTCTCCGGCCTGCAAAAAAGAAAAACGCCAAGGGCCAGTATCAAAACGCCGGCGATAACGGCCCAGACAGCCTGAGGCTCCATAGAGCTTTCCCCCTAAAATAAGTTTCAAGATACTGCGCAAGGAAAAATAAAAACTACCGCTGAAAAGCCTTTTAAAGGCATAGCGCATAAATTCGCGCTTTAGATGGTTTTCATAAGAAAAGAGCAAGGAAAAGAGATGAAGAGTAAATACTTCACACAGCAGGCCTCAAAAGGAATTATAATTTCAAAGGCAGACCGGCTTTGTCGGTAAAGCTGCCGCATGCGGTCATGATAAGATCGATCAGCCAGCCGATGCCGCAAAGGCCGCCGGTAAAAAGATAGAGGAGTCCCGTGCCGACTTTTCCCACATAAAAACGGTGGATTCCGAGAATACCGAAGAAAAAGCAGAGAACAAAGGCCACCCAGCGATGGCTGGGGGAAACCGGAGAAACTGGCATGGGAGAAATTGGGGAAGGACAAGGAGTATAGGAAGAATAGGGCTGTTGGTAAAAGCCGTTGACAGGCAGGGCGGCGCCGCAGCTACCGCAATGATGATTTCCATGGGGGTTCTCCCAGCGCAGTGAGGGCATCTCATAACATTCTCTCCTTTCTGATTTTATCAGTATAATGAAAAGAAAATAGTTTGTCAAGGATCCGTCTTTTTATGACAGTTAATACTGTGAAAATTTTCAAAAATCTGTGCATTTTGCAGAATTAGGAAGAATTTCACAATTATAGTTGATTTTATGACATAAAAATTTTACAATGTATTCATAATTAATTTGAGGAGGATTTAAATGGCACAGAATTCAAAGGCCGTGCATCCAAAGGGCGACTTTTTTGACCTAAAGGGTACAGGCTCCAATGTGAAAACTGAAATCGTCGCAGGTCTTACCACATTCTTCACTATGGCGTACATCATCTTCGTAAATCCGGGAATCTTGGCGGCAGCGGCATTCCTGAGAGCGCTGTTTTGATCGCCACCTGCATCTCCGCTGCAATCGGTACGTTCTTAATGAGCTTCCTGGCCAACTATCCTTTCGCTTTGGCCTCCGGTATGGGCTTGAACGCTTTCTTCGCTTATACCATCTGCGGTTCGATGGGCTTTTCCTGGCAGGCTGGTCTGGCTGCCGTGTTCCTGTCCGGTATCATCTTTATCCTGATTACTGTTACCGGTTTGCGTACCGCCATCGTAAACGCCATCCCCATGTCCTTGAAAAAGGCAATCAGCGGCGGTATCGGCCTCTTTATCGCTTTTATCGGCTTTAAAAACGCCGGAATCGTAGTTTCCAGCGAGTCTACCTCTATCGCTCTGGGAACTTTCAACAATCCTACCGTGATCCTGTCTGTGATCGGCCTGATTATTACCATAGCGCTGGTGGTATGGAAGGTCAAGGGCAGCTTGCTGATCGGTATCGCCGTAACCTCCATTATCGGCGCTATTATGCAGTATGCGCTGGGCTTCAACGTTGGTATGCCCGAGCAGGTTGTATTCTCCTTTAACTTTGATTTCTCCGCTACAGGCGCTTTTGCCAGCGGCTTCGGCGAGCTGTTCAGCACCGGCAAGGGAATTGGGGTGTTGATTTTCTCTATCATTTCTGTGCTGCTGTCCCTGACCATGGTGGATATGTTCGACACTATCGGTACTTTGGTGGGTGCTGCCAGTAAGGGCGGCTTCCTGGATAAGGACGGTAATCTTCCAAGAGCCAACCGCGCTCTGCTGGCCGATGCTATCGCTACCTCTGCGGGCGCTGTTTTGGGGACCTCTACCGTTACCACCTATGTGGAATCCAGCTCTGGTATCGCGGAAGGCGGCAAGACTGGCCTGACCAGCTTGACCACCGGTATCTGCTTCCTCCTTGCTATTGTGGCAATGCCGCTTTTGGGCTTCGTGCTACCGGCGCTACCGCTCCGATCCTGATCATCGTAGGTGTTATGATGTGTGGTTCCCTGAAGGAAATCGACTGGGCTGACATCGAGATCGCAATTCCCGCTTTCTTCACCCTGGTGATGATGCCCTTCGGCTACAGCATTGCTGACGGTATCGCTTTCGGCTGTATCTCTTACACTGTGATCAAAATCGTCCGCGGACAGGCCGCCAAAGTGCATCCGGTAATGTATGTTATCAGCATTTTGTTCCTGCTGCGCTATATCATCCAAGTGATCCCAATGCCTCAATAAGAGGAGGGATTCAATCAAAGCACAAAAAAGCTCCTGCGAAAAGCAGGAGCTTTTTTATTGTTTCTTTTAGCAGGAGGATCTCCCGGTAAAGCTAGAGAAAAATAAAAAGCCCTAAGCAAATAGATATGGAAGCCGGCAGCGAGAAGAAAATAATTTTCTACAAAAGGTTTTAGAAACAAGAGATCCACAAAGAAAAAGAACCACTGATAGAAATCGCTGCAAGCTTCAAGCGGCCAAGGCTGGCTGTTTTATCGGTTGCAGGGCGGGCGATGTGATGACATTTTTCAGCACCCATTCAAGAGGCCGGCAAGTACTGACCTCTCTGAAGGCTGGCGCGGCCCATTGCTTTACTAGTTAGTGGATTTTATCGCTTTTATTGGGATAAGAAGCTATTTTCCTTGCTGAAACAGACAAGCCGTTTGGAGTTTTTATCCTTCTTTATAACTGTAATAGAAGGCGGGCTGCTTTTTATATTTATTCCTCCCGCGGCGCTATTCGGCTTCCCGGTAGTTGCTAGGAACGAAAACCCGGGAAGCTCGTCGCTCAAAGCGCAGATCAGATCCAGAACCTTATCATCCCGGACACTGCCGATAAAATCCAAATAAAAGAAATACTCAAAATAGTGCTCAAATTTGCGGTCAGGAATCGGACGGGACTCGATCTTGGTTAAATTCAATCCCAGCATGGCGAACCTGCCAGTACGCTGTAAAGGGAGCCGGTGGTGTGGTTCAGGGAGAAGCAAAGGCTGATTTTGTCAGCGTCATCCGGAATGGAAAGAGCCTTGGAGATGGCGACAAACCTGGTTTGGTTGGCGGAGCTGTTTTGAACATTTTCCTCCAGGATGTTCAGACCGTATTCCTTAGCGGCCTCCCGGGAGCAAATGGCGGCAAGGGCCGGATTTTTTTCCATGGCGACCATTTCCGCGGCGGCGGCCGTGTTGGAGTAATTTACCGGCTTGAGGCCGTGCGCCTTAATTTTCAGGGAACATTGGGAAAGCGCCTGGGGATGAGAATATACCTGCTTTACTGTTTTTAGAGAAGCGTTTTCCGAAGCGCACAGGAAATGCCGGATAGAAAGATGAGCGGCGCCGACAATGGAGAACCGGTAGCGGAGAAGAAGGTCATATACATCGGAAACAGAACCGGCAGAGGAGTTTTCCACCGGAATCACGCCGAAATCCGCTTCATCCCGGTCTACGGCGGAGAATACATCCTCAAATACCGGATAAAACGCGGCCTTACTGCCAGGGTAAAGCCGCATGGCCGCCTGATGGGAAAAGCTGCCAGCCACGCCGGGACAGGCCACAACCGGTTTTTTTTCAGAAAGTATAGGCTTGCCGGCGGTTTGAATCTGGCGGCGAAGCTCCTTTCCAGAGTGTAAGGCTCCGTGCTGAAGGGCGCGGCTGGCCTGCATAATGGAGGCGTACAGCATTCGGGCTGCGTCTCCATATTCTCCGGCCTCCTGGGCCACCCGGTTCAGAATTTCCTCCTCCCGCTGGGCGTTGAAAATGGGAAGATTCTCTCTCTCCTTGATCTTGGCGACCTCCCGGGAGCAATCCATCCGCCGGCAGAATAAAGGAACCAGCTGGCTGTCGATGGCGTCGATCTGGCGGCGTACTTCTTCTAATGTCATAGAGATCCCCTTTCCAGCAGTAAATCAAGCGTCGCAGCCGCGGCCGCGGCCTCCACAACAGGCACCGCCTGGGAACGATACAAGGATCGTGGCGGCCCTTGACCACCAGCTTCGCATTTTCCTGCCTGCTCAGATCGATGGTATCCTGTTCTTTTCCAATGGAGGCAGTGGCTTGATTCCCACCCGGAATAGAATGGGCATACCGTTGGTGATACCTCCCAGAATCCCGCCGCAGTGGTTCGTGCGGGTCTTTACCTGCCTGCTTTCATTGTAATAGAAGCTGTCGTTGTTTTCGCTGCCACGGCGGCCGCAGCAGGCGAAGCCGTCTCCGAACTCCACGGCTTTTACTGCTGGTATGCCGAATAGGATGGAGGAGAACACGTTTTCCACGCCGCCGAACATCGGAGAGCCGGCGCCGGCGGGAACGCCGGTAACGGCGCACTCTACCACGCCTCCTACGCTGTCGCAGTCAAGCCTGGCACGCTCGATTTCAGCCCGCATGTCGTCTTCGGCCCGGGCGCGGATGACCGCAAAAGAGGAGCGGCTCAGCCGGGCCATCAAGTCACCGGGGATGTCCAAAGCGGGGAAAGAGTCGTCAGTTACGGAGGCAATCCTTGCAATGTGGGCGGCGATTTTTATGCCCCGGCGCTCCAAAACCTGGCGGCAGACCGCCCCGGCGAACACCAGAGGCGCCGTCAGACGCCCGGAAAAATGGCCGCCGCCCCGGATGTCGTTAGCGCCCTGATAGCGGATGTATCCGGTATAATCGGCGTGGCCCGGCCTGGGCAGCACCGACAGATTGCCGTAATCCCCAGAACGGACGTTGCGGTTGCGGATCACCGCTGCCAGCGGAGCGCCGGTCAGGGTGCCGTTTCGTACGCCGGACAGAATTTCCGGCAGATCTTCCTCCTTGCGGGGAGTGGAGGATAGATCCCGGCCGGGAGCCCGGCGGGCCATTTGAGCTAAAATCTCCTCCTGATCGATGGGGATGCCGGCGGGCAGACCATCCAGCACCACGCCGATCCCGTTACCGTGGCTTTCCCCGAAAATAGAAAGCTTTAATTGGTTTCCCCAATTAGATGACATCCGCTTTCCCTCCTAACGAAATAAAGTCCTCAAAAAAGCCTGGATAAGACTTGCTGACGCTTTGCGCGTCTGTAATTTCCACCGGCTTCTCACAGCCCAAAGAGGCGACCGCCATGGCCATGACGATCCGGTGATCGTTGCAGCCTTCGGCCCTCCCGCCGGAAAGCATGGGCTTTCCGGTAACAACCAGGCCGTCGGGCAGTTCCTTGATTTCACCGCCCAGAGCGGCGACGCCCTGGGCTACGGCTTTCAGCCGGTCGCTTTCCTTGATTCGCAGCCGGGATGCCCCGGTGATGGAAGTGATGCCGGGACAAAGGGCCGCCGTGACTGCCAGGATGGGAACCAGGTCGGGAATTTGAGAAGCGTCGATGGCAGGAATCGGCCGCAAGGCCCCGGGAGAGATCCGGAGCCCCTCCGGCTCCCAGCTGAGCTTAGCCCCGAACCTCTGAAACAGGGAGAAGGCCTGACGGTCCCCCTGTGTGGAGTGCTTTTGCAGGCCCCTCAGAAGAATGGAGGAACCCTGCGCCTGGGACAGCGCGCCGGCGGCCAGGAAAAAAGCCGCCTGAGACCAGTCTCCCTCGATCGCCAGATCCCGGGGGACATAGCTTTGGTTTCCGGGCACCAGCCAGCCGTTTTCCACAGGCGTAACGGTCACGCCGAAGCGCTTCATCATTTCAATAGTCATATCAACATAGCCGGCGGATTCTAAAGGAGAAGTCAAACGGATTTCGCTGCCGCCGTTGAGAATGGGAAGAGCCAGCAAAAGACCGGTAATAAATTGAGAGCTGATATTGCCGGGCAAGCGGAAAACACCGGGCCGCAAAGCGCCGCTGATAGACAAGGGAAGACCGCCCTGGGTGCGGCAGGCGACGCCGGCCTGAGGCAGGCAGTCCAAATAGACGCCGATAGGGCGTTCCGGCAGGCGGCCCCGGCCGGTAAATTCAGCGCGGACCCCTCCTGCGGCCGCTGTGGGAATGAGAAACCGCAGGGTAGAGCCGGATTCGCCGCAGTCTAAAACCGCTTGGCTGGGGGCGAATAAGCTTCGGGAATCCACGGTCAGGGTGTCTCCCGTCAGAGAGGTTTTTACGCCCAGCGCCTCCACAGCCCGGCAGGTAGCCTCCATATCCTGAGAAAAGGAGAAATTGGAAAGATGGGAAATTCCTTAGCCAGGGAAGCGCAGAGAATCGCCCGGTGGGCGGCGCTTTTAGAAGCGGGAAGGCTGACGGGTCCGGTAAGGCTTTTACCGGGAACAGATACCTTACGAATCAAGGGAAGGCCTCCTTTCCGGCAAGGGCAGCCGTCTGGTTTGCCTGGCGGCAGTTATATGGCGCGGCCGGTTCTCCTTGCGGACGAAAGGCTTAGCTTTCCGTTTAAAAATTTGCTGCCGCCGAACGCGCTGGAGAGCGCGCCGCCGGGAATACGAGAATTGCAGTTCAAAGGGAAAGCCTCCCCTCCAGTAAGGGCAGCAGGTCTGCCTGGGAAATGGGGACCACGGCGCAGCGGCCGATTTCCTTTAAAAGCACTAGGTTCAGTTTTCCGTTTAAGGATTTTTTGTCGTTGACCGCGCCGGCGGCTAATATTTGATCAGAAATAGGATCGCTGACGGGCAGGCCGTAGGCCTGCAGCACAGAGACAATCTCATCCGCGGTCCCCCTGGCTGTAAACCCGGCGGCTTCGGAGGCCCGGACGATCCGCACCATGCCGACGCCGACGGCTTCCCCGTGGGAAGGGCCTTGAAAATGGTAAGCTTTTTCCAGAGAATGGCCCAGAGTATGGCCGAAATTTAAGATCATGCGTTCGCCTTTATCCCGCTCGTCGTTTTCCACCACCTGGCGCTTGATGTCTACGCACTGGTAGATAATATCCTCGAGCCGTTCCCAGGCCTGTCCGTCCCTTAGGCTGTCGAATAAGGCGCGGCTGCGGATGCATCCGTATTTGACCACCTCGCCCATGCCGTCGGCGAAGTAGCGGGGCGGCAGAGTGTTTAATGTGTCCGGGTCGATCAGAACCAGGCGGGGCTGCCAGAAGGCGCCCACCAGGTTTTTTCCCTGAGGAAGATCCACGCCGGTTTTTCCGCCTACAGAGGAATCTACCTGGGCCAGCAGGGATGTAGGAATCTGGACAAACGGAATCCCACGCAGGTAAGAGGCGGCGGCAAAGCCGGCCATATCCCCGGTGACGCCGCCCCCGAACGCCACGGCGAAATCGGTGCGGGTCAGGCCGAATTGGGCGAAGGCTCCAGCATGGCGGCGATGGACGAAAGATTTTTGCTCTCCTCTCCGGCGGGGAATACGTGAAGCGTTACGTCATAGCCCGCGGCTTTCAAAGAGGCCTTTACTGCCTGGGCCTGGTTGCTAAATTAGAGTCTGTGACCACGGCGGCCTTACGGGCCCCCCGCAGCTCCGGAATCCGGCGGATCTCATCCCCGGCCCGTCGCAGCAGCCCCCGCTCGATTTTAATTTCATAAGGGGTTCCTGTTTTCACCAGAAGGGTTTTCATTCTCCAAGCGCCTCCTTGATTTTCCGTCCTTTCCGCAGCAGGGCTTTCAGCTTTTCCTGATTGCCGCCGCTGATCTGGTTCCGGATAGCGGTAAGGTTCTCGATTAACGTATCGAGCTCTGCGGTCAGCGGTTCCCGGTTTTCCAGAAACAATTCGCTCCAAAGGGTTTCATTGATCCTGGCCACCCGGGAAACATCCCGATAGCTTCCCGCGGAATAGCCCTTATGGTTGGGGCATTGAGGGCTCATCACGTAGCGCAGGCCAGTACATGGGGGAGCTGGTGAGGTAAAAGCGATCATCCGGTCGTGCTCCTCCGGCGTGGTTTCCGGCGTCATGGTAAAGCCAATCTCCAGGGCAAGCTTTTTTAGGGTGTCGACGGCCATTCTGGGAGCGCCGCAGGCACCAGAATGTAGCTGGCGCCGTTGAATAAAGATGCCTCGGAGACCTCGAAGCCGCTGCGCTCCTTTCCCGCCATAGGATGGCTGCCTACAAAAATGAAACCGTATTCCTCCGCCAGCGCTTTCAATTGGGAGCAGATGGCGGTTTTGATCCCGGCGCATCGGTGACGATGCACCCCGGACGGATACAATCATGATATTGCTTTACAAAGTTCACCGCCGCCTGAGGGTATAAGCAAAGATAAATCACATCGGCGGTTTTCAGAGCCTCAGGCGTGCAGATCTCGTGGACCGCTCCCAGCTCCAAAGCCCGCTGGGCCACCGCGGCGGTGCGGTTATAGCCCATAACGTAATGGCCGGTGTATTCCCGAAAGGCCTTGCATAAGGAGCCGCCGATTATGCCAAGCCCAATGACAGCGATCCGCATCTCAGCCCACCTTACGGCCGAAGGCCTTAGCCGCGGCGTTGACATGCTTGGCCACCTGGTCAAATTGCTCCGGGGTCAAGGACTGGGCGCCGTCGGAGAGGGCGTGCTGGGGATCGTTGTGAACCTCGATGATCAGCCGTCGGCTCCGGCGGCCACGGCGGCCAGGGCCAGAGGCTCTACCAGCAGCTGATGCCGGAGGCATGGCTGGGATCTACGATGACCGGCAGATGGGACAGCTTTTTCAGAATTGGCACTGCGGAAATGTCAAGAGTGTTTCGGGTGTAGGTTTCGTAGGTGCGGATGCCCCGCTCACAGAGGATAACCTTTTCGTTGCCGCCGGCCATAATGTATTCCGCGCTCATCAGAAGCTCCTCGATGGTGGAGGACAGGCCCCTTTTCAGAAGGATCGGCTTATCCAGCCTGCCCAGCTCCTTTAACAGCTCGAAATTCTGCATGTTCCGTGCGCCGACCTGGATGATATCCACATCCTCGAACAGGGGAATGTGGCTGACCCGCATGATTTCCGTGACGATGGGCAGGCCGGTCACCTTTCTTGCTTCCCGCAGAAGCTCCAGGCCTTCCGCTTTCAGGCCCTGGAACGCATAGGGCTGGTACGGGGCTTGAAGGCGCCGCCCCTGAGGAACTGGGCGCCGGAGTCCTTTACACTTTTGGCGATCTCCACGATCTGCCGCTCCGACTCCACAGAGCAGGGGCCTGCGATCAGGCTCAGGCTGCCGTCACCGATTTTCTGGCCTCCAGGCAGTGTGATCACCGTGTCATCCGGGTGGAATTTCCGGTTGGCTTTTTTTGTAGGGCTCCTGTACCCGTTTGACGCTTTCCACAATATCCTGGGCGGAGATATATCGATATCGATGGCCGAGGTATCGCCGATAAGGCCTAATACGGTGGACTGGGTGCCGACCCATTCGTTGACCTTTACATCGTAGTTCTTTTGCAGAGAGTCTACGAAATTGTCCACCATCTGTTTGGTGCTTTGGGGCTTTAATACAATAATCATGCTGGTTTCCTCCTAGAAAATAGTTTGCTTTGTTATGGCTTTTGACTTTTTACGGAATCAAGCTTTTCTTCGGGCAATAAAAAAGCGGAACTCTCTGCGAGTTCCGCGAAGCGTCAGCCGTCAAATTTTAACTAAATAAATATAGAAAAACAGAAGACGGATTACGTCCGAAAAAGATCGCAGTTTTTGATTTGATTGCACGCAGAAAAATCCCAAGCCATAAAATAGCTGGGATAGAGAAAGCTTGTAAATCGCTTTGTTTCTGTGGCAGAAATCATAACTAGCGTCCTTCCGAAAATTGATTCTGGTAACATAGTAATACAGTTGTCAGCTGTTTGTCAAGTTTTTTTCTTCCAAAGCCTGCAAAACCTGCCGGCATACGGCGTTAGGAGAGCCTTTCGTGGGAATTACTACATCGGCGGCCCTCCGATAGAGGGGCATCCGCTTTTGGTGAAGCTCCCGGATAAACCGGAAACGGTCCGGCCGCTGGAGCAGAGGCCGGTTCCGGTCGTTTTTCAGCCGCAGCTGAAGCACCCGCAGAGGAGTATCCAGCAGTACGATCACGCCGCCTTCCTTGAACGCGTCCACATTCCGCTGGAAGGTCAGGGCGCCGCCGCCGGTGGCCACCACATAGCCGCCCCGCTGAGAAAGCTCCACGGCGGCCTCGTGCTCCAGGTCCCGGAAGAAGCCTTCGCCGTGTTTTTCAAAAATATCCGGAATTTTCATGCCAGCCCTCTTTTCGATGTAGCCGTCCATATCCACGAATTCCATTTGGGTCATCTGGGAAAGCTTTTTCCACCGTGGATTTTCCGCAGCCCATAAAGCCGCAGAGAACGATATTGAGCTTTGTCTGTGCCATGGCGCCGGTCACCCCGGGAAAACGCGGAGCAGCTCCTGCTTTGTCTCTTCGCAGAGAGCCGCGATTTCGTCATAGGTATACTGAGAGCCGTCCCAGATTTTGTGGGAAGCCGCAGCCTGCCATACCAGCATGGAAAGGCCGCCCAGCACCTTGCAGCCACATTCCCTGGCGGTTTTCAAAAGCTTGGTCTCCATGGGGTTGTATACCGCGTCGAACACATACTCCGTGTTCTCTAAAATTTCGCGGCCTACCGGCATTTCATCTATCTGAGGATACATGCCCACAGGGGTGGCGTTGATCAGCAGGTCAATGTGGCCGGAAAGGCAGTCTAAACGGCAGGTTTCCGTATCGCCGTTGTGCACATCGTTGCGAAGCGCTCCGGAAAGAGAGGCGGCGTGGCTCAGGCTTTTCCGGCGCACCGCCAGCATCACGAAGCAGCCGGCCATGGTGGCCTCATAGGCGATGGTGCGGGCGACCCCGCCGGTGCCTAAAATCACCACTCGGCCCTTCAGAGGAATCCCAGCTTGCCCTAGGGCGGAAAGAAAGCCGTCCGGGTCTGTGGTGTAGCCCTCCAGACAGCCATTGTTTTTTACGGTATTTACGGACTGGTATAGAGAGGCTTTTTGATCCATTTGCTTTAAAAAGGGAATGATCGCCTGTTTATGGGGAATGGTGATATTAAAGCCATCGAGAGACTTCAGCTCCTGGATTTTTCCGATCAGGTCCTCAGTGGGGATGTCGTAAACGCCGTAGTCAGCGTCGATGTCCCGCATTTCAAAAAGGCGCTTGTGGATAAACGGCGACATGGTGTGGCCGATTGGATGTCCGATTACCGCGTAACGTTTTTGGCTCATAGAATACACCCCTTAAAATTATGTGGATTTTTTTGAAGAAACTGCCGAAGATTTGTAAAATTGGAAATTTGTTATTGACAAAGCCTATTTTTACTAATAAGATGTGGATATAGAGTTTGGCGTGACAGGGGAAATCATCTGTATGATTCGATTGTACACGAAAAAAGCTGATTTGTCCATGTCATGTTCAGGAGAATGATTATTTTTTAGGAGGAATTACAATATGGTATTAGAAAAGGTCAAAGCGATTTTGAGCGAGCAGTTTGATGTGGAAGAGGATTCCATCACTCCCGACACCAACCTTTCTGAGGATTTGGAAGCGGATTCCTTGGATGTTGTGGATCTGCTGATGTCCATTGAGGATGAATTCGAAATCGAGGTTCCCGATGAGGAGATCGAGAACATCAAGACTGTTGACCAGCTGGTAAAATACATCGAAGCTAATATGAAATAAGTTTGCCCCGCTTTTATAATTAAAAACGGCAAATTCAAAAGCCGCCTTGTAGCAGTAGGAACAAGGCGGCTTTTTATTTTTGCGCCGCTTGAAAAAGAGCGTCCCCGCTTTTTCTGCTTCCGGCAGCGGAAGGAGGATATTACGGCGCGGTGGAAAAAACGCGGCGCTGCAATGCTGCGTGAGCTTAGGGAAGCGCCGCCTTTTATCAGGCTCGCTCTCGAACCTCCTGACAGGGAATCAGGGGGAAAAGCGGAGGGGATTTTCCCGGCGCGGCGCTTTTTTTTGAATTCTTGTTGAAAATTGGGAAAACATTCTATATAATAAATTTATATGTGTTTCTAAACTATTCTAGTGTTTACAACACGAAAAGGAGAGAATTTCTTTGGGTGATTTTTCATTCTTAATCAACAGTGTGCAGAATATCACCGGGCCTATGGTTGTGATGTGGCTCATCGGCGGTCTTCTGATCTGGCTCGCCATTAAAAAGGATTACGAGCCGGCCCTGCTGCTCCCTATGGCTTCGGCGCCATCCTGGTAAACCTGCCGGATACCGGCGTGCTGGGGGACAACGGCATTATCCAATGGCTTTACAACGTGGGGATCGCGCCTCTGAGGCGTTCCCGCTGCTGCTGTTTGTGGGAATCGGCGCTATGATCGATTTCGGCCCCTTGCTTTCCAATCCTAAAATGCTGCTGTTCGGCGGCGCGGCACAGTTCGGTATTTTTATGACCGTCGTCCTGGCGGTGCTCTTAGGCTTCCCGCTGCGGGACGCTATGTCTGCGGGCGTCATCGGCGCGGCGGACGGCCCCACCGCCATTATGGTTTCTCAGGTGCTGAACAGTGATTATAAGGCGCCATCACCGTGGCGGCATACTCATATATGGCTTTGGTGCCGATTATCCACCAATGGCTATCAAGCTGGTCACCACCAAAAAGGAACGGCAGATCCGTATGCCCTATAATCCCAAGTCAGTGTCCAGAACCACAAAGATTTTATTCCCCATTATCGTAACCCTGATCGCCGGACTGATCGCTCCCGACTCCATCGCCCTGGTAGGCTTTTTGATGTTCGGCAATCTGATCCGAGAGTGCGGACGGCTGGAAAACCTGTCTCTGACCGCCCAGGGCCCTCTGGCAAACCTGATCACCATTTTTCTGGGCATCACCATCGCCTTCCAAATGAAGGCGGATCAGTTCTTAACCTGGGGCACCTTGCTGGTCATGGCTCTCGGCCTGTTCGCCTTTGTATTCGATACCATGGGCGGCGTGCTGTTTGCCAAGCTTTTAAACATTTTCCTGCCCAAGGGCAGGAAGATCAACCCCATGGTAGGCGGCGCCGGCATTTCCGCGTTCCCCATGAGCGCCAGGGTGATCCAGAAGATGGCCTTGAAAGAGGACAACCAGAATCACCTGCTGATGCACGCGGTTGGCGCCAATGTGGCCGGACAGATCGGTTCCGTGGTAGCGGGAGGCATTATTCTTTCTCTGGCCCGCACCTTTGGCCTGCTGTAAGGAGGTTAGGACTATGATGTTAATGACGATGCTATACAATTTTTTAGATACGGCTTTCAACAGCGCCCTGGGCCCGGTGGATTTAGAGGATATTTGGAAATCCCTGCGGCTGATGCTGGAGGGTATGGTTGGCATCTTTGTGGTAATGGTGCTGATCTTTCTGGTAATCTTTATTTTAAGCAGAACCTTTGACCGTAAGAAAGACGACGATACCGATAAAAAGGAGTAATCACACATGCAGAACAGAAGAAAATGGTAGAAGCCATCACCTCGATGGAGGAGGACTTTGCCAAATGGTACACAGATATCGTAAAGAAAGCGGAGCTGATGGATTATTCCAGCGTGCGGGGCTGCATGATTATCGAGCCTTATGGCTGGGCCATTTGGGAAAATATCCGGGATATTTTAGACCATGAGTTTAAAGAGCTTGGTCACGAAAACGTGGCGATGCCGTTGTTTATCCCCGAGAGCCTGCTTCAAAAGGAAAAGGACCACGTGGAGGGCTTCGCTCCTGAGGTGGCCTGGGTGACCCACGGCGGCGAGGAGGAGCTTCCCGAGAGGCTCTGCGTCCGTCCCACCTCGGAGACGCTGTTCTGCGACCACTACAAAAATATTATTCACTCCTGGCGGGATCTGCCCAAGCTGTATAATCAGTGGTGCTCCGTGGTTCGCTGGGAAAAAACCACGCGCCCCTTCCTCCGCTCCGTGGAGTTTTACTGGCAGGAGGGTCACACCATGCACGCCACCGCCCAGGAGGCGATGGAAGAAACTGAGCGTATGCTCAACGTTTACGCGGATTTTTGTGAAAAGCAGCTTGCTATTCCGGTGGTAAAGGGAAGAAAGACGAAAAAGGAACAGTTCGCCGGCGCGGAAGCCACCTATACCATCGAGGCCCTGATGCATGACGGCAAGGCTCTTCAGTCCGGCACCAGCCACTATTTTGGAGACGGCTTCGCGAGGGCTTTTGAGATCACCTATACAGATAAGGAGAACAAGCCTCAGTATCCCCACCAGACCTCCTGGGGCATGTCTACCCGGATCATCGGCGGAATCATCATGACCCACGGCGACGATAACGGACTGGTTCTGCCTCCCGCTGTGGCGCCGATCCAGGTGATGATTATACCGATTGCCCAGCATAAGCCCGGTGTATTGGAAAAGGCAGAGGAGCTGCGGGCAAGGCTGAAAAAGATCTGCCGGGTCCGGATGGACGACAGCGAGCAGAGCCCGGGCTGGAAGTTCAGCCAGTATGAAATGAAGGGTGTGCCGCTTCGTTTGGAGATCGGCCCTAAGGATATCGAGAAAAATCAGTGTGTGCTGGTGCGCGGGATAACCGGGAAAAGACCTTTGTCTCTCTGGATGAGCTGGAGGCAAAAATTCCTGAACTGCTGGAGCCGTTCGCCAGGGAATGTACGATAAGGCGCTGGCCCGCCGGGAGCAGATGACTTACACCGCTGTCAGCTTGGAGGAAATGAAGAAGACCGCCGATGAAAAGCCTGGCTTTATCAAGCCATGTGGTGCGGCGACCAGGCCTGCGAGGAAAAGCTCAAGGAGGAAGCAGGGGTCTCCTCCGCTGTATGCCCTTTGAGCAGGAGCACTTGTCCGATACCTGCGTTTGCTGCGGCAGACCCGCGAAAACTATGGTATATTGGGGCAAGGCGTATTAAAAATAAAAAGTGCCGGCTGACTGCCGGCACTTTTCGCTATATGGCTCTGGACGCCCTTTCAAAAGCGCCTGAATTTTCTCTTAGCATTTTTATCTCTGCGGCGGATTTTTAAAGAACCCTTGGGCCAGCGGCGGCCTTTGTGTGAAGCCCCGCCCATTCTCCGCCGGCGGCCTGCTTTTAGAAAGCTGAGCTAAAATATCATCTGAATGCTCCGGAACCTTTGCGTCAATACTTCCGCGCTGGTGTGCCAGTGAAAACCCCAAAGCCCGGTTTTCCGCTGAGAAAATTCCGGTATGAGAATCCGCTTAAGCCCACAGCCTATTCCAGCGGGCTTTCACCACGCCGGCGAGCCTGCTGAACACATTGGAAACCGCCTGGGGATTCGCCCGGCCGCTGATAAAAATAGCGGTTGGGCCGTCGGCGCCGCCGATGATACCAATGCTGCCGGCCTCTTTCGGCCTGCCAATGATCTTGATGCTGTGCTGTTTGCCGCAAACGCGGTTGGAAACGGCCTCGCCCAGTCTCAGGATCAAAGCCGTGACGGCCACCATGCCGGCGGCTTTACAAAGAAATTTAAACATCGCAACTACCTCTTTTCGTATTATTTTCTGCCTGTTCGGCTTTGCGTTCAAGCCTCTGGCTCCAGCCTTTTGAAAGGTCCGATTTCGATCTTTGAACCGGCCATGGGCCTTCGCCTGGAATTTTCTGGGGGGCCTGCCTGAATTTGTCATAGCTTTGGTGCGGCTGGCCTTTTCCGCTCGGCTTTAATTTTATTACTTAAACCCGTTATAAGCCGCCGCTTATATTTTAAACGAAAGACAGCTCATGAAACTGTATACCTATTACTATAATGGATTTTAAAGGTTTGTCAAATACAAAAAAGCGGAGGGATGTTTTTGGAAACGCCTTTATACACCGCGTTGACGGATTATCAAAAAAAGAAGTACGCATCCTTTCATACGCCCGGGCATAAAAATACAATAAGTTTTTTAAAATATAATCTATACGATTTGGATTTTACGGAACTGCCGGACACCGACAGCTTATTTGAAGCGGAGGGCTGTATTCTAAAAGCGGAGCAGGCTGCGGCAAAGGCGTTTTCTACACTACTTTGCGTATTATCTGCCGGCGGCTGTACAATGTGTATCCAAGGAATGCTCCGGCTGGCGGCGCCCAGCGGGGGAAAGCTGGTGTGCGGCAGGATCATCCATCGTTCCGCCGTGAATACCATGGCCCTTCTGGGAATCGACCCCGTTTGGGTAATGCCGGAACCGAACGCGGGAGAGGGGCTTGCCGGGCGGATTACGCCGGAAGGCGTCCGCAAAGCCTTGGAGAAAAATCCGGAGGCGAAAGGGGTCTACCTTACCAGTCCTGATTATTACGGGGTGATTTGTGATATTCAAGGGATCGCCTGCGTATGTAAGGAATATGGGGTGCCGCTGCTGGTAGACAACGCTCACGGCGCCATCTGGGCTATTTATCGGAAAATCTTCATCCCATCCATTTGGGAGCCTCTATGGCCGCCTGCTCGGCGCATAAGACGCTGCCGGTGCTGACCGGCGGAGCCTGGCTTCAGATCAACGACAGCCGTTATCTGGAGGGAGTAAAGGAAGCTATGAGCCTGTTCGGCTCCACCAGCCCGTCCTATCCGGTGATGGCCTCTCTTGATTTGTGCCGGGCCTGGCTTGAGGAGGAGGGGCAGAAGGCATTTCAAACACTGGAACGCCGGGTTGGGGCGGTGAAGAAGCTGGCGGCGGCAAAGGGCCTCGGTATACCGGAGGGCCTGACAGACCCGGTCCGAATCACCCTTAATACCGCAAAGATTGGCCTGACCGGGCAGAAAGCGGCTCAGGGCTTCCGGGAATGCGGCGTGGAGCCTGAATATGCCGACGACGGCTTTGTGGTGCTGATCCCCTCTCCTTTCAATACAGAGGAGGAGTTCCTAAGGGTCGAGCGGGCGATTGAGTCCATGCCCGTGGGGGCTCCTCTTGCCATCGGGCGGCGGATCCCGCCGGTTTCGGGGCAGGCGGTTTCCCCCAGAAAGGCGGTGCTTTCTCCAAGCGAGGAGGTTCCAATGAATCTGGCGGTAGGCAGAATCGCGGCCCGGGCCGCTTGTCCTTGTCCGCCGGGAGTGCCGGTGGTGATGCCGGGCGAGGTGATTTCGGAAAAAGCGGCGGAGTTTCTAATTAGGTATGGCTTTTCTTCGGCAAAAGTGCTAAAATAAAAAGGGAAGGCTTCCTTCCCTTTGAAACAACTAAGATAGGGGGATTTCTCTATGAAGCTAGTACTTGCGATTGTAAGCAATGACGATAGCGCCGCGGTTTCCAGCGCGTTGACCAGAAACGGATTCCAGGTAACCAAATTAGCCACCACAGGCGGCTTTCTCATGGCGGGCAACACCACGTTTTTGACTGGTGTGGAGGATGAACAGGTGGATAAGGTTCTGGAGGTCATTGCGGAGAAAAGCAGCAAGCGGACCCAGATCGTTCCCAGCACCACCACGGCGGATGTGGGGATGTACTCCGCGTTCCCGGTACAGGTCACTGTGGGCGGCGCTACTGTGTTTGTCCTGAACGTTGAGCGGTACGAAAAGGTTTAACGGACGAATCATGGAATATCATTTGTCCCATGCGATGATTTTAGAGGGCCCTGATCCGGAGGCGAATCTGGCTCTGGCAAAGAAGCTGGCCCAGCAGGCGGTCTGTACCGCCGGGGGCCGGCGTCCCTGCGGCGTATGCAGAGATTGTGTGAAGGCCGCGGGCGGCAGCATCCGGATATCGCCGTTTACGGCGGCAAAGGGGGAAGCCGTTCCTTTCACGTGGAGGAGGTCCGGCAGATCCGGGACTCTGCCGCGGTAATGCCCAACGAGGCCCAGGCCAAGGTTTATATCCTGGATGGAGCCGACCATATGACGGAGCAGGCCCAAAACGCCTTGCTAAAGGTGTTGGAGGAGCCGCCGTCCTACGTGATATTTTTGCTGACCTGCGGGGCGGCGTCCTCACTGCTGCCCACTGTCCGTTCCCGGGCGCAGATTTTCCGCGTCCAGAAGGAGGACAATCCTCAGACGGAGGAAAGCGAGGCGTTTTTGCTGGCGGAAAGCATGGCCAAGGCCGTTCCATCCGCCAGAGAGTATGATTTGGTTTCCAAAACGGGAACGCTAACCAAAGATAAGGAGCTTTTCCGCGCCGTGCTGAAAGAATTAGCATTGATTTTTCGAGACGCCTGCGCTTTGGCCGCGGGCGGGGAAAGCCAGGTTACAGCGTCGCAGGCCGCCGGCTACCTTGCCCAGCGGCTCACCCGAAAAAAGCTGATGGCTTTGCTGGAAGCGGTGCTGGAAGCCCAGGCTATGCTGGAAAGGAATGTAAATCAAACCCTTCTCGCCGCCTGGATGTGCGCGAAATTAAAATAACGGAGGTAAGAATGGCGGAAGTAATTGGAGTTCGGTTCAAGGAGGTAGGCAAGGTCTACTATTTTGATCCGAACGGCATTCAAATGAAAAAAGGCGATATGGCCATTGTGGAAACTGCCCGCGGTGTGGAATGCGGCGAGGTCGCGATGGAAAATCGTGAGATAGAGGATAAGGATATCGTTCATCCCCTGAAAAAAATGATTCGCAAGGCTACCCAGGGAGATCTCAAAAAGGTGGAGGAGAACCGGAAAAAGGAACGGCACGCCTTTGAGATTTGCGAAAAGAAAATTCTGGATCACAAGCTGGAAATGAAGCTGGTGGATGTAGAGTACACCTTTGACAACAATAAAATACTGTTTTATTTCACTGCCGACGGCCGGGTGGATTTCCGGGAGCTGGTGAAGGATTTGGCTTCTGTGTTCCGCACCAGGATCGAGCTGAGACAGATCGGCGTGCGGGACGAGGCGAAAATGATGGGCGGCCTGGGAATCTGCGGCAGGCCTTTCTGCTGCACCTCTTTTTTAGGAGAGTTTCAGCCGGTATCCATTAAAATGGCGAAGGAGCAAGGGCTTTCCCTGAATCCGGTAAAGATTTCCGGAACATGCGGCAGATTGATGTGCTGCCTGAAATATGAGCAGGCGGCCTATTCCGATCTGCTGAGAACCACGCCGAAAAACGGCGCGGTGGTAAATACCCCGGAGGGCCGGGGCGTGGTGGTGGATGTGAACCTTCTCACCGGGATGCTGAAGGTGAGGATGGATCGGGCGCCGGAGCTGCGCCGATGTCCTTCCATGCCAAGCAGGTCAAGGTTATCAAGGATTCTCAGATCAAGGTGGCGAAAGAGGAAGTGGAGAAGCTGAAGGATCTGGAGGGTTAGTAACAGATTTTTCAACAGGAATTTACAAAAAAAGTAGTTGCTTTTTTAGAATCACATGATACAATAGAGATGATAAAAAGAAGGAGGTGTCTCTTTTATGGCATACAAGATTTCTGATGAATGTATTTCCTGCGGCGCGTGCGAGGCTGGCTGCCCGGTAAACGCAATTTCCGAGGGCGACGGCAAATACGTAATCGACGCCGATACCTGCATCGATTGTGGCGCTTGCGCGGATGCTTGCCCGGTGGGCGCTCCCCAGGCGGAATAATTAGGTACATGAAGAAAAAGGCGAGGCGGGTTTGCCCCGCCTTTTTTCTATCGGAAAGGGGGAGCGAAAGATGTTTCGCTGGGGCGAGCATTTGGAAGCGCTGGGCAACGGCGTTTCCGTTTTGGTCAACGAAACCCACCATTTCGGAACCGACACCATCCTTTTGGCGGACTTTTGCCTCCCGGTGAAAGGGAAGCAGGCGGCGGAGCTGGGAGCGGGATGCGGGGCGATTTCCATGATCTGGCTTAGAGAACAGCCTCCCGCCCACATTACCGCAGTGGAAATTCAGGAGGAAGCCGTGGACCTGCTGCGCCGCACGGTAAAATATAATGAAAAAGAGGAGCTGGTGACGGTGCTCCGGGAGGATCTGCGGCAGCTGCAAGGGAAGCTGCCGATGGGCGCCATGGACTTGGTGGCCTGTAACCCGCCCTATAAAACCGTGGGAGCGGGTTTGGTCAATGCGGAGGAGGGAAAAAGGATTGCCAGGCATGAGGTGGCCTGCACCATCGAGGATGTGTGTCTCAGCGCTGCGGGACTGCTGAAATACGGCGGAAGCCTTTGCCTCTGCCACCGGGTTGAGCGGATGTGCGACGTGATAGAGGCCATGCGGGAAGCGGGTCTGGAGCCGAAGCGGATGCGGCTTGTTCAGCAGAGGGCGGAAAAGCCTGCTAAGCTGTTTCTTTTAGAGGGCAAAAAGGGCGGAAGGCCCGGGCTTGTGATGGAGCCGGTTTTGCTGATCGAGGATGAAACAGGAGCTTACAGCGGCGAGATGAAGCGGATTTACGGCAGCTACCGAAAGGAGCAGGAATGAATTTTGCGCAAAGGATCTCGCAGGAGGGCACCGCCGTCAGAAAAGCGAAGCGGCACGGTATGAGAGGCGCGGCGGAATTGGCAGTACGAAATTAACAGCGCGGGTCTGCCCGCTGTTTTCAAGGATAGCCGCCGCTTTGCGCTGACGGAACAAGGATCATGCCCTGGGCTGCGGCGGTTTGGATTTTTCACAGCGGGAGCTGGAATGGACTTCCTTGAAAGGAAGCAAATACACAAAAGGCCGGACGCGGCCTTTACCGGAGGAAGAAAATGAGCGGAATACTAACGGTAGTGGGAACGCCCCTTGGGAATTTGGGGGACATGTCTCCCAGAGCGGTGGAAGCCCTGCGCCAAGCGGACTTTATTGCGGCGGAGGATACCAGGGTGACGCTGAAGCTGCTGAATCATTTTGAAATCAAAAAGCCCATGATCAGCTATTTTGAGCACAACCGGAAATTTCACGGAGAGCTGATCTGCCAAAAAATAGAGGCCGGGGAGAACTGCGCGCTGGTTTCCGACGCGGGAATGCCCGCGATTTCTGATCCGGGGGAGGACCTGGTGCGGCTTTGCGGAGAGCGGGGGATCACCGTCAGCGTGGTGCCCGGGCCAAGCGCCTCATCGCGGCACTGGCGGTTTCCGGTCTGCCGACGGGAAGATTTACCTTTGAGGGCTTTCTATCCATGAATAAAAAGAGCCGGAGAGACCATTTGGAGCAGGTGAAAAACGAAACCCGCACCATGATCTTTTACGAGGCGCCCCATAAGCTCCACGCCTGCCTGCGGGATATGTACGCCGCCTGGGGAGACCGGAGGATTGCGGTGGTGCATGAGCTGACGAAGATCCACGAGGAGGTCATACGCACCACGTTAAAGGCGGCGGCGGCCCGGTATTCCGAGGGGAACATCAAGGGAGAATTTGTTCTGGTCATCGAGGGGGCCAAGCCAGAGGAGCTCCAGGAGGGGTACACCCTGGAGCAGGCGGTGGAAATCGCCGCCGGGCTAATGCGGGAGCAAGGGATGTCCGCGTCTGAGGCGGCAAAAACAGCTTCCCAGCAGACCGGGCTGAAAAAGGGCGATATCTATAAAGGGGCGCTGGCCTTGAAATGATGTTTAAAAGAGTATAATTCAGGCTGTGAAGGGCTTGTCATTGAGATAGGCATACCAGCGGGATTAGCTTATCCAATATCACGGAAAAGAGAAAAGCTGTAAGGCAAACTAAGTTCTGAATGCCTTACAGCTTTTTTATTATCTTTTTTTCTTGGGCTTGGGCTTATAGACCTTAATATTGGTTTTTGTGCCTTCCGGGGCGTAAAATTTCATCTGCCAGCCTCACGGTAAATCAGCACGTTGTCCGGCAGGTTATGAAGAGCCATGGCGTCGTTCACCGGATGATAGCAGGCCAGCAGGCTGGGAAGCTGGAACAGCAGGAACATCCAGAAAAAAGGGCCGGAGCCGGTGCAGGCCATGCCGATAAAAAAGCCGGCGGTGAACAGAACGGGCGGCAGGAGCAAATAAACATAAAAGGTCTTTTTGGTCCAGTAAAATTCTTTGATGCTGGCTACCGGAGCCATGGGGCGAAAACGGTATTTTAAGCGTTTCCCCTTGGAAACCACGGCGCAGCAAATCAAACGGACCAGCTCGTGGAGGTTCCACATCAGCAGCATCCCAAGCAGAACCGCGGCCAGGAAGGCCAACTGCTTCGGGGTGTCGATCAGGCCGGGTACCGCCAGAGTGAATTCCACGCCGCCTAAAACGATGGGGAAAGCGACCAGCAGAATATCGATAAAAAAAGCGGCCACGAACAGAATTACCGCCATCGGTCCCGGACTGCGGCGGTCGATAAGGTAAACCGGAGTATAATCATCCGGCAGGTTCTTACGCATTTCACTTCGTTTTCCATGTTGTCACTCCTTATACGTTAAACCGGAACAGAACCACGTCGCCATCCTGCATGACGTATTCCTTGCCCTCGGAACGAACCAGTCCCTTCTCCTTAGCGGCGGCTATAGAGCCGTTGTCTAGAAGCTCCTGATAGCCGATGACCTCCGCCCGGATAAAGCCGCGCTCAAAATCGGAATGAATTTTGCCGGCGGCCTGGGGAGCCTTTGTGCCTTTCTTAATGGTCCAGGCCCGAACCTCCGGCTGTCCGGCGGTCAGATAGGAAATCAGTCCCAGTAAAGAATAGCAGGCCCGGATCAGCCGGTCCAGGCCGGACTCCGTCAGCCCCATATCGCTGAGGAACAGTTCCTTTTCCTCCGGCTCCATTCCGGCGATCTCCGCCTCGATTTCCGCGCAGATCGGCAGCACGCCGGCGTGCTCAGAAGCGGCGATGTCCGCCACCACCTTATAGTAGGGGTTCCCCTCAATGCCGTTTTTAAAATCATCCTCGCTCATATTGGCGGCGTAAATGATAGGCTTGTTGGTCAGCAGCGCCACGGAAGAAAGCCACTCGCCTTCCTCCTCGTTACACTCCACAGAGCGGGCGGGCCTGCCCTGGTTTAAGGTATCCTTTACCCGCTGAAAGAAGTCATACTCTCCCTGGTATTTTTTATCCGCCTTTATCATTTTCAGCGTTTTGTCCATGCGGCGGTCCAGCATCTCGATGTCGGAGAGGATCAGCTCCAGGTTGATCGTCTCGATGTCCCGGGCGGGATCAATGCTGCCCTCTACATGAACGATATCGTCATTTTCAAAGCAGCGGACCACGTGGACGATAGCGTCCACCTCCCGGATGTTGGAAAGAAACTTATTGCCCAGGCCCTCGCCCTTGGAGGCGCCCTTTACCAGACCGGCGATATCCACAAATTCAATCACAGCCGGGGTCACCTTCACCGGATGGTAAAGCTCCGCCAGCTTGTCCAGCCGCGGATCCGGCACCGCCACGACGCCTACATTGGGTTCAATGGTGCAAAAGGGATAGTTGGCCGATTGGGCGCCGGCGTTGGTAATCGCGTTAAAAAGGGTGGATTTGCCCACGTTAGGCAAACCGACAATACCTAGCTTCATATGGTAAAACGACCTTTCGAGTTATTACTGATTTCTATTATAGTGATTTTCCGGGGCGGAAGCAACCAAAGAAAAGGAATTTGCTCCCGGACGCTGAAAATTTACGCTTTATTCAAAGCTTTTCTGTTCCTATCGGCCGCAGGCAGCCCCCTGCCGCCGGAAAGAGCTGCTTGTCACGGCTCAAATGAGGCCCAGCGGCCTGCCCGCCTTTTGCGATATACTGGAAAAGGCGGGACACCAAACCCAGCCTGCCGTTTTGTCTCTTGCTTTCTCCGCCGGAAAAGCAAGGCTGGCCGGTAAGAAAACAGGGCCGGCTTATTGCTTCGGCTCTTTCATGGTCAAGCCGATCCGTTTTTTAACCGGGTCTGCATTGAGAACCCAGACCTTGACGATGTCCCCGACCTTAAGCACCTCGCTGGGGTGCTTGATATATTTATTGCAGATTTGAGAGATGTGTACCAGCCCGTCCTGGTGGACGCCGATATCCACAAAGGCGCCGAAATCGATCACGTTGCGTACCGTGCCGGTAAGCTCCATGCCGGGCTTCAGGTCTTTCAGTTCCAAAATATCGGTGCGGAGCAAGGGGGGCGGCAGCTCGTCTCTGGGGTCTCGCCCAGGCTTTAGGAGCTCCTTAACGATATCCTGGAGGGTCGGCACGCCTACGCCGATCTGCTGAGCCACCGATTCCTCCCCTAAGGCCGCCACCTTGTCTGCCAGGCCGGACAAGCTGCCGTTTTTCACGTCATCCTCCCCAAAGCCGCACAGCTTTAAAAGCTCCTTGGCGGCACCGTAGGATTCGGGATGGACGCCGGTGTTGTCCAGCACGTTTTTGCTTTCCGGCACCCGCAGAAAACCGGCGCACTGGACGAATGCCTTTGGCCCCAGCTTGTTGACCTTTTTCAGCTCGTTCCGGCTGGTAAAGGCCCCGTTTTCCTCCCGGTACTTGACGATGTTTTTCGAGACTGCGGCGCTCAGGCCGGAGATGCGCTCCAGCAGGGAGGGGGAGGCGGTGTTCAGATCCACGCCTACGTTGTTGACGCAGTCCTCCACCACGCCGCCCAAGGCTTCATCCAGCCGCTTTTTGGGCATGTCGTGCTGATACTGCCCCACGCCGATGGCCTTGGGATCGATTTTTACCAGCTCCGCCAGAGGGTCCTGAAGCCGGCGGGCGATGGAGACGGCGCTCCGCAGGGTCAGGTCGAACTGAGGAAATTCCTCCGCCGCAAGCTTGGAGGCGGAATATACCGACGCGCCGGCCTCGCTGACCACCATATAGGCGCAACGTTCCTTGTCCTGCTGGGGAAGGTTCGACAGCACCTCCGCGGTGAACATTTCCGTTTCCTTAGAGGCGGTGCCGTTGCCGATGGCGATGACCTCCACCTGGTATTTCTGAATCATCCGGGATACCAGGGCTTTGGCCTCCTGAACCCGGGACTGGGAGTGTGTGGGATAAATGACGCCGGTATCCAGTACCCGGCCGGTGGCGTCCACCACCGCTACCTTGCAGCCGGTGCGGTAGCCCGGGTCAAGGCCCATCGCCACCTTGCCCTTGACAGGCGGCTGCATCAAAAGGTTTCTCAGATTCACGCTGAATACCTTAATGGCGGCCTCCTGGGCGTTCTCCGACAGGTAGAGCGCAGCTCCCGTTCCACCGACGGAAGATCAGGCGGGTGTAGCGTCCTGGGCGGCTCCGAGACCGCCTCATAGCAGGGGGAAGGCCCTTTGAGCGCCACGGAATTGACGATATTCATGGCCTTGTCCTGGTCCAGTTCAAGAGAAACCTTTAAAAATTCTTCCCGTTCTCCCCGGTCGATGGCCAAGACCCGGTGGCCGGCGATTTTTGCCGCCGGCTCCCGGTAATCGTAATATTGAGAGTAAACCGAATCCTCATCAGGCTTCGCCGCCCTGGATACGACCACGCCCTGTGACAGGGCGATCACCCTGAGGCGCCGGCGGATGCCCGCGTCGTCGGAGATTTCCTCCGCGATAATGTCCAGGCGCCGGATAAAGCGTCCTCCGGGGTTTCCACTTCCTTTTCCGGGTTGACAAATTCCGCCGCCATATCGATGGGATAGGGAGAATCCTTTTCCTGGGCATAGATCCGCTGGGCTAAAGGCTCCAGTCCCCGTTCCTTCGCCTTGGTGGCCCGGGTCATCCGTTTAGGCCGGTAAGGCCGGTAAATGTCCTCTACCTCCGCCAGCGTGGCGGCGGCGTCCAGGGCGGCCTGGAGCTCCCCGGTCATAGCTTCCTGGGCGGCGATGGCCTCGCCGACCTCCTCTTTTCTTTTTTGCAGGTTTCTTAAGTAGTCCAGGCGTTCGCTGAGCTCCCGGATCACCTGGTCATCAAGGGTGCCGTGGGCTTCCTTGCGGTAACGGGCGATAAAGGGGATGGTGTTTCCCTCATCCAGAAGCTGGATAACATTGTTCACCTGCCAGGGCTGTAAGTGAAATTGATCGCAGAGTACGGTGGTAAAATCCATAGCTGAGTCCTCCTAAGCAATAGGTAACGATATAATTGCAGTCGAGCCGCGAGGCGCGGAGCCAATCCGGCTAAAGGGAAATGATCCAGGAAATTAAAGTGCACACGCCGAAGATCAGCGGCTGGTGAATAAGATATAAAATCAGGGCGTGGCGGCCCATCCAGCTCAGGGATGTAAACCGCAGACGATAGGTGAAGTCCGGGAACTTGCCGTTCCTGGCCCAGCGGCCGATGTAGGTGCCGCAGAAAAAGAGAAAGATCCAAGGGAACAGAGGGAAATAGTCGGCGGAAAAGAAATCGGCGCGATGGATGCCCAGAGGGAACAGCCAGCCGAATTCGTACCACCCGGCTGGAATTTTCCACGCCAGAGTGCCGGGCAGGCCGAGGTATCCGTCGGATACCGGCATGGTGATTAAGAAAAGCACCGCGCAGACGGCCAGGCCCAAGATCAGGGGAATCCTGTCCCAAAGCTTCTGCCCCAGGCCGAAGACGATCATGCAGACCGACAGCATATGCAGGATCCCGAATACGATCAGCTCGCTGGGAATGATAAAATAGGTCACCAGGGTCAGCGCCAGAGCCACGCCCAGAAGCTTCAGGCCTCGGATCAGATTGCTGTGGGAAAGCTGGCTGGAAATTCCTGAAATGAGGATAAAAAGCCCGGCGAAAAAAGCTCCGCCGGAGAGAAGAACACCAGCAGCTTGGTTCCAAGCTCCCAATGGAACAGCATGGACATGGTGTAAAAGGCGTGATAAAAAATCATCAGCAGAACGCAAAGGCCCCGGATTTCATCCATCAGATGGATGCGGCCCTTCCGGCTGATTCTAGCGGCAGCGGGCAAGCGATCACCTGTTTCGTTATCAGATTGGACCAAGATAAAACGAGATAGTCCTAATCTTTAGAATACCATAAAAGTAAAAAAAACGCCACGCTTTTTTGGCCTTTTCTTAGGCCTTTCCGCTGGCCTTTTCGATTGTTTTCTGAAAAACGGCTTTCCAGCGAGCCAAAGGAAAAGCAAAAGCGGAACCGGGCGGCTGGAAAGCCGGCCTCTCGGTGAGAAAACGGTTTGATCGGCTCAGGAAAGGCGGAAGCAATGATGCTGCTGTGCAGGACCGGCCTTTTTTGCTTGAGATGAAAAAGGGGAAGGGGCGGCGCGAATCCCGCGCCGCCCCTTTGAGAGAGTGGATCAAAAAATATCCGTAACAACTTGGTTGGTGTCAGCTGAACGAAACGCCGCTTCCATCACTTTCATAACCTTCATCACCTGCTCATGGGTGACAAGCTGGGCCTCCTCTCCGCGAATGGCCTTAGCCACGTTGCGGTAGAAGTCCCTTACGTCGGAGTGAAGGACCGGCAGGGGATACTCTAAAATGGTGTCGTCCGTCCGGGGAGCCATGGTCTTGGTCAGACCGGCGGCGGTCACGACGGGAACCGCGTCCCGGTTTTCCCAATCGGATACCATGACGATCCTGCCGTTTTCCGCGAACCAGTCGGGCATAACAGCGGTGCCGTTGTTTCCCTGCATATACCAGCGGGGCAGATTGATGAAATTGCTGGTGCCTACCTCGACCTGGACGTTGAGCCCGCCCTCAAAATCCAGGAAGATTTTGAAGCCGTCGTCCACATCGTCGTTGGTCACATGGGATAAAATAGCGTAAACGGAGCGCAGGGGTTTCTCAACCATCATCATGATCTGGTCCAGCATATGGACGCCCCAATCCAACACCATGCCGCCGCCGTGCACCTTGGCGTTGCGCCAATCGCCGGGAATCCCGCGGGAGCCGTGGACTCTGGTCTCGATATTGAACACAGGGCCCAAAGTGCCCTCGTCGTAGATTTTTTTCATAGTGAGGAAATCCTCATCCCACCGGCGGTTTTGATGGACGGTAAACAAAACTCCGTTTTTCTTAGAAGCGTCGATCATATCCTGGAGCTGCCGGCTGTTCAAGCTACCGGCTTTTCACAGATAACGTTTTTACCGGCTTCCATCGCCTGGATGCACACATCCCGGTGCTGATCATTGGGAATCGCCACAGTCACCAGGTCAACCTGGGGATCGTTGAGCACCTCCTCAAAGGAGCTGTAAGCGTGAAGCCCCTTTTCCTCCGCCAGCAGGTTTCTGCCGGGAAGAATGTCGTACACTCCCAGAAGGTTAATTTCCTCCATGGTTTTAAGCTGCTGAGTATGCCAGCCCCCCATGCCGCCATACCCAATGATAACAGTGCCGCATTTTGCAATCATTGTGTCATACCCACCTTTTCTTGAATAATAATGTCTTTTAGAAATCCGCAGGCCTTGGCTAACCCCTCCGACCGGCTCATTAAACCGTCTCATGCTCCACGCTGATCACATGGTCATAGCCTGCCAGCCGCAGATTGCTGATCATATCTTTCCAATACAGCGGGCCGTTGCCGTAGCCAACGCTTCGGAAGTTCCAGGACCGCGTTTCCTGTTCCCGGTAAGGCTTGGTGTCCAGCACGCCGTTGACCGCCGTATTGTAAGGATCAATTTTAGTATCCTTGACGTGAAAATGAAAAATCGCGCCCTTTAAGGCCCGGATTACCGCGATAGGATCCATGCCCTGCCAGATCAGATGGCTGGGATCCAAATTGGCGCCGATCTGCTCTCCCACGGCGCGACGCAGGCGCAGGAGCGACTCTGTATGGTAGACGCAGAAGCCGGATGCATTTCCAGAGCGATTTGAGTAACGCCGTGCTCAGCGGCGAAGGCCGCCGTTTCCCGCCAATAGGGAATGAGGACCTGGTTCCATTGGTAGTCCAGAACCTCCTGAAAATCCTCCGGCCAGGGACAGGTGACCCAGTTGGGATAGTGGGCGTCAGGATCGCTGCCGGGGCAGCCGGAAAAGGTGTTGATTCGGCGGAGCCCCAGCCGCTGGGCCAGCAGGATCGTGTCCCGTATGGTTTTATCATAGGCCCGGGCCGTCTCCGGATTGGGATGGACCGGATTGCATGACAGCTTAAGGCGCTGATTTCCATGTGGTGTCTGTCAATGGTCCGCTGAAATTCCCGCAGAGCGCCGGCGTCATTCAAAAGAATCTCCGGATTGGCGTGGGAATGTCCGGCGGTGCCGCCGCAGCCCAGCTCTACAGCCTGGACGCCAAGGCCCTGCAAATAATCCAGCGCCGTTTCCAAGGGCTGATGGTCTAGGATCGCGGTGAAAACGCCTAGCTTCATGTGCCTTCCTCCTCTGATTTTACAGCTTTTCGGGTGGTTTCCCGGAAAATTAACTCGTGAGGTACAAAGATGGTCTTGCTGGGAGCGGTTAAATCCTCCATTTTTTCAAACAGCAGTTCAGTTGCCAGCTTTCCCATCAGATAGCCGGGCTGCTGTATCGTGCTCAAGGTCGGGGTAATCATCCGGGAGATGTCCGTGTTGTCAAAACCAAACACATCCACGTCTCTGCCGGGGATTTTTTGGAGACGCAGGAGCCGCTGAACCACGCCGGCCGCAATCACGTCGGAAATAGCAAAAATGGCGGTGGGCGGATCGGAAAGAGCCATCAGCCGCCCGCAGGCCTCCGCGCCGGAATCGAAGGAGGAATCGCACGGCTGCAAATACTCGGGACGAATCGGCAGGCCGAATTGGGCTAACGCCCTTTTGTAGCCCTGGCCCCTGAGCTTTCCATGAGAGGCCTCCGGCTCATATACCAAGGCGATCTTTCGGTGCCCCGCCTGTATCAGAGAGGATACCGCGTCATAAGCCGCTCTCACGTTGTCGATAGTCACCGCCGAGGCTTTGGCTCCCTCCAGACTGCTGATGCAGAAGGTGATAGGATATTTTTTTGAAAGCCGGTCAATGGCCTCCGGCGTCTGCTCAGAATTAAAAAAGATAATTCCGTCAATACTCTTGTTGTATAGAAACTCTATGTAGCTTTGCTCAATCTGAGGGTCGCTTCTGGTGGTGGACATCATCACCTGATAGCCTCTGGCCTGAACGCTTTCCTCGATTCCCTGCATGACGCTGGAAAAAAACTGGTTGAGAACCGACGGCAGAAGCACTAGGATTTTTTTGGTTGCGCTGACCCGAAGATTCCGGCCTAGCGTGTTAGGGGTATAATCCAGCTCCTTGACCACTTTTAATACATGCTCCTTTGTCTTTAGAGCGACGCGCTTATCGTGGTTCAGCACCCTGGAAACGGTGGCAACAGATACGTTTGCCGCTTGAGCGACCTCTTTAATCGTCAGCATAAACGTCACCTTTCTGTAATCGTTTACAAGCGAATTATAAAACATCCTCCCTTAATTTTCAATTGACAAATCCCACAGGATTTAAGTAGGAATTTTGACCGTATTTACTAGGAAAAATCAGGATGAGAGAGAAAAAGGAAGCACAGCAAATCGGACAAAACGGCAGGACCAAAAGCCAGCCTGAATTGTCCAATTTTGCTGTGTTTTGTGTAAACGATTAAACCTTCTTTTTCATAGAAATGTGGGGAACATGCTCATCGGGATAAGTGGAGCCAAAGGCCTGGTAACCGTTTTTCTCATAAAATCCCTGGCCTGCACCTGGGCGGAAAGCTGAAGCTCCCTGGCGCCCAGCTCCCTGGCCTTTTCTTCCAGCTTTTTCAAAACCAGAGAGCCAATGTGCTGTTTTCGATAATCCCTTTCCACCGCGATTCTTCCCAGGTGGTAGCAGCCTGAGCCGGCCGGCGTTTCGAACACTCGTCCGGTTCCGCAGGGAAAGCCGCCTTCAGAGATCAGCACGTGCCAAGCGGTGCGGTCAATGTCGTCAAACTCATTTTGGAAGCCCTGCTCGGTTATGAAGACCTTCCTTCGAAGCTCCTTGGCCAGGGCAGAGCGTCTAAGCCCCGGGAAAATTGAATTTGATACAAGCTATCACCTCAATTGCCTCTTTAGAGGCGGATTTTTCTCAAAGCTAAACATCCAGCCAGTTGCAGCAGGCGTCGTTTACCAGCTCCCACATCTTATGCAGGTCGCCGCCTTTCAGCTCATAGGTTTTGTCGTCTATGGCGGCAATGCCCGGCAAGGCCTTTATTTCAGGCCGAACCTGGCCCCGGAAAGTAAACCTTAAGGTGTAAGGCGCCTGAAGCGTTACAGGAGCGATTTCAGAGGCGTGCTTTACCGCGTCTCTGGCCTGACGGTAAATTTCCTCCTGTGTTTCACAGGCGGGATAACACACGGCGGTGTTCCGGTAGCCGGAGGATTCCTTCACTACGGCGCAGCGGGTGTCTGGGGAGAGAGCCAGGGCTTCCTTTTTCGCCGCCAGATCGCCGGTAACCAGAAGCAAGGGGACGCCGTATTGGCCGGCGATCAAAGCTTCCATACCGATTTCACCAACATCGATGCCGTTAACGGTAAACATGCCGTCGGAAAGCCAGTAGGCGTGGCAGAGCACAGAATCCCTTGTGAAGGGCATCGCATGGTTGCCAAGCATGAACAAGCCGCCATAGCTTTTACCCATGCGAAACTCCTCGGTCAAAACAGGAGGCTTGCCTGCGATATGGCGCACATAAGCGGGCAGCGGTCGGTAAAGATATTGCGTCCGCTTTCGTGCATGTCATAAACGACAATCTCATCGGCGCCGCCGTCATGGGCGCCTTCCACCGCCGCCAGCAAGTCGCCCATCAGAAGCTCGCGGGCTTCGTCATAGGCGGGGTTGCCTGGCTTTGTCTGGGCCCAATGATAAACGCCGGTTAACCCTTCGATATCGGACACCATAAAAATTCTCACAGCAAATCCCCCTTTTACGATTTAAAACGTTTTTTTGCACCTTTATTTTACTCCGAATATGCTAAAAAGTAAATACCAGATCCCCTTTGCGTACCGAAAAAGGCGAACGGATTCAGGCCGGCCGTCTCCTGATTTTTCTCAAGGGACTTTACCAAAGAGCGGTTATGATTGACTTTTTTGTGCGGCTTTTATAATAAATATAAAAAAAGAACAATGTTCCGTATTGAAGAACGATAAATGGGCTGAAGCAGCGGAAGCCGCCGCTGTGACATAAAAGGGTAACCGCCGCTTTGGGTGCGGCGGAAAATTTTATCATCAGAAAGGGTTGGAGACAATGGAAAAGCTTTTAGTGGGAAAAACCGCTATCGTGACGGGAGCGGCCAGGGGCATCGGAAAGGCAGTGGCATTGAAATTCGCCCGGGAGGGCGCTGATGTCGTAATGCTGGATATTCTGGAAAAGGAACTGAAGGAATCCAAGGCTGAGGTAGAGGCGTTTGGAACCAAGGTGGAGGCGATCGCGGCGGATCTAACGGTGGAAGGCTTGGTAATGGATACGGTAGATACTGTAGTGCGGAAATTCGGCACAGTGGATATTTTAATGAATTGCGCCGGAATCTCCCGGGAAATGCCCCTGAATGAAATGTCCATGGAAACCTTTGATAAAATCATGGAGGTCAATCTCCGCTCGGTAGTGCTGATGATTAAAGCGGTTTTGCCGATCATGATCCAAAATAAATGCGGAAATATCTGCTCCATCGCCTCCGGAGCGGCTCTCCGGGGACTGCCGGGCAGCTCCGCTTATTCCGCCTCTAAGGCAGCGCTGCTCTGCCTGAGCCAGGCCCTGGGCGATGAGCAGCGGCCTAACGGAATCCGGGTTAATGTGATTTGTCCCGGCCCGGTAGATACGGAAATGTTCCAGAAATCCGCGGCGAGGGAATTTATTTTAAAAGCGGGCGGGGATCTGTTTTCCCCGGATACTGTGGCCAACGGCGCTCTGTTTTTAGTGTCCGAGCTTTCCCAGGGCGTCAGCAGCCAGGTGCTGACGATGCGCGGCTTTAACCGGTGGTAAGCACCTAAGAACCAGAGAAGCCTTCTGCAAACAGAACTGGCTGTCGGAGATATTCCGGGGGGCAGGCTGGTTTTTCTGCCGAGAACAAGCCGGGAAAGGGGCCGGATTATTCCCGGCTTGCCCAGTCAAGCTCTCTTTCCCGCTCATAGATGCTCTTAACGGGGGACATGGATTCTGGGGCTGGCGTTCCCGCTGACGGCCAAACAGCAGTGCATAATGAATTAACGGGAGCAAAACAAAAACTCCGGGATGGAAGCGTCGCTTCATCCCGGAGCTTTTTATGGGAAGGGAAACCGCAGGCTTGTCCGAACTATCGGAGACGCTAGGGAAAGCTGTTTCAGTTCAAGAAATACCAACTGTGGTTTTTACTATGACGAACGACAGGCGTTTGATTCGGTTTTCTGCTGTTCTTGCTTTTTACCGCGCCGCCCTTTTCCCGCTGTTTAAAATAAATCGGCTGTGGTCCATAAAATATAATAAAAAGGTACTGTTGAAAAAATCCTGAAATCCTGTTATTGAAGTTCTTTGCGAATTTCCAGGAGTTGTGTTAGAATATTCCTGCGTCTCTGAGAATTTGCCTGCCTGGCGCGAGAAGGTATATGGGGTGATCAAGTTGGAAAAAGACAATACGGAACAGCCGAAAATGAAATCTCTGGACAAGGCTCTGAAGCTTTTAGAGTGCTTTGGCTCCGTCACCCCTGAGCTGGGGATCACGGAGCTCGCTAGAATCCTGGAGCTGCATAAAAGCAATGTGTTTAATATTGTGGCAACCTTTGAACAGCATGGATATCTGGAAAAGAACAAGGCTACCGGGAAATACCGCCTGGGGTTGAAGCTGCTGGAGTTTTCCTATTTGATTAATGAAAATTTAGGGTATCAGCGCGTGTTGTATGACATTATGAAGGAGGTTTCCAATGAATTGGGGGCCATTACATATTTTGCCGTTTTGCGAGGGCAAAAGGTCTTTTACCTTTGCAGCGCCTACCCGCATAAAAAGGACAATCATTTTCCCTATCGGACCATTATTGGCGAAACCGCGCCGCTGTATTGTACGTCGCTGGGAAAGGTGATGATGGCGTTTATGCCTTCGGAAGAACTGGAGGCTTATCTTACGCAATCAGTTTCCTTTCACACCTTTACACGATATACCATAACCGAGCCGGACCGGCTGAGACAGGAAGCCGCCTTGATTCGAGAAAAAGGCTTTAGCGTGGATAACGAGGAACATGAGTATGGCGTGAAATGTGTGGGCGTGCCTGTGCTGCTGCCGGAAAGCAGCCAGGTCGCTGCTTTCAGCGCCTCAGGTCCGGCTTCTGCTTTTGACGGCTCAGATTTGGAGCAGAAAGCCAAGGCTTTAAAGGAAGCCTCTTTTTTAATGCGGGAAAGGCTCCGAACCCTTGCATGAGGGTTCCCTGCGGATTCCCGTTTGAAGGGTTGAATCTTGTGCTGGAAGAACAGCATAGAACGGATCTCATGCCGTTTCGGCTAATAAAATGATACAGCAAAGCTTTCTCTGCGGGTTTGCCTGACCGTCTGTTTCGTTTATTTCTTCCTTTGTGGAAAAATTTTTGCTTTATGCTTTTTAGGGGGCGGCCAGTAGGAATTTGTAAATGCTTTTTTATCAATTTATAAAGCAAAGAAAAGCCTCTCTTGCTTTTGAATACAAGAGAGGCTTTTTAATCTGTGCGGTATGCCGTATGAAAAAGCGGATTATATTAAAATGCCGCTGAAAAATTTTTTTAAGCGGCATTGGCGTCTTCGGGCTTATTAGCTGTTACAGCATCCGCGTTTTCCACACAGCCCTCCTGGTAATCTTTTCTACTGAAAACCACAGCAACGGTTTTTAATAATATCTTGAGATCCAGAAAGAAGGAAATATGCATGAGATATTCCGTATCTAAATTTACCTTGCTTTCCTCATCGACCAGATCTCTGCCGTTTACTTGGGCATATCCGGTTACGCCGGGGCGAAGACTGTATACGCCTCTTTTTAAACGCTGTGAATGGATCTTTTCTTCCGCTAGAATTAAAGGGCGAGGCCCAACAAGGCTCATTTCTCCTTTTAAGACGTTGAGCAATTGAGGAAGCTCATCCAACTGGTGACACGAAGAATTTTTCCGACTTTTGTAATGTAGTGGCCGGGGTTTTTAAACTGATTCGTGGCAACGTTATTAGGCGTATGTTTATACATGGTACGGAATTTATAAACGCGAAACGGCTCGCCGCCTCTGCCTACCCGTTCCTGACGGAAAATGACAGAGCCAGAGGATTCCAGCTTAATTGCCAGCGCACATATGATAAAGATAGGGCTGAGCACCGCTAGCAATAAAAAGGATAGTACAATATCCAATGACCGTTTTACCACGAAATAGGCTTTTTGATTTTCTGAAAACATGTGAAGCTGATCTGAATTTTTTACGTTTCCTTGCTTTTGATACGGAGATGATTGAATAGAACCGCGCTGAAGCGCCTCTTTCAATGCCATCCGATCTCCTCCTTGATTTCTTTAAATTTATGAAGTCGAGGTTTTGGGCAAAACCTATGCAAAATCAACCGACCACGGCGGGAATTGCGCTGCTTTTCCAAAAGACAAACCGGCTTGCGTTCGACAAATTTCGGATCCTTTGTATATTCTACTCGGGCAAGCATATGTTGTCAACCGCTTTCCCATAGGAAATCGCAGGATAAAAAGAATCTGATTCCAGCCTTGTAAAACAAAGGAAATTTGAGTTCTAACAATTCCTAAAAGGCCAATAAAAAATATCCACCGGAAGAACGCCAAATCAAAACATAAGGATCTTCTTTCTATAAAGAGTTCCCGCAAAGTTCTGGAAAAATCGCAATAAAAAAGTGGATATTTTTTATTTTAATAATCTATAGAATCTAAGACACTGGTAAAACAGCAAATATTATTGTGAAAAAGAAAAATAAACGCCTTTTTTTAAGCAAATTTTACTGTCTGTTTAATTATACAATTATAGCTTAATCCTTAATTTATGTCAATAGAAGTCGAATTTCATTATCTTCTGTCGGCGATCTGGAACAAAAATGCGGTTACAATTTAGTATAACGGATTTTTCATCAAATAGTAAAGTTTTGAAAATTAAATATTTCTCATAGTGGATGGCGTCTAATGGGGAATTTGTTGCTTCTGCCTTTTAACCATAGGCATGTGACTTTAAATCCATAGATTGGGCGATATAAAGTAAAATCTAAAACGATAGTATACATAAAAACCGTAACGTTTAGAATTTTTTATGTTTAAATTTTTGCGTATTTTTAAAATAAACAAACAGAAAATATTAAAAATAATATATTTTATTATTGACTTTTTTGATATTGTATGATATTTTTATCTTAACGTTAAGATATGAGCGGTAAGCTTTAGCGCAGGTTAAGCAGCTTCTTTTCGATGGGTGCTGCTGTAGGCTGGATTTCCCATTGGAAAATTATAGAGAAGAAACCTAAGGCTGTTTTTTGGGGCTCTCGCTGTGCACGGAAGATTTCGTAATAGCCGCATTTTACGATTGACCACAAAGGGGGATAAGTTGAATATGGTATCCATTAAAGACGTGCGAAGGAAGCTGGTGTTTCGGCCACTACGGTATCAGCGGTGGTAAATGGGCTTGATTGCGTAAAACCATCCACAAGAGAAAGAGTATTAGAGGCGATCGATCGCTTAGGCTATATTCCCAATGTATCCGCTCGGGAGCTTGTAACGAGAAAAAAACAGAATATCGGGCTGATTACCATGACCTATGACCGATATGAGTCCAGACGGCACAGCAAGGATGGCAGCGAGGATATTTTTTATACCGAATACATATTAAAAATAGCGGAATGCCTGGAAAATATGGGGTATGGGCTGCTGCTGGAAAATTTCTACTATGAATCAGGAAGCAAAAGGCTTCCGAAGCTTATTGTACAAAAACGGGTAGACGGAGTGATCGTGGTTGGTTCCCTTTACACCAAGGAGTTTATCAAGCTTTTGAGAAAATACATTCCGGCAGTAGTAGCGCTGGGCTGCCCAAGCGAATTTTCAGATTATGTGCGCAATGATTATACGGAGTCCGTAACATTGCCGATCCGTTATCTGATCGCGAATGGCCACCGACGGATTGCCTATGCCAGCGGAGACTCGCTGACCAGCGCTTATCACTATAAGCTGTTGGGATATCAGATGGCTCTGGAAGAGGCCGGAATTCCTTACCGGGAGGATTATGTTTTCGAAAGCAAGTATCTGGCCACAGAAGGCTACTGCGTAGCCCGGAAAATCATGGAACTCCCAGAAGAAACACGCCCTACGGCGGTAATGTTTGCCTCGGACATTATTGCGGCAGGCGCCTATCAATATTTTTACGAGAACCGGATCCGAATCCCTGATGAAATCTCAGTGGTAGGCTATGAAAATCTGCCAATTTCCTGCCTTTTGTGCCCACCCTTGACTTCGGTTGACTGGCACAAGGACCGTATGTCGGAAGAAGCGTGCAATATCATGCTGAAGCGTTTGGAGAAAAGCGGCGGCGAACAGCTTGGCATTGTGATTCCTTGCAATATTGTAGAGCGTTCTTCGGTGAGAAAAATAGAGTAAGGCTTTTTTAGCCTAAAATCGTAACGTTAAGATTTCTGTTTGACAAGACTGCAGCTTGGCAAATGGGAACGAAATAAATTTTTAATTCAGAATCGGAGGTAATGAAAAATGGCAAAGAAGTGTATCGCTTTTCTTTTGGCTTTGGCAATGCTCCTCTCCTTTGCAGCCTGCGCGTCCGGAGAAGAAGAGGCTCCGCAGGGCAGCGGTTCTCCGGGGGAAAGCTCTGAAGCGGAAAACAACGGGGAATCGAAAGAAAGCCTGAGCGGTAGTGTGACAATGTGGACTTTCTTAGATGTGAATGCCGACAACGGGCGCTCAAAGGTTTTGAAGAAGCTGATCGAGCAATTTGAAAAAGAAAACTCCGGTGCGGCCATTACGGTGGAGACCCAGGAATGGACCACAATGTCGGCCAAAATTATCGCAGGCCATGCCGCAGGCAGCTGCCCGGATATCTTTATGATTAATATGGCTAATTTAGGAGAGGCCATCGCCTCCGGATGTATGGAGCCTTTGGAAAACCTATTTTATGATGACTGGACCGACGAGCAAAAAGCCGACATAGACAACGAACTGTTCCGGGCAGGCTGCGACGGGACCTACCACTATGAAATTCCTTTGTTTTCCGGCACCTTTGGCATTATGTACCGGAAAGATCTGTTTGAAGAATTTGGCATCAAGGCAGAGGACATTAAAACCTGGGAGGATTTGGTAAAGGCCGCCCAAACGCTGACCTACGTTAATGACGCTGGACTTCAGGTATGGGGCTACGGCGTTGGTTACGCCACGGATGTCACAGACCCTCACGGCGTGCTGCCCACCGTACTCTTCAGCCAGGAGGGCGGAATCTTTAACGAGGACGGCACTCCGAACGACTGGTCGGGGGAGCAGGGGCAGGCAGGTTTGCAGTTTCAGATCGATCTCATCGACAAATACAAGGTTACGCCGGAAGCCTGCGTGGCAAAGACCTCTGAGGAAATTTACAATGATTTTGAGGCGGGACAGTACGCAATGATTTCCGGCGGTTCTGTACGGGTTCCCACAGTAAAAGGGCTAACTGCTTTTGATCCTGACGATGTGGGCTTTATGGCTTATCCCGCGTGGAACGAGGGCGAGGAGCACTCGATTGCCAATGCGTATTCGTGGAATACGGCGGTTTGGTCTGGTTCCCAGGTGAAGGAAACGGCAGGGGCCTTCCTGGAATATCTGGTGTCTCCGGAGGCGGATAAACTGTGGTGCACTGAAGCCCAGCAGATTCCCGTTTTAAATTCCACTCTGGAAAGCTGCGCGGAATTTATTGACACGCCTGATAATGAGTTTATGATTACCACCAGCGACATTTATGCCAACTCCGCGCTGGTGTTTTCCGGCTCCTATCCGATCACAGGCTTCGCACTTGACCTGCAAAACGCTATGATTTACGCGTACTCTGACGGTTATACGGTGCCGGAGGCTTTGGAGCAGGCCGCAAAGGATTTCACGGACCGGAATGTGTCTCGATAAGGGAAAATAATGCGAAACAGGTCCCGCGCTGTAGGAACGGCGCGGAGGATGAAAAAGCTTCCGCGTCCCGTTCCTTTCGGATGAAGGAGTTGAATGAAATGGAAACTAGGGATATGCCGCCGCTGCGCCGCGCGCAGTGGAAGAAAAATTTTTCCCCTATCTTCTCATGTCCCCCACCTTGCTGCTGGTGCTGATTTTTTTAATTATCCCTTTGGCCTTTGCGTTTTACTGCAGCCTATACCGATGCGATTATATGCAATTCTCCAAATTCATGGGGCTGCAAAACTATGCCGACGTCTTAATGGACCCGGATATCCTGGCGTCTATCGGAAGATCCTTTTTTGTCTCTATGCTGAGTCTGGTTTTAGCACTGGTATTAGGTGTGCTTTTAGCGCTTTGGATTCATATGCTGACAAAGGGAGCGGCTTATATCTTACAGCTGCTTGTGCTGATCCCCTGGGTTACCTCTATGATTGTAGCAGCCATGCTGTGGAAATGGATATTTCAGGATGACACCGGCCTGCTGAATTATCTTCTTTCCTTGTTTGGAGTTGGGAATGTAGGCTTCCTAACGGATAAGACAATCGCCATCTATACGCTGGTCTTTGTCATGACCTGGAGAGTGATCGGATATGTCATGATTCAAGTGCTGGCTGGGCTGAAGGCTATTCCGGTGGAATATGAGGAAGCCGCAAAAATCGACGGGGCTAACAAATGGCAGATGTTCTGGCGGGTGCGCTTTCCTCTCTTAAAAACACCTATGGCCCTGTCAGCGATTATTGTGGGCCTTTCCAATTTAAACAACCTAAACGTACCTCTAACCTTGCTGGCGGGAGGGCCGGGAACCTCCACCATGGTGGTGGCTATCGAAATTTACCGCATGAGCTTTACGAGCTATCATTTCGGCGAGTCCAGCGCTTTATCCATTGTGCTTTGCCTGGTGAATTTCCTGCTTACCATTTTCTACATGAAGGCGGTGAAGTATGAAATCTAAATTGACTGGGGGCAGGTTTCTGCTCCGGCTGCTGGCGGCGCTGGCATTTCTCGCGATTTTAATAGTGAATCTGGCGCCCTTTGTATGGGGATTGCTGACGTCTTTAAAGCCCGCCCGGGAATTGATGGTGTATCCTCCTAAGTTTGTCGGCTTTTCTCCAAGTGTAGAGCACTATGCTACCGTTTTCGCCGGTACTTTTTCCACAGCGACGCTCAACAGCATTATTTACAGTGTTGCCTCGATTGTCGTAGGCATCCTTTGTGCGATTCTAGCTGCCTATGCCTTGACCCGGTATGTATTTAAAGGTAAAAAAATGCTGTTTTACGTAATCCTCAGCGGAATTCCCTTATCTATGGGAAGCGCGGCTATGGTGGTGCCAAACTATATGCTCTTTTCCATATTGGGAATGAATAATCAGTGGTATACCCTTCCTTTAATTTATATCGCCTATAACATCCCAATGTCTGTGTGGATTATGGTAGGCGGAATGCAAGGAGTATCCTACGCCATTGAAGAGGCTGCTCAGATCGATGGGGCCTCTAAATGGTACATTATTTTCTGTCTGGTACCGAGAATCTGTATGCCTACGATTGCCTGTGCGGCCTTGCTGATCTTTATTGGCGCATGGAATGAATATACTGTTTCCTCGGTTTTAGTCAATTCTCAAAGCCTATATCCAATCCAGGTTTCTATTTATAATTACATCGGTTATTTTGGCCGTGAATGGGGGCCTCTGACCGCTGCAGCTACCATTGCGGTGATTCCTATTTTAATTGTATTCACTATTCTAGGCAGAATGTTGATTTCCGGACTGACCGCTGGCGCGGTAAAGGAATAAAAACAGGAAATAAAGGTGATAAAATGTATCGTGATAAGTATGATCTAATCGTTGTAGGAAGCGGTCCCGGTGGATTTGCCGCTGCGATTGCCGCGGCGCGGAAGGGCGTGTCTACGCTTTTAGTGGAACGGAACGGGCAAGTAGGTGGACTTTTGACTTCCGGCCTGCCGCTGCTGGCCTTTTTAGACCGAGCGGGAAATCAGGTGGTTGGCGGCATCGGTCAAGAAATTTGTGACCGGTTAAAAGAGGTAGACGGCGTTAACAAGCATTTGCCATCCCCTTTGCTGAACTCAATCACCAGCGTTAACGCGGCGTGGATGAGCGTTGTACTGTTTGAAATGTGCGAAGAGGAAAAAGCGCTGGATGTACTTCTTTACGCGGAGCTGGATAGGGTAATCGTGGAAAATGGAACTGTAAAGGGGATTACGGTACTCTGTAAAGGACATAGGATGTCTTTTGGAGCGGACGTGGTTATTGATGGTACCGGCGACGGTCATGTGATCTATCAAGCCGGAGCGAAATATGAAAAAGGAGGCTCGAAACACAAGGGTGGTATGCAGTCTCCTGCCCTTTGCTTTGAGCTGAGTAATGTGGATTATGATAAATCCATCGCATATTTAGAACAAAACCCAGAGGAATACGGGGTTCCGGATACCTTTGAGGGGATGCGTCAAAACATATCGTTTTTAAAAGACAATGTTTGCTTTAACGTTATGGGCTTTTATTCTTTAGTAAAGAAAGCCAAAGCAAACGGGGATTTTAATATTCCGAGAAATATGATCGACTACTGTAAGCAGCTCACAGGAAACGCCTTTATAAACGTTACCCGGGCGGTCAATTCTGATTCCACCGATCCGGAAAGCATGGTTCAGGCGGAATTTTTGTGCCATCGTCAAGTAAAAGAGGCCTATCAGATGATCAGGAAATATCTGCCGGGTTTTGAAAACTGCCAACTCGTCTCCATCATGCCCTATACCGGTGTAAGGGAGAGCAGGCGATTGGTCGGGAAGAAAAAGCTGACCTTACAGGATGTGCTTGCTTTAAATATTCCGGAAGATACTGTTGCCATCGCCGGTTACAACAGGGACACCCACAGCCCTAAAGATGGTCAGATGCATTTGCTGGCGGTAGAGCACGGGGTAGGCATCCCCTACGGGTGTTTGGTATCGGAAAATGTGGAAGGGCTTTTAGCAGCCGGCAGGGATATCTCCACAGATCAGGACGCGTTTGCCATGATTCGAGTGATGCCGACCTGCCTTGCGGTGGGTCAGGCTTCGGGAACGGCGGCAGCCCTGGCTGTTCGAGAAAAGTGCACGCCATCCCAATTAAATGTAGCGGAGCTGAGACAAGAACTGGTTCAGGATGGAGCCATTATCGACTTACCGTAATACGAAAACAGACAAATCCAAGGGAATAAGAATTATCAAGCTTTCATCATGAAAGACTGAGGCTGGGGAGAAAAATACCCAGCCTCAGCTTTTTTAATTTTATGGGAAAGCAGAGATGACTCTTGTTTCAAGCGTATGGAGAGAAGTAACCCAAAAGCTGGGCCTATTGAAGGCCCTAATAGGATTTTGTACCATCGCGGGGGAAGAAAGTAAAAGAAAAGCCGAGCCCAGAACGCGAAGTGCGTCCAGGCTCAGCCTGGCGGAGATGAAGAGATTTGAACTCTTGCGCCGGGGAACTCCCGACCTACCGCATTTCGAGCTTTATAGGGTGCGTGTCAGCTTCTGCTAGTTTCGTCCTCGGCGCAAAGCCGCAGAAACACTGGATTTTTCACGCCGAAGCCCCGAAAAAGCCCAATATTCCGGGCAAGTTCGAATGCGTCGGGAAATGCGCCAAAATCCGCATTTTTGGAAAGAACTGCAGAGCAAGCGGAACTTGTTCCGACGAGGCAATACACGGACAGTCGTACTGGCAAATCGGATTTTGAAAGGTGTATTGCCATGAACGACGAAGCATCAACTGGACGATGTCCCAGTTGTGATCACGAAGGATCAGTTGTATCGGATTTGCCACATCAATAAATACCGCCCTGTACCTGCTCCCAAGCGGGAAAATCCCCTGCGAGTATACGGGCAGGAAAACACGCTGCTATAAAATCAAGAAAGAGGATGTGATTGCCTATCTGGAAAACTGCAAAGTATTCCCCGAAAGCTACTCCGCCTCGGCGGGCTGGTACAAAGGCGAATATACTGTCCAGATGGGAGAACAGATTTCCCAAATCGTGCTGGAGCATTTGCGGCTGTACTATATTGAACTGCTCTCTGACTATCCTGACGTGCTGACTACGCAGGTAGTTTCCGAAATCACCGGCTACGGAAAAACTTCAATCAACAACTGGTGCAATCAGGGGCACATCAAATCTTTCCGGAAAAACAATGTCAACCACATTCCGAAGGTCTATTTGGTGGAGTTCTTCTGCTCTACCTACTTCCGCACTATCACTCGCAAATCACCGTGGCACATCCGTACCCTGCAAGGCTTTTCCAGCTGGCGGAAATCCGTGACCTGCACACAGCAGAGATTGAAGGAGGTGCGGAGTAATGGCAAATTTCTTAGAAGAGCTGTACTACGGAAATGTTGATCCGTAGGCCAGAGGATACCGAAAGGGCAGTCATAATCTCAAGGTTTCAAAAGACATTAACGAGCTGGAAGAAAAGCTGACCGAGTGTTTAAGCGGCGAGGACAAGTCACTGTTCCTCGATTTCTGCAATGCCTACGGAGAACTGATGGGCGAAACCGGCCTCGATTCCTTCCTCGTCGGCTTCCGCCTCGGCGCAAAAATGATTTTTGATACCTTTTGCAGCGACGACGCTCCGTTTGAGAGCTACCTGAAAGATTAATCTAAAATAAGCCTCCTTCCGGCAGAACGTGCCGTTGGAGGCTTATTTTATACCCGATAGGGTGTATTAAGACTCTTTACGCATATGTTTACACCTTATCGGGTATAATATTGTTGATGGCAACTTGACTTTATACCGTTAGGGTGTAAAATATAAATGTATTTGTGCAAAGGAGCTATCGTATCGTGAATAAGATTGCCGCATTTATCAAAGAAAATCGAAGAGCCGCCGGACTGACACAGGAGGAATTTGCCGCCCGCAGTGGGCTGGGGCTTCGCTTTATCCGAGAACTGGAGCAGGGAAAAGAAACGGTTCGGATGGACAAGGTAAATGCCGCTCTTGCCATGTTCGATATGGAAGCCGTCCCCGGCAGAAGGATGATAAATAATGGACGCATTCCGAACAGCCTATGTTATATCCGAAACGTTTTTCCGGAACGCTTTGCGAAACGGACGAAGGATATTCCTTCTCCTATGACGAGCAGTATTTAAGACGGAAGGATGCAAGCCCCGTATCCCTTACTTTACCGCTTTCTGAAAAAACATATACATCCAAAACGCTGTTCCCGTTCTTTGACGGACTAATCCCAGAAGGGTGGCTGCTCGGCGTTGTGAGCCGGAACTGGAAAATAGACGTCAAAGACAGGTTCGGATTACTGATGGTGGCTTGCAAGGACGGAATCGGCAATGTCAATATCAGGGAGGAGCGTATATGAATTGTTTATGCTGCGGGAAACCGCTTCGCACCGAAAACACGGATTCCGGCTGGCACAAAAGCTGTATCAAGCGGTTTTTCGGCACAGCCGAGCTCCCCGAAATCGCCATTGATGAAGCCGCATTTGAAACCCTTGCCGCCGAAAGCACCAACAAAGGTTATACCGTTCCCGGCGTTCAGAAAAAACTGTCTTTGCATTTGTTTTCCGAAGGAAACACTCCAAGGCTCACGCTGGTAAATTATCCTACGGGTTATATCCTGAAGCCGCAGGTTCCGGAATTTGAAGCGCTGCCGCAGGCAGAGCAGCTTGTGATGTGCATGGCGGACACCGCTGGGATTTCCACCGTACCTCATGCGCTCATCATGGAAAAAGACAGTCTAGCATACATCACAAAAAGAGTGGACCGCATATTTACGAAAAACAGTATGCAGATGCTGGCGATGGAGGATTTCTGTCAGCTTGATCTGCGCCTGACGCAGGATAAGTATAAGGGCTCTTATGAGCGCTGTGCAAAAATCATCGAGCGGTATTCCTCCCGCAAAGGACTCGATATAACCGAACTCTATCTGCGCATAGTGTTTTCGTTCCTTGTGGGCAATTCGGATATGCACCTGAAGAACTTCTCCCTCATTGAAACCGAAGAAGGAAGCGGGAAATACGTGCTTTCTCCCGCATACGACCTACTTCCGGTCAATGTTATCATGCCGGAGGACAAGGAGCAGTTCGCCCTTGCCATGAACGGCAAAAAGACACATATCCGCAGGAAGGATTTTCTGGTATTTGCAGAGAAATGCGGCATGACACGGGGCTCTGCCGAGAAAATGATCGCAATGCTGGCGTCTAAAAAAGAGAAGTTCCTCGCCATGTGTCAAAACTCCCTGTTGCCGGAGTCTTTGCAGGAACGCCTTGCAAGCCTGATTGAAGAACGGGCAGGTATCTTGGAGGGCTAAACTACCATTTTGAAAATCGTACATTCGCAAACAGAAGCCTCCTTTGGTACAATGAGCGTATCAAAGGAGGTTTTCATTATGGCTAAAACAATATTTGAACAAACGAGCGGTACATACACCATGCAGGGCGACTATTGTCTGCCCAATCTGACCTTACCACCCGAAGAAGAACGCCCCATCGGCGTGTGGGGGCAACGCCGCCTGCGCTATTTAAAGCAGCACCGAAAAGTCTTATATTATAATTTGCTCACTTCCGGTAAGCTTTGTTCCCATCTTGCCGATGTTGAGGAAGAAGCGCAGACCCTTTTTCTTCGGCTGGTAAAACAATACGCCGAGCGGGAGGGCGTGACCGAACGGCTTAAAGCAGAAAATCCAATGGAGTGGGGGCAGAAAATGAACAACATCCGCAATCGGGCGGCGGAAACCGTTTGTGCCGACTTGATTTTTGCGTAGCAACAGAAAAGCGAGAAGGAATTAGTCAAGTGTAATTTACCAAATCGTACTTGACTAATTTTGATTTTGTGGTATACTATACTCAGTGAATTTATGGCAGATGGGAGGACACCAGTCATGTTTATCGGCAGAGAGCATGAACTTGCGGCGCTGAATAAGCTGTACGCATCAGACAAGTTTGAATTTGTAGTAATATATGGCCGTCGCCGTGTCGGCAAAACAGCGCTGATCAGCCAGTTTATTGATGATAAAAACGCCATCTATTTTATGGGCGTCGAGAGCAACGCCAAGCAGAACCTTGAAAATTTCAGCAAGAGTATTCTAAGCTCCACACCGGCATGGAGGCTGAACCCTCTTTCCTGACTTTTCAGGCAGCTTTGGAGTATGTGTTCAAGCTGTCCGAAAAAGAACGGATTATTCTTGCCATCGACGAATACCCCTATGTCGCACGCTCGTCGAAAAGCCTCGCTTCCACCGTCCAGCTTTTGATTGACCAATACAAGGATACTTCCAAGCTGATGCTGATTCTCTGCGGCTCGTCCATGTCCTATATGGAAGATCATGTTCTTGCCTACAAAGCGCCGCTTTACGGCAGACGGACGGCGCAGATGAAAATTCTCCCCTTTGACTTCGAGGAGACTTGCCGGTATTTCAAAAATTTCACCGATGAAGAGAAAGCCTATGTGTATGGCATCGTCGGCGGCACGCCCCAGTATCTGCTTCAGATGAGTGATAAGCTGAGCATTGAGGACAATATTAAAAACACATTCCTGAATCCCAACTCCGCCCTGTTTGAAGAGCCGGAAAACCTGCTCAAGCAGGAGGTGCGGGAACCGGCGCTCTACAATGCCATCATCACGGCGATTGCCACCGGCGCTTCCCGTATGTCGGAGATTTCCGGCAAAGTCGGCGAAAGCACCAACATTTGCTCCGCCTATGTGAAAAACCTGATTTCCCTCGGCATTATCGAAAAAGAGACGCCTTATGGGGAAAAGGTGTCCCGTAAAGCGGTCTATTCGATTGCGGACAATATGTTCCGCTTTTGGTATCGTTTTGTGCCGGAAAACAATTCGATCATCGCCCGTGGTGCTGCCGACTTGGCATACAAACGCATCGAGCCGTATCTGTCCGATTATATGGGCAAGGTGTTTGAGGAAATTTGCAAGCAGTACCTCTGGAAGCAGCTGCTCTCCGGCGAATGTCCGGTGGAGTTTTCCTCCCTCGGACGCTGGTGGGGCAACGATCCTAAAGAAAAGCGTCAGGCGGAAATCGATATTCTTGCGGAACAGGATAAAAACACCGCCCTTTTCGGGAAGTGCAAATGGACGAATGAAAAAGTCGATCTCGGCGTTTTGGAAACCCTCATAAAGCGCAGCGAACTGTTCCCCTATAAGAATGTCCACTACTATCTCTTTGCCAAATCTGGATTTACCAAAGGCTGCACCGACCGGGCGAATGAGATGAGAAATGTGACGCTGGTGGTCTACAAGGATATTGTTGATAGATAGATGATTTACGTATTGTAGCAATTTAGAAGTGATTACGAAATATGAAAAAGCAACCTATAACCAATGCCGAACATCACCTCATCTTTCCATGCTTGCTTAAATATCGTAACAAGCTAATATCTCAAGGAAATACCGATGGCGTTGATGAGTTCATAATCAAATACACAAAATGATAACAGGCACGGGAGTCAAGCACTCGTGCCTGTTGCTAGTTGTCAAACCATTATTATTTCGACTACAGATAACGGTGTTACAACATATCGTGTGTGTTCGTAATACATATTTTTTCCACAGCAATGTTTGAACTTCTTTCCGCTTCCACATGGGCAGAGCTGATTTCTCCCGACTATTTCAATATTTTCTCGTATCCGTTGTTCCTTGAATCCTTTTATTGCAACTTTCTGCAAATATGGTTGCTTAAGTTCTAAATACTGATCTAACATAAGAAATTTTTCTTTTTCAAATCTTGTATCATCGGATATTTCCAGAACACAACGTTTGTCTTCTGGATGTGATACTATACAAACTGCTTGCATAACATCTATTTTGTCAATATACTCTATTGCTGGTTCACCCCAATAGAGGTTACCCTTAATATGTGGACAATCTAAACTTTGCATCGATTTTCCACAAATACTACAATGAGATTTGGAAATTACATACTCGCTGCTAGCAAAAATACTATATGGGTACAGTTCTTCGTATTGAATTAAGAGATCATAGAGTTCGCTAAGTTCCAACCTGTTTTCAATATCTGTGAAACGACCGATATATTTTATCGCATCAAGACAATCTTGGAGTTTATTCCAAGACTCTTTATATTGACCATTTTCGAGCATTTCAAAATATCGAATCAGGTTGCAAAACAACTTAAAATAATCCTTGAAAATAAATTGTGAATTAGCAAGCTTTTCATCTTTTCTTTTAATTGCAATTTCTTTTATCTGCGAAAAGAGATCCGCGCATAATTCAAAGTCTTCTACAGAATTACTCAAATTGTTATCTAGCAGTTTGTGTTTAGTTCTATTGATGGCTTTACACACTTGATCAATTTGATATATGTCTTTATTCTGAAGAAAATACTTAAGCACCTATTATACCTCACATTTTATTAAGGTCAATTTTTTCAAATGCATCCTTAAATACTTTTGCATCACCTGAATAACGAATATTTTTTTCTTCACCGTCACGCTTCACAATAAACGTAACATCTACTTTGGTATCTTCTTTTTCTCGACCTTTAAGCTTATCTTTTATATAGTCTGAAACAAGGTTTATGGCAATGGGTAGCAAGATGTTTCCAGCAACCCAAATAACAGGCATCCAAATATCAAAAGAATGTAAAGAGCGTACTTGAATATCAGAATCTGCAAGCAAATCAATGCTGTTTTCGGGATTTTTTTGACGACAGAATTTTACAAAACTGATTGACTCCTGCGCAAAATAAAACGCATTTTCTTTATATTCTGAAGGCACTACCAAGAAATCCGTAGTTTCAAACTTCTTTTTAGTATCTTCTGAAATAGAATTTGTGTTAAAGTATGCATTAAAATCAGTTGTTGAGTTTGATATTTTAATATCGTTATTCATAGCATTTCCTTTCGTATTACAAGTTTTGCATCGCAGCGAGAAGTGCTGCGTCCTTTTTATAATTTCTTAAGGATAGCCCCTCAAGAATCTTTTTTTTCGTTTCCGGAGTCCAATAGATTTTCAAATCCTCTTTTGCACGAGTTATGGCGGTGTAAAAGATATTGTGGGTAATAAGTTCCTCAACTTCATTTGTAATAACAATCTTTACTGATTTATATTCCAAACCTTGAGCTTTGTGAATTGATACCGCATATGCCACTTGGAAAGGTACAATAGCATCTGAAGAATCAGTATCATCATCGGTGCTAAGATACTTGTCCACCCAAAAACTGATAATAGAATTGCCATTATCAGATGTACCAACTAAGGTAAAATCATAATCTTCTGCCTCCCAATCAGTAATAGCAATATCCAGTTCTACATCAAAACGGATTTTGTTTTCGGTTGGTTCAATATCCTTTATGCGGCCTTTCATGTTGTTGTATATCAAAGGCGCAAATCTGTCCGATTCATTGAATAGAACAGGATCTCCAATTTTATATGTATTGATTCCCCAAACAATTTCAGGATTGGAATTACTGCTTTGCAAGAATCTATTGATATTGTTAATGCCGTAAAGTCCATCGTAATTTAAACACAATATAATTTCATCATCTTCCGAGTGCTCAAAAATTGATTCATCTAACTTTGCAGTATATTTACTTTTAACCAGCGGTTCAAGAATATCATCTTGGAGGTTCCGAACTCTATCCCAAATAGTAAGTAATCTTTTATTCGTGCTACGATAAGGTTTTGATAATTCAGAAACGGATGTTTCTGGCACAAATGTACGTGCAACATTAAACCAATTTCCAAATAATATTGCTTCAATCTGGAACACATCTCCAACTAATACAAGGAGCTTAAAAGCAGCCTTCTCCAGAATGTCTCGCATATCTTTATTGCTCACCGTACTACACTCATCGATAAACAAGATATCGCATTCTGTATCAGTGTTATAATCAGATAAAAATTTAGCAATAGTTTTAAAGTCACAATTACCTGCATTCACCTTTCGGCGCATGTTATCTACAGCAGGATTTGTATTTGCCAAATATAGTTTTTTGCGCTCATTATAGAGATTCGAAATATGATTAATAAGGGTTGATTTTCCGGTTCCCGCCGAACCATAAATTAGAGCAACGTGAGAATCAGAAAATATTGTCTTAAGAGCAGTAAGTTTTTCTTCGCTATCGATCCTATAAGATGGATTCTTAGAAAGCCACGATTCTACGAAATCACTGTAACCAGACATTCCATTTGAAGATAACTCTTTTAGCTTTTTAATGATTTTCGTTGTATCGTCAACATACCCCTCCATATATAAATGGTCTTTGTAAATGCGAAGATACCGCTCTGCATGTTTTCTTGCATATACAAGAGAGTTGTATTTTTTTATTAAACCATTTATATCATCAAATCGTTCCAACTCACTTAAGGGTGTAAATAGAACACCCCCTTGTTCGGTATTGTTCTGTATTGTACGAGCAAGAAATTCGTGCTCTCTGTTACCCGAATTAATACATTCAAATAAATCATAAATCCGTGGATTATGTTTAATCAAAGATGTCGCATATGGCATTTGATCAAACGGAATACAACCCCAACGCAGATGCAAATCAGATAACCTTTCACAAGTTTCTCTGCTGTATTGGTGCCGCATAACCTTATTATTCATTTTGTGTAGGAAGTAACGAATGATATTGCTACCAGGGGCTTTGTCTTTTATGAGGTCACGGGATTTGTTAAGCAGATCAAAAATATGAGTAACTTTTGCTTCTTTGGTACATTTAGCTTTTGCCCAAGAATAATATGAATCTGATGATATGACTAAATCAACGAGACTCATTCGAGTGTCTGTGAGGAATTTCATCAAATCACGAAACTCATTATTGCCGCCGCTGATTTGAGTATGGCTACCAAAAAAATCAGCAAATCGATTAACTTCACAAGGCCTTATGGAGACTTCCCAACTATCAATAATTTGGATAGGCATAACTTTCCCAAGCACGCCAATTACATCGTTGTGTATGGAAAGTTTAACTGCATAATTATCAGAAAGATCAAGAGAGGTGAATGCAATTACTCTATCAAATTTGCTGGCTTTATCATTTGCTACTGTAAATGTTACTTCATAGAAAATATGACGCTTTACGAAAAAAGGTTTGATTTTCTGTATGTACGCACGATCATTGTAAGGATTATGTGTCGCATAACGACTCGGTTTAATAATACGAACAGCAATTTGTTTATAGTACTCCATCAAATTGTCATCTAAGTTTAATGGGAAATCATCAATATTCTCAAGAACGTCCATATTATACTTTTCTTTGAGAAATACCTTAATTTTAAGAAGATACTCATAATACTTAAGCATCAATCTTTCGGAACCGCCCTCATCAAACGTATAATGGGATACAGATTTTTGGAGAAGATTATGGAATTTGCTTAAGAATCGCAGTTCTCCCTTGGTTTTCACAAACTCCCAAGCGGCTTTTTTATCCTGATAATCATTGGGATCGGTATCAACACCGTTTGAATAAACCTTCTGAACGATATACTCGACGAAATTTCTAAGCTGAGCCAAAATATTCTGCGACAGCAGACCTCGCTCTGAGGCATCAAACACAGAAATGTTTCGACATATTACTTTGTTCGTATCATAAACAGCTTCATCGACTTTTAGCATTTGAATACCTCCTTGTATTAACTCAAATGGACTGTCGCTTACAATAAATTAGCGCATTAATTCCGGGCATTCAAAAACTTTCTGGCACAAGCGCCAGTTTGTTAATTGATTCATGTGCTCTCACAAGGGCATCATATACAGCCAAGACATCTTCTGAATCCCAAGTGCGCAAAGATTTTTCGTCAATAACCCCGGCGCTTTCCCGAATAATTTTTGCAAGCTGTTCTTCGTCGGCAACAGCAACGACTGCCTGAACAGCCGCATTGCTCTGTGCTTTTTTGAGGTTGAGGATCAGACTGTCGATAGAACCTTTGGACTGCACCTCAAATACATAAATGGCTTTACCCATATTTCCGATTTTGGCTTCCCATACTGCATCCACAACAGCTCCGGCTGTAATTTTTACTTCGGAACGGCTGTCAAATCCCAGAAGTTCGCCAATTGCGACCAGTTTTTCTTTGATTTCATCGTGCAGGGATTTTGAGTCGCTGATAGTAGTAGGCTTCTTGGATTCAGAAACAGGAGCTTCGGGGGATTGGGATTTCTTTTCGGCAAGTGGTAAAATCTCGTCCCATAGAAAATAATCGACGGCTAAGAGATCATAATTCTCCGCACCGGATTTCTCTAATTCTTGGGCAATTTCTTTTGCGATGGTACAGACTTCCTTGTATTTTTTCCCTGTATACTGGTAATTGTACTTTGGCATATCAGGAATGTCTAAGTACCCAAAACAAAGAATCGTTGTTTTATTAAAGATTACATATTCTTGAGGATTAGCGTATGTAAGAAGCTCACTAATTGTTGCAGGTCCCATACCTTTTACGGACTTGAGAAATAAATCCCACCGTTTCTCAATGGGGCTTATCCCGTACAACAATTCTGCCAATTGCTTTTTCAGTGCTGTAAAACCATTATCGGCAATCAATTTATCCACGACATATTTCTTATTGCCCCAAATAAGCATAGACCATAGTTTGCTGATGTACTCTAAGAATTCTTCCTCAGTCATTGCCAAAAGCTTGTCCTTGGTAAACGACTGATAATACTCTTTGCGCTCTTTGCGTTCATCCCAGTTTTCTTCGTAATAGGCAGCGTTAGATTTCTTTTTTATTATGAATTCGGATATTGAAGAATCGAGCTTTTGTGCGTCCATAACTCTATTTCACCTTCCAAAATATAGGTTTTTCAATTTATCTCCCACACCGTTTCGTCTCCGCAATTATTGAGAGTTTGGGAGCGAAGCGGCTTTTTACTGAAATATCTGCTGTTTCACAAACAAAGATTTGCAGTATCAGTTGTTTTCTTCAAAATTCTCTACCTGCTCCATCACCTTGCGGAATACCTCTGGGCTGTACTGTGGGGGATATCCATTTTTAATCAAACACACCTTGATATCAAATTTAAGCTGATCACGAATGATTTGATTATTAAGCCAATCAGCAAATGAAGATTTTGTGTCGATGATTTCTTTAATCTTTTTTGCCAATGATTTGCACTTGTCATTAATAATTACGCCATCGGCATTCTTATCTGTGCCGTATTCAAAGTTATATTCGTCACGAAGAGTCATCAAAATATCATAGAATGCCTTTTCTTCAAAAGTGAGACCGATTTTACGGAAACTTTCACGATCAGCATTCATGTCTTTAAGAATACGTAATGCCTGTTCTGTAGCATATTTAATGATTTCATCCGCAGTTTGCTCTTGCGCCTCGCCGGCTTCTTCTGCGGTGAGGTGTTTTCTGCGTTCATGATACTGTTTAATGGTTTCTTCAAGCATCTCTTGGAACTTTTTAGCTGCCATTTGATTGGTTTTGCTGTATTCCTTGATCTGCTTGCGAAGCATTTTCACGAGCAATTCGAGCTTTGATGCAGGCATCTTAACATCTGATAGCTTTTCAAAATACTCAGGACTAAAGATATCTTCCTGTTCACCGTCCTCAAAAACACTTTCAACTTTATTATACTTGAGTGCTTCTTCAACCATTTTAGCCACACGACGATTCATGGTTTCTGTGTCAACTTCGCTTGTTCCACTCATTTTACGTACAAAGCCGGCAATCGCCATAAAACACTGTGCGAGAGCGGATTCTTCTTCACCCAGTTCACCGGATGGTTGGCAGATATCATAAGCCGCACGCATTCTCTTGACCGTTTTCAAGAAATATGTCTTAAACGATACCTTCTGAACACTCTTCCCCGATTTGTTTTCAGTTTGCAGTTCCTGTGTAGAAATAAATACATATTCGGCAGCTTTCGCCAAAAGTGTATATCGCAAAGCAGGTTCACTGTTCGGGTCAAGAAACGGTTTTAAATCATACCCGCTAAAGAGATCTTTAAGAATTTCCAATTCCTCTCTGAATACACTCGTAGCCTGCTCCACATCATCAGCAGAAGGGGCAATAGAAGTATCTCCGCCATAAAGTTTCATGGCCTCACGCATATTGTCACGAATGCCAATATAATCGACAACAAGCCCGTATTCTTTTCCCGGATATTTTCGGTTAACACGACTAATCGTTTGAATCAACAAATGTTTCTTTAACGGCTTATCATTGTACATATAAGTCAGCGAAGGAACGTCAAATCCCGTAATCCACATATCAACAACAATTACTATGTGGAAATTCGATTTATCCTGTTTAAAGGCTGCATCAAACTCTTCGGAACGTTTGCTGTTTTTCACACCGCCAAGATAGTTATACATTTCCGGTTGATCGTTGCTGCCGACACTTGCCACCATTGCCATAAAGGGCATGGGCTTGAGTTCACGCAATTCTTCATCGGTTACAGGAACGCCATCAGATGCTTTCTTCTCAACAAACCATTCGGGATATTTCTCTTGGAACTTTTTCAATAACTCAAATGCGATTGTTCTGTTGGAACAGACAATCATTGCTTTTTGAACTCTATCTGGATTATTTGCACAAGATGAAACATAATGGTCATGAATATCTACCGCAAGTCGCTCCAAACGAGAAGGCTCGCCCAAAATAATTTCCATTGAGCTCATGCTTTTTTACTTGCTTCAATATCTTCGGCAGTTGCTCCATCATCAGCGCATTTTATGTAATAATTTTCAATTTCCTTTACTTTTTCTTGATCAAGCAACACTTTTGCAATGCGGGGATGATACTTAATTGATACAGTAAGGCCGTCAGCAACAGCCTGATCCATGGTATAACGATCAATTTCATCACCGAAGGTCTGATATGTTTCTGAAATCGGTGTACCCGTAAAGCCAACAAATGTCGCATTCGGAAGCGCCTCTCGCAGCACCTTGGCATATGGCTTGGACACCATAGCTTCATATTATCGTCGGCATCCTTACTAAATTGTATCTTTTTCGCATTTTCAAGCTGCGTTCTATGCGCTTCATCAGAAAAGCAGATAATGTTTGAACGCTTGTTTATAACACCGATTTTGTCATCTTTCCGGTCACAGAATTTTTGAATGGTGCAAATGTAAAATCCGCCGCTTTCACGGGCACCAAGTTCCTGACGAAGTTGCTTTCTGTCGGGAACAATACAAACTTCGCCAAGATTTAAAAATTCTTTGCTTTTCGTAAATAATCTCGCACCTTGTTTTTGAAGATCATCTCGGTCAACAATCATAACAATAGTAGCGAACCGATTTGGGGAATATCTGTGCACCGCAAAGCAAGCTGACGGGCAAGGAAAGCCATTGTATAGGTTTTGCCACAGCCGGTTGCCCCAAAATATGTACCGCCTTTTCCACTCTTTTCAATAACGGATTTGATGATACTTTGTTTTAAAAGTCGAGTGGCAAAAAACTGGGGATAGCGGCAAACAATTTCTCGTTCTTCGCTGTCATACTCGCTGTCTTGGAAATAAATATAGTCACGGAAAATTTCAAGAAATCTTTCAGGACTATAAACACCTTTAATCATTGTCTGCATTTCCTCAAAAGGAAGCGTAGAAACCTTGTCTTCGTCATTTACACGGCGCCAAGCATAAAAATGCTCATAGGGTGTACGGACAGTTCCCAGTCTTGTTTTGACACCGTCAGAAATACAAGCCAACGGGCAATAATGTAGTAAATGCGGTATATCACGCCAATAGCGGATCGTGATCTGCTCATAGGCATCATAAATTGTTGCATTGGCATCGGCAGGATTTTTAAGTTCAATAATACACAAAGGCATACCATTAACAAATAAGAGAATATCCGGACGACGAGCTTCTTTCTGGCCGTTGTTTGTGTACTCCACCGTAAACTGATTGACCACCCGAAAAATATTGCTTTCGGGATGTTCGAAGTCAATCAGCGCAATCATACGGGCAAGTCCATTTTGCGGCACAAACTGAATACCATTAACCATCCAGCCATATACTTTATGGAGTGTTGAAAATTCGCTTTCCGCACCAACAAGACGCACGGAGTCCATTATCTGACGAATTTCATCGGCCGTAAGATCAGAATTGGTTTTACTTAAAAACTGTTCCATATCATCTGTGTATAAAACAGTAGTTTGAGAGTCACGCACAATACGGTTTCCGGGAAGGTAATTCCATCCCTCATCTTCTAAAAATGATATAAAGGCGCTTTCAAATTCTGATTCGCAATAGCGACCGTTATATTCTTTTAATTTTGCCATTGTTTTTCCTCCGATAAAAAATACAGAACTACTATACAATTGGAATGAATCTATACTCGTTCTGTGCAACAGCTCTCATTATCCCATGACAAATAAAATCTTGTCTATCTATATTAGTGATTTCTACACAATACGGAAAGCCCGGTGCGATTCCTCTACTCACAGATTCTGATAATGCATTACAAACAAAACCGTTATTTAGTGTAATATTGTCATGTTTTCCTGCCATTCGAACTTCATCACTTATGCAATTAACCTTTATTTTGCTGGTTTTACAATTAATAAGAATTAAAAATCTAGCGATTGGTTCGAAATATGTAATTGCTGAGATTTCTATTTTGTAGCCATTTTCTATTTTTGTAATTTTCCCTCTGACATTTTCGTAGGTCGGAAATTGTTCTTGAAAAGTGTTTTGATGGTTTATTACATCTACTATTTGCCTAAATCCAAACTCCAACCCTTTTCCAAAAATATCAATATAAAGATTTTGCATTAATATTGCTGGCATCAAACAATCATCAAGTTTCACAGGTATTAATTTTGCGGTATTATTTGTTGCTTTTAACAAAGCGTTTTGCCACTCCAACCTTACCATCTTGCTTTGCAGACTATTTTTTGACACAAAGAAGAAAAAATCACATTCCAACAATCCATCATTCATTTTATCGATAATCCCATCACCAGGCTGTATAGTCCATGAATCGTAAAAAACATTTTCACGACCATAAATTTCTCCTAATTTGATAGCAACTGGCTCTATAATTGGCTTGTCTTTATAATTATGGCTAATAAAAATTTTTGGCATTTCTTTTTCCCCCAACAATCCATGAATGAGTACCAGGCAAATGTTTTTGATCTGTGTTTTGTCTGCCAGATTACAAGTTGTTTATGTTCATTCTGCACACTTAGAACAGCTTGTTAAAATCAACTGTATAGCCCATGGCTTTCAATTCTTTAAGTAAATCAATTTTCCAACTTTTTGTGTCCGTATATACAACACCTGATAGATCTGAGGGCATTTCTATTCCGTTATCTGCCAAAATTACAACATGCTCTCTCCCAAGCTTGCCCATAAAGTAGCCTGTTTCTAATACCACATTTTGTCTTGCCCGGGTGTATCTGAAGAATCTTTTTTAGCTCTGCCAAAATCATCAGCAGTAAACAAACATATTACACCACTGACATCGCTGTAAGCTTCAAATTTTTCTATAATTGTACAGCCTTTGTTTGCCTGTTCAGATAAAATAATTGCCTCAATTCCTTGTTTTTCGATGATACGGGCAACCGATTGCTTTAACTCGTCGTGACCATGGACAATAAAGATTTTGTTCATGGTCTCAGGTTTTATTGTTTTGCCCTGCATATTGTTATCTTTGTCGTCTTTCATATCTTCTAAGTAGGTTTCAAATACCGCTTTACAAGACCTGAGGTTATCACAACACCAGCTTATTGCGTTTCTGTTTTCTTCTTCCATATCAATTCCGTACCAAGCTAAGGGTGAAAAACGCATTTTATGGAATTTATTATGTTCCAAAGAATTCTCTCCGTATTTTTTTATTAAAAATCGTTCCGCTTTTGTATGCCATGCCCGAAACGCAGGAGCAGAAGATCTAACATGATGGTTAATCAAATTATCAATTTCATCAATTATATTTTTTAATTTCTCATAATCTGTCATAATACTCTCCCTTCCTCCAGCGATCCCCGAATGAGTATCGGGCAGATGTTTTTAATCTGTTCTTTTAGTTTTTCATTTATATCATAACGCATCTGATAAACTGAAAAAATGTCAACTATACTTTGCTGTGTTTTAATATCAGGAATAGGGATAGCTATTTCTCCCATATCATCAAACGAGAAAATATCTCGTGTTGTACCAAAAGAAATAAATCCTGCATACCGCTGTGTTTCTTCACGATTCATCCATAACAATAAATATTTGGGCAATAACTGTCCTGTGTTGCTAACCTCAAATACTTGATATGAACTCGATACAACACAGTCAGGTCCTTCTCTTAGGGCAATAGGCAGTTTTGTATTATGTGCTTTCATTACTTTATTAAATGCAAATTGTCCCCTGCGCACAACGCTGCCATTTCCGCTATCTTCTGCTATACGTTTAGGATCGGTAAAGACATGGTCAACATTTATACCCTGAAACAGTTTTATAGAATTATCGCTGTTTTTTTCATTACACGGTCTAATGTATGGCCCAATTTTTTTACGTGGCATTTTTCTCCGTAAATCTTCAATATAACCATCACAGACAAGCTTCAAATCTTCCAATCCACGTTCATAGCTTTGCTGATTGACAACCATGGATTTATAGACATCCACATATTTCTGCTGCACGGGAAAAGGTGGCAAATTCAGTTCTACTTCGCAAAGGTCTTCCCAGTTGTAGAATTCCGTAGAGCTGCCCCAAGAGTTGGTAATCACATACCGATCAAACTCTGAACGGTTGAAGTACATATAAAGCCATTCTGCGGCGAGGAGTTGTTTTGCATCTTCTTTGATGCGAAAAACCACATAATCTTCTGTACAGATTACTGCCCTTTCGCCACCGTTATATGCAATACTGAATTTACTTCCATTTCTGGATGTCCTATGGTTAAAGACAAAGTCTCCCGGACACACGATTTGAAATTTACTCAAATCACGGCCATTGATATCTGCTTTCGTCGGCATCAGTAACTTTAGATTATTAACCCCGCGCACATCGTCAGGACCAAATGTAAAGTTGGCATTTGTTACTTCACGCAATTCAATATATGTACCCAACTTATAATTAGTCGATGCCATAACCAATCCCCCTAAATGCATTCTCAAGCATCTTTTGAGATTTCTTTTCCTGTGCAAGAATATCACGCATTTCTTTTTGAATACGACTCATTTCGGCATCAAAATCTATATCCAAATCATGGTCGATAAACTCAATGTATTTACTCGGAATCAGGCTCCAGTCTTGTTTTTCAATTTCACTAGTGCCGACACTTCGGTACAGTTCGGGCATATCATATTTTGTACCGTCTGTTCCTTCGCTCTGCCAAGTATGATATATATCTGCCGCTTTATGGATCTGCTTCTCATCCAAAAGAACTTTCTTTTTGTTTTCACCCTTGACCGGATTCTCCGTCCAAGTGCGCAGATCCATAAACAGGATTTCACCTTGACGGTTGCGCAGCGTTCTGCCATGATATTTACCGCCTTTTTTGTTCTGATTCAGAATCCAAAGAGTAACGCTGATATCTGTTGTGATGAACAGCTCACGAGGCAGAATAATAATGGCTTCGACTTTATCGTGTTGTATTAGCTTTTTTCGGATTTCCACGGTATCGCTGTCGCCCAAAGCGCCGTTTGCCAAAAGAAAACCGGCGACACCGTCCAGAGATTTCAAATGGGAAAGTATATGTAAAATCCAAGCATAGTTTGCATTACTCTCCGGAGGAGTGGAATAATCCGTCCAGCGAGAGTCGTTTTTCAAATTGCTGTCATACCACCCCTTAAGGTTAAAAGGCGGGTTTGCCATAATGTAGTTAAAGTAAAGGCCTTTGTGAAGGTCATGGGTGAAGGTAGAGTCCGCCTCACCGCCGAGATTGTGGCTGATTCCACGCAAGGCGAGATTCATTTTTGCAAGACGATAAGTGGCAGGCTCTTTCTCCTGACCGTAGACATTAATTCGACTGATATCGCCCCGTTTTTCTCGAATAAGGTCGCGCTCTGAACAAACATACCGCCCGAACCGCAGCATGGGTCATATGATGTGCCATCAAAAGGTTCGATCATTGCCGCAATTAACTGAACAACGTCATGAGGCGTGTAGTACTCGCCCTCTTCTTTTGTCGCATTTACGGCAAATTCTTTTAAGAAGTATTCATATACACGACCGATAAGGTCTTTCTCTTCACCGAATGCCTTATGACTGATTTTATTGACCTCATCTACGACCTGTTTAATATCATTGGGAGCGAGATTACGAGTAGTAAATGTTCCCTCAACAAAACAACCCTTTAACTGTTGGCTGCTGGTCGCAATACTGTGCAGAGCAGTATCCAAAGCAACATTAAGTTTAGGAGCAGGCGTATTGATAATGGTTGACCACCGTGCTTCTACGGGTAAATTATATGTACCATCAGTAAAGGTGGCATCGTCAAAAAATGCAGCAATAATATTTTCATCATCCGGGTCAAGTCCTTGGGCGATGAGATCTTGGCGAAGTTTTTCCACTCCGTCCTCAAACTTTTCTCCGATAAAGCGCAGAAACACAAGTGTGAGCATCATATCACGCTTTTCGAAAAAAGAACCGGAATTACGAGCTTTGCGCAATATATCACGGCACTTAAACAATATTGAGTCCAAATTTATTTTTTCTTCAGTTTTCTTCTTTGCCATTTATATTTAGCTCCTTATTATGCGCCATAGTTCTTTGTAATACTTTTCAATGCAAGATGAAACAAGCCATACTGTCTGAAATACAGTTTTCAGCAAGATCGGTGAAAGGAGTGCTCTGCACTAAACATTGTAAAGTGCAATCCACATATTCGCTGATCTACTTTCTTTAAAGGGAAATCAAATAGAATTTGCAAACTTATGCTGCTGTTACTTCTCATCCTCTAACAGTTCATAAGTCCGATAATAGGACAACATCGCCTGAAGTTGCAGCTTATTGGCAAAAAGCTGGCGATAGGTGACGGTTTTCTCCTTGCCCTCGGCTTTGAGCTTCGCCATCTTTTCCGTCGTATCGTCGTACTGTCTGAGAATAGCGGCGAGCATATCCTCAAAGGCTCTCAATCTCTGTTCGTCCATCATGTGCTCCGTTATTTCTCCGCCGCAACGCCGGATTTCATCCAAGCGTCCACTTCGCTTATCTTGAATTTCCACAGCCTGCCGATCTTCGTGGCGGGCATTTCTCTTTTTTCAATCCATGCGAGCACCGTGTCTCGCTGACGCCGAGGTATTCGCAAATCTCTTTCATCGAGCACCAGCGTTCTACATTCAAATCCATTTTGTTGCCCTCACTTTCGGATAGATATAACAATACATAATAAAGTATATCACAAGACTTCTCGCATATCAATGATTTTTGTAGATTTATGTAGAATTAAAAGTTTTTTCTCCGATATTCAAAGAGAAAAAAGCTAAAATTCCTTGCCCGCCATATCTGGCGGGCAAATTTTTTTGCCTTTTTTCAGAATTACCGTCCCCAAACGCCCTCTCCCAGTGGGAACAAGTGAGGGGATGTTTTTGAGATAAACAGTTTTTTCAAAAAATTTTTTTCTGTTTTTTTGAAAAACAGATTGCGTTTTAGCCTCCTAATTCCAAATAAGTGAAGGGGTTTTGCAAACAGCAAAATATTTTTTGAAACAGGGTTGGAATTTGCCTCTTCCCAGTGGGAATAAGTGAAGGGACTTTTTGAGCAAGCAGAATCAAGACCCTCTATCGAAATTTCAAAATTTTTGTAAAAACAGGGTGCGTTTCGGCTTCTCAATTCCAAATAAGTGTAGGGATAAAAATTTTTTGAGATTTAGGGTGTGCATTTGGCTTCTCTCAGTGGGAATAAGTGAGGAGGTTTTACAAACAGCAAAATATTTTTTGAAACAGGGTTGGAATTGGCCCCTTCCCAGTGGGAATAAGTGAAGAGACTTTTTGAGGGAAGCAAAATAAAGCACCCGCAACCGAAAAATTTTTTCTCCTTTTTCTATAAAATAGGGTGTCATTTGGCTTTGCAATTCCAAATAAGTGAGGGGATATTTTCGGTAAAGAAAAAATTTGTCTTGGAAAATCTCAAAAATGGGTGTGCATTTGGATACCCCTTGTGCAAATAAGTGAAAGGGTATTTCAAATTCTCAAATATTTTTCCCGTTTAGGGTTGTCACTTGCCGCTTCTCAGTGGGAATAAGTGAAGGACTCTTCACAGTACTGAAAACTGAATGACCGTCCGAAGGATACAAACCGCCAATGACTTTGCCGAAAG
>ENA-OQLB01000005-OQLB01000005.1-human-gut-metagenome-genome-assembly--contig:-NODE-5-length-128714-cov-6.723339_pt1 | contig 128714 bp, 165 predicted proteins | sample MGYA00242656_ERZ504813 | MGnify/ENA primary metagenome ERZ504813 (study PRJEB26092, sample SAMD00036388) | human gut metagenome | host: Homo sapiens | study: EMG produced TPA metagenomics assembly of... | reverse complement strand
CATAATCAATGGGCTAGCTGGGAAAATTGAAATGGGTGTAAAGCTTTTACTATATGGAATCGAAAAAGTATTTCGTCTAACTCCTGCGGGTGAAACGTCTTCAAAAGCACGCTTACGCCATTTAGGTCCTACAAAAGCATGATGGACGATATGGCGTGTTATTCTCAGGACGATATAGTAATCAGCATTTTTTCTATTCCAGTATTTGTACAATATCAAATCCCCGAAATTATGAGTGCTTTCAGGGCGCTGCATCCACAGGTGAAGTTTAATGTGGTGGAAAGTGAAAGCTCTCTTGTGCTGCAAGGCTTAAGAAGGCTGGAGTGTGACTTCGCCATTCTTAGAACGGATTTTTTAGACGAGGAGCAATATAACATCACTCCAATCAATGTGGATAGGCTGGTCGCGGTAGTACCGGAGAATCATCCCTTGGCGAAGGAGAAGTCGATTTCCGTCAAGCGCTTGAAAGGGGAAAAGCTTCTGCTGCTACAGGCAAAGCGTCGCTTTTTGATATTTGTATGGCGGTATGCAAAAAAGCCGGCTTTACACCGAACGTTCCCTATACCGTAAGCGGTAAACCGGAAATCTCTCTCAAATTTGTGAAAAATGATGGCGTTATTGTTTTGGCCATGGAGCAGGTAATGACTTATTTCGATATGCCAGGCTGTGTGGTGGTACCCCTTGAGGAGGAATATCTCAGTACGACTGGACTGGTTCAGCTAAAGTCTCGGGAAACCAGTTCCATTACTCGAAAGTTTATGTCTTTTGTGAAAGAGTGGCAAAAGCCAATCTCCGAAAAAGCAGGAACTGAAAAGAAAGAAAAATAAAAAATTTTTAAGGGTTCGCCTCTCTTTTGTGAAAAGAAAGACGAACCCTTTTATTTTGCATGGATGCTAGACTTTCAAAGCCGCTAGAGTTAAAAATCCCGCGTCTGATTTATCATGAAAAATTAAAAAGCTGGAGATATGCCCCTCTTGACACCTTTGAAGAAGTGCAGTATTGTGTACGCGAAAATATTTTCCAAAAAGGAAGGGTTGTCATGAGTCGTATTATTGTTCCTGAAAAAGAATCCCAAGCCTATGTTTCTAAGCTGTTCCAAACCATTGGTGCTGAAAAGAAACATGCCGATGTTGTAGCGGATCATTTGACTATGGCCGAGATGCGCGGCCAGGCGTCTCACGGTCTGAACCGGATTCCGTTTTACACCCAAAAGCTGGAGCACGGTGGCTATAAAGCCAATCCTCACATGAAAATCCTGCGGGAAGATGCCGGTGTGGCGCTTTTAGATGCAGATGATGCCTTAGGAGCAGTTTCCTGCTCACACGCCATGGAACTGTGCATGGAAAAGGCCTCCCGAACTGGATGTGCCTCCGTAGCAGTGACCCATTCCAACCATATTGGATTTTTGGCTTATTACACCATGATGGCGGCAAAACGGAATATGATCGGCATCGCTGTCTGCAATTCCGGTTCCTCAACCGCTGTGTGCGGAACAAGAGAGAGGGTGCTTGGTACTGATCCCTTCAGCATCGGCGTACCTGCCAAAAAGCATTTTCCAGTGATTCTGGATTGCGCTACCAGCGTGGTGGCTCAAGGCAAGGTTTCCGTGGCGGAAACAGAGAACAAGCCGATTCCTGGGAATTGGGCTTATAATAAAAACGGAGAACCGACCACAGTGGCATCCGAAGCGATGGTTGGTACGATGCGCCCCTTCGGCGATTATAAGGGGTCTGGCATTGCTATCGTCATCAGCTTGATTTGTGCTGCCTGACCGGAATGCCGTTTGATTTTGAAGAAGAAAACCTGCGCCGGATTTCCGATTTATCTGCCGGCTCCGAGCTGGCGGCGTCACTAATCGCCATTGACATCTCTAAGTTTACCGATGCAGAGGCCTTTAAACATCGCGTAGATGGCTTTATCGATGTGGTGAAAAGCTTTAAGCTGGCTCCTGACACAGAACAGATTTATATGCCCGGTGAAATTGAGTTTAACAAGGTTGCCGCTAACCGTGCCGCAGGCGGATTTGAAATTGGTCCGAACCTGTATCAAAAGCTAAAGAATATCCGTGATCAATACGGTATGAAGTTTGAGATGGATCACTGGAAACATGATGATTAAGCATATTGACTAAAAAATAACAATCTTTTTTATGATTTATATTCTAAAACTTCAATCCGTAATTCCATAATTGAATTGGAAATTCAAATTTAGGATGGTATGATGAGGCTAATCAAGGAAGAATGTTGGCATTATGGAGGTTGTCTATCGTGAAAAATGAAAACTTCAATCAAGAGTTAAAAAAGCTGGAGCAATTCGACACCCCATCGATCACTAATGTAGTGGCAACGTACCCAGAGGATCAGGAGCTTTGTTTAGGACTTTATGATCCTTGGGCTGCTAACTGGTATACCGATCAATCTGTAAAATGCATGTATCCCGAGCTGGAAGAAGAGCGGGTTACGCTGTTACGGTGGTATATGGCCCTGTCGACGCCAATTTTAAGCGCCGCAGCTTTGACGATGTTCTGAGGGCCATTGATGCTTCTCCTAAGCCGGTGATCGTGTGCATCAAGCAGGATTTTCCTGAGGAAATCAAAAATAAAAATGGCCTTTGCGGCGGCAATATGACCACCGCGATGAAAGCTTTGGGAACAGTCGGTATTATTTCTGACGGCCCGTCCAGAGACGTAGATGAAATTCGTCCTATGGAGGTTCAATACATGCTCACCGGTATTACTGCGGGCCACGGCGCTTTCTCCGTAAAAGCAGTGAATGTTCCGGTAAATATTTGCGGCATGGATGTTTGTCCGGGCGATGTTATACATATGGATGAAAACGGCGCGGTAAAATTCCCAAATCAGTATATCGGCGATGTTTTGGATAAGGTGCAAAAGCTCCAGAAAATTGAGCAGGAGCGTCAGGAAAAGATGAGAAACTCCAGCGATGTGGAAGAAATTATCCGGATTATGAACGGCTTTGAAGATAATAAATAAATGACTAAAAAAGATACTGAAAGAGTAAGGGGACGATAACAATGATGAAAACAAACAAACTCCGTGAAATCCTGAACAACAATCAGCCTTCTATCGCTACAAGAATTCTCAGCGCATGGCCTACCATTACGGAAGCGGTGGCCTCTACCGGGAAATTCGATTATATCGAGTTTGTCGCTGAATACGCTCCTTTTTCCCATGCGGATCTGGAGAATATCTGCCGTGCTGCGGAGCTGCACAATATTTCCACGATGATAAAGGTGGATTTCCAGAACAGGGCTTACGTGGCGCAAAAAGCGATGGCTTCCGGATTCCAGGCGCTTTTGCTTACCGACCATAAAACGCCGGAAGAGGTCAGGGAAACCATGTATGTTATCCGGCCTGATACTCCCGAAGACGGCGGACGTTTTGGTTATCCCAACCGCCGCTGGATCGGCTATCAGCCTAATTTATCCCAGATGGATTACGCCGCCATGGTACGTAATACAGTAGCCGCTTTCATGGTGGAGAAAAAGGAATGCTTAGATAATTTAGAGGAAATCTGTGAAATTCCCGGTGTGGATATGGTGCAATTTGGCCCTTCCGATTATTCGATGAGCCTTGCTGGAACGCCGGAGCCCATGTTGATGAGTATAAAGCAGCTGAGCGTGAAATGATTCGTATTGCTTTAAAGCATGGGGTTCAGCCTCGCTGTGAAATCAATAGCGCGGATGAGGCGAAATATTACATTGATTTGGGTGTGCGTCATTTCTGCATCGGCGACGAGCTGAGAAACAACATGACCTATTGGAATAATGTAGGCGGCGCTTTGAAGGAGATCGTGGATACCTTATAATTTATTACTCAAATCCTCTCGTTTCCTTTCTATATATAATGTATAGAAAAGAAAGTAAAATTGGCGGCCATCCTGAGCTCGGGATGGCCGCCAATTTTATATTTTTAATTATCTTGTAAAAATTAATTAAGCAATTGCTGGGATATTTTTACGACTCGCATTTTCAATAGTTATTACTTTAAATTTTTAAAGTCATCTACAAACCATACCTGTGGGATTGTGAACTCTCGATGGTTCAGATAGTTTAGAATTCCCGCATCGGTTTGAAAGTCAAAAACGAGCTTATAAGAACAAAGGGCCTGCCATTTATAGCGGCTTTCTCTGTTTTGAGTATTTTTTCCATATTTCCCGTCTCCTACCAGGGATGGCCAATGGAGGCCATGTGCGCCCTTATTTGATGGGTTCTGCCGGTCAAAAGGTCGACTTCCAAAAGACTGTATTTTTCTTTTTGCTGAAGCGTCCGATATTTTGTCTGGATGGTTTTGGCCCGGGGAAGGGTCTGGCGGATATATAAACCCGGTTTTTGCTTTCATTTTTTTCTAAATATCCCACCAGTAAATCTGATTTTTTTCCATTTTTCCATGAACCACACAGAGATAATATTTATGCAATTCACGCTTCCGCATTTTGTCATTTAAAATTCTCAGAGCTTCGGCGTTTTTTGCAGCTATGACAATACCGGATGTGTTTCGGTCGATACGGTTCACCAATGCGGGAGCAAAGGAATTTTCATTCTGGGCTGGTACTCGCCTTTTCATAAAGATAATGCTGCACTCGAGCATGAGAGAATCAAAATGATAGTTCTCATCAGGATGAACCAAAAGGCCTGGCTTTTTATTTAAAAGAAGAATATTTTCGTCCTCATAAACGCAGTCTACTACTTTAGGCGCTTTTAGAAAATCATATTCAGTAGGGGTTTGTTCAAAAAATTCCTCCTTTAAATACAAAGATATGATGTCTCCCTCTTGAATTCGGGAAGAAATTTGGCAGCGCTTTCCGTTAAGCTTTATGTTCTTTGTGCGGATTCCTTTATAAAGCATAGATTGAGGAAGTTTTGTATAGGTTTTAGTCAAAAATTTATCTAACCGTTGTCCGGCGTCATTTTTTCCAACAGTAATTTGTCGCATAATCACAGCCCTTTCGTCATGTTCTTAAATTATACCACGAACTTCTTTTCAAAACTACATTTTTGGAGTATAATAATAACAATTACAGAATATAAACAAATTGTAAAAGGGGCTGTTTTTGTTGATTACGCAGGAAAGAATTCTTGAAATTTTAAAGGAGGCCGGCGTTCTTTTAGAAGGGCATTTCTTATTGACTTCTGGAAGGCACAGCAATAAATATTTACAGTGCGCTAAGGTTTTCCGGAATACAAAATACAGCGAGGAGTTGTGCAGCGCTCTGGCTGAACAGTTCCGAAATGATGGGGTAGAGGTGGTCATCGGACCCGCTATGGGGGCGGTGCAGATGGCTTATGAGGTAAGCCGGGGTTTACATTGTGAAAACTTTTTTGCAGAACGAGACCAGGATGGAAAAATGTGCTTGCGTAGGGGATTCGAGGTTCAACCTGGACAAAAGGTGCTTCTGGTAGAGGATGTAGTCACTACCGGAGGGTCTGTTCGTGAGGTTCTGGAGCTTGTTAAAGCTGCCGGCGGCGATGTGGTAGGGATTGGTTCTATTGTTGACCGTACTGGAGGAAAAATTGATTTTGGCGTACCCTTTAAAGCGGTTATTTCTATGGAAGTGGAATCTTATGAGCCCAGCGAATGTCCATTGTGTAAGGAAGGTAAAATTCCGGTTATAAAACCGGGAAGCCGTAAAATTAAATGAAGAAAACATCACTGCATGACGGACATAGAGACCGCTTAAGAGAAAAATTTATACGCCATGGGCTTTCCAGTTTAGAACCTCATGAAGTAGTAGAATTAATGCTGTATGCGGCAGTGCCAAGAAAAGATATGAATCCACTGGCTCACGAATTGTTGGAAGGCTTTGGCTCCTTTCCGGCCTTACTGGATGCTCCGATCGAAGAGTTAATGAAATATAAGGGAATCGGCCGTGGAAGTGCGATTACGATTAAGCTGTTTTCCGCAATCGGCCGGTTTTATATCGAGAGCAAAGCGGACAAGGGCCCAACCTCCATGGAAGAAGTCATTGATATCATTTTGAGCAAATTTACAGGCAGAAGCAACGAGGCAGTTGTGCTTACCCTTCTGGATGGAAAGGGAAAGGTTCTATATTGTGGTGTGGTGACGGAAGGAACTGCCAATTCCTGCGATGTGTATCTCCGAAGAATCGTTGGATTGGCAGCCAGCTATGATGCTACTCAGGCGATTCTCGCTCATAATCATCCCAGCGGTTTTGCGTTGCCCTCTAGAACAGATCTGCAAACCACTGTTAGGGTGAAAGAGGCGCTTGCATTGGTAAATGTTACGCTGATTGACCATATGATTGTGGCGGATGGAGATTATGTATCTATGGCTCAGGATGAGGGGAAGCTTCATACAGGAATCTTTGATATTGGCGACGAGTATGATGCGCCTTTGGAGAGAAAAGCGGTAGCGGATTGGGAAGAGAAGTAACCATTTATAAATAAAGTAATACATTTTAAGGCCAGCCTTTCTTAGCTGGCCTTTCCTTTTTCCCAATGAGCTTATTCCTAGCCGCACCAGTATAAAAGGGATCATTTTCGCTGGAGTTTAGGCCGCTGACTTGTCATCGTTAAAAAGACCGTATCAAATTAATAGATAATACGCAGGACAGAAATTTACAGTATCCTGATTATTGAAAATTAAAAATAAACTCGGAGGGTAACAAATGAATTTTGATATTAATCTTTGGATGAAAGAATATTCCAGTGAATTAAGAAAGATATTTGGAAACCGTATCTGGTTTGTTGGCTTACAAGGAAGCTATGGAAGAAATGAGGCGACTGAGCAAAGTGATATCGACGCTGTAGTTATTTTAGACAAAGTGACACTGGAGGATATAAAGGCTTATAGCGCATTGTTAGACCGTTTGCCGTATAGAGAAAAGGCATGTGGCTTTATCTCAGGAAAACAGGAATTGCTTAATTGGGAAAAATCCGATTTATTTCAATTTTATTATGACACTCTTCCTATTATCGGTTCCTTAAATTCCTTGAAAGAATATTTTACAGCCGCGGATGTACGGCGTGCAATAAGGATAGGCGCCTGCAACATATATCATGGCTGTATGCATAATATGGTTCATGAGAAAAGCTGGGAGCTTCTAAAAGGATTATATAAATCGGCGGCTTTTACGTTACAGGCTGCTGGCTTTCTGCAAACAGGCAAATATGAAAGACGCCGGAAAGACTTGTTAAATCATCTGCTTCCAGAGGATCAAGCTATTTTGCTGATTGGTCAAACACTTAAAAACACTAATCTTACTGAAAGGAAGGAATTTGAAAGGCTCTCTGCTACTCTTTTATCCTGGGCCTCTGATTGGATTGTCAGATGCGGAACGACACAGCAACAGACGGAGTCATCTGCCGATTCTTTAGAGCCGTAAGGGAAAAAGCTACCAAGGCCAGAAAAATTTTATGTCAAAAGACAATTGCTTTAGAATGGTATCTTAAGAATATATTTGTATTGAGTCCATGAGTAATAAATTATTTTATTTTGTTTCAAAAACCAATTATTGAATTTACGTGAAAATAGAATAATGTATCATTAGTGAAAAACATGGTCGGGACAACGGGCTTTACAGCATTATAAGCAGAACGAATTAACCTGTAGAATCAGAAATCTCAGAAAGACAATGATAGCGACTACTGTTAAGCTCTTGGAAACATGGCCTGGACTATACGGCTTATGCAGTCTTTGACAAGGTGTAAGGCAAATAAAAACAAGCTGTAAATTTATCGTTATCAACCGTCATTTTCCTTGACACTACTTTGTAATCAAAGTAAAATGTTAGTGAAAGCGTAGAAAAAAAGTTACAAGGAGGACGTTATGTCTGGTCGTTGGGACTGGGACGTGAAATCGTCTTATACTTATCATGCATTAAAAAAAGCAAAAGATGTGGTGGAGAAAAGCTTAAACCAAGCGGCGGAAGAAATCCAGGATAGCCAACGCAAGAAAAGCCAAAATCCTCCTGAAAACGGTATGCCGCATCAACAGCCCCCTTATCAAGCGGAAGGGGACCGTCCTGGACAGGCGCCTTCTGAAAATTTTTCGGGAGGATATCAGCCTCCGCCTGGCAGAGTCTATACCACCCCTCCGCCCCAAAATAACCAAACATCTGGAAGAAAGCAGACGCCTCCTTATCAGGTTTACGAGCCGATTAAGACCAAACGGCAGAAAAAGGAGAACTCCAAAAAGCCTGTGCCCCCGGGAATGATGGAAGTGCGGCAAAAATCAGTCGCTTGCTACTATGGGGTCGGTTTGTTTGTGCTTTTTTGGGGCCTGGTGGCGCCTATTTATCGGCTGAGTGATTTTATCATTATGCTTCTCCTGTCTGTGGGCGTATTTTTCCTTTGTAAGCTGATCTTTAAAGGGAAAAGAGTTTTTGTTCCGATTCCAGAAAAAAAGGTTGAAACAGGAGATCGGGAAATCGATCAATTGATTATAGACGGGCAAAACTATTTGAAGAAAATGCAGGAAGCAGATATTGCTATTGAGGATGAAACAGTTTCTGAGCAGATTCGCAAGCTGGAGGAAATTTCAAAAAAGATTTTTGAATTTGTATCTGAAAATCTGAAAAAGGCGCCTCAAATCCGCAAGTTTATGAATTATTATTTGCCAACCACTCTAAAGCTTTTGTCTTCTTACGATAAGCTGGAGGATACTGGTATCACCGGCACCAATATTTCAGAGACTATGCTTAGCATTGAGCGGATGATGAATACTATTGTGATGGCCTTTGAAAAGCAGCTGGATCACTTGTTTGCTGATGAGGCTATGGATATTTCAACGGATATTACGGTCTTAGAGGGAATGTTGGCGCAAGAAGGACTAACCGGTAGCGACTTTAATAAAGCTAAGCACAAAGGGGAATAAACGATAAATAGGAAAGAGGTAACACAACATGGATCAAGAAAAAATCGAACTTACTTTTGAAACTCCTGCAGCTCCCGCGGCAGCTTTAGAAACAGCAGCTCCCCAACAGGCAGCGGATCAGGCCTTGGCGACCGCCGAGCAGATGGCCCAAAGGCTCTCTCCGGAAGAGCAGAAAATGGTCGATGATTTTGCCGATAAGATTGACGTTACCAATACATCTATGGTTATGCAGTATGGCGCTGCGTCTCAGAAAAAATTGCTGATTTTTCTGAATCCGCACTGGAAAACGTCCGTACTAAGGATATGGCGAGGTAGGCGATATGATCACCGGCCTGATGACAGAGCTTAAGGGTTTTTCCGTTGATGAGGAAGAAAAGGGCGGTTTTTTCGGCTTTTTTAAGAAAACCGGAAATAAAATCGCTACAATGAAAGCTAAATATGATAAAGTAGAAGTGAATGTGGATAAAATTTCCGAAGCCTTAGAGGGACATCAAATTCAGCTGATGAAGGATGTCGCCTTACTAGATAAAATGTATGATTTGAATCTGATGTACTTTAAAGAACTTACTATGTATATTTTGGCTGGTAAGAAAAAGCTGAAGCAGGTTCGGGAAAACGATCTTTCTATCTTGCTGGATAAAGCAAAAATGTCCGGCCTGCCGGAGGATGCCCAAGCGGCTAATGATCTTTCCGCTCAGTGCAACAGCTTTGAAAAGAAGCTTCATGACTTGGAATTGACCAGAATGATTTCCATTCAGATGGCTCCTCAGATTCGTTTGGTGCAGAATAATGATAAAATGATGACGGAAAAAATCCAATCCACCTTGGTCAACACGATTCCTCTCTGGAAAGCCAAATGGTTATCGCTTTAGGGCTGGCCCATTCTCAGCAGGCGATGGAGGCTCAGAGAGAAGTCACGAATATGACCAATGAGCTTTTGAAGAAAAACGCCGATGCTCTGAAAATGGGAACCATTGAAACCGCAAAGGAATCAGAACGGGGAATCGTGGATATTGAAACCCTCAAGTATACTAACGAGTCTCTGATCTCAACATTGGATGAAGTGGTAAAAATTCAAACTGAGGGGCGTCAGAAGCGTGTCGCTGCAGAGGCTGAATTAGGACGGATTGAAAATGAATTGAAACAAAAGCTGTTGAATATTAACAGCTGAATTTTATATTAGTGGAGAAAACCATGAAATTATTACGCAAAAAAGCTTTTGCTATTTCTGCCATGGCAATTATGATTATAGCTGGTATTATGTATGGCAGCTATTTCTCTATTTCCAGGGCACATCATGGAGCGGAACAGGCTTTTTACCGAGGAGAATATTATTCAATACAGGATGATTTGAATCGGCGTATGGAATATGCCCAGGATATGGTCTATATTGCCAAACAATACAATAAACAGCAAGCGGATACCCATCAACAGGCTGATGTGGAACCTACTCAGGCCGCAATTGACCGTCTCCGCCACGCGAAAACTCTGTCGGAAAAGTATGACGCGGATTTAGATCTTGAGAATGCAATGACGGATTTATATATTTCATTGCAAGGAACAAATCTAAAGGATTCTAATGAACGAGATGCCAAGAGCTTGTATGAATCTTTTCAATTGTACAAGGATAACTATCTGATTGAGGAATATAATAACGGAGCGGTTGCTTTTAACAATCAATTAGAGGAATTTCCCACCAATCTATTCAATGCGATTTATCATTTTGACAAGGTGGAGCTCTACCAATAATAAAAAATCCCTTCTTTTTGTATTAACGGAAGGGATTTTTTCATCTTTTGGCACATACTAAGGATAAAATTCTATTTTTAGGAGTGCGTAAGTTATGAATTACAGTCAATCACAAATCAAGCATTATATGGATGACCAAATTCATCAGATGGAAGAGGGACTGGATAACCTGAGAGAACGGGACTTTCAGCCTGACGGCATGGGGGATCTTTATAATGGGATGTTAAAGCATACGGTATCCTTTGAAATTCAGCATATGAGAAAGCTGAGAGACGAATTAATTCAAGCGTTAGAGGACTAAGCCAGCGGCTTGCCGCTGGCTTTACATACTATCTATTCTTTTTCAAGTGTTTAATATCCAGTTCATATATGTGCGGTATCCTTTTATTATCAAGGTTGGAGTGTGGCATTATGAAGCTATCAATGATACAAAACTTGGCGATTTGGGGAGATTCCCTTTTAAAGGGTATTATTTTTGATGAAAAACCAGCAGATATAAGCCTTTGAAGACTTGCTCGGTAAACTTATTCAGCAAGGCATTCCCCTTTACAGTAAAAAACAATTCCCGTTTTGGCTGTACTGCTCCAAAGGCCTTGGAAAATCTACAGGCGTCTTTAAACAATGGCTTGCAGGCAGAGGTTGCACTTTTGGAGTTCGGTGGAAATGACTGTGACTACAACTGGTCTGAAATCAGCCGTAATCCAGAAGCGCACCACGAGCCTCATACACCTTTTCAGACATTTTGTTCCACAATGGAGAAAATGGCGGATCTGCTGCTGTCTCATTCCATAAAGCCTGTGTTTATGAATCTTCCACCGATTGACGGGGAGCGGTATTATCGCTGGATCAGTAGTCTGAAGGACACGGATCCAAAGGCTATTTTAAAATGGCTGGGAGGACAAACGGATACCATCTATCGCCAGCAGGAACGATATTCCAGGGCGATGGAACGGGTGGCCTATCAAAAGAATTTACCGCTTATCGATGTGCGGGATGAATTTTTAGCGATTCATAATTACCGGGATTATTTGTGCTTGGATGGAATCCACTTAAATGAGCAAGGGCAAAAGGTTATGGCGGATATTTTTCAATCGTATGCTATGAATTATGCATAAAAATAAAAACCTTATTACTGGGAGAAATTAGGTAATAAGGTTTTTTCTGTTTCTTGTCTAGAAAGCCGAAACGTGCTATAATAATATTCAATGCCAGTTAATGAGGTGAGTAAGTGTTTCAATTCGGTCAGTTTATCATAGTTTGCGGTCATTATGGCTGCGGAAAGACCAATCTCTCTTTAAATTTGGCAGTCAACCTGCAAAAAGCGGGAAGAAAGGTCACCCTGGTAGACCTAGATTTGGTCAATCCTTATTTCCGATCCTCTGATTTTCAGGAGGTCATTTATTCCAATCAAATCGAGTTAATCGCCCCGGTTTTCGCTCATTCTAATTTGGACTTGCCTGCCTTACCGGTAGACCTGCACCGAATTTTCAATATGCCGGATCGAACGGTGATTATCGATGTGGGCGGGGATGATGCCGGCGCCACAGCGCTGGGGAGCATTTCTCAAAGCATTCAGCAGCTCCATACCAAATGCTGTACGTGGTGAACCGCTACCGCGCCCTAACCCAGACCTCCAAAGAGGCTTGCGCTCTGTTGAAGGAAATTGAGTCTGCCTGCCGGCTGACGGCGACAGGCGTGGTGAACAATTCTCATTTGCAGGCTGAAACCACTGTGGATGACATTTTGCAGGGAATCCCTTTCGCTCAAAAAACAGCGGAGCTTTTAAACCTTCCTTTGGCGTTTACTACGGTTCCTGCTTTTCTGGCGGGCAAGGCTAAAGAAGCCGGGGAGAATGTTTATCCAGTAGAAATTTATGTAAAACCCCCTTGGGAGCAATAACCCCAAAGGATCCAAATAAAGGAGGGTCGTAGATGGCAAGAATCATTGTGAGAGAAGAAGTATGCAAGGGCTGTGAAATGTGCGTCAATGCCTGCCCGAAAAAAATTATTCGTCTGTCGAAAGACCGGATCAACGCGAAAGGTTATCATCCGGCAGAATTGATTGACGAAGAAAAATGCATCGGCTGCGCCTCTTGTGCGACGATGTGTCCTGATGTAGCGATTACAGTGGAAAGGTAGTGACGAAGTTGTCCGAAAGAGTATTGATGAAAGGAAACGAAGCGCTGGCGGAAGCAGCTATTCGCGCAGGCTGCCGTCATTTCTTCGGTTATCCCATAACCCCTCAGACTGAGCTTGCGGCTTATATGTCTAAGAAGATGCCTAAAATCGGCGGTACATACCTCCAGGCGGAATCCGAGATTGCTGCGATTAACATGGTGCTGGGAGCCTCATCCGCCGGTGTGCGGGCCATGACCTCCTCGTCTTCTCCCGGCATCAGCCTGAAAACAGAAGGAATCTCCTACATCGCCGGTTCCGACGTACCTGCGCTGATTATTAATGTGCAGCGCGGAGGCCCTGGCTTGGGCGGCATTCAGCTTCCCAGGCCGACTACTGGCAGGCCACCAAGGCCACCGGCCACGGCGATTTTCAGATTTTAGTATTTGCCCCTTCTACCGTGCAGGAAATGGTGGATTTTGTCTCCCTAGCTTTTGATTTAGGGGATAAATACCGTATGCCCGCCATGATTTTGGCCGACGGTATGCTGGGTCAGATGATGGAGCCGGTAGAGTTTAAGGACCAAGGGGAAAACGCTAAGATCGACAAACCCTGGGCGCTGACCGGGCATCAGTTCAAGCGTCCCCATAATGTGGTGAATTCCCTCTATTTGAAGCCTGCCGACCTGGAGCGGCTGGTGAAAGAGCGTTTCGAACGCTATGAAACCATTAAAAAAACAGAGCAGAGGGCGGAAGAATATTTGGTAGACGACGCAGATATCGTAGTCGTGGCTTACGGCGCTTCCTCCCGTGTGGCCCGCAGCGCGGTCAACGCCGCGAGAGCTGAGGGCATAAAGGCGGGCTTAATCCGTCCAATCACCCTTTGGCCGTTCCCAACAGACGCTTTGCAAAGAGCCGCTCAGCATGTGAAGAAATTCCTTGCTGTGGAAATGAGCATGGGCCAGATGGTAGACGACGTGCGTTTAGCGATCCATGATCAGAAGCCGGTAGAATTTTACGGCCGCACCGGCGGTATGATTCCCACTCCTGCTGAGGTGCTGGGCGCGGTCAAGAAAGCGGGAGGTGTTCTGTAATGGCGGTTGTGTTTAAAAGACCAGAATCCCTGTTGGATGTACCTTCCATTATTGCCCCGGATGCACCCACGGCATCATTCACCGTTTGGTCGCGGAGGTTATGGACGAATTAGAAATTCAGGGAAAAGCAATCGGCGTTGCCCCTGTTGGCTGCGCTGTGATGAATTATGATTATTTCGCCTGCGATATGGTGGAAGCTCCTCACGGCAGAGCGCCGGCGGTTGCTACCGGCATTAAGCGTGCGAGGCCTGAGAATGTGGTGTTCACCTATCAGGGAGACGGCGACTTGGCGGCAATCGGTACCGCTGAAACTGTCCACGCCGCTACCCGCGGTGAAAACATCACTGTGATTTTTGTCAATAATGCGATTTACGGCATGACCGGCGGACAGATGGCACCGACCTCTCTGCCGAACCAGGTGACCCAGACCACGCCCTACGGCAGAGACGTAAACGTTGCCGGATATCCTGTCCGTGTTTGCGAGATGCTGTCGACGCTGGACGGCGTGGCTCTGGCACAGCGTGTTACTGTAGACTGTGTGAAGAACGTTAATATCGCGAAAAAAGCGATTAAAAAGGCGTTTCAGAACCAGATTGAGGGTAAGGGCTTTTCCATTGTCGAGGTGGTTTCCACCTGTCCCACCAACTGGGGATTATCTCCGATTGAGGCGCTTCAGTGGCTGCGTGACAATATGCTGCCTTATTATCCCTTGGGCGTTTACAAGGACAGCGTGAAAGGAGCGAGACTGCATGAGCACGAATAAGAACTTCAACATGCTTCTGGCCGGCTTCGGCGGGCAAGGAATCCTTTTCGCTGGAAAGGTTATTGCTTACGGCGGTTTGATGGATGAAAAGGAGATTTCCTGGCTGCCTTCTTATGGCCCGGAAATGCGCGGCGGCACAGCGAACTGCAGTGTCTGTATATCCGACCAGCCTATCGGCTCTCCTTTAGTGGTTAATCCTAATGTGTTTATCGCAATGAATCTGCCGTCCTTTGATAAATTTATCAATGACGTAGAGCCGGGCTCCATTGTAATTGTAGACAGCTTCTTGATTAATAAGAAGGTGGAACGGGATGACGTAACAGCGTTTTATGTACCCGCTACCAAAATCGCAGAGGACAATGGACTGAAGGGGCTTGCCAATATTATTTTGGTAGGAAAGCTTTTCCATGAAACCAATTTCTGTACGGAAGATGCCCTCTATAAAGCGGTGGAAAAATGTGTACCTCCTAGAAAGGCTCATCTGATCGACGCCAACAAAAAGGCGTTGCAGCTGGGCATGGAGGCCTAATCTAAGAATCAAAAAAGCCAGGAGAGAGTTCTTTTCTTCTGGCTTTTCTGCACTTCAAGGAGAGGAAATATGAAGTCATTTGTTACAGCTTTAATTGTAGCGGCCGGGGGCTCCACCCGTATGGGAACCCGAAAAAACAAGCTGCTGCTGGATTTAAAGGGAATGCCTGTGATTGCAAGAACCCTGCTGGCCTTTGAGAATACGGATTGTATTCAGGAGATCGTACTCGTATGCCGAAAGGAAGAACGGGAAGAAATGCTGGAAATCGCACAGATTTTCGGTGTCCACAAGCTGTCGTCGGTCGTATCAGGCGGGAAAACCCGTCAGCAGTCGGTATTTCAAGGAATAAAGGCCGCCGGAGCGGCGACACATTTCGCCATTCATGACGGCGCCCGGGCGTTGATTACCCCGGAGGATATTCAGAGAGCCGTATCGGACGGTATTTGTTTTGGCGCTTCCTCCCTGGGAGTACCGGTAAAGGATACGATTAAAGTAGTAGATGGAGAAGGCTATGTGCAGGGGACTCCCAACCGAGCACTGATGTGGAATGTGCAGACGCCGCAGGTGTTTGAGAAAGCCGTCTATCAAAGGGCTATGAAAAAAGCGGAACAGGAGGGAGCCGATTATACTGACGATTGCCAGCTGGTCGAGCAATTGGGAGTGGGGGTTCATCTCTGCATGGGCTCCTATGAAAATATAAAAATTACTACGAGAGATGATCTAGCGTTGGGAGAGCATATTTTACAGTTGAGGGAGGAAGACGCATGAGAATTGGCCACGGATATGATGTTCACCGTTTAACGGAAGGAAGGAGAATGATTTTAGGCGGTGTGGAAATCCCTTACGAAAAGGGCTTGCTGGGTCATTCCGACGCGGATGTGCTTACCCATGCGATTATGGATTCCTTATTAGGCGCGGCGGCCCTGGGAGATATTGGCAGGCATTTTCCGGATTCCGACCCTTTGTACCTGGGCGCCGACAGCTGGAGCTGCTGAGACAGGTATGTCATTGGCTGAAAAAGAAAAATTACCATATAGAAAATATTGACGCTACCATATTAGCCCAAAGGCCAAAGCTGATGCCTTATCTTGCTCAAATGCGGGAAAACTTAGCAAAGGCATGTGAAATTTCTCTGGATTGTATAAACATAAAGGCGACAACAGAAGAAGGGCTGGGCTTTACCGGCGCGTTAGAGGGAATTGCCGCTCATGCGGTCTGCTTAATTGCTTGATTTGGATAAGCAGAATCCATTTCACTGCATATACTGTTTTATAACCTAAAACAGTGAGGTGATATTTATGGGCAAGCCTTTGATTATGGTCAGCTCCATCACTTATGCGATGAAGGCTAGAGATCTGCTGATCAACAATGGAATTGCGGCATATATAGAAAGGACGCCTAAAATAGAAAGAAACGGCGGCTGCGGCTACAGCTTATATGTTCCCAAACGGATCGATGAGGCTGAAAATCTTCTGCGCACCATGGGATAAAAATAGTGGGCAGAACCGATTGGAGGAGTCCACATGATCTATTTTGACAACGCCGCTACCACGTATCCCAAGCCTATGGCAGTAACCAACGCCGTGCGGACCGCTCTGCAAAAATACGGGGCTAATCCAGGAAGAAGCGGCCATAAAATGTCAATGGCTGCGGCAGAAGAGGAATACCGCTGCCGGGTCGCCGCGGCGAATCTATTTCATGCGGAAGGCCCGGAAAATGTGGCGTTTACCTTAAACTGCACCCACGCTATCAATATAGTATTGAAGGGGCTTTTAAAGCCTGGAGACCATGTGGTGGTTTCCTGCTTAGAGCACAATGCCGTCATGCGGCCCTTGGAGGCGCTTCGCCAGCAAGGAGTCAGTTATACCCAGGCGCAGGTAGTTCCCGGAGACAGCGACGCGACTCTAGATGGCTTTCGAAAAGCGCTGAACGCAAAAACAAAGCTGATCGTCTGTATGCATGCTTCTAATGTGTGGGGAATCCGTCTTCCTATTGAGAGAATCTCGGCTATGGGAAAGGAATATGGAATTCCGATTTTAGTCGACGCGGCTCAAACTGCGGGAATTTTACCCATCGATGTTCAAGACAGCCGGATTGATTATCTATGTGCTGCTGGCCACAAGGCTTGTATGGCCCAATGGGGACCGGCCTTCTTATTACGCCCAATGGGGATAAGCTTTCTACCATCATTGAGGGAGGCACAGGAACAAGCTCCATTTCCCTAATACAGCCGGGAACGATGCCGGACCGCATGGAAAGCGGTACTCCTAATATGCCCGGAATCGCCGGCTTACGGGCCGGTATCGAATATGTCTCTAAAATAAAGCCGGAAACGATCGCAAAGCATGAACAAAGATTGATGCTTCGCTTGTACGATAAATTGTCGTCGATAAAAAAGTAAAGCTATTCATGCCAAGGCCGGAATTTCCAGCTTTTGTGCCGCTGCTTTCCTTTAATATCGCTGATATGCCCAGTGAAGAGACCGCCGCTCAGCTGAATCAGCATCAAATTTTTGTTCGAGCCGGAATCCACTGCGCGCCGGAGGCCCACAAATTCGCCGGCACCTTGGAAACCGGCGCAGTAAGGGTCTGTCCATCCGTATTCAGCAAAGAGCAGGAAATTGACTTCTTGTGAATGTAGTAGGAAAAATCGCAAAAAAATAGTATGGAAAAGGTTGCATAACGTATCAGATATGTTAAAATAAAATGGGAAATAAAAACATTCAGCTTGTTTAGGCGAAGGAAAGAAGGCAAATATGGGGGAGTTCATTACTAACATTTTCAATGCCTTTTTAGAACTTATGCGGCAATTCCGCGCGGTTGATGTGCTGGATATTGTCGTTGTGGCTTTTTTAATATATAGCTTAATTAAGTTAGTCCGGGAAACCCGTGCCGAACAATTGGTAAAGGGCCTTTTAATTATGATAATTGCATGGGCTCTCAGTTCTCAGTTAAATCTAAAAATGATCAAAACCCTGTTGGATAACTTCTTCCAATTTGGTATTATTGCGTTGCTTGTGGTTTTCCAGCCGGAGCTTCGCCGTGCGCTGGAGCATATCGGCCGTACCAAAATCGGCACCAGAACCTTCAGCGTCGCTAAGGAAGGCGAATCTCTTTTGCAGCAGGAGCGGAAATGCATCAACGCGGTCGTAGAGGCGGCGGCCTCCTTCCAAAAATCTAAAACCGGCGCTTTAATCGTTTTTGAGCGGCAGACCAAGCTCGGCGAAATTGTGGATACCGGCACGATTGTCAATGCCGATCCATCGGCGCAGATTATCGGGAACATCTTTTTCAATAAGGCGCCCTTGCACGACGGCGCTATGATTATCCGCAATGGGATGATCTATGCGGCGGGGTGTATTCTGCCTCTGACAAAAAATGATTCCCTAAGCGTGGATTTGGGAACCCGCCATAGGGCTGCGGTGGGAATGAGCGAAAATTCAGATGCGGTAATCTTGGTAGTTTCCGAGGAAACCGGGACAATTTCTTTAGCAATCAACGGTGTGATTACCCGTAATTATACGAGAGAAACGCTGAAGGGTGCGTTGGAAAACGAAATCCTTCCCGATGTGGCGGAGGACGGCGACCGCAGGCCGATTTTCTCTTCCTTCAGGAGGGTGAAAAAAGATGAAAAAAAATAAATTTAGTATAGGGCGCCTTTTTTATAATGATAAATTCGTTATGATTTTTTCCGTGTTGGTTTCTATTATTTTATGGTTTACAGTTTCAGCAACCAACACCAGTACGGAGAGCCATAAGGTGATCAGCGATATCCCTGTAACCATCGAGCTGTCTCAGAATGCCAAAGATAACGATTTGATGGTTTTTAATGATAACCAGACCGCCAGCGTCTCTGTTTCCGGCTCCAGCTTTATCGTAAGCCAGGTTCAGAAGGAAAATATTCTGGTAACTGCTCTCCAGGCCGGGACGATCGACAGAGCGGGGACTATACCTTGGTGCTCTCGGCGAAACAGCAAGGCACCTTGAGCGGATATGAAATTTCTCAGACTTCCCTGGTACCACAGACCATTCAGGTTTTGGTAGACCGGCTTAAAGAGCAATCTTTTGAAATTACAGATAATATTCAATATAAAACCGATCCGGAATATTTTGCCGGCACCACTAAGTTTACCCCTGAAAAAATAACGGTTTCCGGTCCGGAAAGCATTGTAAATAAAATTGATAAGGTGCAGGCCGATTATACGATTAGCGAGACCCTGACCTCATCCCAGTCTCTGACGGTTCCTATTGTCTTGTATGATGCGGAAGGAAATCAGTTGAGTACGGAGGATTATAACCAGCTGACCATCAGCAATACGGAGGTTCAAGCGGACATCGTGGTTTTAAAGCGGGCGACTGTTCCGGTAAAGGCAGTCTTCCAGAATATGCCTTCCGGTTTTAACTCCTCAGATGTGACGGTTTCTCCGTCCACCTTAGAGATTGCCGGGCCTGAGGCTACTATGGCGGAATTCAAGTCTATAGAGCTTTCTCCGATTGATTTTGCGGAAATTAATCCAGATCATAATAAATTTGAATTAAAGGTGGAACTGCCAATCGGATGCAGAAATCTGAGTAACGCCAGTACGGTAACGGTGACAGTTGATCTGTCCGGTTATAGCGAAAAGACATTTTCTGTTTCTAAAAATCAGTTTAGCTGTATCAATGTTCCTGACGGAAAGAATCCAACAGTACTTTCCGATCAAGTAGACGTGGTGGTTGTAGGGCCTAATGATCAGCTTCAAGCTTTGACCGCAGATAAGATTAGCGGTAGGGTTGATTTTGAAAACCGGGATACCGGGCACAAGGAAATGGAGGTTACATTCTCCATAAACGACGCTTCAGGATGCTGGGCATACGGCCAGTATACGGTAAGTGTGGATGTCGCGGATGCCTCAAGCTGATTAGAATATTTAAAAAGCTCTCCGGGGATTCCGGGGAGCTTTTTCTTTTGCTTGAATAACGGTAGGGAAAATGGTAAAATATTTATTTATAGGGTAGGTGTGGATTTTGGTATGAAACAATGGGTGACAGCGCCGCTGGATAAAGAAATAGCGAAAACAATTGCACAGACATATGGATTATCCCAGTTTTTATCGATGATGCTGGTGATACGCGGCTTTCACAGCAAAGAGCAAATCGAGAGCTTTTTGAATACTCCTGATAGCTGTTTTGATCCTTTTCTGCTCAAGGATATGGATTTAGCCGTGGAAAGAATCCATCAGGCGCTGGATCAATTCGAAAAAATCTGCATCTACGGTGATTATGATGCCGACGGCGTAACTTCAACCAGCTTATTATATTCCTATTTGGAATCCTTAGGAGCCGACGTTATGTATTATATCCCTGAACGTGAATCGGAGGGATATGGTATGAATATAGATGCCGTACGAAAATTGTCGGAGCTGGGCGTTCGCCTGATTATCACAGTAGACAACGGAATTGCCGCTGCCCGAGAGGTAGAATACGCCAATTCCTTACATATAGACACGGTAGTTACTGACCATCACCAGCAGCAGGGAGACATACTGCCTCCCGCGGTCGCAGTGGTGGATCCTCATCGGCTGGATTGTGATTGCCCTTTTAAAAATATGGCCGGCGTGGGGGTAACCTTCCAATTGATTTCGGCACTGGAAGGTAAAGACGGCGGCTTCAGCACTCTCCTGGAAAATTACTCGGATTTAGCTGCGATTGGGACCATCGGGGACATCGTTCCCTTAGAAAAGGATAATAGAGTGTTGGTAAAGCATGGTCTTGCCCAGCTCTCCCGCACAGACCGACTGGGTATCCAGGCGCTAATCACGGAATCCGGCTTAGAAGGCAAGAAACTGACTTCTACCTCTGTAGCCTTTTCTCTTGTGCCCAGAATTAACGCGGCAGGCAGGTTAGGATCTTCCAGGCAAGCGGTAAAGCTTCTCCTTTCCGAGTATCCCGACGAGGCGGAGGACTTAGCAAGAGAAATCGGAGAGCAAAACCAGCAACGCCAAAAAATAGAGGGGGATATCGCCCTTCAGATTGAGGAATATTTACAAGCACATCCGGAGCGAAGATTTGACCGGATTCTGGTTGTAGATGGAGAAAACTGGCACGCCGGTGTGGTCGGAATCGTCGCCTCACGAGTGGTAGAAAAATACGGAAAACCTTGCGTTGTTATCTCCAGAGAAGGAGAGCTTTCCAGAGGCTCTGGGCGCAGCGTAGAAGCTTCTCGCTCTCAGATGCCGTCTATGCCTGCCGGGAGCATTTAGTCCGTTTCGGAGGTCATCCCATGGCTGCGGGCATCACAATCAAGACAGATAAGATCGATGATTTCCGTTTAGCGATCAACGCTTATGCGGCTCAGAGGCATCCCCAGATGCCTTACCCAAGCTATTGCTGGATTGCAAGCTTCGGCCTCAGGTGCTTTCGCTGGATATTGTAGAGGAGCTTACCCTGTTAGAGCCCTTTGGCACCGGGAATCCCGCTCCGTTATTTGGTCTGTATTCAATGACGTTAACGGGGATTACCCCATGCGGAAATCGGAAGCATTTGAGATTGGCCTTCCAGCGGGAAAAGGTCAAAATTACCGCCATACGTTTTTCCGTAACGCCGGAGGAATTTCCTTACCAGCCAGGGGATATTTTAGATTTGGCGGTAACTTTAGAACGGAATGAATATCGGGGAGAGGCGTCGTTGTCTATCCATATCCGAGATTTGAAGCTGCACGGTGTGGATGAGGCGGCTTTACTTCAGGAGCAAGCCTTTATGAAGGCGCTAGAAGAGGCGAGGGCCTTTCTGATGACAAAACAGAAAAGCTGCTTCCTAACCGGGAACAGTTTGCGGTAGTCTACCGTTACCTTCGGGAACAAAAAGGGTGGAATTACGGCCTTGACGTTTTATATTTTCGTTTAGAGCAAAAGATACCTTTCGCTGCTCTGTGCTTAATTTTAGATGTAATGGAGGAATTAGGCTTAGTTACGCTGCAGACCAGCGGATCACTTTATCAGATTCACTTAAGAGAAATCGCCGGTAAGGTGAATCTGGACGATTCTGTGTTATTGCGGAAAATTAGGAATCAAAGGGAAAAAGGAGGTGTGCAGAGTGTCTGAAGGTCATCGCTTAGATAAAAAGGTTGATCACTCCTATGAGGAGTTAAAAGCGCTTTTGCTGGCCAGTGATCGTGATTTTGATATGGAAAAAATCGATAAGGCCTATCAGTTCGCCCTTGAATCCCATGGCGACCAAAAGCGCCGGTCTGGCGTTCCATATATTCTGCATCCGGTTTCTGTCGCTTACATTTTGGTAGAATTGGGGATGGACACCGAATCCATTGTGGCCTCCCTTCTGCACGACGTGGTGGAGGATACGCCTGTTGGCTTAGAGGAGATCAAAAAGCTGTTCGGCATTGAGGTTGCCAATTTGACCGACGGCGTCACTAAGCTGGGGCGGATTCCTTATTCTTCACGCGAGGAGCAGCAGGCGGAAAACCTGAGAAAAATGCTCATCGCAATGGCTGATGATATCCGGGTGATTATTATCAAGCTGGCGGACCGGCTCCATAATATGCGTACTATCGAATTTATGCCGGATCAAAAGCGCCGTGATAAAGCACTGGAGACAATGGAGGTTTATGCCCCCATTGCCCATCGTTTGGGTATCCGGGCCCTCAAGGAAGAAATGGAGGATATTTCCCTTCGTTATTTGGACCCGATTGGATATCACGAAATTGAAAGCGCCTTGGCGATGAAATCTGGAGAACGGGAAGAATTCATCAATAAGATCAAAAAGCAGATCTATGACCGAGTCAGCAGCGTAATTCCCAATGTACATCTGGAAGGCCGCGTAAAAAGCATTAACGGCATTTACCGCAAGGTATTCGTGCAAGGAAAGTCTATGGAAGAAATTTACGACATTTACGCGGTGCGGGTGATTGTGGATTCCTTAAATGATTGTTACAATGTCTTGGGAATGATTCACGACATGTACCGGCCTATTCCGAACCGTTTTAAGGATTATATTTCTACGCCTAAGCCAAACCTATACCAGTCTCTTCATACTACCGTGCTGGGGAAAGAAGGGGTTCCCTTTGAAGTTCAGATTCGGACCTGGGAAATGCACCACACTGCGGAATATGGTATCGCTGCGCACTGGAAATATAAGCTGGGCCTTACCAAGAGCGATTCCTTCGAGCAGAGATTGATGTGGGTTCGTCAAATGCTGGAAAATCAGCAGGATACTGTGGATTCTACCGAGCTCGTGCGGACGATCAAGACAGACTTAGCACCGGAAGAGGTTTTTGTATTCACGCCCAAGGGAGACGTCATCAGCCTGCCGATTGGATCGACAGTAATTGATTTCGCTTATGCAATCCACAGTGCTGTAGGCAATAGAATGATCGGCGCTAAGGTGGATGGAAGGATCGTTCCGATTGATTATAAGGTGAAAACCGGCGAGATTATCGATGTGCTTACTACCAAAGAGGAAAGCCACGGCCCAAGCCGGGATTGGCTCAAAATCGTAAAAACCAGCGAGGCGAGGAACAAAATCCGCCAGTGGTTTAAAAAGGAAAAGCGGGAAGAAAATATCATTGAGGGCAAGGCGGAGATTGAACGGGAATTCCGGCGCAACGGCATTGAACTGCCGGAGCCGGAAATGAAGGCGTTTTTAGAGGAAATCGCCACCCATCAGCATTGTCAAACCGTTGAGGATTTGTATGCGGCTCTCGGCTATGGCGCATCCAGCTTTGGCGCTTGATGCCAAGAATTCGGGATAATTATAATAAAATTAAGAAGCCTGTAGAGGAAAGCCAGGAGGTTCGCTATCAGAAGGCGCCTTCAAAGGCTACCGGCGGGGTTATTATCGATGGGATCGATAATTGCTTGATCAAGTTCTCAAAATGCTGTAACCCGCTGCCGGGCGACGATATCATCGGCTTTATTACCAGAGGCTATGGTGTTTCCATTCATAAAAGAAGCTGCACTAATGTTCCTAAGGATATCTCTAAGGCAGCGGAGCCGGAACGCTGGTCAATGCCCGGTGGGCCGGAGATATCAGGATGAATTTGAGTCTACTTTAGAGATTTTAGCCTCGGACCGCACCGGTTTGCTTGCGGATTTAACCAACCAGCTTTCCAGTATGCACATCTTTATTCACGCTTTGAATTCCAGGGAACTAAAGGATAATAACGCGATTATTTACGCTACGATTACGGTAAATGGCTTAGAGCATTTAAAATCCGTGATTTCCAGGCTGTCCAATATCAGCGGTATTATCTCGATTGGACGATCATAAAAAATACTAGAACGGGAGCAAATCAGCATGAAAGCAGTCTTACAAAGGGTACAGGAGGCGTCGGTTTCTATTAATGGCGATGTCGTTTCTCATATTTCAAAAGGCTTTCTGATTCTTCTGGGCATAGAAGCCCAGGACGGGGAGGAACAGGCTAGAATCTTAGCCAATAAAACCGCGTCTTTACGGGTATTTGAGGATGAAAACGGAAAGCTGAACCTTTCCGCGCTGGAGACCGGCGGCTCGGTATTAGTGGTTTCCAATTTTACGCTGTGCGCGGACTGTAAAAAGGGAAAACGCCCTTCTTTTACCAAAGCGGCGCCGCCGAAGGAAGCTAAGAATTTGTATGAGGCCTTTTGCGGGTATCTAAAGGATGCTGGAATTTCAGAGATCAAAACAGGCTGTTTTGGAGCGGATATGAAAGTATCCTTGGTCAATGACGGGCCCGTCACCATCTTACTGGATACAAAGGAACTTTAAAAGGAGGCTTGTTGATGGAGGTTCAGAGATTTTTAGTAGGGCCGTTGAACACCAATTGTTATTTAGTGCAGTCAAAAAAAACGAAAGAAACCCTTTTGGTAGATCCAGGGATGGTCTGTGACGAGTTAGATGATGCTGTCAGAGAGCTCGGCGCTGAAAATTTAAAATATATTCTATTAACCCATGGCCATTTTGATCACATTGGGGGCGCAGCCTATTATCAAAGGATGACCCATGGAAAGATTGTGATGTTTTACCTTGAGTCCAGGTTTGCGGCAGACGGCGCGCTGAATCTTGGAAAAAGCTTTTATTCTCCTGTGGAGCCCTTTCAGCCGGATATTACCCTAAGAGAAGCCGACACGCTTCCTTTTGGCGGAGAGTCAATTACAGTTCTCCATACGCCTGGCCATACCAGCGGCAGCTGCGTTTATTGCCTGGGAAATATTCTTTTTACCGGAGATACGCTAATGCGCTTCAGCATCGGCAGAACGGATTTTCCAACCGGAAATCTTGCGGAAATGAGAGCTTCTTTATCCAGACTGGCCGCTTTGGAGGGGGAATATTTGGTATACCCTGGTCACGGAGGACCGACAACGCTTCAAAAAGAAAGGGAAAACAATCCATATTTAGGACAAAGTAATTATGACGATATATATTAAAAACCATGATTTTCATTATGAACTGGAAAACCTTTGCCGGATATTCTTCCCTAATGAAAAAATATCAATCATAAAGGATCAGATGCCTGATGCAGCTTCGTCCTTTTGGGCTTTAGCATATTTGGAGCCGAGCGAAGACCATATCCGGCTGTATGCCGCCGTATATCAAGATGGTCAAAAGATAGAACAGGAAGCCTGTGTGTCCGGGGAAACGCCGGATCTTGAAAAAGAATGTGAGCGAGAGCTTGCGGTTTTGCTGTTTACTTTGCTGACCAAGCTGACGCAGATAACTCCAACATGGGGAATTTTAACTGGAGTACGGCCGATTAAGCTGATGCGGCGATTGACCTCTGAACTGGGAGAAACTGGCGCAAAAGCTTATTTCAGAGACAAACTGCTGGTATCTCAAAATAAAACTGAGCTAGCGGCCATCACAATGAAAGCGGAACAGAAGCTTTTATCTCTTTCCCGTAAAGAATCCTATAGCTTGTACGTTTCGATTCCATTTTGCCCAACCAGGTGCTCCTATTGCTCTTTTGTATCACAGACCATTGAACGAGCACATAAAATGATTCCGGAATATGTAGCGCGCCTATGTGAAGAGCTGGAAAAAACTGCTCAAATCGCCCATGAACTTAACCTGCGATTGGAATCGGTTTACATTGGCGGTGGTACGCCTACCACCCTGACCTGGGAGCAGATGGAGCTTCTGCTCCGCACTATCCGCCGGAACTTTGACTTTTCTTGCTGCCGGGAATTTACAGTAGAGGCCGGCAGGCCGGACACTATTACTCCGGAAAAGCTGAAAGCCATGAAACGATACGGAGTAGATCGGATCAGTATCAATCCGCAAACCTTAAATGATGGGGTGCTGGAACTGATTGGTCGAAAGCATTCCGCGCGCCAAACGATTGACGCGTTCAAGCTGGCGAGAAAAGAGGGGTTTCATCATATTAATATGGATTTAATCGCAGGTCTTCCCGGAGACTCCTTGACGAGCTTTCAGAACACAATACAAGGTATCTGCCAGTTGGATCCGGAAAGTGTTACAATCCATACCTTAGCAATGAAAAAATCCTCTAAGCTTACTATGGAAGGGAAAAAGCTTTACAGAGATGAATGTTTGGAAGCAGCTCAAATGCTGGATTATGCCGGCGAGGTGTTGCTGTCCCGCCAATATGCGCCTTACTACTTATACCGCCAGAGTAAAATGGTAGGAAATTTGGAAAACGTAGGCTGGGCTAAACCGGGCTTTGAAAGCTTTTATAACGTTTATGTGATGGATGAAACCCATACGATTTTAGCCTGCGGAGCTGGAGCCGTCACAAAATTGAAGCAGCCCCAGGGAGATTATTTGGAACGGGTATTTAATTTTAAATATCCCTATGAATATCTTTCCAGGTTTCAGGAAATGCTGGAAAGAAAAAATCAAGTGAGGCAGTTTTATGATCAATTTTGCTAATAGTTATCATAAATACGTCAACCGGTTCCTAGAAATTAATGAGGCGGCTAAAGAGGCGCCGGCAGAGTTGATTCGCCAGGTGGAGGGAGCCTATCGGTCTGCTGTTCAAGAGGTGGCGCAGGAGGTTTTCTCCTTGAAAAACGACTGTAAAGTCATTATGCTTTCCGGCCCGTCTGGGAGCGGAAAAACCACTACAGCTCGTATTTTGCAGAAATTGCTTAAGGAAAAGGGCGTTTCAGCAGTCAAATTTCTTTGGATGATTTTTTTATGGGAGAAGGTAAAGCCCCTATTTTAGACAGCGGCGAATATGATTACGAGGATATTAGAGCGCTCAATTTAGAACAGGTAGAAAACTGTCTCCTGGATTTATCCAATCGAGGCTACTGCAAAAAGCCTACCTTTGACTTTGAAAAGAAGCGTCCCATGCCGGAGATTACAGAGATACAGCTGCCGCCGGTGGAATCGCTATTGTGGAAGGATCCATGCGTTAAATCCTTGGTAACAGCGCATCTGCCAGAGGATAAGATTTTGAAGATGTATGTAAGTGTAAAACAGGGAATCAAGGATGGGGATGAGGTTATCCTATCTCCCCGCAACCTTAGATTGGTGAGGCGCTTAGTGCGTGATTATCACTTCAGAGCTACCGGGCCGGAAAAAACTCTGAAAAGCTGGGGGGCTGTCTGCCGTGGCGAAAATTTGTTTATTCAGCCTTTTAAGCGTACCAGTGACATTACGGTAAATTCTATTCATATTTACGAACTTGTGTGCTTTGTCATGATGCGCTGGCGCTTTTGAATTCTATCCACCCAGCTAGCGAATTTTATGATACAGCGATGGATCTGAAACGACGGCTAAGCAGGTTTGTTCAGATTGATGCCGGCCTGGTGCCGCAGGATTCCCTGTTGCGCGAATTTTTAGGTGGAGGAATCTATTTCTAAAAAATTCACAAAACGTTTCCTTTTTACACATATCCTATCGTTGAATAAGCTGAAATGAAATGGTATAATATATAATATCATAAAATAGGAGTGATCATAATGGGAATCTTAGAGGATGTTGTTATAAATGCAAAATCTGCGGCCAACGCAGTAGGAAAGAGCGCTACCAAGCTTTATGACCTTTCTAAGCTAAAGGTTAGCGCGGCTGATCTAAACGGTGATATTAATAAGCATTTCGAGGCGCTGGGCCGGATTGTCTATGACGGAAAACAAAATGGAGAAGATAACAGCGCTTTGATCGAGGACAGCGTAAAAATTATTAAAGATCTTTACGAGAGTCTGGCTGCCATTAATCAGCAGATTGATGAATTGAAGAATTTAGTAAAGTGTCCAAAGTGCGGTTTTGAGAACTCTCTGGGATCTAATTACTGCAACTGCTGCGGTGCAAAAATTGAGAAAGAGCCTGTCTGCGGCGGGGAAGCCGCTAAAACGAAAAATGAAGAGTGTGATTGCGGTCAGGGCGATAGCAGCGGAGAAGCTTGCGATGATACTTGCGACTGCAAAAAAGAGGATTGATAAAATCAACAAAATGAGAGCGTGGAGAGGATTTCCATGCTCTCATTTTGATTTTATGCTATAGTTTACATAATGTTGATTTTTAGAATGGCGTAAAGAGGGAGGATCCCTCTTTTTTGTTGTGTTGCCGATGAAAATAATCTGAATCCGCTGTACATAATGGAAGAAAATAGGGTAATATAATACTTTAGACATGTGTTTTAAAAAGCACGGAACATTACAACTGATTGGAAGTGTTGCAATGGCGGCGAAAACAAAGAAAAGAGGCGGTCAGTCTTTTCTTCAGGGTGCTTTGATTTTGACAGCCAGTATGGCTGTGGTGAAAATTATCGGCGCTTTATTTAAGATACCGTTAGGCTGGATTTTGGGCCCGGAGGGATTTGGGTATTTCAATTCGGCCTATGATCTTTACAACCCGTTATTTACTATCGCCACCGCCGGCTTCCCGATTGCTATCGCAAGAATGGTGTCGGAAAATATGGCGAGAAAACGGTATCGGGATGTGCGGCAGATACACCGGGTTTCGATTCCTATTTTCTTGACGTTGGGATTAATAGGTTTTTTATTGATGGTGGTTGGCACCTTCATCTATTGCAACGTAATTAATACGCCTGATGTCAAATATGCTACGCTGACCTTGGCGCCTACCATTTTGTTCGCTTGCCTGATGTCCATCTACCGCGGTTATTATGAGGGAATGCAAAATATGTTCCCCACCGCGATTTCCGAGGTGATTGAGGCTTTATGTAAGCTGATTCTTGGTTTGACAGCCTCTCAGCTGATCCTTTATTATGGCATGAATGAATATGCGCAAAGCGGAACTGTCTTTGGAACGCCTTATGCTTCCGAGGCGTTGGCTAGAAGCGCGGTGTTACCGTTTGCGGCTGCCGGAGCTATCGTTGGAATCACCATTGGCTCCGCTTTTGGATTTATTTATCTTTTTATTCGTTTTAAGCTCCGGGGAGATGGCATCACTAAGGAGGAACTGATTTGTTCCCCGCGCGCCAGGAGCGGACGTTCTACCATAAAGCTTCTGATTTCCATCGCGGTTCCGATTGCTATCGGCGCCTTGGTCATGAATGTAGCAAGCTTAGTGGACTCTACTCTAATTCAGCGCCGGCTATATGATATTATGCAAAATAATCCCGAAGAGCTTACTGCCATATACAAGGATCTTATCGCTCAGGAGCTCGTAGAAAATGATAAGGTACATACTACCTTATATGGCTGTTATGGATATGCCGCTACGCTTATGATGCTGATTCCAGCGATTACCCAAACCTTTGGCATCAGTGCTCTGCCGTCGGTTACCAGAGCTTGGACGGAAGGCTCGCCGAAAAAAATAAAAGCCAGCATAGAGTCTGTAATTAGAATTACTATGCTGGTAACCATTCCTGCTGGATTAGGACTTTCCGTAATGGCGAAACCAATTATGTCTCTTTTATATTCTGACGGCGGAAATACGGCCACAGTGGATACTGCCGCCAGCGTTTTGGTAATCTTAGGCATTGCCGCTATCTTTACTTCTACCAGCACTCCTCTGTGCAGTATGCTGCAGGCGGTAGGCCGGGTAGATCTTCCAGTAAAGCTGTTATCAGTGGGTGTTATTATCAAAATTATCCTAAATTATACCCTGGTGGGCATTCCTGCTATCAATATTCAGGGAGCCGGTGTCGGTACCTTGGTGTGCTATGTATTTATAACATTTTTCGCTCTGTATTTTTTGTGTAAGGAAGCTCATGTCCGGCCGGATATGGTATCGATCTTTCTAAAGCCCTTGGCAGCTGCTGTAATTTGCGCTGGTTCCGCTTACGGAAGCTATTATTTATTGACAAAGGTGCTCTCTTCTGCTAAGCTTTGTACTCTTTTGGCATTGGTGGTTGCGGTAATAATCTATGTAATTGCCCTATTGGTTTTAAAGGCGTTTACAAAAACGGATTTATTAATGCTGCCAAAAGGAGAAAAAATCGCAAAAGCACTTGAAAAGCGGCATTGGATAGGGTAAAATAAGATAAATTGTTGTTCTAAGAAAAAGGAAGTTTTGAGTTTGGAATTTCAAAGAAGGATCATTATAATATAGATGATCTCCTTGAAATTATGAAAATTTTGCGGTCGCCGGAGGGCTGCCCTTGGGATCGGGAACAAACCCATGAGAGCATCCGCCAAAATTTTATCGAGGAAACCTACGAAGCTATTGAAGCCATTGATACCAAAGACACAGAGCTGTTAAAGGAAGAACTGGGCGATGTGTTAATGCAGGTGGTTTTTCATGCTTTGATGGAGGAGGAAGCGGGAAAATTTGATTTTTCCGATGTGGCGGACGGTGTCTGCCACAAGCTGATTATCCGCCATCCCCATGTGTTTGGAAATGTGGTGGCTGCGGACTCCGATCAGGTATTAAAAAATTGGGATGCAATCAAAATGGAGACCAAGGCGCAGAAGACCCAAAGCGAGGTTATGGACAGCGTTTCGAAGGCTTTGCCTGCGTTAATGCGCAGCCAAAAGGTTCAAAAGAAAGCTGCGAAGGCCGGCTTTGACTGGGAGGATATTTCCGGCGCTTTGGATAAGGTTTCTGAGGAAACTGAAGAATTGAAACAAGCGATTGATAACAGTAGTCAAGAGCATTGCCTGGAGGAACTGGGGGATCTGCTCTTTTCTGTGGTGAATGTGTCCCGCTTTTTGGATTTGGACAGCGAATACGCTTTAACTGTGGCCTGCGATAAATTTATAGATCGGTTTAAATCCGTGGAATTTCTTGCCAGCCAACGGGGAATCAATATGAAAGAAGCTTCTTTACGGCAATTAGATGCTTTATGGGAAGAAGTAAAAGCTAGTCGTTCGCAGAGTTCATACTCTGATGAATATAACAATTAAAAATAACGGAGGTAACAAAATTGAACAAGACCGAATTAATTATGGCCGTAGCCGAAAAGGCGAACATTTCTAAGAAAGATGCCGATACAGCAGTTAATGCCGTAATCGATACCATTGTTGAGACTTTGGCGAAAGATGAAAAGGTGCAGTTGGTTGGTTTTGGTACTTTTGAGGTTCGCAGCCGCAGCGAAAGACAGGGCCGTGATCCCAGAACCAATTCTCCTATCACTATTCCTGCTTCTAAAGTTCCTGCCTTTAAGGTTGGCAAAGCCTTTAAGAGCGCTATCGACAAATAAGAAAGCCTTCATTAGGAAAGCTCTGGAACGGAAATCCAGAGCTTTTTTGTTATCTTCAAACAGGGGGGTATGAACCGATTTTTCATCGCATAAGATTGATACCGAGGGGTGAATGCTTTGAGAAAATCGGTAAAAGATATCTTATTTTATAGTGCTGCCTGTGCTCTCGTAGCGGTATTTGGAATATTGATCTATTCCGCTAGTCAAAAAGTAGCTTTTCAAGCTGACGCTTCACCTTCAGCTCCTAAGCCTATCATTATCATTGATGCTGGGCATGGAGGGGAAGACGGCGGTGCGGTGGCTGATGACGGCACGCTGGAAAAGGACTTAAACCTTTCCATAGCCACTTATTTATATCAATATTTTCAGGAACAAGGCTTTGACACTATTATCACTCGAACGGAAGACGTTGCTTTGGGCGATCAAAATCTTTCCACGATTCGGGAGCGGAAACGTTCCGATCTCCAAAAGCGTGTGGAAATTATGAACTCATATCCTAACAGCATAACAATCAGTATTCATCAGAATAAATTTGAACAAAGTAAATATTATGGCACTCAAGTGTTTTACTCTGTAAACGATGCGGACAGCGTGAAACTGGCAGAGAGTATACGTGCTTCTGTCGTAAAAGATCTCCAGCCTAACAATAAAAGGGAAACCAAGCCTGCTACAGAATCTATTTATGTTTTGAACCACGCTCAATATACTGCTGTTTTGGTAGAGTGCGGTTTTGTGTCCAACGCAGAGGAACTAGCTAATTTGAAGGACATCGCGTATCAAAAAAAGCTGGCCTATGGGATTTTTTCCGGCTTTCTAGACTATTATAAATCCGCTCTAGGTTGAGTTTTCCTATTTCATGTGATACACTAAAATTAAAAGAAGTAAAAAGAAGAGGTCATCCTATATGCCGAAAAGCAAAAGCATTTATATATGCAGTGAATGCGGGTTTGAATCCGCGAAATGGTATGGAAAATGTCCCGGCTGTGGGGAATGGAATACTATGAACGAGGAATTCAAAGAAGCGGTAAAGCATACCGCTTCCGTGCTGCGCCCAGGAGAAAGCGGACGTTTGAAAGCGGCCCCCATTTTAATCAATGAGATCAATACCGACGACGAGCAGCGATATCACACCGGACTCAAGGAACTGGACCGGGTGCTGGGAGGCGGTATTGTGAAAGGCTCTCTGGTGCTGTTGGGCGGAGATCCCGGAATTGGAAAATCAACGATACTGCTCCAGGTGTGCCAGGAATTGGGAAAGACGCTCAAGATCTTATATGTATCCGGGGAGGAATCCAAGCGCCAATTAAAGCTTCGAGCCACTCGCCTGGGAGTAAACAGCGACCACCTCTATATTCTAACGGAAACCGATGTAGAGTATATCATCGAGCGATACGGAGTGAAAAGCCTGATCTAGTAATTATTGACTCGATTCAAACTATGAGCTTGGCGACCTGTCTTCCTCTCCTGGCAGCATTACCCAGGTGCGAGAATGTACGAATGCCTTTATGCGCACCGCAAAATCCTTGGATATTCCAATCCTGGTGGTCGGCCACGTCAATAAGGATGGAGCTATTGCTGGTCCCAAAGTGCTGGAGCATATCGTGGATGCAGTGCTTTATTTTGAAGGCGACAGGCAGATGTCTTACCGTATTCTTAGAGCGGTAAAAAACCGCTATGGATCCACCAACGAAATTGGTGTATTTGAAATGGCGGAGAACGGCTTGCGCGAGGTGGAAAACCCGTCTATGATGCTGCTTTCCGGAAGGCCGAAAAACGTCTCCGGCACATGCGTGGCCTGCGTGATGGAGGGTACCCGGCCAATATTAGCGGAGGTTCAGGGCTTGGCCACTTCTTCTGGCTTTGGAAATCCCAGGAGAATGTCCACCGGCTTCGATTACAACCGGATGAGCCTTCTGCTGGCAGTTTTAGAAAAACGGGCCGGATATTTCTTTTCCAATTTAGACGCCTATCTGAACGTGGTGGGCGGCCTACGATTAGACGAGCCGGCGGCCGACCTAGCGGTAGCTATGGCGCTGGTTTCCAGTTTAAAGGACGTACCTGTCAGCGAAAACGCCCTAGCCTTTGGCGAAATTGGCTTGGCGGGTGAGATTCGTTCTGTTAACCACGCGCAGGCACGGGTTAACGAAGCGTCAAGGCTTGGCTTTCAGCGATGTGTACTGCCTTATCACAATCTAAAATCTCTTTCTGATTCTGCCGCTTGGGACTTGAGCTGATCGGCGTGAAAAGCGTCAGAGAAGCGTTTGAAGCCCTGGCAAAGTGATATTCGGTTCATTTGCATTTGCCTGAGATTTATCCGCCGGTCGAATACAATGAATACAGCCCCCACTATGGTTTGTTACCACAGTGGGGGTTTCTAATGTACAATAACCGTCCTTTTGATAAATACATTGATCATCACAGGGGATAAGGCTCATGGTAACAATTCTCCTTTTCTCCGGATTTTCTATTTTAATAGCATGAAGTAAGAAAATAGAAATATTCCTATGGATAAAAAAATTTATAACTCATAAAAATCCATTCTTATTCAAACAATAGTTAGCGTATGAAGATTTGGTTACCAGATAGGAGTTTTTGCCATGGGTAAAAAAATAGGAATTCTTTTCGGAATTACCGCTGTTTTGGTTTTCGGAATCGTGTTTGCCGGAAATTACAGCAAATCGCAGGCGGTACATGTTGAGACAATAATTTTACAGCAGGTGTCAGAGGAAAATACTGTAACCTGTACGGGGAAAGTAGAAAATTCAAAGCAAAAAAAAGTCTATGTAAATCAAGGCGCAGTAGCGCAGGAGATTTATGTGGAGGAAGGGCAAAGAATCGAGAAGGGAGACGTACTGATGAGCGTAAAAGTACCGGTGGAACAGGAAGCGCAGGAGGATTCAGCTTCATCTGATGCCATCGATGTGGATGCTCTCTCTAATCTATATGGGCTGAACGCTAACCAGTCCCAACAGCTTCAACAATACCTCGACAATTCCTCTCAAGTAAGTGGGAAAGAGGAAAAAGAATCTTTACCGGCCCAGAGTACCTTCCAAGAAGAACTGGTACAAGTGACCGCACCGGTTTCAGGCGTTATTTCTGCTGTAAACATCAAGGACCAGGAGGAGATAGGAAGTCAGCCGGCAGCGGTTATCTCTGAAAGCGCGGGACTCCAAGTGAATTTGTCGGTCAATGAATCTCAAATTTCCAGCATTGCTGTTGGTCAAAAAGCTGAGATTACCGGGGTAGGCTTTCAGGGAAAGCGCTATACCGGAACGGTCAGCAAAATTTCAAATATCGCTCAGCAAGTGGTTTCCGCCACGGGGCAGGAAACAATTGTCACTGTAATCGTGAAGGTGGACAGTGATAACAAAGAAAGCCTGGAATGGATTAAAAATGGTTTTACCGCAAAATGTAAAATTATTACATCCGTCGATAAAGACAGAATTGTCGTTCCCTACGAGGCCGTTTTAGCCGATGAGAATGGAAAGGAATATGTGTATAGGGTTTTAGAAAATCGCGCTGTAAAGACCTACATTACCACGGGAAAAGAATTTGAAAATGGCTTTGAGGTAGTCAAAGGGTTATCGCAAGGAGAGGAAATTGTCCTATCACCTGAGCAAGTTTCCGATTTTCAAAGAGTGCTTCGGGATACCCAGAAAGCGGGGAACGCTGATGTGGGATAGTGTGAAAGCGGCGGCTAAAAATTTAGGACGTAAAAAGCTTAGAAGCTCGTTAACTATTCTAGGAATCACTATAGGGGTCGCGTCAGTCATTTTAATCGGTAATATTGGACAATGCGGTACCCAGGCTGTCAATGCGGAGGTTAATAGTTTAGGTTTGGGAGGGCTTACAATCTCCGCTGGCAGCCAGGAGGGGGGAGAAGCCGGGCTGACCTTAGAGGATTTAAAAACAATCCGAAAAACAGCCTCTGTGGAGGAGGCTGCTCCAGTGATTATGCAGAATACAAAAATTGGTTACCGCAATGAGCAGATGGACGCCTTGGTCTGGGGAATTGACACCAAGGCAAGCCAGGTGATTTCCTTGCAGGTTTTATATGGCAGATCAATTAGCAACGGAGACGTCAACACTTGCGCAAACGTATGTATGGTAGATCAAAATTTTGCGAGGGCTGCATACAACCGGGATAATATTGTGGGCAAGCATATCTCTGTTTTGTATAATGGAATTCAAGAGAATTTTGAAGTAGTAGGTGTTATCAAAACTGGAAGCGGGCTTCTCTCTAACATTATCGGAGACTATATTCCTAATTTTGTTTACGTACCTTATTCAACATTGCAGCATACCACAGGGAATAACTATTTTGATCAGATCGCTGTACGGGTGGAAGCTGGCAGCGACGCCGATGAAATAGGGCAGACCATTGTAAATACCCTTGCCCGGGTTAATGGCGGTGGAGAATATGTCTCGAATAATTTAGTGAAACAAAAGGATGGACTGCTAAAGCTGATGGATATTGTGACTTTGGTGCTCTCCGCAGTAGGCGCGATTTCTTTATTGGTAGCAAGCCTCAGCATCATGACCGTAATGCTGGTATCTGTCAATGAACGTACCAGGGAAATCGGAATCAAAAAATCGATTGGGGCTAAACGCTCCACCATTTTGCTGGAATTTTTGCTGGAGGCGGTCTTGATCTCCATTATTGGATGCGGAATAGGGGTCATCATTGGAAATGGAATCTCCTATGTAGGCGCTTCCTTATTCGGAATCACCTTGTCACTTCGTCTGGATGTTATGGGATCGGCGGTTCTTTTTTCCTTGCTCACCGGTATTATTTTTGGAGTTTATCCTGCTGTCAAAGCGTCGGCAATGAGGCCGGTAGACGCTTTACGTCAAGACTAAAAAACCGTTTTGCTTATTCATTCTCTCTCGTTTCTTTCTTTTTCACCTAGCTCACTATTGTCAAATAAAGCTTATTATGGTAGTATGAAATTATTCATAATGGTTAGCATCTATTGTATATAAGGGGTATTTGCTGTGCCGACACTACAAAATGGTGAAAAAAAACTAAAAGATCTAAGAGAATCCAATATTGCATTGGTAATTAACTTAATGCGTAAATTCGGAATTTGTTCCCGAGCAGAACTGTCTAAGGCTTCGGGTCTTGTCCAATCCACGATTACCAGCATTATCGATAGTTTGATCAAAGCGGGCATCGTGATAGAAACAGGTAGTTTAGTCGGGGGGCGGGGGCGGCGTTCCATCGGTATTCGCCTTAATACGGAAAAACTGATTGTGCTGGGGATCCGTGTAACGCGAAGCTCTTATACCTTAGCAATTATAGATATTTTTGGAGAACTAAAAAATTTAGAGAAGCATTCCATCACAAAGGACTTAGAGGACCCCAGTGTGTTTGAACGCATTCTGGAAGACGCTTCGTTTTTTCTGTTAAAAAATGACCAAAAGCCGGTCGGAGTAGGCATGGCGCTTCCTGGTCCATATCTTATTAACGAAGATACTAGTTTGTTTCTAACCAACCAAGGCTGGAAAAGCTTTACTTTTACTAAAAAGTTTGAAAGCCGGCTTCACTTACCAGTATTTGTTGAGCAGGATTCTAACGTAGGGGCCATGGGAGAGTGGTGGTTTGGCAACAGTGAGATAGGGCAAGGAACTAAGGTTTTTGTCTCTACTGGAGATGGCGTTGGCGCCGGTATTGTGGTAGATGGAAAAATCCAGAGAGGAGCTTTGGGCGCCGCTGGAGAAATTGGGCACATGTCTATTAATTTTGAAGGACCTCAGTGCCAGTGTGGAAATAAAGGCTGTTTGGAGTTATACTGTTCAGAAAAAGCTATTTTAAAGGCGGCTAAATGCCTATCGAAACCTATTCTTGATTTTGAATCTCTCGTTACCGAGTATCGAGCCGGAAATTCAGCGGTAACTGAAATTGTGAACCGTGCTGCGGAAATGTTCGGTATTGGTATTGCGAATATTGCGTATCTTTTTAATCCTGGCGTAGTCGTCGTAGGGGGCAGCTATAAAAAATTGGGAGACTCTTTTTTAGATCAAGTAAATCGCACAGTAAGGCGGCATATTTATCCGCTTTTCTATCAAAATATTGGCCTGCAGTTTAGCGCATTGGAACATGATTCCTGTTTAATCGGAATTGCCGCTGTTGTTTTTTGATAGATTGCTCAAAAAACCATCTTTCTTACTGGATCATTAAAATTTAAATATTATTAGCTGTATCGTATCAAATAAAATTTTAAAACCTTCTTCACATAAGAAGTGATTTCTATATGTGGAAGAAGGTTTTTACTTTTTTTTGTAGATCAATTATGGTATAAGTCAATGGAACAGTGTTTGATAATAAATTAGTACAAAAACCATCTAAATAGATTTTAAGTATTGACATCAATACTTAAAGGTGATATATTCGTGTTAAGAATTAATTCGTAAATAAAATTAATTGTCATCATATAATAATTAATTTTATTATAATCTGATTGTTTTAGGCTTTCATGCAGTAATTGTTGTCAATTTTATGATTGACAACGGTAAAAATAATAGACAAAACTCAATAATTCAGCAAAGGAGCAGTGATTATGAGCGAAAAAAAAGTCTGGGTCGAAACGATTATTGATGCGTTTGATCTGGAAACGACAAAGGAAATCGCACGGAAAGCGGTGGAATTTGGCACCGATTGGATCAGCGTAGGTACCAATAACATGTATGCCTGCGGTTTTATGCATTCGATTCCCGCCGTCAAAGAGATTGCGGGAGATATTCCAGTAGTAGCGGATATTAAGATTCATGATGGCGGCAATGGATTTTCCGTACAGGCTCAAAAATGCGGTGCGGATTACAGCGTGATCAGCACCCGGTTTAATTACGGCTGCGCCCGACAGGCAATGATCGCTTATGCCAACACGGGAATTAAAATTATTGGAGATTTATGTACTGTTCCAGTAGCGGAAATTCCACATTATGTGGCGGAATTACAAAATATTGGGATTCATGCGGTTCGCGTTCACCAGACCTATGATGAGTTAAAATACCGTTATATGTTCTCCAGAAGCTGGGATGGCGTCAAAGAGGCAAAAGGGGTCGCTACCATTCCGGTAGGCTGTGTTGTGAGAACGAAAGAAGATATTATTCACGCTCTGGAAGATGGTGCGGATTATATCTGCTTAGCTGGAGATGTGGTAGATAAGGCGCCGGAACAGGGATATGAAGCCTTAAAGGAGTATATTGATTTTGTTCATAATTATCAGGGCTGTCAGAGTTCTAACAATCACGGCGGCTACAGCGGATATCAGGCGAAATGAGGAAAGGAGTTGTATTTTATGGAGATTTTTGGAAAAAGGCCTTGGATTCAGGCCGCGATTGATAAGTTTACTTTAGAGGAAGCAATTCCTTGTGCTCAAATGGCGGTAGACTGCGGTGTAGACTGGGTCGAGGTCGGTACTCCTCTGATTTATGGAGAGGGCTTGGAAAGCATCCGTGAATTGAAAAAAATTGCTGGGGATAAAGCTTCCATTATGGTTGATTTTAAAATTCGTACCAATGTTTATGACATTTTTTTTGAAAGCAAAAGAAGCTGGCTGCGATGTAGCCACTATTTCTTGTGCAGGCGGAAATGATCCTGCAATTATTGAAGGCTTGAGGGCACGACAAGATTGTGGAATCAAAATCATAGCGGATTTGTGCGGCTCAGAGCTTCAGGATCTTCCCAAAAGGACAGAAGATCTGTGCGGCTTGGGGGTTGACGCAGTTATCTTACATTATGGAGATGACCAGTGGTTCTATAATTATGTCAGAGAAATGGCCGACGGTGTGAGAGAATGCAAAAAGGTAGCTGGTGATGTTCCCATCGGATGCTGCTGCGGTTACGCACCTCCTGGAAAGGGAACTGGACTAGACGCTTATGGAAACGTTATTGAGGCCATCAAGCAAGGAGTAGACTGGGTTGTTGTAGGCGGCGCTTTGACTGGGGAACATGATAAAAACGCATACGAAAGATTTGGATTCCTTTGTGAGTTCGTTCATAGCTGTAGAAAATAAAAATAGCTTAAACAGGATATCACAGGATATCTTAGAAAAACATTCTCGGATTTAATAATCCGAGAATGTTTTTCTTTCATCTCAATATTTTTATCTTTGTTTATTACCGAAAAACAATTTGCCTGTTATAAGGGATCGTGATACAATAAAATTATAGGATTAAAAAAGTGATGGAGATAGTTTAAAGAATAGCGATAACTATACAAAATGAATATTTTGTATAGTTTAGGGAGGAGAAAAATTGAACCCGAATCAACTTGCAGAATGTCCATTGGTTTTAAAAGAGTTTTTAGGCTATATGGAGACAATTAAAGGAAAATCTCCCAAAACTGTACAGGAATATTTTTTTGATTTAAGAACCTTCTTCCGTTATATGAAAATAAAGAAAAATTTGACTGCGTCTGATACAGAATTTTCGGAAATTCCAATTGATGATATTACTATTGATTTTTTATCTATGGTATCATTAACTGACGTTTATGAATTTATGAATTTTGTAACGATAAAACGAGAAAATAAAAATGCTGCTAGAGCGAGAAAATCAGCAAGCTTACGGGCTTTCTTCCAATATCTTACTAATAAAACACATCAGCTAAAAGAAAATCCTGTTCAGGAGCTGGAAACACCAAAGCAAAAAAAATCGTTGCCTAAATATTTAACTTTAGAACAAAGTATCGATTTGCTAAACGCTGTCGATGGGCCTTTTCGAGAACGTGATTACTGTATCTTGACTTTATTCTTGAATTGCGGGCTGCGGCTTGCGGAATTGGTTGGGTTAAATTTAAATGACATTCGTCCAGACCATACGATGAGGGTAACGGGCAAAGGCAATAAAGAGCGTATGATATATCTAAATTCTGCCTGTCAGAAAGCTATTGAAGAATATTTAAAAGTACGGCCAAATCCTATGTCTGTCTCTGATAAAAAAGCTTTATTTATTAGCCATTTGAACAAACGTTTGGGGAGACAAGCCGTACAAAATATTGTACAAAAATATTTAAAAAAAATTGGATTAGACGGCCAAGGGTATTCCGCTCATAAATTAAGACATACGGCAGCTACATTAATGTATCAGCATGGGAATGTGGATATCCGTGTATTAAAAGATATTTTGGGGCATCAAAATTTAGGTACTACTGAAATTTATACACATCTTTCCAACCAACAAATGGAAGACGCTGCAGACGCAAATCCATTGTCCAAAGTAGAAATGTCTTCCTCAAAACATAAAAAATCAGAATGAATTTCTTCACGCAAAACTGTGGATTTAAAAATTAGAAGGTATCACCAGAATTAGCACGATAAAAAACGCTTAGCTTTTTTAAGCTAAGCGTTTTTTAGTGCCATTATTTTTTGTCAGGGTCACCAAGAATTCGTTTATCCTCAAAAATTGGTTCAATGTCATCGTTGTATTTACGGATTAAACGGCCGTTCTCATATACATATTCTACTTTCTTCGGCTTCTCGTCCTCTTCCCTTTCCTCTTCTGTCTGGGTTTCAGACTCCATGGCGAGACGACCTTCAGAACTTTCACCAGAAGCTTCTTCAGGCTTTTCATTTTCAGCTTCCTGCTTAGCATAATAAGGAATTATCATCAATTTTTCAATCAGAGGATAGACCGTAAAGTTGACTAAGAAGGAAATAAACGCGAAAGCTAAGAAAATCCAAAGCAAAACCAATACAATAATTAAAGCATAGGAAATAGCCAGAAGTAAATAAGAGAGTACAAACATGGCCGCAAAAATTATAAGCAGCAGCAAATTTTTTAACGCTCCCGCAAATGCGAAAATCAAGGCGTTTTATAGATTTGAATCAGCTTCAAATCAAAGGTGACAATCATTAAAGGAATATAAAATTGCATGAACAAGGTGATTAACGCCATAAAAACGCACAAACAGAAGGGAATATAATAAAACTGATTGGTAGAAAGGTTTGCGGAATAAAAACTAATAGAAATATAAAACAAACAGAACAGCGCATAGGTAATGATGCCATGGGCCAAAAACTTTCCCCAGTTTTCTTTTACGCTGTCTTTAAAATCGCTAAAAATAAATGCATGCTCTTCCCTCGCGTAATTCCTTGTAACATAGGTCAGACCTGCACAAAGGGAAAGATCAATACCACTGGGATTAATGCTACAAAAAGATTATTAATCCCTACCATCAATAACAGGTTCATCAACAAATAAATGATTGCGATAACCGCCACCACCGGGATCATGAACAAAAGGTTCAACTTACATAAATTAAAGAATTTACGGAAGAACACCTCGAAAAAGACTACAATTCTAGGCTTTTTCGGTCCGTCCTTATCAACGCCGGGACCCGGACGGTCATAATGGGTTAATCTGCTGAAAATCGACAATAGTATCCACTCCCTAATCTTACTCGCTGATCAATGAAAATAGCAACAAAATCATTATAACATAAAAGCTACGCTTTTTTCGCCATTGGATGACAATGATTGTAAACATTTTGAAAACGATTATTTAACAGATTGGCATAAACCTGGGTAGATGCAATATCAGCATGTCCAAGCATTTCTTGGATATCCTTTAAGTCGGCACCGTTTTGAAGCAAATGCAAAGCAAATGAATGTCGTAAGGTATGAGGTGTGATATCCTTCGTAATGCGAGCCTGCGCCGCATATCCCTTGATTATTTTCCAAAAGCCTTGACGAGTAAGACGATGGCGTTTAAGTTTACAAACAAGGCCTGTCCATCTTTACCAACTGGATCGATAATGATTCTCCTGACTCGTGAAATATAATCGGATAATGAAGCAACAGCTTCTGCGTAAATAGGAATTATTCGGTCGCTTTTGGGGCGCGGCAATGCAGCATGCCGGTTTTCAAATTAATATCCTGTAAATTTAAATCAATCAGCTCTGAAACCCGAATCCCTGTCGCATATAAAAGCTCTATCATCGCTTTATCCCGGCAGCCTTTAGGATCCATCACATTAGGCTGATCCAAAAGCAATCGAATTTCCTCACCGGTTAGAATACTTGGAGGCTTTTTCTCCGTTTTCTCACGCTTGATTTCCTTTGCGGGATTCTCTGAAGCGATGTTGATTAAAATCAGATATTGATAGAAACAACGGATTGACGCAATATTTCTGGTAACAGTTGAAGCGCTTCGACCTAATTTTTCTAAGCTTTCTATGTAGCGCTGCAAATCATCTGCTGTGACCGATGCAGGATTATCGATGTTCTCCGCTGCTAAATATATGCTGAAATGCTCGATATCGCGCACATAGGACTGCAGCGTATTGGAGGAAACACATTTTTGATTTTTTAAATAATCCTGAAAGCCTGTCAAAAATGCCGACATCAGTTTTTCCTCCTTTGAATTTTGAATCATGATTAATCTATAAAAGAATGCTCCGCACAAAAACCTAAAACTGAAATAGTCCAGAAAAGCAAACAGTACAAATCATATCTAATACAGCCGCAAAGGTAATCATTGTACAAGCCTTGCCCATCAGAAAAAAATACTGCTTAAAATTTATATTCGCCGTTCTATCTGCGTCTTTTTTTTGCGCGCGAAACAGCCGGACAGAAAGCTTTAAGGACTTCTCGCTGCCATACGCAATACCAATAGAAGACAAAAACATCCCCGGCAGAATTACCAGTAGATGAAATAAAAAGCCATGCCACCCATAGGAATAATAAAGGTACCCAGTCAATATTCCCAAACCAAAGCCTCTAAAAAATGTGGTAAGTGGGATCAAAAGTCCTCCCCACAAGGAACAGCCGGAAAGAAAAATTACCAATAGAAAAATAAAAGAAGATGCCAGAGAGGCAGCAAAGGTATTTCCAGCAGGCTGCTGAATCCTGGATTTAAAGTTACTGGCAAACAAAAAGTCCAGTTGCGCTAAAAGATTCTCGTCGGCATTTTTCGCCGCAATTGTCCCTGAGATCATACCAAAGAGCAAAATTACAATAAATCCCAGGAAAAGACGATGGGCCCTTACCAGTTGGAAGAATGACTTTCCTGAAGCGGTTACCTTTTGAATGGAAACTACTGTTCCCGACGCGCTTTTTCTTGATGGACTTTTCCCGGAAGGAATGACTGGAAATTTGGAAGGACGGGAAACAGATTTCATTTTCTCCGCTGCTTTAGGGCTTACATTAAAGGTCGCAAGATTCTTTTTTCGAAACATAGCCGCATACACATCCTTTTTTGATGACATTCATCTATAGGATAAGTATGCGACCATACCTTATTTTATGAACCAATTACCGTCCAAGCTCTTCGGCTCGCTTGGTGCATTGATCCATTGCATCCCATAAGCCTTCGTAGAAGCCGTGTTCCTTTAGGGCCTCCATAGCTTTTAAGGTGGTACCTCCTGGAGAAGAAACCATTTTTATTAGCTCATCCGGAGTATTCCCGGAGGACCGCAGCATCTCAGCGCTGCCCTCTAAGGTTTTACAAATTAATTCTAAAGCGGTCTTGTTTTCAATATTTTGTGCGGCGGCCCAGTCAACTACCGCTTTGGCGAACAAATAAATATAGGCGGGCGAACTGCCGTTCACCGCAATCACGGTATTCATTTTATCCTCTGTTAAAACCGCTACATCTCCCGAAGCGGCGAAGATATCCAACACCATATGGAAAACCTGATCCGTAACATTTGAGGCCTTACACAAGGCGGTAGCGCCTTTTCCTAACAACAGCGGCGTGTTAGGCATCGCTCTCACCACTGGACAAGGTGTTCCCAGAGTATTCATAATATATTCGGTGGAAATGCCCGCTGCAATGGTGACGAAAATCTTCTCCGGTGCAACCGCCTGACGAATTCCGGTTAAAACCTCTTCGTAATTTTGAGCTTTACCGCCAAAAAAACAACATCGCACTGCTTTACGATCTCAACCGCAGAAGCCATTGCTTGAACACCGAGCTCTCCTATTTTTTCGAGCTGGAGCGGATTCAAATCGTAAGCAAAAATTGACTCCGGCTGATAACCGCCCTTTCCGATCATTCCGCGGATAATCGCAGTAGCCATATTGCCTGCGCCGATAAAACCAATTTTTAGAGTTTTCACGATTATAAGCACCTTCTTTTAACACGTGATATTATCATAATACACTTTTAAATTGAAATCAAGAAAAAACATTAGGAATAATAAGAATTTATCCATTTTTATAAATTTATGTAAAAATAGTTATGTAAACTGACAAATAAATTATGTAAACTTAATTTTGTTGACCGAAAGTGTATAAAAACACATCCGCCCTAATTACTGTATTAGAAAACGGATGTGTCTATTGGATCAATTAAAATAATTTTAAAATTTATGATTCTTCTGCGGCCAAGGCGGCTTTTATCATAATAGCACATTCCAGACGCTTTTTCTCGAGATCACAAGAGATTTTATGAGACTTAAGAATATCTCCTTCATACTGCCAGGAATTTGCGTTACACCCCCCGCTGCAATAAAACTTAGCCCAGCAGCTTTTACAGTCATGCTTGCTGTATACATTGGACTTTGCAAACCGAAGCTTCATATCCATATTAAAGCTTCCGTCATTTAAATCACCCATTTTCCATTCCGGATTGCCCACAAACTGATGGCAAGGGTAAATTTCACCATCCGGCGTTACCGCTACATACTCATTGCCGCAGCCACAGCCTCGGAGCCGTTTGATCGCGCAAGGTCCTTGATTTAAATCAATCATAAAATGGAAAAAATTAAATCCCTTTCCCTCTTTTTTTCGCTGAATTAATTCGTTCGCCAGAGTTTCATATTCCTGAAATACTCTTGGCAAATCCTCCTCCTTGATGGAATAATCCAGCATGGGGTCGGAAACCACCGGTTCCACAGATACTTGATCAAAGCCCAAATCCGCCATATGAAGAACATCCTGCGTGAAATCCAGATTATATTTGGTAAAGGTTCCCCTAGCGTAATAATCTTTGTCCCCTCTGCCGGCCACCAGCTTTTGATACTGAGGGACAATTTGGTCATAGCACCCTTTGCCATTGATCTTTATTCTAAGCCGGTCGTTGACCTCTTTGCGGCCGTCTAAGGAAAGCACGCAGTTTGACATTTCACGGTTAATAAACTCAATTTTATCGTCCGTGAGCAAAAGGCCATTGGTCGTAATGGTAAAACGGAAGTTTTTGTTGTATTCCTTCTCCTTGCTTCTCGCATAGGACACCACTTGTTTGACCACATCGAAATTCATCAGGGGCTCCCCACCGAAGAAATCCATTTCCAGATTGTGTCTAGTCCCGGATTTTTCCAGCAGAAAATCGACGGCTTTTTTACCGATTTCAAAAGGCATCAGCATCCGTTCCCCACCGAAATCTCCTTTCGCCGCAAAGCAATACTCACAGCGTAGATTACAGTCATGAGTACATTCAAACACATGGCCTTTACAGGGCAGCCGTCATCATATCGGCAAATCGCTCATAGGTATCCTCTGAAAATAATAACCCGGCTTTCTTGAGCTCCAAAAGCTCCTGGTAAGCCCCTGTCAGTTCCTCGTTACTATAGCGGCCGGATAAAGAGGCTAGCATCTCCTCTGTCAATTCCGGAGGGAAAAAATCCTCATTTACATGATCCAGCAAATCAAAAGAGCAATCATCCAAAACATGAACCGCACCGCTGTTGACATCTAGGCAAATTGGAAAACCGTTTAGCTTATATTTATGTATCATTGCCATACTCTCCAATAAAATAAAATTTGACAAAAGTTAAGGGACAGTTTCCTGTCCCTTAAAAATCTTCAACTTTGAAAAATTACTTCTCACACTTCTGATTGGCAACGGTGCAAGAGGTTTTACACGCAGACTGACAGGAAGCCTGACATTCGCCGCAACCACCTTTGACTGCGCTTTCTTTCAGGTTCGCATTGTTTAAAGTTTTAATATGTTTCATGGTAACGCCATCCTTCTTGAAAAGTTCTTTTATTCATTATACCAAGATTTTAGAATAAAAACAACATCCAAAAACAAAAAATAACAATTATCTTCTTTTTGACTTTTTATTTACGCCGATCACTCCGCCAATTGCACCGGCAATCACCATTAAAAGGCCGCGCAGCAAGGATTGCTGGGTTAAAGCTCCTGAATCGCCGCTGCACTAACCAGTAGCATCAGTAAAAAGAGAAGCAGGGCGCTAAAAAGCCAAACAACAGCCCGTTTTTCCTGGATATCCGAACACAAAGATACCCACTGAGCAAAGCGCCTAATCCGCAAATCACCAATACGATTTGCTGAATCATCTGATAGGGAATCGATTTTGCGCCCATAAAAACGAGAGCGCAGGCAATCAATCCTATCATACAGAAAACAGCGCCGAAACATGCTCCCAATACAATCGCTTTCAAAGCATCCATCATAGGATTTTCCGCACGAGAAGACTTGTCATATTTCAAATGCTTCTACCCCCTAAATAATAATCATCCTGTTAGACTATTATTATTCAGGAAGAGAAACGGATATGCTATCATTATTCCACATCGTCATGAATGGTATCGCAGCTCGCGACAGCCCATCTTTTAACACGTACCTTGCTGCGGTCTACGCCGGTCTCGATTACTAAAGAATCTGTTTCCTCTTTGATGCTGATCACTTTTCCCATAATACCGCCGATGGTAGTAATGTCATCGCCGACCTGAAGATTTTTTCTCATCTTTTCTTCCTTTTTTCTCTTCTTGGACTGGGGACGCATCATGAAGAACCACAGCGCGCCGATGACGAGAGCGTAAACCAGAACCATCAAAATGATGCTCCAGGCACCACCGCCGTTATTAGCTGCCGCCTCCTCTAACGCAAAGCTTTTCACAATAGGACTTACATTTAACATTATAAAAAAGCACCTCCACGATTAATAGTTTGATTATAACAATAAAACGCCCACGGCGCAAGCATATTTTCAGATTCTTAATGCTAAACTTTCCCGATGCTGCCGGTAAAAGGCTTCAAACTGTCCCTGATCCAAAGCAAATCGGATTTTTTCCAGCAAGGTATTATAAAAATAAATGTTGTGCATCACAGCCAGGCGCATTCCAAGCATCTCATTAGCCTTGAACAGATGATGAAGATACGCCCTGGAATAATTTTGGCAGATGGGACAATCGCACGCTTCGTCAATCGGCTGGTCATCTAAAATATATTTCGCGTTATTTAGGTTCCGGATTCCTGCCCAGGTGAATAGATGTCCGTGACGAGCGTTACGGCTCGGCATTACGCAGTCAAACAGATCTATTCCCCGATAAACAGCCTCCAAAATATTAACCGGCGTTCCTACTCCCATCAAATACCTAGGCTTTTCCTCAGGCATATATGGCTCTACCGCTTCGATAATCCGATACATCTCTTGAGCGGGCTCCCCCACCGCCAAGCCGCCGATGGCGTATCCGTCTAAATCCAATTCCTCAATCTGCTTCATATGCTCGACTCGAAGATCCTCATAGGTGCTGCCTTGGTTGATTCCAAACAATAGCTGATGAGGGTTCAGCGTTCCATCTCTGCTGTTCAGAAGAGACATCTCGCGTTTACACCGGCGAAGCCAGCGGGTGGTCCTAGCAACAGATTTTTTTACATAATTGTACTCGGCAGGATTCTCGATACATTCGTCAAATGCCATGGCAATCGTAGAGGCAAATTGGATTGGATATGCATACTTTCCTCAGGCCCCATAAATATTTTTCTTCCATCGATGTGGGAAGCGAAGGTGACGCCCTCTTCCTTAATATTCCGCAAAGAAGCCAAGGAAAACACTTGAAAGCCGCCGCTGTCTGTTAGAACAGGGCCTCCCATCGGGTAAACTTCCGGATTCCTCCAAGCTCCTTGACCACCTTATCTCCTGGACGCAGATGAAGATGATAGGTATTACAAAGCTGAACCTGACACTTTAACTCCTTTAAATCCAAAGCAGAGACAGCTCCGCGGATCGCCCCACAGGTAGCCACATTCATAAACGCCGGTGTTTGTACCGTACCATGCACGGTGGAAAAGGTGCCCCGCCTAGCGCGGCCCTCTTTCCGTTTTAATTCATACATAAACGCACCTCAAAAATAATCAATCGCATAACGATTTTATTATAAACGTTTCTGTAAGTTCCGTCAATAAAAAGACGGTTTACCGGTATTCAAAAACGTCAAAAAGGCCGCCTGGCCAGGCAGCCTTTTTGACAGTGACAAGAAAATGAAAATTTGTATGCGAAATAACTTGTAAGCAAATTTAATAAAGTGTTTTAGGCGTTTGCCAAAGCGGCACCCATAGCCTTGCAGGCTTCGACAGCCTCATCATCGGGAGCTTCGTTTGCAATCACAAAATCACAAATCAAATTAGCTCCAGCCTCGTGACAGACGGATTCCCAATTTCTCATCCATTCACCGTCACCCCAGCCGTAGGACCCGAACAAAGCGATTTTTTTATCCCTAAGCTCACCTTCAACGGAAGAAAACATGGGCTGAAATTCAGATTCTTCCAATTCCTCAGCGCCCATAGAAGGACATCCGAAAGCAACGGCATCGGCATGATTAAAGTCCTCCGGTGAAAAACCAGACGCAGTATAGAGAACAGCGTCAGCACCGGCATTCTTGGCCCCTTCCAAAACGGCGTTAGCCATCGCCTCCGTGTTTCCCGTTCCACTCCAATATACAACAGCAATTTTACTCATGAAAATCATCCTTTCAGTTTTATTCTCAATTAAGCCGCTACTGTCAATTTCAAAATTGAAACGCCCCGCAAAAAGCAATCGCAGTAAACCGAAGTGCATTTTTTATATTTTTGAAAAAGCTTTTTACAAGCCGTCTCATCAGAATAAACCTTCCAGCAACCGCAATATTTGCAGTTTTTTCCTTTGTTTTCAATAAACCCAATAACATCTTCAAAGGGATAGCTTAAAAACAAACCGATTTCGTGAGGGAAAGCGCCCTTTTCTTTAGTTCGTCTAGATAATAAGGCGATCGATTGTTCAGGATCCCGGGGGTCATATCCGATGGACTCTAAAAATTCAAAAATATTAGGGCTTGCCCAATCCTGTTTTAGCTTATCCGCCCGATAGACATAAACAAGCGATTTTCCTCGGCCAGAGCTTAATATTGTCATTCTTACCCCTTTTTCCCAGCACCGTTCATTCCAATGCTTTATTCTCTCTAGAAGATAATCTAACGATAAATAGGAATAATTGAACAAGCTGCCAGACTTCAATCCAGCCAAAGTTGGCGCACAATACCGCACCAAAGCTTCTTCCAGCATAAACGCTCTCCTTTAACGCTTTATATTAGTCGAAACTAACCCACTTTCCTAATAAAAACTATATGATATATAAATTAAATCGTTTTCGAGGTTAGGTAAAACTAACTACATGACTAAGTATAGCAGGAGCTCTCCCTCTTGTCAACACTTTCGCAGTATCTTACCGTCGGCTAAAATTTTCTAGTTCATCGATCTCTTGGAGATATCGGCTTTTGATACATTGAGAGGTTTTGCCGCTGATATCATTCAAATACTGTTTTTTATCTATCCCCAGTGTTTTTATAAAAGAGGAATACCGCGCAAACGATTGCAAAGCTTTATCATCTGATTGCGGTCTGATTCCGCAACCTAAAATAACTTGTTTTGTTAGATTTTGTTGGTGGAAAACCACTTAGGAATGGCTATAATGTAGATTAGGAGGTATGAAATATATGAAAAATAGGAATTTTTTGTATTTCTAGGAATCTAACTGTCCTACGGCAGATACACAAATACTCCCAAGAGGAGGTCGCTGAGAAAATCGGGGTTTCCCGGCAAGCGGTGGCAAAATGGGAATCCGGTGAAACTGCTCCTGATCTTATTAACTGCGACGCTTTGGCGGAATTATATAATGTTTCCGTAGACGATTTAATCCACTTTGACCAGTCTAAAGAAAAGATTGAGATCCCGCCGAAAGGAAAACATATTTTTGGAACGGTAAAGGTTGGAGAGCGCGGACAAATTGTCCTTCCCAAAAAGGCAAGGGATATTTTTCATATTAAGCCCGGTGATCTTCTGGTTGTTCTTGGTGATGAAGATCCGGAACGAGCTGGAATCGCCTTAGTCCATGGAGATTCCTTTCTGAAATCTATGGAGTTTCTGCAAAAAGCTGTTCGCCCGGCCGAGGCCGACAAGGAGGATAACAATCTATGAAATTGCTTTCTGTCAATCATCTGTCGAAACGCTATCCGGGATTCGCGCTGCAGCAGGTTTCTTTCTCAGTATATCCCGGGCGGATTATGGGGCTGATTGGAAAAAACGGCGCTGGAAAAAGTACAACCCTGAAATCGATTCTCAATATGGTGCATCCTGATTCCGGTGATGTCAAAATGTTTGGTATGGATTTCTATCAGCATGAAAAGGAATGTAAACAGCAAATCGGAGTGGTATTCGGCGGGGTCGATTTTTACCCTTTGAAAAAGCTTTCCTCTATTACAGCGGTTATTCGTCGGTTTTATAGCGCCTGGGATCAGGAAAAATACGAGCACTATCTTAAGCTTTTCGATTTGGACGATGAAAAAAATTTAAAGAGCTTTCCAATGGCATGAAAGTTAAATATTTATTGTCTTTGGCTCTTTCCCATCATGCGAAACTGCTGATTCTCGACGAACCTACCAGCGGATTGGACCCGGTTTCGAGAGATGAGCTTCTGCATATTTTCAAAAGGATCACAGCGGATAAAGCCCGAGCGATTTTGTTTTCTACGCACATCACCTCAGATTTAGACCGATGCGCCGACGATATTACTTACATTCAAAATGGTAATGTATTAAAAAGCGCGGATAAAGATACCTTTCTCCGCTCCTTCGACCATTTAAGGACATCAGAGGATAAACAGCCTCTGACCTTGGAAGAAATTATGCTGAGGACAGAGAGGAGTGATTTTGATGAAACTGCTTTATAAAGAATTTGCTTTGGCCGCCCACCCTTCCCTGTTTATTTTTACTTTTCTCGGATGCCTGGTGATCGTTCCGGCTTATCCATATTCAGTGATTTTTATGTTTGGCTGTCTTGCGCCATTTATTACGTTTATGTTCGCAAGAGAGAATAACGACGCTTGGTTTACCGCTATATTGCCGGTAAAAAAACGGGAAACCGTCAAAGCGAAATGTATGTTGATTATTGCCGTCCAATTAGGTCAGCTAATTATCTCAGTCCCTTTCGCTGTTCTAAGGAATATTTTGTCCATACCGAATAATCCGGTTGGCATGGATGCCACTGTCGGCTGGTATGGGTTTGGATTCATAATATTCTCGGTATTCGATCTGTTATTCTTCCCTACGTATTATAAGTCAGGATACAAGGCGGGAAAAGCATTTTTACTGGCGATGATACCAGTGGCTTTATTAATGGCTTGTACCGAGGGAATTATCTATGTTCCTCACCTTTCCTGGCTGGACAGCAGCGATCCAGAAAGCTTGCTCCGACAGCTTCCGGTCTTGGGAGCGGGTATTCTTATATATGTCGTCAGCGTTTTTTCAGCGTATCATATTGCGGTCAAACGGTATGAAAATGTAAATCTATAGGAAAATTAGAACCCCCCGGCTCTCAAAGCTGGGGGGTTCGTTTTATTTGTTATGCTTCCTTTAATTTTCTTCTTTTGCTCCGCTCACGATAGAATAATACGCTTTGGAGGTAATCCGGTAAACCAGGATATAGAACAAAGCAAAAACCAGATAGCATAAGACAGTCACTAAAATCAATAGCTTGGTATTGGTGAGGCCAAACAGTACTAAGAGCTTTGAGATCATGGGAAACGCAAAAGTTAAATGCAGTCCAGCGGCAATCAGCGGCAAAAAGAACACCGTTAAGACCTGCGAGTTGATGCTCTTTCTGATTTCTTTTTTAGTCATCCCCACCTTCTGCATAATACCAAATCTTGATTGGTCCTCATAACCCTCTGATATTTGCTTATAGTACATAATCAGAACTGCGGCGAATAGGAAAACGATACCTAAAAGCAGCCCAAGGAAGAACAAGCCGCCGTTATTAATGTAGAATTCCGTGCGGTTCGCGGCAATGCTTTCCGTCATAATGGCGAAATAGCTTTCCGTATCATTAGGTGGAAGCTCTGATATTTTTTCTTGGATCTCTGCATCAACCTTTATTTGGGTTTCATCGTCACAATCCATATCAAAGCCATAATGCCAGAACAAGGAAAACCTGGAGTTTCCATAGCTGTCTGTAAGCTGAAGCAAAGGAGTTAAATACTCCTCATAGTCAGGAACGAACAGATAAAGCGAAGGATTCGTCACCCCCGGCGACATATTAAAATCCGAAAAATTAGTTGTGGCCTTCTTTATTTTGACAGGGCCTGTATTTTCCATCATAATGGTATCCCGCGAGAAATCCTGTGCTGTTGAGTACGCGATGGCTTCTCCCGGCTTAAGCACCTCATTGCTTTGGGTGAGACGGTTGTAATCCTCAATAGGAACTACGTTCAGATACCACATTTCGGATACATCGTTTCCCGAATTATAAAATTCCTCCTCACCGATCCTTAAGGTATCCTGTTCCCAGTAGCCAACAGAAGAGGCACAGCGGTAATTCAGTACATTTTTCATTCCCTGATGATGGTCCTGAACCGCTTGCTCCGACAGCTTTATAATCGCTTCCGGTTTATCGGAATTTCTTAAGGTATCCAAATCGCTTACCAGAGCTTCTACAGTAAAATTACGGGGATAACGGGTTCTTAAGCTGTCTTCCGTACCCAGGTACAGACAAACCGTTGTAGACAGCATTACCAGCACCATTGTATATAAAATGCAAATCGAAGCCAGACCCGCTCCGTTTCTTTTCATGCGGTACACCATGGAAGAAACCGAAACAAAATGATTGGTTTTATAGTAATATTTTTTATTCTTTTGTAAAACCCTGCAAATTGCCACAGACCCCGAAACGAAAATAAGGTAGGTCGAAACGATCACCATAATAACTGCGGCAAAAAACCATACCAGAGCTTCCACCGGATCCTCAATGGTTACGGCGATAAAATAGGCGGCGCCTAAGATGACGATGCCGGCCAGAGCCAAAAACCAATTGGCCTTAGGCGGCCTTTCTCCTGCGTTTTCACTGTGAATCAGTTCAATTGGATTGGTTAAGTGAATCTGCCGCAACGCATTCAAGAGAAGAAGGAGAAAAATAACGGCGAACAAAAGCAGTGTCCGCAGGATCGCATCAGGGCCTAAAGAAAGCGAAAACGTAATGTCGCCGTTTACCAGATTGACCATTCCCAGTTCCGCAAGCTTGGAAAGAAGAATGCCAAAAAACAAGCCGGCAATCAGCGCAATCCCAGCGACGATAAGGCTTTCCCATAAAAGGATACGAGCCAGATTCCCCTTCCCCATTCCTAAAATATTATACAAACCAAATTCCTTTTTTCGCCTGCGAATCAAAAAAGAGTTGGTATAAAAGAGAAAAATCAGGCAAAGGCGCCGATTACCCAGCTTCCGAAGGACAGCATCGACTGCAAGGTCATACCGCCCCTCATTTCCTCGAGCACCGGACATTCGCTGAGAAAGGAAACCACATAAAACATCATGACCATACCCACGCAGGTGAGAAGATACGGCGTATACAGCTCCTGTTTTTGCGGATTCCCGACCAGGCAAGCTTAAGATAAAAACCGCGCTTCATCGTCTATCACCGCCAGTCGCAAGCATGGTAAGGGTATCGGAGATCTTTTGATACAATTGCTGATTAGTATTGTTTCCCCGATAAAGCTGGTGAAATACCTCTCCATCCTTGATAAACAGCACTCTTCCCGCATGGCTGGCCGCCTTCACAGAGTGAGTGACCATAAGGATTGTCTGTCCGTTGCGATTGATCTCACTGAACAGACTTAACAGCTCGTCGGTAGACTTAGAATCCAACGCGCCAGTCGGCTCATCGGCCAAAATCAAACGTGGTTCGGTGATCAGTGCTCTGGCGACCGCGGCACGCTGCTTTTGTCCCCCTGAGACCTCATAAGGATATTTTCTTAAAATCCCCGTAATTCCAAGCTGTCCCGCGATGGGAGCAAGGCGGCGTTCCATTTGTGATGGATTTTTCCCCGCCAGTACCAGCGGCAGATAAATATTATCCTCAATGGAAAAGGTATCGAGTAGATTGAAATCCTGGAATACAAAGCCCAAATTGTCACGGCGAAAGGCGGAAACCGCCGATTCCTTAATCTTGGAAAGGTTTTGTCCGTCTAAACTAACTACACCGCTGGTAGGCTTATCCAAGGCGGCTAAAATGTTTAAAAGAGTGGTTTTGCCCGACCCGGATTCTCCCATAATAGCTACGTATTCTCCCTCTTCTACACTGAAGGACACGTTTTTTAAAGCCTCTACCTTATTCCCACCGAATCGGGTGGTATAAATCTTTTTCAAGCTGTTTACTTCTAGAATACTCATTACTTTCCTCCTGTATCTGTGATCGTGTCCCTATTATAGCAGAAAGGGGAAATGCGCCTCCATAGAATCGGCTTACATTTCCCCTTGTACTTCTTACATTTTCGCAAGTAATTATTCAAACTCTACTTTTTTTCGCTCCAGTTGAATGCGGATTACTGTACCGCTTTCCAACGAAGAATTTGCGGTAATCGTATGGCCTAAATTGCGGCAGATTCTTCGGCAAAGATAAAGTCCAATACCACTGGCTTTTTTATCGCTTCTTCCGTTATATCCTGTGTAGCCCTTTTCAAAAATTCGAGGCAGATCCTCTGGGGCAATTCCGATGCCAGTATCACGTATGCATAAAGTTTTAGGGCTTTCCAAATCAATGGCAACGCTGCCAGAGGGCGTATATTTCAATGCATTGGAAAGCACCTGCTCTAAAACGAACAAAAGCCATTTTTCATCTGTCAGCACAGTAGTATTCAAAGGATGATAACGCAGCTGAATTTTTTTATTGATAAATTGAGAAGCGTATTTTTTCACCGCTTGCTTGACGATTCTATCCAAGTCATACTCTTGAATTACATAATCTGTGCTTGCTGAGTCCAGACGAAGAAACATCAGTACCATTTCCACATACTGCTCAATGCGAAATAAATCGTCGGATAGCCTTCTGGAAAAAGAAGAATCCTCATTTTGCAGATGCAGGCGCATAGAAGCGATAGGCGTTTTGATCTGGTGAGCCCAAATCGTGTAATACTCTACCATATCCGCGTAACGAATGCTCATTTGATTTTCCAACTGTCTTTGCTCTTCACGAAGCTGCTGAATCAATTGTTGGTAGTCTATGTCATCTTGTGTAACTGCTTCTGGAAAATCTTCCATTACGGCAGCCGTCATCTCTTGAAGCTTCTGAAGCTTTTTGTGCTTCCGAAAGGCCTTCTGAAAGTCAAAAAGCAAGTATCCAGCGCCTAATGTTGCGCAGATTCCAGCTGGATAGAGCACAGCTTCCACCGGCAGATGGTAAAGCGCAAAAACACAGATAAAAATAATGGAGAATAAGATAAAAACGCCGGTTCCGGCCCTTCGCTGCTTAAAATAAAAGAAGAAAAAACGCATAAAAATCCTTTCCCGGTTTATCAGCTGATCAAGTATCCTATACCGAATTTTGTGGTGACAAACTGTGTCAAGCCCGCGGATTCCAATTTTTTCCGAAGCCGCGTTATATTTACTGTTAAGGTGTTGTCATCAACAAAGCTGTCGGTTTCCCACAATTGCTCCATCAGCTTCTCTCTGCTGACTACCTTCCCCTTGTTTTTCATTAGGGTGAATAAGATACGGTATTCATTTTTTGTCAAGGAGATCACCTGATCCTGGTAGACCAAGGTGTTATCTCCAGTGTTCAGCATAGCCCCATGATGCTCCAGGATTGGAAGTGTTTCTCCAAAATCATAGGCTCTCCGTAATAACGCTTGTATTTTTGCGATCAGAACGCTTTGATCAAATGGCTTGGAAATAAAATCGTCCGCCCCCATGTTCATGGCCATTACAATGTTCATATTGTCAGATGCGGAAGAAATAAAAATAATCGGCACTTTAGAAGCTTTGCGGATTTCCTGGCACCAATGATAGCCGTTAAAAAACGGAAGAGAAATGTCCATTAGAATCAGATGAGGCTCATAATCCGCAAAGTCCTTCAATACATTTCTGAAATTTTGTACGCACTTAGCTTCGAGCTCCCATAGCTTTGCTTGTTCTTTGATCGCCTCGGCGATTCCCATGTCATCCTCAACAATTAAAATACGATACATACTTTTGCCTTTCTGTTCGGATTTGATGTTTTAAGCATGTGATATTTCCTTTTATTCTAGTTTCCGTTTTTACTATTATACGACATTGCATAATGGGCGGCAAGTCTTAGTTGGCTGAAATATCTCTGGCTGTTCTGATGCGAAATCAAAACGACTTCGCGCTGCGTTTCATCACCAGTAATCCGAACCAAAGAAATTAAATTAAAAAAGAAAAGCGGCAGCTGCATTCTATTGGATACGGCTGCCGCTTCTTGATAATTTGTCGGGTTTTATAGTATCAGCATGCTATCACCAAAAGAAAAAAAACGATACCTTTCCTGTACCGCGGTTTTGTAGGCCTGCATAGTATGGTCATAGCCCGCAAATGCTGAAACCAACATAATTAAGGTGCTTTCAGGCAGGTGGAAATTGGTAATCAATCCGTCCAGCACCTTAAATTCATAACCAGGATATATGAAAATATTTGTCCATCCTTCACTCGCTTTGATCTGGCCTTCAAAAGTTGCTACAGATTCCACGGTACGACAGCTGGTAGTTCCGACTCCGATCACTCTGCCGCCGTTTTTCTTTGTTTCCAAAATTAAATCAGCAACTTCCTGACTGATTTCGTAATGTTCCGAATGCATTTTATGTTCTGTAACATCATCTACTTTCACAGGTCGAAAGGTACCAAGTCCTACATGCAGCGTTACAAACCCTAAGCGGATTCCTTTATTTTTCAGCTTTTCCAATAATTCCGGCGTGAAATGCAGACCAGCCGTGGGTGCGGCGGCGCTTCCTAATTCCTTAGAATAGACGGTTTGATAACGCTCTTTATTCTCCAAACGCTTTGTAATATATGGCGGAAGGGGCATCTGTCCGATTCGATCTAATATATTATAAAAATTTCCCTCTTTAGGATCGAACTCAAACCGAATAACACGATTTCCTCCTTCAACCACTTCTAGGACCTCTGCCTTCAGCAAGCCATTGCCAAAGATAAATCTAGCGCCGGGTTTCGCTTTTTTTCCAGGTCCCGCCAGAACCTCCCACACGTTTTCTTCTTTGTGCGTCAGAAGCAAAATTCAACCTGAGAGCCTGTCCCCTCTTTGATTCCATAAATGCGCGCCGGAAGGACTCGCGAATCATTCAAAATCAGACAATCTCCGGGATCTAAGAACTCTATGATATCATAAAAATGCCGGTGCCCTATGCTGCCTGTTTTTTTATCCAAAACCATCAATCTGGAATGGTCTCTTGGCTCAATTGGCGTTTGAGCAATCAGTTCTTCTGGTAAATCATAATAAAAATCACTAGTTTTCATAATGGCCTCCAAGGTTTTTTTCTAAATCCATCCAAGGTTACGATTCTTTTAGTATAATCTCTTTTAAAAAAATTGACAACATATCGGAACAATGGTATGATTAGTATCAAAGAAAAATACGAAACCTAAGATAGAGGTGCGTCTTTAGATGATTAGCTGGTTCGAGGTTGCCGAAACCGCAGACATCCAGTAAAAGCTTTGGTCGCCGAAGGAAAAGAGTTGGCAGCCCTTTTCCTGGGTGCATTAGCGAACAGCGGTGCAACTGTCATCATGAATTTATGATGGAGAGCTATCTGTGCATTACCGCAAAATAATATTTCTATAAATGCGCGGGGAGCTTCTTTATTATATTGGATTGATGACCGGTTTACAACCGGTTTTTCTTTTTATTTGGTGTTTTTCTATCGTTTCGATTCATAAAATTATTCAGGAGGCTTTCATTTATGAAACAATATCGCGTAGGAATTATTGGCGCCACAGGCATGGTCGGACAGAGATTTGCTTCTTTGTTGGAAAACCATCCTTGGTTTACAGTAACCGCATTAGCGGCCAGCTCCCGTTCTGCCGGAAAAACATATCAGGAAGCGGTGGGCAGCCGTTGGGCAATGGCTACACCGATTCCCGCCGCTATGAAAGATATGATAATCCTCGACGCCCAAAAGGATGTGGATAAGGTTACCGCCCTGGTAGATTTTGTTTTCTGCGCGGTCGACATGAAAAAGGATGAAATCAGGGCGTTGGAAGAAATGTACGCAAAAGCGGAATGTCCTGTCATGTCCAACAATTCCGCCCACCGCAGCACTTCCGACGTTCCTATGATTATCCCGGAAATCAACGCTGACCACGCTAAGATTATACCCGCCCAAAGAAAACGGCTTGGAACGAAAAAAGGCTTTATTTCTGTAAAATCCAACTGTTCTCTTCAGAGCTATGTGCCTGCGGTCAATGCCATGATGGATTTAGGCGTAACTAAAGTATTGGCATGCACCTATCAAGCGATCTCCGGCGCTGGCAAAACGTTTCAAACATGGCCCGAGATGGTGGATAACGTCATTCCCTATATTGGCGGCGAAGAGGAGAAATCTGAGCAGGAGCCGCTGAAAATCTGGGGCCATATAGAAGATGATAAAATCGTTAACGCCGTTTCTCCTTCGATTACCTCGCAATGCATCCGCGTGCCAGTTACTGACGGCCACACCGCAGCAGTATTCGTTTCCTTTGAGAAGAAGGCTGAAATGGAAGAAATCATCGAAAAATGGGAAAGCTATCGCGGCAGGCTCAGGAATTGAATCTTCCCAGCGCACCCAAGCAATTTATCCACTATTTCCGCGAAAACGACCGTCCTCAAATCAAAAGCGAGAGAAATCTGGAAGGCGGTATGGCGGTTTCTGTGGGCAGACTTCGTCCGGACACTCAATATGATGTTAAATTTGTTTCTATGTCCCATAACACGCTCCGAGGCGCAGCTGGCGGTGCTGTGTTAATGGCGGAACTTTTATGTGCGGAAGGCTATCTAGATTAAATGGAAAGCTGCTGAGAAAAAGGAGATTTACTTATGAAAAAGACAGTTTTTACTGGGTCCGGCGTTGCGATCGTGACCCCTATGCATCAGGACGGCACTGTTAATTTCGAAGAACTGGGACGGGTTCTGGAATTTCAAATTGAAAACGGTACCGACGCTATCATTATCTGTGGTACTACTGGAGAATCCGCTACCTTAAATCATGAAGAGCACTGTCAAGTAATCCGTTACGCGATTGAAAAGGTAAATCACAGGATTCCCGTCATCGCTGGTTCGGGGAGCAATGATACCGCCTATGCCATTGAGCTTTCCCAAGAGGCGGAAAAAATGGGAGCCGACGCCTTGCTGATTGTGACTCCTTACTACAACAAAACCTCCCAGGCTGGCTTAATTAAGCATTATCACATGATCGCCGACAGCGTAAACATTCCTATCATTGTTTACAATGTTCCTTCCCGTACCGGTTGTGCGATTCAGCCCCAAACTTATGTGGAGCTTGCCAAGCATCCGAATATCTGCGGAATAAAGGAAGCGAACGGAAATATAAGCGCTATTGCGCAGACGATAGCTTTATGCGGCGATATGATTGATATTTATTCCGGGAACGACGATCAGGTAGTTCCGATCATGTCTTTAGGAGGGAAAGGGGTAATTTCTGTATTTGCCAATGTATGCCCTAAGGAATCCCATGATTTAACCGAGGCGATGCTCCAGGGGAATATGAAAAAGGGTGCCGAGCTTCAGTTAAAATATTTAGAGCTGATGAACGATCTATTTATGGATGTGAATCCGATTCCGGTGAAGGAAGCAATGAATATGATGGGCTTCCAATGCGGTCCTTGCCGTATGCCCTTGGTTGAAATGAGCGATGCCGCCAAGGCAAAATTAAAAGACTGCTTGAGGCGTTATGGATTGATTCAGTAAAATTTATTACGGGGGACGTAAAAAATGACCAGAATTATCATGAGCGGCTGTACTGGAAAAATGGGACGTGTCATTACTGCCGCTGTAAAAGAAAAAGCGGATTGTAAAATTGTGGCAGGAATCGATTTGAGGGTACCGGAGCAAAGCGAATATCCGGTGTTTTCCTCGCCGGAGGAGATGCAAATCGAAGCGGATGTGGTCATTGATTTTTCTAACCCTACCGCTCTCCCCTCTTTGCTCCGATATGCCGAAAAAAGCGGGATGCCCATGGTATTGTGCACTACCGGTTATTCAGAACTCCAGGTAGCTGAAATTAAGGAAATGTCCCAAAAGGTTCCAATTTTCTATTCTGGAAATATGTCTTTGGGAATTAATTTGCTGATTGAACTTTCTAAAAAGGCTGCTCAAGTCTTTGGGAATGCATTTGACGTGGAGATTGTAGAAAAGCACCATAATCAAAAAATCGATGCTCCCAGCGGTACTGCTTTAATGATCGCCGATAGCATTTCGTCCGTTATGGAGGAATCTCCTAAATATGTTTATGACCGTCATTCCTTCCGGCATGCAAGAACAAAAAATGAAATTGGAATTCATTCTGTACGAGGTGGATCGATCGTAGGCGAGCACGAAGTGATTTTTGCGGGCCACGACGAGATTCTTACAATTTCTCACTCCGCCCAATCTAAGGAAATTTTCGCCATGGGTGCATTGAACGCCGCTGTATTTCTGGCAAAGCAAAAGCCGGGATTATATGCAATGTCCGATATGCTTCGTGATTAAAAGGAGGCCGATCTTATGAGCCAACGCGCAACTGTAACCACTACTGATGGAATCACCTTAATCACCATGCCTAATGTACCTGCTGATATCGATTTTGTCGCGAAAATTTTTGAAAATATTGCTTCATTGGGAATTAATGTAGATATGATTTCTCTAACTCCTCCCCAGGGGGCGAATATCGATCTTTCCTTTACCATCAGCGACGATGACTTAGGAAAGCTTTTGGCCTATAATGCAGAACGGCGCAGCAAGGGCGAATCAAGCATACAGCCAGTGGTATCCAGCGGGAACTGTCAGATTTCTGTTTGCGACGAAGCTATGGAAACTACTCCTGCATGGCTGCCAAGGTATTTCGAGCTGCCGCAAAGGCCAGCGCAGATATTCGGATCATTACTACTTCAGAGGTACAAATTACTCTATTAGTCACACAAGCAGATTTTGACGCTGTCTACGAAGAAATCAAGTCAACTTTGGCTTAACCCTCGTTTATTGACGGTTTTGTGTGTAAAGCTATCTGACTTTAGACTTCAATTTTATGCTCCATATTTTTATTTGACGCTTATTTATAGGTAAAAATTAAATTTACAAATAGAAAGCGCTTAAAAGGAACCGCGTATGTTTCCAGATGAAACATACGCGGTTCCTTTTCCCCGAAAGTCTTGTGAAGCCAAATGACTTTACGAGACTTTCGGAGCGGTTATTGGGGGATAATTTATTTCCAGGAAAAACTAACAGTTTCAATCCGAGATCATGAGATCCGGATTTTCAGAAAAATGCTTCAAAATAACAATTGGGTCGCAATCAGAAGGATTGGTAAAGGTTACTCCCGCCTGGGCGGCTTCTGCCGATACAAAAAACTCATCATTTGTTAACTGGCCAAAACGAATCATCGCTGGTGATTCAATGTTCCAAACGCCGCATTTCCCATGCCCCTGGATAGTGATAAAGCCATAGGCGGCGCTGTCTCGAATCGTAACCGTAGCTCCTGGCAAAATCGTCAGGCGTTTTGCACAAACGGTAGGACATTTATAACAGATCCATTCCTCTATGAAGCCTTCTTTCTCCATCTCCTCAATCGGACGCACCGGCTTCGGCGCCATAAAACGGTGCTTATGAAACTCTGGATCTACATTCTTTTCCCAGTCAATCACATCCACCAGATAATCAAAATTACCAATTTCTTCTTTCGGAGTATTTTTCCACAGCAAATCCTCCGTCACTGTATGGTGTCCAAACAGCACAGACTGATACATAGCATAAACATCTGACGCAAACTGAGGCTCATAAGTACAGAGGCTTCCCGGTGCGTGCAATACTCCAGGAGGAACATCCCAGCCGGTATCCAACGTCAGCTTATAAGACTTTGCCAAGCTTAAAAGCTCGTTATCTCCTTTGGTAAAGTTTTTCAGAGCCTCTTTGACCTCCTCTTTCGATACATCCTCGTTAAGCCCGAAAAAGGTATAAGCAAACTCTCCGTTATGATTGTTCTGCTGTGCCGGGAAAAAATACATTTCCGGTTTTCCGGACTCCCCTACTCTTGCGGCATGCTGATCACGATGGTGAATGTGATGCGGTAACGGACCTAAATTGTCAAAAAACTTTGAAAACATCGGCCATCTGCCATATTTTTCCCAAAGCGCTTCACCAATCAGGTTTCCTTTTAAGGAGCTTACCGCATCCCTTAAAAGAACCTGCGTGCTGCCATCCGCCGACACAATGTAACTCAACCCCTCATCAGCTGGAGTACCAGGGCCGTTATCTGCAGGCGTTGTGGAAGCGAACCATCGTTCATCAATAGCTCCTCTCTCTGTGCCGTACACATATAAATCTCTGGGATCCAGCTTTAACCTTTGTCCCGGCCGGCAGAACGATCTGGGAACCCATGTTGGCTTTAAGCGAAAAATACCTTTTCCCTCTTGAAATAGCGTTTCAAAAACATTCATTACAGCTTCGACTCCTTCATCATGTTTTTGGACATAATTATTTTCTTCTGTTTATTTACAGCAAAAGGCTCTGGAGCACCTTAGAATGTGGTTGAAACAATTTCCGATGAAAGCAATGCTGTTCTAAAAACGTTTTTTTTAGAATTGGATTTATTATACTCGCCCGTTTTGTAAAAGTCAACAGAATTTAATATTAAATAAAATATTTTTATTTAATATTGACTTATTGTTCTAAGTATGGTGGAAATAAAATATAATTATAAGAAACGTTTTTTATACAGAAGTTTTCTCAACACTTTTATCTAAAATTTTTAAATAATATCATTCTAAATTAATTAGATCTATTTTTTCGTCAAAAACTGCATATTAAAACAATTTGTTTCGTGTATTTTTATGCGATATTCTACAGATTTCCCGTAGAATATCGCATTTTTTATTCTCTTTATTTGTTTTATTTTTTTGTCTAACAAATCATAATTCCGCATACAGCCAATATATATGAAATAACCGGCTTCCTTTTCAGAAAATCGTTTCGTCACATTGGGATCCCTTTTAAGCTTTTTATAAAATGGATCGCTTTCAATTAAGGAGGACCTGTATGAAAAGATACTCTGTTGTTCAAATTGGTTTAGGCGCCCGGGGAATAACTCATTTAAAAGGGTTTCAGAACCATCAGGCTCGAATCGAAATCGCCGGTATCTGCGATTTACAGCCGGAACGTGTGGAGCTGTCGGGAACCAATTTCAAATCCCGCAAGAGCGTTGGTACCGCAGCGCGGTTGAAATGCTAGAGAAGCTGCAGCCTGATATACTCTCTTTCTGTACCTTGCCCGACACAAGACTGGAGTTGGTTCAGTTAGCCGCCCGTACAGGAGTAAAAGCAGTTTGTATGGAAAAACCAATGGCGACCTCCTTATCCGAAGCAAAAGAAATGACGGAAATTTGCAAAGAGCATCATATCAAGGCAGTTGTATGCCATCAGCATAAATATTTAAAGAATTTCCAGATCCTGGAAAAAATACTGAAAAGCGGAGAACTAGGTACAATTGAGCGGATCAACGCCGAATGTCAGCCTTGGCTCTCGCAGCTTGGCACTCATTATATGGACTATGCCATTTGGGCCAACAGCGGAATCGGACCTGTCAGCGTTGTCGGTCACGTTCATGGGAAGGGGCTGCTTTCCGACAGCCATCCCTCCCCTGATTATTTTTTAGGGGAAGCGGTTATGGCGAATGGAGTCCGTTCCACCTTGCAATTCGGATATTTTTCCAAAAAATTTCACTCTCACGCTGAAGATTATCAGGCTAGCGTCTATCCGATTGATTTTTGGGAGGATGACCGCTTGACGGTTTACGGAGCACAGGCTATGCATGGGCTGAATGCAGCGGAAGCTGGGGCGCTTTTACTGCCGCAACAAACGGATCTATCCTCAGCGGAAAAGAAAATGGATTCCGCGACGAACTAGAGCATCCCATAGGTCAGACAAAATATACAGAAGATCTTATCCGCTGGCTCGATGACGATGCTCAAATCCATCCTTGCAATATCCAACAGGCCTTTGCGGGATATGAAGCACTGGAAGCAATGTGTATCAGCGCGTTGGAGCACCGGCGTGTTGATCTTCCGATGAAACTGGAACTAGGAGGTGATATCAACGAACGGATGCGTCGGGAACTGCCAGAGGTCCTGCGCAAAAAGCTTCCCTAAGCGCAAGTGCCGCCGGGATAAGTAAAAATAAAATATCCGTCGGTGGTCAATCGGTCTTATCACCATTTATGGAAAGGAAGAGTTTGGGATGACCTATAATTACCGCGATAAGCTTCGCCGTACTCTCATGGATATGCACATCGAAAACTGGAATCCGGAATTTATGTCCCAGTTTGACCCTGAAGCCTATTTTGAAAGCTTGAAAATCGCAAAGATTAACGCGCCAATGATTTATATTCAGTCCCATGTGGGTTTGTGCTATTGGCCTACCAAATCCGGAGAGATGCATAGCGGATTGATTGGCAAGGAAGATGCTATGAAAAGGCTTTTCGACCTATGCCATGACGACGGTATGGCTGTCGTAGCCTATTACAGCATTATTTATAACAACTGGGCCTATCATGAGCATCCGGAATGGCAGATGCGTGATCTGGAAGGAAGAGGTTCCAGGGCAACTGGTAAACGCTATGGCCTGTGCTGTCCCAACAATATGGAATACCGGGATTTCATTCGCACGCAAATGGCCGAATTCTGCGACTATTTTGATTTTGAGGGTATTTTCCTGGATATGACTTTCTGGCCCATGGTCTGCTATTGTGACGAATGCCGCGCTCGCTGGGAAAAAGAGGTGGGCGGCCCTATGCCCAAGGTGATTGACTGGAAGGATGACCGTTGGAATCTTTTTCAGCGCAAGCGTCAGGAATGGATGGAAGATTTCGCCTTAGATATGACGGCGGAAATTAAAAAGCATAAGCCGGAATGTGCTGTAGAGCATCAGTATTCCAATGCTGTACATATGTGGAATCGAGGCGTGAACGAAAATATTGCAAAGGCCAGTGATTACGCAGGCGGTGATCTTTACGGCGGTATCGCTCAGCAATCCTTCGCCTGCAAATTATATTATAACTTAACCCAGATACAGCCTTTTGAGTATATGACCTCTCGGTGCTATCCCGCCCTGAGCGAGCATACCACGACCAAGTCTATGGACCAGCTCCGGGCCAGCATTTTGGTTACGGCATTGCATCACGGCGCAAGCCTGATGATCGACGCTATCGATCCTAAAGGGACCCATGACCGTAGGTCTATGAGGCGATTGGCAGGTTCACGGCGAGATGGAGCATTATGAAAAATATTTAACCCGAGGAAAATGGCCTATGACGTTGGCGTCTATTTCAATCTCAACGGTAAAATGGACGTGGAAAACAACGGCGTCAAAATCGGTTCCAAGGAGGAAACCATGATACAATGCCTCATTTAGATGCCTCCATCGGCGCTGGAAAATCCTTACAGAGGCACCATATCCCCTATACGGTTCTGAATAACTGGAAGCTTGAGCTTTTAAAGGATACAAAGGTTGTGGTATTGGCGGATGCTCCAATGATTTCAGAAAAAGAGCGCGATGCTTTACGGAAGTATGTCAAGGACGGCGGCCGCCTATACATGAGCGGCCATTCCGCGCCAGAGCTGGCTGAGGAATTCTTTGGCGGTACCATTGAGGGCCTAACCCAAGAGGATATCACCTACATCTCTCCAACGGAAGGCACCGACTGGATGCAGGGATATTTTACCAAGGATTATCCGCTGGTCATGTTTGAACGTTCCTTCAAAATGAAAGGACAGAAAAACGGAGAGGTTCTAGGAACCCTGACCCTTCCCTATACGGTTCCGAACCCTTTGGGAATTTTCACCGATCTGTGCTCCTACGCCAGTGAGATCGTCACAAAGGATGATCCCAGATATCCTTTTGCGACAATTCACGCCAATCCTCCTGGAATCTTTACTGATTATCCTGCTGTTTTAAAAACTCAATATGGCAAGGGCACTGTAATCTGGTCCTGCGTTCCCTTTGAAAAGGCCGAGCGCTTCCAGCACAGCGATATTTTCTCCGGACTGATCCGTTCCTTGCTTTCGGAAGAACCTGTATTTTCTTCCTCCACCGCTCCTGAGCCGGTAGAATTTGTAGTATTTGACGCGCCGGAATACAAAGAAAAATATATTGGCATGGTGAACCTTCAGGAGGATTTCCGTTTCCTTCCGGTGTATCATTTCGACGTGGAAATCAAATCTCCTGAAAAACCGGTCAAGGTGCTAAAGTCCTATAATGACGAGCCGGTGGCTTTTACCTATGAAAACGGTAAAGTGAAAATTTCCATCGACCGTTTGGATTGCTTTGATATGTATACTCTGTGCTATGCTTAACCATTCTTCTTTTGGAGAATTTTAAGTTTCCCCGATGCCGCTTGGATCTGCGCCGATTTCTATCGGCGCGGGTCCTCGGCTGGAAGCTCTGTATTTCTTCCTGCAGCACCGGGAAGGCCAGCTGCTTTCGGTTTTCCCACTGTTTTTTTACCTTTTTACATTCAGAATGCGGAGGATACATCCGATGAAAAACATTTGCCGCTTTTCCATTCAAATGTTTGGATAACCCGCACGATTGCTGTGGTTGTGATACATGGAATCCTCGGGGGAGAAATCATAAAAAGGAGAAGGTGTCTGAAATGAATCAAACTCAAGTAGGAAAAAAAGGAATCGGCCGCTGGCTTCTATTTTTACTGCTAGTTCTTTTGCTCATCATTTCCTTTTACCCTATTTTATGGATGTTCCTGGGTTCTTTTAAAACCAACAACGAGATCTATCAAAATGCGCTGGCATTCCCCACTGGATTTGATTTTACCGTTTATCGGGATGCGTGGATCGCCGCTAATTTTTCTCAGGCGCTGATGAACAGCCTGATGATCACGGTGATCAGTGTTGTTTTAATTGTCCTGATTTCCAGTCTCGCCGCATTCGCGTTTGCGGTTATGGACTTTAAAGGGAAAAACGCTCTTTACCTTTTCATTTTGGCTGGACAAATTATCTCTGCCCAGATTATTTTGATTCCCCTATTCTCAATGTTTAAATCTATGCAGGTGCTGAATACCCAGTGGTCTGCGGTGATCGCCTATACCGCAGTGGGGATTCCTCTTTCCATGCTTTTGCTCCGCAACAGCTTTCAAGAGGTTCCCAGGGATATCTATGAGTCCACCAAAATTGACGGCTGCAACAGCTTTCATTACTACCTAAGCTTTATGCTCCCACTGAGCAAGCCAGGGCTCGCCAGCGTTATCATTTACCAGGCGCTGTTTGCGTGGAATGAGTATATCTTCGCACTTACATTTTTAAGCGCCAACGATGTGAAAACCCTTCCCTTGACTTTAACGGTATTTGTTGGCAGATACGCTTCCGATTGGCCGAAAATTTTGCGATTCTTTCCCTTCGGTCATTCCGATTATTATCCTTTATCTGTTCCTGCAAAATATTTTATCCGCGGCTTAACTGCCGGCGCGGTAAAGGGTTGAGGAGGAGAATGTGATGACAAAAACAAAAAAGAATTTCATCCAATGCGCCGCTTGGAACCTTACTTCTATTTGCTCCCTTCCATTTTAGTGATCTCCGCTTTTCTGTTCTATCCAATGCTGGACTCTCTCAGGCTTTCTTTTACGAATTGGGATGGCCTTAAAGAGGCTGCGTATATCGGATGGGGCAATTACGACAAAATTTTCCATAACAACGAATTTTGGAATTCTATCTGGGTGACGGTTATCTGGGTGGTATTATCCGTTGTCATTCTGCCGCTGACAGGACTGCTCTACGGCGTCATGGTAGAATACCTCTCTCCAAACCGGGCGGCTTCCGGCGTATTCCGTACCATACTTTTTATGCCGATGATGATGTCCTATGTAGCGATCGGGCTGTTATGGCAGCTGATCTACGATCAATCTGGGGTTGGTCAACAGTGTTCTCGGCCTATTCGGACTCATTGATCCGGTAAATCCCATTCAGTACTTAAGCAATGCCGATATGGCGCTATTCTGGGCATTTATACCAGTAATTTGGCAGTGGTCAGGCTTTGGCATGGTAATGACCTGTGCCGCAATGATGAATATTCCCCATGACATCATCGAAGCCGCCGCAATTGATGGGGCTTCCAAAACCCAAACCTTCTGGCGGGTGGTTCTGCCTCTTCTAATGCCTACTGTGCTGACTGGCTCTGCGATTAACCTAATCGGCGGCTTTAAGGCTTTTGATATCATCTATGTTATGACGCAAGGCGGTCCCGGCAGCGCTACCAAGGTGACATCAATTCTTATGTACCGCCTGGCCTTTACCGAAAATCGTTTTGGCTATGCCTGTGCAATGGCGGTAATCGTGTTCCTGCTGGCATTGGTATTAACCGGTCTGTTCAATAAATTCCGCGGCTCAGTAGACCGGAGCGTTGGAAATGCGTAATTTTAGTCGGTGGGAATGCTGCTGAAAGCAGTATTTCAAATATTTTTCTGTCCTTGCTGAAAAAGGACAAATTAAAAAAACGGGAGGTAAACACTAATGAAAAAGAAGTTCCTGGCAGTTCTAGCTTGTATGCTAGCGGTCCCAATGGTAATGGGAGGTTGTTCCGGAGACTCTGCGAATTCCAGCGCGCCTGCTTCTTCTGATGAGGCTTCCTCTTCAGCGGAAGCTTCCAGCTCAAGCGGTGAAACCGTTAAAATTACGGCTTGGCTGAACGCGCCCCTGGAAAACGAGATGGCCTACTATGAGGCTTTCAGTGAAAAATACCCCCAATATGAAATCGAGTACACCCTTTACCAGGATGACGAACTGAAGGAGCAAACCACAATCGCTATCCAGGCGGGTACGGCTCCCACAATTCTCCGTCCCAAGGTAGGCTCTCAGCTGAACGACTTAATTGCGGCCGGGGCATGCGCGGATTTGAATTCCTATTCGGAGCAGTATGGCTGGAAAGACATGAGCTACGAGGACATTTATGACGCCTGCTCCAAGGACGGTGTTCTTTATGCCATTCCTCGTTCTACCGGCGGATATTGGCAGACGCTGTATTATAATGCTGATATGGCTAAAGAGCTGGGACTTGATCTGAAGCAGGACATGACCATCGATGAGTTCATCGCTTTAAAGGACACGGTCAACGGCGCCGGCTATCAGCTGCTTTCCTTCGGTAACCTGGACCGCTGGCCCGGTGTTATTATGATGGGTGACTACTTTATGCAGGTAGCGACTCCGCAGCTCATTGATGATTTGAACAGTGGGGCGGTAAAGTGGAATGATTCTCCCGAGGTGCTGGAGGTATTCGGTACTTTACAAAAGCTTGGACAGAGCGGCGCCTTTATTACAGGCTTTGAATCCTCGGATCACCTGTCTGTCAATCAGTCTTGGGCTTCCGGAAAGACTCTGTTTATGTATTGCGGAACCTGGTGGCCGGAATCTGTGACCGGAGGGCGTGATGGCGTTCCTTTTGAGATCCACACGGTTTCCTTGCCTAAGATTGACGCTGGCACCGAGCTTCAGGGACAAATGTTCTTTGCCAACGACGCTTACGCGGTCTATAGCGGCGCCAGCGATGCCGAAAAGGAGGCCGCGGCGGCTTGGCTGGATTATTCCTTTAATTTTGACGGTTGCAAGGCAAAATTTGCCGATTCCGCTATGTACACAGTAAATAAGTCCTTTAATGAATCCATGGAAGAATTAGGAATGGAAATGGATCCCCTGTTCCAGGAAGAAGCCTTTACAAAGCAGATGGATCTGCCTCAGATGAACTTGGCGGACTGGGCGTTTGACACCTCCGTAATTGAAGAGCTGAAGCTGCGGATCGTGGATCTTTTTGCCGGTACTATGACTCCTAAGCAGGCCGCCGATTCTGTGGCAGCTGTTGCCGCAGAGGTGATAGGAGAATAACGCTTTCCCCTATTTTCACTGATTCTTTGTAAACAAAGGCTGTCCTCCTTTTTATGATTTTTAAATAGGGGGCGGCCTTTTCTAAAAGCAAATTGGAATCCTCCTGTTATTCTCGCTTGCAACAAACCGGTGAATTCAAAAATAGACAGAACGGAGTCTGATTATGAATGGCGACAATTAAAGATGTGGCAAAACGGGCGGGAGTTTCCATTTCAACTGTTTCTAATGTATTGAACAGCTCCAAATATGTCAGCGATGAATTAACTCAAAAGGTACAGGCAGCGATCGCAGATTTACATTACCGGGTTGATGTTACAGCCCGTAATATGAAGATCAGGAATACAAAAATGATCGGCGTAATTGTCAGTTCCTTTCATATTATTTTTGTCCCCCAGGTAATGAATGGAATTCAAAAATACGCTTCTGAGCATGGCTACCAGATCTTATTTTATTCCTCGGATTTCAGCTTTGAAAAAGAAAAGCACTGCGTTTCTCTCTTATTGGATCATAAGGTGGACGGTATTATTTTGAATTCAGTGGCCAGTTATCTGGAAAAAAAGTATTTTCGTGAGCTTGCCTCGCTAACCGCCAGTCATAAAAAGGTTTTGTAGTGAGCCTGGAAAGAAATTTATCCAGCTATGGGATTTTCTCCGTTCATGTAAACAATTTTCTGGGAGGGAAAATCGCCACCAAATATCTTTTAGAGGGAGGGTGTTCCCATATTGCAGTAATCTCCGGGCCCAAAATTCACGATGTGGTCTATGACCGATTATGCGGATACCGAGCCGCACTGGAAGATGCTGGCCTTGTCTATGACACCAGCATGATCGAATACGGAGATTATACAACTCTCAGCGGATATTTAGCGATGAAGCGCATTATCATGAATGGGATCCAATTTGACGGAGTTTTCTCCTGCAATGATCAGATGGCAATCGGCGTATTAAAGGCCATGAAGGAAAACCGCATAGATTGTCCTAGCCGAGTGAAGGTGATTGGTTTTGACAATACCTATGTCTCCTCCATCGCCGTTCCCTCACTCACTACTATCAATGTTCCCAAAGTCCGTATGGGAACCGTTGCCGCGCAAAAATTAACAGAGATGATTGAGGGTACTCTTCCCTCTGGAGAAATTACCTATGAAATCCCCATCGGTTTAGTGCAAAGAACGACCACTGACCCTGATAAAGAAAACGGAATTGAACTGGAGGATTGGTAATCCTTTCGGGCTTCTGTCGACACACAATTTTAATCATTTTACAAAAGGACGGTGATTGGGAAATCCTGCTTTTTCATTGAAAGGGCAGAGAAACCCGCAAAGAATATGAAAATACTGGTATTTCAGCAGACGGGACTTCCCGTTTCAGAGGCTGCGGCGATGTTTTAGAAAAGCTTTCCCAAAAAGCGGAGCTTCAATTTGTCGATACCAAAGGGATTATGTCCGGCCAATTTTCCGGAGACTATTTCTTCAACGCTCACGGCGAATATTATCCTATGGAAATCGAAGACTCTCTTTTCTCTTTCTTTGCCCAAGGCGGAGGACTGCTTCACATCGGCGGAATGCCCTTTGAAAAGGCTATGGTCTGTGAAAATGGAGCCTGGCGCGAGGTCATCCGTACTTTAGGCGATCTCAGAAATCACGAGGGATACGGCGGCTTGTCGATGCCAATGGATATTTTTCGGGCTAGACTTGGTTTTACTCCATATTCCCCCGCTTATGAGAACGTTTTTATGGATTGGAAGCAAACCTTTGATAAGGCGCTTGTGGGAGACTTAACGCTGACCAATTGCATGCCGGAGCGCAGCGTAAATCTTACGACAACCGTTCCTCTGGAGCTGACCTTTCCAGAGCTGGAGCTGATTGACAGCCGCTCTTATCATGGCAGGCCGATTTGCCGGGAAACCATCCCCGCGGGTTGGGTCACGACACCGGATGGACAAAAAGTCATGCCCTCTCTCCTGCTGACAAAATTCTGGGGAAACCCATATAATAAGGATCAATCGGTGATTCCTCATCCTTGGGCGATTTTTACCGGAGTTTTAAACGGTCCGCTGCCTGAGGAGCTGATTGATTCTATGCTGAACTGGCTGTGCTTGCCGGCGGTATTGAAAAACATTGAACTTCCCTATGCAGCCTTACATCATGGAGATACTGTTGAGGTGTTGCCGGAGCTGTGCGGCACACTTCCCATAGGCTGGCATATCCGCAGCGGGCAGGCAAAGCTAACCAAGGAAGAGCTTCGCGGCGGCAAATCCCCCGAATGGGCTATTTCTGAAAAGGATAGCATCCAGGTTTCTTATGATAAGACTTTGCTGCTGCAGCCGATTCGGTTCGAGCTTTTAGATGAGACACATCAGGTGCGGGACTTTTCAGAGTCTGCTCTTGTAACCTGGGATCCGGAAAGCCTGCGTCATACCCGCCGCTTAGAGGCGGATGGCTGCTACTTTTCGGAATATCAAAACGGCAAACAGGTTTCCCATTCCCGCTGGATTAATGGAACAAACTGGCAGGATCGCTGTCAGTATTCCCTGACATGGCATAATCCAAATCCGCTTCGGCTGGCTTCGGACGCTAAAGCGCTTCATGAAGCCGGAATGGTACTAGTGCGCACCCACTATTTCATGCCAGGCTGGTTCCGCGTCATGCCGGGAGAAATCTTTGCGGAAACCCACGGCGATTTCTACCGTTCCTTTGAGAAGGGTCCAGAAATCAGCGAGCGGCATCTGCGCGCGATTGAGGCTCACGTAGCCTTGTTCTCCCACATGGATCTGATTCTCATGCCCACCGTTTATACGCAAACAGGGCCTGAAATGGGAAATCCCGCTCATTGGGTTGCAGTTCCAGGCTCACGATGGTCAAGGCCTATCGAAAAGCGCAGATGGCCTTTGCCAAGCAAATTATGGAACGCCTGGGAGCTGCGCCTCGATTTCCTGGGATATCTGTAATGAAATAGACACGGAAATGTATCCTACATCAGAATGGCTGACGGAGATGCGTGGCATATGGGGAAAAACCGGACAGATGATCGGCATTGGCACCTATGGTTGTGAGGACAACGTCGCTTTGGGAGAATCCGCAGACTGGCATTCGATTCACACACCTTGCTGCAAAACCAAGGATGAATTTCGCACCGGTAAGCCCTGTCTGCTTCAGGAGGCCTGGTTCCCACACCTTCCACTCGAAAAGGGGAAAAGGATCTGGAGGACCACCTGAGCAAAAGCCTTGCCTGGACGCTGAAATTCGGAGGCTGCGGATTGATGCCCTGGAACTGGAATATGAGCATGGTCAACTGGCGCTATAAGGTTGGGTTTGTAGATTATTGGGATCTGGAATTAGGCTGCTGCGTCCATCCGGATGGCACTCCGCGCCACGGCCTAATTACTATGCGCAACTGGGCTGCTCTTATGGAAGGCCTGGCTTTTGACCAAACCGCTAATCAGCAGGTCGTATTTATCTATCCTAAAACCTGTTTAGAGGGCGGCGGCTATGAATACACCGTTTATTTAAAAGAGAACCATATTCCCTTTATCGGCGTAAACGACCGGGATTTCGCTGACTTTGACCTTTCCCATACCAAAGCGGTGTTCGCTCCCTATTACGCCTTAGGCTACCGGAGGAAACCTGGCGGCGGCTGAGAAAATTCGCGGCCGATGGAGGCGTGGTGTTCGCCATAACGACAACATGCAGCTGGATGAAAACGGAGAATTCGCCCGGCATCGTGAAATTCCGGAACTGCCTGGTATCGAAAAAGTCGGAAAAGGCTGTATCCGGTGGCATATGGGCTATAACGAAAGCGACCCCCTGTCTCTGTGTGATCCTAAGCTGCTGAATTCTCTTCCTTTGGTTCGGCGTGACGATACTGTAATCCCTCTGGACAATAAAAAATACGCATTACAGAGCGTCTTAGCACTGACGAAACCACGATGCCTACCGACTGGATTCCTTATGATCCTTTGCCGGCGCGGAATATCCCGGTAAAAATTGTCGTAGAGGATGAAGCCGGCGATATAACCAGAGGCTGGGCAAAGGAAGGAAACACCATTTCCTTATGCGGCGCTAAAATTTCGGGCTTCCGTCCCTTCTTCGTCATCCAGGTGGCAGAAAATTCCTTTGTCGCCGCCGGCACCGATCTTATGGTGAAAACAGATCGTTCGGCTGATTTCAGATTAGTGGACTACACAGTCGATGGAAAAATCCATCCCTTGAGCTGCTATTCTGTTCTGAAAAAAACAGTGCATCCGGGCGAAACCATCATCCAACAGGATGGGTGGCACGCTATGCATTGGGTTCAGGTAACCTTAAAATAACGTATCAAACTAAAACGAAAATCCCATCTATACAGAAAGAAAGGAATGTTATCATGAAAATTTTAGTATATGACGCTCCCAAAACGATGCGGGTCGATGAGGCTCCTGATTTTCCTTTAGGCGAAAACGATCTCCGTGTACAGACTCTTTATTCCGGAATGAGCCACGGTACCGAAATGAACGTCTATCGAAACCTGGTGCCTCAGTTTTCAAAAATCAATGATCCGGAAACCCGGCTTCTTCTTCCGGCTGAAGGGCAACAGGCCTGGACTTATCCGGTAAGAAGCTGCGATCCCGGTATGTGGGGGCTTGGCTATTCCAATGTAGGTAAGGTGATCGAAAAAGGCGCCAAGGTCGCTGGCTTTGAAATCGGAGATATTGTTTATTCTTCCTCTCCCCACCAGACCCAGGTAGTCAAGGACGCCTCTGAATTTATTAAGGTCCCAAAGGACCTCGATCCCAAATATGTAATCTTTTTCTTTAATCTCATGACCACCTACAACGCCATTCTGGACGCGCGAATTAAGCTGGGCGACGTAGTTGTGGTCAGCGGTTTAGGCTTGCTTGGTCAATTGTGCGCCCAAATGGCCAAAATGAGCGGCGCGGCAAAGGTATATGGAATCGATACCTACTCCCACCGCCGCCAGGCCGCAGAGGAAAATGGCTGCGACGAGACCTTTGATCCCCTCAGCGGCCAGGATATCGCTTTGGAAATTCGGAAAAGAACCGACAATCGAGGGGCTGATGTGGTGCTTGAGGTTTCCGGCAACACACACGCTTTAAATGAGGCAATTCGGATTGCCGCGCCGGAAACTACTGTCATCGTCGTAAGCTGGTACCAATCGGAGGCCAGAGGTCTTTACTTGGCGGATGAATTTCATCATAACCGCATCGGACTGAAGCAGTCTCAAAGCGCCCATGTAGATCCTGCTTTTTCCACCCTTTATTCCTTAAGCCGCCGGCAGGAGTTTTGTATGAATCTTTTGAAACAGCTGTCCCTCGATAATTTGATCAATATGGTAGATTATCAGGATGCTCCTTCCGCTTATGAACATGTAGATCAGCATCCTGAGGACGTCATTCAAATCGTATTCCGCTATGACAGCTGAAAGGAGGCGTCCCTATGATCAAGCTCGGCGGCCATGTATTTCCCAGCGCTGAACAAAACGCGAAGGATCCGGAGCTGCTGGCCCATTTAGCCAAACAAATGGGTTATCAAGCGGCCTATGCACCTGATTATCTCACCATCGATAAGCCCGACGAGATCCGTATTGCTCGAAAAGCCTTTGAAAAAGAGGGCATTTTGATCGCGGAAGCGGGCTATTGGGAAAACATGCTGGATTTGCGTCCCGACGAACGCAGGAAAAACCGGGAGGAAATGTGTAAAATCTACGCGATGGCTGAGGAGTTAGGCGCCGGATGTGTGGTAAACACAGCGGGCTCCTATTGCGAAGGGCCGGGATACCAAAACCATAATCCCCAAAATTTTACCGAGGAACATTTTGAAGACGCCGTGGAAATGGCCCGGTTCATCATTGACACAGTAAAGCCTAAGCGCACCTACTTTACCTATGAGGTTTTCATGTATAACTCGATTGATTGTCCGGAACAGTATGCTAGGATTTTAAAAGCGGTAGACCGGGAGAAATTCGGAGCCCATATTGATCTGACAAATATGATGCGTTCCCCGAGGGAGCTTTATCAGGCGAAAGAGCTGACGGAAAAATGTGTTGAGCTCTTCCCAAATAGAATTATTTCTGCTCACGTAAAAGATGCCCGTTTAAAACGTCCGGCAATTACCACGTTGATTGAGGAAGCCATTCCCGGAGAAGGCGAAGTGGATTTATCCGCATTTTTAAAAGGCTTTGCTTCTCTTCCCCACACAGTAACTATGATGATGGAGCATTATCAAAACGCGGATGAATACAGCAGAGGCCTCCGGTATCTCCAAAGAGTCGCTCGGGAGTCCGGGATCTCTCTTTAACCCAAACGCATAAACACGGGTTACAGAAAGGAAGAAAAAGCCATGAGAAAGATTTCAATTATCGGAGCGGGAAGCATTGTTTTCTGCAAGACCTTAATCCTAGACGTATTGGTTACTCCGGGACTGGAAGACACTACCTTTTGCCTGATGGACATCAGCGATCAGCGCACAACCCGGTTAAAAGCGTACCTGGAAAAAATCAAGGAAAAATACGGTTTAAAGGCCGAATTTCAAGTCACGACAGACCGCCGTGAAGCCTTAATGGGCGCCGACTATGTTATCTCCACCTTTTTGATCGGCGGTATGCGCGCTTATCAGGTGGATTACGAGGTCCCTCTGAAATATGGAGTGGATCAATGTATTGGCGATACGCTGAGTCCGGGAGGAATTTTCCGCGCGATGCGCACGATTCCTGTCATGAACTCCCTTGCCGCAGAAATCCGTGAACTTTGTCCCAACGCGCTGCTTTTGAATTATGTCAACCCAATGTCGGCAGTTTGCTTATCTCTGGCTAACAGCGGCGTTAAGGTAGTCGGTTTATGCCACGGGGTGCAAACTACCTTGGATCTCCTATCACGCTATACCGGAGTGGAAAAATCAGAGATTGACTATATCTGCGCTGGGATCAACCATATGGCTGGTTCATTAAGCTGGAGAGCCACGGCAAGGATCTGTATCCCAAGCTCCGGGAGGTATTTGAAAAACCGGAATACTATGCCAATGAAAAGGTACGGGGCGAGATGTTCCGCCATTTTGGTTATTTTATGACGGAGTCCTCAGGCCACCTGTCCGAATACCTTCCTATTTCCGCAGGAGCCGGGAAACGCTGGATATCTATTGCGACGAACCTCTTTTCGGCGGAGAATCAGGAGCCGCGTACTATTGGAACCTAAAGGTTTCACAGAAATACGGTAACCGGGATATCTTTGCCGATGAACCGATTGAGCTTCCTAAAAGAAGCGTGGAATACGGCTCTTATATTATCGAAGCAATCGAATGTAACCGGGTGTTCCGGTTCAACGGCAATATTAGAAATAACGGATGTATTGAAAATCTTCCGGATAACTGCTGCGCAGAAGTACCTATTTTTGCCGACGGCGCGGGAGTGCATCCTACTGCTGTGGGAAAGCTTCCGCCTCAATGCGCCGCACTGAATATGACCAATGTTTTAGTCCATCAGCTCACGGTAGAAGCGGCGGAATCTGGGGATCCCGAAGCGCTCGTTTACGCTCTCAGTATGGATCCTCTGACCAGCGCGGTTCTTCCCCTTCCTAAAATCCGAGAAATGGCTTCGGAGATGCTCGAAAATCCAGGGCCTGGCTGCCCCAGTTTGCGGGAAAATCAATCCGTTTAAATCCTAAGGTTATCATTCCTGCCGATATTCAAAGGGTTTCGGTTCCCACAGATCCGGCATTAGCTATCTCTGAACGGATGGTGAAGCTGGCGGAATAAAAGGTCTCACTCAGGAGCAGAAGCTTATCCGTTCATTCTGCCGCAATCAAAAAAGGAATCCGGTGTGACTTCACGCCGGATTCCTTTTTTGATGCTGAATTTTACCTTATAGAAATTTCAGTAAAAACTTTTTTACAACATATTTTGAAAATAATTTAAAAATATAAGTTCGGAAGCTTCTCACTTGGTTTCCGGCAATAAGACGTGCTCAAGGCGAAAATGAGATAGAACAGACGCAACTGAAATTTTGTCAAACTATGCCGTGTGAGAACAGCAGGAGATTTTTGACAGACTTGCGACTTCAGTAAAACAGTTTGATCACTTTGATCCCCGGATACGGCTTAAGAAAGGATCGCCTTATGATAGACTTTCTTGCCTTTCTTAATGATTACAAAGCCTTTTTCAAATGAGCTCTTCGAAATCTTTGCCGTAACGGAATTCACCTTTTCATCATCGATAGAGATGCCTCCCTGATCGATTAGCCTGCGGGCTTCTCCCTTCGAGGAACCAGCTTTGTTTTCGCCAAAAGATCCAACACCGAGATTTCGCCGTCGGTGAAGTCTCCATCGGAAAGCTCTGTGGAAGGCATGTTCTCAGAGTGAGCACCGCCGCCAAAAATCGCTCTTGCCGCGTTCTGAGCTTTCATCGCTTCCTCTTCTCCGTGAATCAGCTTAGTCACCTCAAAGGCTAAAATTTCCTTGGCTTTATTCAACTGGCTGCCTTCCCATTTCGCCATAGCTTCAATTTCTTCTAACGGCAGGAAGGTTAAAATCTTTAAACAGCGAATAACGTCTGCGTCGTCCACATTTCTCCAATACTGATAAAAATCATAGGGGCTGGTTTTTTCAGGGTCAAGCCACACAGCGCCGCTTTCTGTCTTTCCCATTTTACGTCCGTCGCTGGTAGTCAACAGAGTGAAGGTCATTCCATAAGCCTCTTTGTCATCCGCTTTCCGAATCAGCTCGACGCCGCCGATGATATTGCTCCATTGGTCGTCGCCGCCCAGTTCAAGCTGGCATCCATACTTCCGGTTCAGCACCAGGAAATCGTAGCTTTGCATCAGCATATAGTTCAGCTCAAAGAAAGACAGCCCTCTTTCCAAGCGCTGCTTGTAACACTCAAAGGACAGCATACGGTTTACTGAGAAATGCACCCCAACCTCCCGTAAAAACTGGATATAATTCAAATTCATCAGCCAATCGGCGTTATTTACCATGATCGCTTTTCCGTCTGAAAAGTCTACTAATCTGGACATCTGCTTCTGGAAGCAGCGGACGTTATGGTCAATTTCCTCCCGAGTCATCATTCTTCTCATAGCGGTTTTTCCCGAAGGGTCGCCGATCATACCGGTTCCTCCGCCAAACAAAGCGATCGGTGTATGCCCCGCCTTTTGCATATGAGCCATTACCATAATCTGAACAAAGTGACCGACATGCAGGCTGTCAGCCGTTGGATCAAAACCGATATAAAAGCTGGTCTTTCCGTTGTTTAATAAATCCCGTACCTTTTCCTCATTGGTCAGCTGGGCGATCAAGCCTCTCGCCTTTAGTTCATCGTAAACACCCATGATTAATTCCTCCATCTCTATTATTTTTCGCTCAGAGGGCTCTTCCAAAATAAAAAGCCCTCTGCAAATTTTGCAGAGGGCGGAAAATCCGCGGTACCACCTCAATTCACCACAGCCTCACAGCCATGGCCTCACGGGTACGATAATACCCTGGCGCTGTAACGTGCGCAAATACGGCGAAGCCTACTTAAAAATTCAGCTCCGCGGCTCCAAGATGTATTTCAAAAAGCCTTCTTCCCCGCCTTACACCACCCGGCGGGTCTCTTCGCAAGATAAAGCTTTTTTACTCCTTCTTTTCACAGCCGATATGAGAAATTATATCCAACCCAAACTGGTTTGTCAAGAGCTTTCATTTGAAAATCCTGCCAAAGCGAGCATTTCTTCCGCGCTTTTTAGCGTTAAGTCAGTTACCTTTACACCACTGATCATTCTAGCTAACTCCCGCTTTCTTCCTTCAAAGTCAAGAGGATAAACCCCAGTAAAGGTCCTGCCCTCTCGCACCTCTTTCTTGATCAGAAATGGTGGTTCCCGAGCGCGGCAATCTGCGCCGAGTGGTTACGCAGAGCACCTGCCGATTAGCGGCAGCCTCCTTCAGCTTAAGCCCTACCTTTTGCGCGGCACTTCCGCTGATCCCAGTATCAATTTCATCAAAAATCATGGTTTTTCCTAGATTACTGCCGGAGAGCACCGTTTTGACTCCCAGCATAATGCGGGAAAGCTCACCGCCAGAGGCAATTTTCGATAAAGGCTTGGGCGGTTCTCCGGGGTTAGCAGAAATCAAAAATTGAATTTCATCACAGCCATAACGATTTAGGTCGCAGGTTGACTGCCGCACCAAAAACGGAGCCAGGCATATCCAAAAAAGAAAGCTCCGCTTTTAGCTTTCCTACAAAATTTTTGCCGCTTTTTTTCTTGCTTCGGATAATTCCTGCGCCAGGGCTTGCGTATGCTTTTCCGCCTGTTCATATTCCTTATGAAGTTCCCGCAAGCGTTCGTCAGAAAGCGTGATGGCTTCTAAGTCCGATTGAGCCTTCTCATAATAATCAAAAAGCTCATCTTCGGTATTGCCGTATTTTCTCATGAGCCTGTAATATAAATCCAGCCGTTCCTCAATAGCTTCCAATTCGTTGGGATCGTACTCGATCTGCTCACCATATGATCTAAGCTCCTCGGAACAGTCATCCAGTTCATAGGTAAGAGCCGACAATCGTTCGGATAAAGGCTGTAACTCCTTAAAGTAGGGCACAATTTCCTGAATAGCGTCCGCCGCCGTCTGCACAGCCTGCAAGGCACCGGACGACTCCTCATTTCCTGAAACCGCTTCCTTAGCCTCCTGAAACGCTAATGCGATCTTTTCACTGTTTTGAAACAGGGTTCTTTTATTGACGAGCTCTTCCAGCTCTCCACGTTGGAGGTCAGCGGCTTCCAGCTCTTGCAACTGATAGGTCAGCAGGTCGATTTGGCGGGCTTTCTGAGATTCATCCAGGGATAGGGCATCCATTTCCTTTTTTAGCTGCTTTAAGCCGTAATACGCCTGCCTATACTCCTCCAGCTGGCTGGACAGTCCGCCTATATCATCCAAATACTGAATAGGGATGTCGGCGTTTAGCAGCTCATAGTTTTCGTTCTGTCCATGAATCGTGATCAGGGTGTTCCCGATCTCCTTCAATACGGAAACGGTGGCTGGACGGCCGTTGACCCGGCAGCTTCCCTTACCTGAAGAATTGATCTCCCTTTGAAGCAAAAGAGTCCTGTCCTCGTCCGCGTTAAATCCAAGAGATTCCAGCGTTTTCTCTGTCTCTCCTGAAATTTCCGTAAATAACGCGCTCACAACAGCTGAAGAAGCCCCGGTACGAATTAAATCGCGGGAGGTTCTCTGTCCCAAAATCGCGTTAATAGCATCAATCAGAATGGATTTTCCCGCACCCGTTTCTCCGGTAAGTACATTGAGCTGGTTGGAAAAATCTATGGTTACTCGTTCGATGACAGCGATATTTTCAATATAGAGCTGGGAAAGCATTGCCTTCACCTCTTTTTATCTGATGATCGAAATAAAATACTTGTCCCTATAATCAAGCATAAGCAGATAGTTAACAAAGAAACAAAAACAAAATCCACAATAGGAATTATCTTCTATTTGCTGTGCCGAATCCCTCGTCAGGATTTCATAATCTTTTTCAGTTCTGTAACTAAATTAATAGCGGCAGCTTCATTCCGCACTAAGATAAAGATCGTATCGTCTCCCGCCAGTCGCTACTACGCCATCCCACTGCATAGAATCCATCGCGGCACAGACCGCCTGAGCCATACCAGTCATGCATTTCAGCGCCACCATATTTCCCGCGAATTCTACGCTTAACACGGAATCCGCGAAAAGTGAGAAGAATTTCAATGAAATATCAGAAGACTCACTTTTGCCGGTAGAATATTTATATTTTCCATCATTAGCCAAGGTTTTCACCAGCCGCAGTTCCTTGATGTCTCTGGAAACCGTAGCCTGTGTCACATCATAGCCCTCCGCCCGCAGGAGCTTTAAAAGCTCCTCCTGGGTATCAATATTGTGCTGCTGAATCAATTCTAGAATCTTAGAGTGTCTCCTTGTCTTCATGGATTAAATTCTCCTCTCAGAAAGCTTTTCGTTCAGAATCTCATAAAATCCTTTATTTTTTAGTTTGATCAAACGGACGCTGTGGGCAGCGGGCAAAATATCAATAACATCTCTCTCCCGAAGCAGTACGGAGGTTTCTCCGTCCACGGTAAGGTATGCGTTGCCCTCTCCATCCCGCGTGGAAGCGGAAATAGAAAGCTTTTCGTCAGGTCCGAAAATTACTGACCGGGAAAAAAGAGAATGAGCACAAATTGGTGTCAGCACCATACAGCGCATTTCAGGCTCAATCACCGGACCACCGGCGGATAAAGAATAAGCGGTGGAACCAGTGGGGGTAGAAACGATCAGTCCATCCGCCGGTACTGCGTGACCTTGCTGCCCGTGTAGGAAACGCTGAGATCCACCATTCTGGAAAGAGAGCCTCTCGATACCACTGCGTCATTTAAAGCGTAGATTTCCCGTTCCCCAGTTCCCGTATGCACCGTTACCTTTAGCAGCATCCGGTTCTCAACCTTATAATCCCCGGAAATTAAATATTTCAGCTTATCCAGTTCATCAATCTCAAGCCCCGCTACAAAGCCGATCCGCCCTAAATTGATTCCTAAAATCGGCTTTGCGGCCGCAGCGGCATGCTTTGCCGCATGGATAATCGTGCCGTCTCCCCCGATGGTGATTACCGCATCACACTCCCGCACCATATCGGAAAAATCTTCATAAAAATGAATTGCCTGAATATCAAAATAATCCCGGTATTTTGCATAGAGAAAAATTTCACATTGCAGCTCCAGCAGCCGCTTAATGATGCGAACCGTATATGTATGTGCGTTTTGCTTGCTTAAATTGGGCATCAACGCAATCTTCATGGAAATCACCTATACTTTCAGTTCTTGATGGGAAGCGGCAACTAAACCAGGAATGTCAAACACTGTTTCTTCGGATTCGTTTGACTTAGTATTCTCCAGATAAGCCAAATATTCAATGTTGCCCTCCGGCCCTTTTACTGGAGAATAATCCAATCCCAAGAGGGAAAAGCCGTTTTCACGAATCATCGCGCATACCGACTTGATCACTTCCATATGAACGTTCGGATCCCGTACCACGCCCTTTTTACCAACCTTTTCACGGCCAGCCTCAAATTGAGGCTTAATCAAGCAAACCGCTTGGGCGCCATCCCTCATAAAGAGCTTGGCTACAGGCAAAACCAGTTTCAACGAAATAAAAGATACATCTACGCTGATAAAATCAATTGGGTCGGGAATCTGCTCTTTCGTGGCGTAGCGGATATTTGTCCTCTCTAAATTGATCACTCTTGGATCTGTTCTAAGCTTCCAAGCTAATTGCCCGTACCCCACATCTACAGCGTACACCTTTTTAGCGCCGTTTTGCAGCATACAATCAGTAAAGCCTCCGGTAGAGGCGCCAATATCCATAGCAGTTTTATCCTGTAAACGGATCGGGAACACCCGCATCGCCTTCTCCAGCTTCAGACCGCCTCTGCTGACGTAGGCTAATCCAGAGCCTCGGACCTCAATCTCAACAGCTTCCGTGTAAGAGGTGCCCGGTTTATCCGATTTTTGATTCTGAACATAGACCTGTCCCGCCATAATAAGCGCTTTCGCTTTTTCACGGCTGGGAGCCAGACCACGGTCTACCAATAACTGATCCAAGCGTTTCTTTTCACTCACGATTTTCTACTCCGTAAATAATATTTTCCATTCCCTTTTCATCCAAGCAGAACCGGCATAAAGAGCTTTTTACCGACGCCTGGGGTACAAACGCCTCCTCTATGGCGTTGAGGTAAAATTCTCCCGGATAGTGATTTTTCTGCAAAAGATACCCAAAGGTTTCTCCGATGCCTCCATTTAAAATCCCTTCTTCAAAGAAAAACACCCGCCGTTTTTCCAGGCATAGAGATATACATTCCGTCTCAATAGGCTTGATTTGATTCAACTTTAAAATACAAATCTCAATTCCAAGCTTATGCAGAGCTTCTTTCGCATGACAAGCATAGGAAAAAAGCCTGCCGTAAGTAACCAGCATCAGTTCGGCTTTCGGGTCTCCCCAAACGTCAAAAGCACCGCCGGAAGATAAAAAGCCAGCAGGCCGGTAGCCTTCCCCGCCTCTGGGGTACCGTACAGCGGCGACGCCGGAACAGCCGTACAGAGCTTTTTGAAGGCTGGGCTTTATTTCCTGGAAATAAGAAGGAGAGAACACCGTCACTTCTGGAATCTCATTTAGGAAAGCGGTATCGAATACGCTTGGTGAGTCTCACCGTCTTCTCCTACAAGTCCCGCCCGGTCAATCGCCAAAACCACCTTCATATGCTGCATAGCGGCGTCATGGATAATCTGATCATAGCTTCTCTGCAAAAAAGTAGAGTATACGGCAAAAACCGGAAGCATACCTCCAGCCGCCAATCCGGCGGCAAAGGTTACGGCGTGTCCTTCCGCGATTCCCACATCGAAAAAGCGTTCCCGGTAAAGATGAGAAAACTCAGAAAGCCCTGTCCCAATTTTCATGCAGCGGTAATCGCGCAGATTCGCTGGTCGTCTCTGGCAAAATCGCAGAGCACTTGTCCAAAGACACCGGAAAAGCCATCCGAGCCTCCGGAAAGCGGCTCCCCCGTTTCAATATCAAAGGCCGAAATCCCATGAAAGTCCTTAGGATTCTGCTCTGCAAAGGAATATCCCTTTCCCTTTTTTGTCTTTAAATGGATCAAAATCGGCTTTGTGGATTGCTTTGCCAATCGGAAAACACTGATCAGCTTTTTCATGTCGTGGCCATCCACAGGGCCATAATATAAAAAGCCCATATCCTCAAACAAGGTGCTTTTATAGATCATATTCTTTAAAGCGGATTTCGACGACTGCAAAAAATTCCGGATATGCCTTCCAACCACAGGGATATGGTTTAATATGGCCTCAACCCGTTCTTTGATCTTGATATAACCTGGTTTCATGCGGATTTCAGCCAGATAGCGGGCCATAGAGCCACATTGCGGGAAATAGACATATTGTTGTCATTTAAAATTACGATAAAATTCTTTTTAAACCGTCCGGCGTTATTCAAGCCCTCATAGGCAAGGCCGCCGGATAACGCGCCGTCGCCTATCACAGCGATGGTTTTACTTTGATCTCCAGTAATGCTCTTAGCGCTGGCGATGCCGAAGGCCGCCGAAATCGAGGTGCTGCTGTGCCCCGCATTAAAGGAGTCGTAAATGCTCTCACAACGCTTTGGAAAACCGGAAAGCCCGTTTTCCTTGCGAATCGTGCTGATCTGATCCAGCCGGCCAGTCAAAATTTTATGCGTATAGCATTGATGACCCACGTCCCAGACGATTTGATCCTGAGGCAGATCAAAAACGTAATGGAGAGCACCGTGAGCTCGACAACGCCTAAATTCGACGCTAAATGGCCGCCGTTTTTAGAAACTGTATTAATTATCTTATTACGAATTTCATCGCATAATTCATTAAGCTGGTCTAGAGAAAGGTCTTTGATATCTCCCGGCAGGCGAAGCTGCTCCAGCAGAGACGGATTCTCCAAGCAATCCCCTCCTTTTGTCAGGTTGCTTTGGTTCCAATTGAATAATTATACCATAAATTCAGCCAGTATGCAATTGGAACTCAATAGCCCCGGTTTGCCAAAGATTGGGCGAATTCCCTTAAAAATGCAGTGTCTTCAGAAAAGGCGGACAGGGCGCTTTCCGCTTGCTGGGTCAGCTCATTTACCAGCTGCTGCGCTTTCTCCATTCCTAATAGGGACACATAGGTGGATTTTTCGTTTTTATCGTCGCTGCCAACAGGCTTTCCCAGGGTTTCCGGGTCAGAAATCACGTCTAAAATATCATCTCTGATCTGAAACGCCAAGCCTACACAGGCGGCATATTCTACCGCCGCCTCTCTTTGCTTTTGATCCGCCCCGGCCACGGCGCATCCCATCTGCGCCGCCGCCTGAATTAACGCGCCGGTTTTCTTGCGGTCCATTTCCAATAGAACCTCGATCGGCGCCCGTTGATTTTCATGCTGAAGGTCGATAACTTGTCCGCCGACCATTCCTTCCGCTCCAGCAGCCTTTGCCAATAAGCGCGCAGCCTCCGCTCCTCTCTGTGCTCCGGCCAGTTTTATGCTTTCAGGAGACAGAGCGGTCTCAAAGGCAAGAGTAAGCAGGCCGTCACCCGCCAATAGGGCGATATCCTCGCCGTATTGAATGTGTTGGCAGGTCTTCCCCTCCTTAAATCACTGTTGTCCATACAGGGCAAATCATCATGAATCAGGGAATAGGAATGGATCATTTCCACAGCGCAGGCAAACGGCATAGCCGCCTGCACGTCTCCGCCGCATACCCGGCAAAATTCCAGGGTTAACGTTGGACGAATCCGCTTTCCACCCGCCAGCAGGCTGTATTCCATCGCTTCTATTACATCCTTCTGCAGGCAGTCCTTCGCCGGAAGATAAGACGCCAGCGCTTCCTCAATTCTTGATAAATATTGATTTTCCATAGCCATTCTCCCTATCGATCAGTTTATCAGCGATTAGCCTCCTGAGAATCTTCCTCTAGTTTGGAAAGCTCGGTGATTTTCTGCTCCGCCTTTTCCAGGGTTTGATAGCAGGAAGATGCCAATTTCGTGCCTTTTTCAAACAGCTTCAGGGATTCCTCCAAAGACTCTTCTCCATTTTCCAGCTTAGCGACAATTTCCTCCAACTCCTGAATGGAAGCTTCAAAGCTTAGCTTTTTCATAAGATTTCCTCCTTGCTTTCCGGTAATACGCCGATAACCTGGCATTTTGCTTCCCCATCGGATAATTTCACCGTAATTCCATCATCCTTTTTCAGATCATTTACCGTTTTAATTAAGCTTCCCTGCTTTAATACCAGGGAATACCCCCGTCCCAGCACTCGGAAGGGACTGAGGGCATCCAGCTTGCCGCTGATAACAGAAAGCCTGTTTTCCGCTTTTGAAACACGCAGAAGGAAGCCCTGGTTCAGCCTATTGGAAACAGTATCCAGTAAAATGCGTTTTTGCTCAATAAAATGCAGCGGGGACCTCATCGCCGGCCTGTTTACAGACCAATCCACTCTGGCTTTTTCCGCTGAAATCCTGGAAGACACAGCCTGCTTCAGCTTCCGGCAAACTTGCAGGAAGTACGCCTGATATTCCCGCATATCCGGCACCGCCAGCTCCGCCGCCGCAGAAGGCGTAGGCGCCCGCAGATCCGCCGCAAAGTCGCAGATGGTAAAATCCGTTTCATGACCCACCGCAGATATCACTGGGATTCGGGATTGGGATATCGTTCTCGCCAAGCTCTCATCGTTAAAGGCCCACAGGTCTTCCAAAGAGCCGCCGCCCCGCCCTATAATCAAAACGTCAATATCCGGAATCCGGTTCATTCTTTTTACGGCGTCGATCAGCTGCCCGGGCGCTTCTTCTCCTTGAACCAAAACCGGGCAGAAAATAATCTCCGCAGCCGGATCGCGGCGGCCTAAAATACTCTTAATATCCTGAACTGCGGCGCCGGTTGGCGACGTAATTACTCCAACCCGGGACGGAAATGGAGGAATCGGCCGCTTTCTCTGCGGAGAAAACAAGCTTCCTTTTCCAGCTTCTGCTTTAATTGCTCAAAAGCCAGATTTAAAGCGCCGATCCCCTCCGGGCGCATATCTTCCACATAGAGCTGGTACTGCCCGGAAGCCTCATACACCGACACGCCGCCCCGCACCAGCACCTTCATGCCATCCTCAGGATGGAAGCGCACCCGGCTGGAATATCGTGAGAACATCACACATTTGATGACGCTTTTTTCATCCTTTAAGGAAAAATAAAAATGCCCGGAACGGTAATGATCGGTAAAATTGGAAATCTCACCGGTTAAAAAAACCTGCTTTAGAGCATCGTTCCCATCCAGCAAGGACTTAATATAAAAATTCAACTGTGATACTGTAATAACCTGATTCATCCCAAGCCCGCCTTTATCGCTGTCAGAACCCCTACCCCACCGGCGTTATCCGAAGAAAATTGGGGCTCGGCAAACATTGCGCCGTATTGTTTCGAAAAATATTCCCGCAAGATTGAGTTCGACATAACCCCGCCCGCAAACACAACCGGCAGCCTACCATACCGCTCCAATAGCCCTCGGCACATTTGATCCAACGCCGCCTTTACATATTCCAGGCAGAAGGCGGCGATATATGCTGGCTCTTTTCCTTCCCGCAGCAGCTTGATACACAGATTTTCCCCACCGGAGAGGCAGCAGTCATTCCCTTTCATTGCTGGCCTGGCCCCCCTCAAGCCCTTGCTTTCACAGGTCAGGGCCAGCCGCTCCAAAGCCGGACCTGCCGGAAAGCCAAGGCCCAGCATGACGCCCACCCGGTCAATCAGCTGACCAGCGTTTAAATCTAAGGTTTTAGCCGCCAATTGGCAGGAAAGAATCCTCTGGTCATCCGGAGAAACCAAAAGCGCCTCTGTTGTCCCTCCGGACACATGGAACGCTAAAAACGGCTGTTTCAAAAGCGAGAGGCTTCCGGAGGAATAAAGCGCCGCGGCGATATGCCCAGCCTGATGGGAAAAGGTATAAAACGGCACCTCTAACGCCGTGCTCAGCAGCCTTGCATAGGTCAGCCCCACGGTAAAACAGGGCATATAAGAGCCCTCAGCATCTCTAGGACGGGCGGAGACACCGACTGCACTAAGCGCTTTTCCGCAGCCAGGCTTCCAAAGCTTGTCCATTAATTCCGGAAGCTGCTGCACATGATGAAACACCGCGTCGCTTTGCCGCAGGCCCTTTTCTCCTTCCTTTACAGGGAGCAGACGCTTTACTTGGCAGATCTCATGGGCTTGGGCATCGTAAAGCGCAAGGGAGGTGGTGTAATTGCTGGTATCGATTCCTAACGCGAGATTCATTGCGCGCTCTCCAATTCTTTGGCGACGGAGCCTAAAACACCGTTGACAAAAGAGGCGTCCTCCGTGCTTCCATAAGTTTTAGCAATTTCTACTGCCTCGTTGATGGAAACGCTGACTGGAATTTTTTCCTCATACAGCATTTCATAAACAGCGGTACGCAGCACAGAAACCGCGACACGGGATAAACGGTTTTTGGTCCAGCCGATACAGTGCTTTTCAATCATTCCATCGATTTCCTCGCCGTGCTTCTCTACGCCATGGAACACGTTCTGAGCGAAACCGCATATGGTAATATCTCTGGCCAACTGAGCGCTTTCCACCAGTTCCTCTAAGGAAGCCTCTTGAAATGTTCTCTCGAAAATCAGGAAAAACGCCTGTTCTCTGGCTCATGTCTTTTCATACCATTTCCTCCGAACCCATAAAATTAGGCCCTCCAAAAGCATGGAGGGCCCTAAAATGAAACTGTCCAATTGTCAAACGTCCAATGCTTTTCATTATTATACCACAAAATGAAAACCATTCAACCTATTTTGCTTCTACAATTTTAATTTTATCAAAACTAATACCGGTTTGGCCCGCAACGATATCCTTGATGGTGATCGCCTCGCTGTCTAAAAGCCCTTCAGAGGCCACCACTACGCTGCATTCGCCGTTCTGGATAAACGCGACACAGTCCGCAAAGCCTTTAGCTTTGATGAGATTCTCCACATTATTTTCCTGCTCCATATTCTGAGCGATAGCCGCCGCCTGGTTAAGCGCTTCCTTTTTAGCGTCGTCACTGGCATCTACCCCCTGGAGGATATCCTTAATCAGATCCGCCGCCTCATCCTGGACTTTTCCCGAGTCAGCCGGGCATTGGCGAAATATCCGCTGGCGCTGGATGATACGCCGGAAGACACGTCGTCTTGCATAGAAGATGTGTCGGAGGAGTCGCTGCCGGAGCTCACGTCTCCGCCGGAAACGGAGTTATTGACATACTGGGCTTCTCCCAGCTCTTTTTGCGAAGAAGTGACGGTATTGGTGGCCAGCAGATCCCGGTTGTCAGAAAATTGCCAGTTCAGATATACGGCCGCCCCCAAAGCTACCACCAACGCTGCTAATACTAATTGTCGTTTTCCAAAAGCCATCTTAAATTCCTCCTAATTTTGTATTATGCTAATCGTGTGACAAAGACACGTTTTGAAGAAATATCCAGCGCCGTTGTCACCGCGCTGATGATCCTTTGCTGTACTACCGGCTCTTCTCCGCCGGGACAAACCACAACCACTCCTTTCACTGTGGGCTGTACCTCTGTAACCGCCAAAGCCCGTTCCGAGCCGTTGGCGTCTCTCACAGTAATATAACTAACCTCCGAGGTACCGGAGGTTTTGTCCCCGCTGGATTCCGTACTGCTTTTTTCCTGCGTAGCATATTTGGTCTCCACTCCGGTTTCTAAGGTAATCATTACTTTAGCTTCTCCCGCGCCGTCGATATGGGATATAATCTGAATCAGATTTTCTTCCAGCTGGCTTGTATATTCCTGAGCCGAAATTTTATCCAGCGTTTCTTCGGCGGATCCGGAGCCTCCAGAGCCGGATGGGAAATAGCTGGATAGAAAAATCAACGCGATGCCGATTAATCCTCCGATGATAATTAAATTTTTCCACCGGTCCGGGGCTTTGAAAAACAAGCCCCTTTTTTCTTTTTCCTCGTTCATTCTACCGCCACTTCCGTCTGAATTTGGAGATGCTCTTCCAGGTACTTTTGAATCCTGATCTTATCCTCCGGATTGTCAGTGGTGACAATCAATTTACTAATACCTATGCTGTCCGAGCTGGAAGTATCCATCACAGCCTCAACTTTTTTATAAGGAATTTGCGCTTCCCGTAATTTCTGCCCCACCAGCCCCTCTACATTGTCCCGTGCGGCGTCAACAACCTGCTGCTCAAAATGAACGGAAAAGCTTTGGGCCTGAGAGGAATCGGATACTTCTAAATCAGGAAAGTGAAAATCCAAATTCGAAATGGGAGAAATCATAGCGCAAAGTAAAAAGCCTCCCAAGACAAACCGCATAATTTTCTCCATTCTTCCCGAGGGAATAATCATTTCCAGCATACAACTGGCCAGAGCCGCCAGGCATAGGATCGCGGACCATTCCTTGATTCCGTTCATGTGTGTCCGCCTCCTATCAGTAATAACAGTACAGTCGATATGATCAGGATCACCATACAGCACACCACTATTGCGATCATGGCGCTGATGACCTTTCCTACTGAGCGCAAAAGGACTGAAATTTCTTTAAGCTCGAACAAATCTCCTACTACAGCGGAAAGATTAACTGCGGCCAGCCATAAAATCAATTCCAGCAGCACCGGTAAAAAAATAACTCCCGCTGCCAGAATCCCAAAAGCCCCGACTCCTGATTTCAAGACCTTAACGCAGCTCTGCACCGTTGTGTAAGCATCGCTGAGCGCACCGCCTACCACGGGGATGAAATTACTGACAGCGAATTTTACCGCTTTAGTACCCGCATTATCCGCTGCCACGCCAATCAGATTTTGGATGGTAAGCAAGCTGACGAAAATGGTCATCACAATGGAAAGCACCCACTTTACCGCCTTATAAAACATTTCACAAATTCCATTAAATTTCAGGCGCGGGGAAATGCTGGATACAATGGAAAGCGCCAAAAAGATATTCAGCATGGGAACCAGAAAATAAGTGGAAAGCTGGGAAACCACCTCTCCGGCACCGATCATCATCATATGATAGGACGCCGCGCTGACGGTTTGTCCTCCGGCGATCATGATGCCGGCCAATACCGGCACATAGCACATCAAAAACATGGACGAGCCGTAAATAACCTCGGCGGTCTCCGCAATGCAGCTGACAATTGGCATAATGATCGCCGCACAGACGCATAAGGTTCCCACAGTATTTACGACCCCGGAAAGAGGACGGTCCCCAAAGGAAACCTTGAGGCCCTCCATTAAGGCGCAGAGCAAAATCACAAACAGCACCTGAAACATCGCGGCGAGAGGGCCTTTTGCCTGGGTCCGCGCCTGGCTTCCAATTTCTGAAAACACAGCTCCCGGGCTTAGATTTTGAATCGACTGCCAGTCTGGAGAGGTCACACCCAGATTTTCCAAGCTGTTTTGCGTGTCCCCCGGAAGTTCATCCAAAGATCGTTGGCACCGCTGGTCTCCATCTGCTCCTGATAATACTCGTCCAGCTCGAAGCACCTTCTTCGCCTGCCGCATGGACCTGCACGCCTCCAAACAATATTGCAGAGAGAATGAGAAAGATCAGCAGGAACAATTTCTTTTTCATGCTCCGCCTCCAATCAGGGAAAGAGCGGAGCCGGCAATTTGCTGGAATAAAGGCAGAGCCAGTATCACAATGAACAGCTTTCCCGCCAGTTCCACCTTAGCAGCCAGAGCCCCTTCCCCGGCATCTCGGCAGGAATCGGCGGAAAGCTGGGTTAGAAAACAAACTCCCAGGGTTTTTAGAAGAATCACGCCGTATTCGCCGCTAATGCCCGCAGCAGATATCAATTCCCGAATTTGGCTGATCGCGGGAGAAATCTTGGAAAGTATCATCCAGAGCAAAAGAGCCCCAGCGCCCAGACTGATAAGAATCGAGTATTCCGGGTTGTACTTTTTCAGCATCACCGCCAAAATCGCAGCTAAAATGGCGATGCCGGATAACGCAACAATCTCCATTTTTATAACCCAAATATGGTCTTGATGGTTTGAAACAGGGTATCTATTTGCTGGATAATCATCATCAAAACCACAATTAAGCCCGCAAGGGTAGTCATCATCGCCTGTTCCTCTCGGCCGGAACGCACTAAAAGCTGGTTTAAAACTGCTACAATAATGCCGATCGCTGCGATTCTAAAGATAAAATTTACGTCCATGGTATTCTTTTCCTTCCTTACGCTCTTTTACAAAAACAGCAAGGCTGTGGTGATTCCTAAGCTTAAGCCCAGCATTTGATACAGCTTTCCTTTTTTCACCTTGCACTCTCTGGCCTCCTCCAGCCTTAGCTTCGTCAGCTCACTGTTCAGCTTTAGATGAGACAGCTGGCCCTCTAAATCGCTGATTCCCAGCCTTTTCCTAGGTCTAGCAGCAATTCGATATCCCCTTTTAAAAGCCATTGTCCTTTGAGAGCTTTCCGACTCCCTGGAGCCAGGATTCAAAAAAAGAATTTCCCTCCTGGATTTTTTCACGGCAGATTCTGAGCACTGGCGCTAAGCGCCGATAATCGCTGAATTTTTCTAAAATACGCTCCAGAGAACTGGAATCGTATCGGATCTGCAAGGTCAATTCCGAAAGGAATTTTTGATATTCCTCAAAGAAAAGTGTTCTCGCCGTCAGCCTTTTAGATTGCAGATATCCAACCGCCGCCCCTGTCAGCACAATCATGAGACATCCCATCATTTTTATCATTCGGATCACCTACTTCATAAATTCCCTGTACTGTACCAGCGCCGAACGTCCTTCCAGCAGCACAATTCTATAAAAAGCGCCGCTTTGCAGCAGCTGAATTCCCTGCGACCTACGGTAGATTTCCTCTAAGCTGCCCGCGTGAGGGTAGTAATCAGCCCGACGCCGGCATTTAAGCCTTCCTCAATCGCAGCCGCCTCCTGGCGGCTTCCCGCCTCGTCGCAGATAATAAGCTCCGGAGAAAGGCAGCGCACGGCCTGGAGAATTCCTTCTCCCTTAGGAAACCCTGTAAGCACGTCGCTGAGTCCCAAATCGTTTTGGCATATCCCCTGAAAGCTCCCCCCAGCTCCCCGCGCTCGTCTATAACGACTACTTTTTTCCCTTTTATCGAAAGCTGCCTGGCAAGATCCCGTAAGATAGTTGTTTTTCCGCTGGAAGGCGGCCCAGCAATCAGCAATCCAGAAATCTCTTTGTCAAGCTCCCTCAAAAGCTCGTCGGCCGCCCCATAAACCTCACGCGCAATTCTGATATTCAAAGAGGAAATATCACGAATCCCGGAAACTCTATTTTCCTCATAAACCGCAGTGCCGCAGACTCCCACACGATGACCGCCCGCCATTGTGACAAATCCCTGCCGGATTTCATGCTGGTGGCTGTATACCGAATAGCTGCAGCAGTGATGAAAGCTGTCTAAAATCTCTTGTGAGGAAACAATCGGCAAGGTGCGGTCAAATCGCTGAGTCAGTCTGCCTTGTTCCTTTACAAAGTAGGTTTCTTTCCCAGTGTAGACCGCGACCGGGCGATTGGCTCTTAAACGGATTTCCTGCGCTTTCTCTTTTACGGATTCTGGAATTTGAAATAAAATTGTACGCAGCTTCCGCATAGCCCTTGGGCGGCGCTGTCAAACGGCCGCTGATGAAGATCGAGAAAATTGGTTTCCAAATTGCGGCACCTCCTTGTCCGGTTTCTATAGTTATGAATATGGACAAAGAGGAAAAGTTAGAACCGGACAAACCAAAAACCAGGAAAAGAAACTCAGCGGAAAATAAAAAATCCGATGAGGACTAGCCTCATCGGATTACGGAACAAATAAATTTTTTCATCTTATTGCAGCATAGCTAAGAATTCCTCTTCAGAAATTATAGGAACGCCAAGCTTCTGCGCCTTGGTCAGTTACTGCCGGCTTCCTCGCCGGCCAGCACAAAGCTGGTTTTTTTTGACACGCTGGAGGAAACCTTTCCTCCTCGGTCCTCGATCATTTTTCCAGCCTCCGCACGGGTATACGTAGGAAGGGCTCCGGTAAGAACAAAGGTTTTCCCCGAGAACCGGAGATCCTTGCTTTCCTCCTTTTCAAAGGATTCCAGATTGACTCCCTTGGTACGAAAAGAGTCTATCAGGGTCCTTGTCTCCGGCAGAGAAAAATAATAGGCGGCGCTTTCCGCCATAATCTGTCCAAAGCCGTCGATAGCGGCGATCTCCTCCGGCGTCGCTTTAAAATCTGGTCAATTGTAGGAAACCGCTGGGTCAGCAGCTTAGCTGCGCGCAGACCGATGTGGCGGATGCCTAAGGCGTAAATAAACCGGTAAAAATCATTCCCTTTGGATTTCTCCACGGCGTTCAATAGGTTTTCTGCCGATTTCTCCCCCATGCGCTCCAGATCGACCAGCGCTTCCTTATTCAGGCTGTAGAGATCCACCGGTGAGCTTACCAGCTGATGCGCCACTAATTGCTCCAATACCGCCGGCCCCAAGCCTCCATATCCATGGCATCCCGGGAAACAAAATGGATCAGATGCCGCAAAAGCTGGGCCGGGCACTGGGTGTTGTCGCACCGAAGGGCCGCCTCTCCAGGCTCTCTCTGAACCTTTGATCCGCAGGATGGGCAGTGCTCAGGCATTTGATAAGGCTTTGAATCCGGCTTATGTGCCTTTACAGATACCACCTCGGGAATAATCTCGCCCGCTTTTCTCAAAACTACTGTATCCCCGATTCGGATATCCTTTTCCTTAATAAAATCCTCATTGTGCAAAGTAGCCCGGCTCACGGTAGTTCCCGCTAAAAGCACCGGCTCAAACAAACCCGTAGGAGTCAGTACTCCGGTTCTGCCAACGTTGATCTCAATATCCAGTAAAGCGGTCTCCTTCTCCTCCGGTGGATATTTAAACGCTTCCGCCCATTTGGGAAATTTAGAGGTGCTTCCGATCAGTTCCCGGTCATGAAAAGCGTTTACCTTAATCACAGCGCCGTCTACAGGAAAGGAAAACCCGCCCCTCTGCTCGCCGATTCTCTGGATTTCCTTTACCACGTCATCCATATCATCATAGCAGTTGTAAAACGGAGGCGTATGGAAGCCAAGCTCTGTCAAATAGTCCAAGGATTCCTTATGAGTGTTTAAGGCCACCCCTTCTATCTGCTGAATATTGAACACATAGATATCCAGTTCTCTTTGAGCGGTAATCCTGGAATCCTTTTGACGCAAAGATCCCGCAGCGGCGTTTCTCGGATTTTTAAAGGGCTTTTCTTCGTTCAATTCCTGACGCTCCAAAAGCTTTAAAAAGCTTTCGTTGGACATATAGACTTCACCCCGAACCTCCAAAAAAGGCACAGCCCGGGTCAGCTTCTTTGGAATTGTCTTGATGGTTCGCAGATTTTCGGTAACATCCTCCCCTACGCTTCCATCTCCCCGGGTAGAACCCCGTACAAAAATACCGTTGCGGTATTCCAAAGAAACAGAAAGGCCGTCAAATTTCGGCTCCACCACATAGGATACCTTAGGCACTACCTCCCGGACTTTACGGTCAAAATCAAACAGCTCCTCCTCGGAAAAGCTGTCGTGGAGGCTTTCCATCGGGACTTCATGGGTTACCGGTGTGAACTTATTTAAGGCGGCGCCGCCTACCCTCTGGGTAGGCGAATCCTCCGTTACAAGCTCCGGATAGGCAAGCTCGATTCCTTCCAGCTCCCTCAGCATCATATCATATTCATAATCGGTGATCTCCGGATTGTCTTCCTCATAATATTTTTTCGCATGATAATTTAGCTTTTTCCGCAATTCCTCCGCCGATTTTCTGGCGTTTTCCAAATCCATTTAAGAAACCTCCACTAACACTTTACAAAGGGTCTTTAAATTCTTTTCAAATTTTATCTGCAACAAAAATATTATAACCAAAAAACGGAAAGTTAGCAACTTATTGTTTTAGAGCGGAAAGGTCTGCCATAAATTCCGGCACCTGACCTACGATCACTGTTTCCGCAACCGCTACGGTAGTTTCTACCTCCACCGTAGTATTAATCCCCGGCGCCATTAAAACCTGATAGCCTTTTACCGTCATTAAAATCTGATGCTTTGTTTGATTAATACCTGCCGACGTAAATTCACTTTTTAAATCTGTCACTACGCTGCCGCTAAAAGAAATGTCAATAGGGATACCGGGCCCTTTGTCTCTCAAAAGATTGCTTCCTGTCAAGGTTCCTAACGGCACTGAAAATTCCCGGTGTTTTTCCTGGCTGAGAGCCGACTGCACAGCTAGGCTGATATCGGCTTTTAACTGATTGATTTTTAGGGAATCGGTAGTAACCGCTAAAACAGAGCCATCCGTGGCTTTTTCAATATGTATTAAATCAGTGTAGGTAATTCCTTTGTTATTTAATTGAGATGTGACTGCATCATTCACCGATTGGTTAAACATCTGTTTTGCCTGGCTTGCCGCTGCCTTTTCCACCAAAGGGGATAACTGACATTCGATGACAAAAAACAGGCCGATCAGTAGAAATACGGGAATTAAAAGCTTAAGACGATGCCTCTTTCGTCTGCATCGAATTTTCTTTCGTCTCAACACAAAAATCACCCCTTTTTCCAATGTATGTAGAATGAGGGTGTGTTGACACAAATGAAATCTTTTCTGTATCAAACAGCTGAGAAATCCCATAAATCCCGCTTACTCTTTCTTTAGGCGGAATTTCTGCCAACATACGGCCTGTGCCTTGGACACTTCTGCCTTCACGATATGGGATCCTTCCCACTCATATAATTTCCTCAGAATTTTCCTGCCTTCCGTTTTATCTCCCGGTTCTGACGAAGAGGATTCTCTTGCTAACAGCGATAACACAAACCGGTCCGCCATTATAATGACGAACCGGTTAAACAGATTACTTTTCTATTTTCACAGGTCATAATCGATAGCGATGCTGCTTTCGGCTGCGGCGTGCATATGTTTCTTCACTACGGATACATGATAGGCATCCTCTTGATAATCATTCAACGCTTCCCGATTATCCAACGTGACCTGCAAAATTAGGTCATAAGAACGAGGAGAATGAAGAAAATCAATTCCCACAGAGATCTCTCGCACCAAAGGGACATTATCTTTCATGGATAAAAGGATATCCCGAGCTGTTTCGCAGGCTTCCTCACTATGATCCTTAAGCTTAAAACACACAATATGACGAATCATGATAGAGATCCTCTCAAAATAGAATAGAAAGCGACCTTATTCCTCTACAGCAGGAGCTTCCTCAACTGCCGGTGCTTCTTCCGCAGCGATATCAGCTTCTGTGGAGGCGACAACCTCATCAGGAGCATTAGCGGCTTCCTGAGCTTTTGCCTGGGCCTCTTCCTCCAACAGCTTGCGGATAGACAGGCTGATACGCTTCTTATCGAAGTCAATATCGGTAATAGCAACCTTAACCACGTCGCCTATGGCCAAAACATCCTGAGGCTTCTCAATCCTATGATCGGCGATCTGAGAAATATGAATCAGCATCAATACCAGGCAGGATTCTTGCAAAAGCGCCAAAGGTAGTCATACCGACTACAGTAACCTCCACCACAGAGCCTACCGGATAATCTCTCTTCAAAATCTCCCAAGGATTATCCTCTGTTTTCTTATAGCCCAAGGAAATCTTGCCCTTTTCGGATCGAGATCCTTAATATAAACCTCAACCGTATCGCCTACATTGACGATTTCAGAAGGATGCTTGATTCTGCTCCAGGAAAGCTCGGAAATATGGACCATGCCGTCAATACCGCCCAAATCTACAAAAGCACCGTAAGAGGTCAAAGATTTTACTGTTCCGGTATATACCTTGCCAATTTCTGCGGTTTCCCAGAATTTTTCGGCCAGCTTCTTTCTTTCATCTTTCAGAACAGAACGAATGGAACCGACAGCGCGTCTGCGTCCGCGGTTAACCTCAATAATACGGAATTTCACTTCCTGCTTCAGAAGGTCCTCCAAAGAATCGCCTCTGGAAGCGGTAGCCTGAGAGGCGGGAATAAATACGCGAACGCCATTGGTCACAGCGATCACACCGCCCTTAATAACCTCCGTGACAATACCGGTGACAACCGTTTCATTTTCATTGGCTTCAACAATCTCTTCCCAGCCTTTAATGGCATCCAAGCGCTTCTTGGAAAGCATAATGGTGCCTTCCTGGTCATTGGTGCGCATGATCAAGAGATCCATCTCGTCGCCAATCTTCACAAGGTCCTCTGCTTTAGCGTTGGGATCCGCGGAAAGCTCAGCGAGGGGAACAAATCCAGCTTGCTTTCTGCCGACATCCACATAAATCTCATTCGGAGCGATACCAACGACTACACCGTGAACTTTTTTCATCTGTAGTAAAGCTTTTCAGAGATTCTTCAAGCATCTCCTCGAAGTTCATTTCTCCTTCATTAATCTCAGTCATTTCTTTGTTTTCTAGAATATCCGTCATGGTTTCTAGTGCCTCCTTTATAATGCTGGCAGGTGTGGATGCACCCGCGTGATTCCAATGGAATACGCCTGCTTGATTTCAGATACCGGCAGCTCCTTCGCTGTCTCAATTAAGCAAGTCCTGCAAAAAGGCTCGCACACGCTTTTCAGCTTTGCCGTGTTGGAGCTCTGCCTGCCCCCGATAATAACCATCAGGTCTTTCTGCTTTGCCAATCTTACAGCTTCAGCCTGCCGTTCTGATGTAGCATTACATATTGTATCAAAAATTGCGGCGTTTGTATATACTCTTTTCAGAATTTTCAAACAATTTTCCCATTCTGATACACTAAAAGTCGTTTGAGCTACTACAAAAAGCTCTTTTGACTCTAAATTTGGGAAATCTTTGATCAGATTTTTAAGCTCATTTTGATTGCGGAAAACATAGCTTTCGCCCTGACAATGTCCTCTGATTCCCCGCACCTCCGGATGATCCGGGTCGCGGCAATTAAAACCGGTACTCCTTTTTCTGAAGCAGAAAAAACGATTTGATGAATTTTTCCTACAAACGGACAAGTCGCGTCGGCATATTCTATGCCAAGCCGTTCAATCTCGCGCAGGATGTCAAGAGAAACGCCATGGGAGCGGATCACTAAAATTCCTCCTGGCTGAACTTGGCCTGGCTGGGAGACAATCGTCACGCCTCTCTGCTCCAATGCGGCCACCATTTGGGATTATGGATAATCGGTCCCAAGGTATAAACCCTCTTTCCCTGATCCAGAAGGCGGTTTACAATTTCGATCGCACGGTTTACCCCAAAACAGAAGCCGGCGGTTTTCGCTACTGTAATGTCAGCCATTTACACTCTCCCTTTTAAATATCCTGCTGCCGCAAAGCGCTGATCAACTCCATGATTTTACGGCTCGCTTCCCGGAATTGAGGGCCGGTCCCCTCAGTAATTCCCAATTCCTCCGGGGTCACTGTTTGACCACAGCTGATAGTCACCCGATGAAACAGCTTTAGCACCCCGCCTCCCTTAGTGGAAATGGAAACCGGCATAACCGGAACCTGGGCTTTATAAGCAAGCATCGCGGCTCCGGATTTGGGTTTTAACAAATTTCCATCCTTGGACCGGGTTCCCTCAATAAAAATCCCCACTACAGCGCCTTGCTTCAGATATTCCTCCGCCAAATTGATAGCGCCCTCATCATGCTTTCCCCTTTGAATGGGAAACGCCCCCAGCGCAGAGATGATCTTTGACACAAATTTATTCTGAAACAATTCGCTTTTTGCCATATACCGGATCATACGCTTTTGGGCAAGTCCCAAAAAGACAGGATCCTTCATAGAAATATGGTTACAGCATACCACGCATCCTTGTCCTTTCGGCAGACTGTTTTTATTTTTGACCTTATAGAAATAGAGAGGCTTAAAAATAATAGGCAGCAGCCTTTGGCAAAGTTATAAAACGGCGTGTTTTTTGTCAGGTCACCCACAGGAAATTCTCTCCTTTATCAATTCAGTTACCTTGTCGACCGATTGCTCTAAATTTAAATCCGAGGTATCCACATAAACGGCGTCTTCGGCCGGCTTGAGAGGAGCGATTTCCCGATGGGAATCCTGATAGTCACGCTGCTTGATTTCCGCCAGCACCTGATTATAATCTGTGGCCGGGTCTTTCGCAATAAGCTCGCGGAATCTTCTTCTGGCTCTTTCCTCAGGGGAAGCGGTCAGGAATATTTTTAACTGGGCGTGAGGCAGTACCACGGTACCGATATCACGGCCGTCCATCACCACATTGTGAAGCTTTGCCAGAGATTGCTGCAAGTCGAATAGAAACTCCCGAACGGCAGGAACCGCGGAAACCTTAGAGGCCATCATAGAAACCTCAGGCGTGCGGATCAAATCTGAAACGTCGCTGCCGTTTAACAGGACATGCTGCTCCCCATTTCGAAATTCCAGATTTATTTTTGTATCCAAAAGAAAAGCTTTCAGCCTTTTGGAATCTTTTAGATCAATTTTGTATTCCATTGCGGAAAGACCGACCGCCCGGTAAAGAGCGCCGGTATCCACATAAATAAATCCCACATTTTTCGCGGCACGCCTTGAAATTGTGCTTTTCCCGGCTCCTGCGGGACCGTCGATAGCAACTGAAAACATCTGGTTACCCCCAAATAGAATTTCCGGCTAAATAGCCGGTAGAAAAAGCGATCTGAAGATTAAATCCGCCGGTGTAGCCGTCAACATCCAGCACCTCGCCCGCAAAAAAAAGCCCCTTCACCAGCTTGCTTTCCATCGTTTTGGGTGAGAGCTCATGAACCGATACGCCTCCCGCCGTAACAATGGCCTCCTCAATAGGGCGAAATCCGGAAATTGTCACCGGCAGAGATTTCAGCAGCCTGCCAAAATTCATTCTTTCCTGGCGGGAAATTTGATGGCATTTCTTTTCTCCAGGGATTCCGGACAGGTTCACCGCTACCGGAATAAGTTTTTTAGGCAGAAGCTCCTGCAGAGAATTACTAAAATCCCGGTTTTGGAATTTCTGAAAATCCCTCTGAAGCCGCAAATCCAATTGTTCAAAGTTCAAGCCTGGCTTTAAGTCGATGTGGATTTCATACCGTTCCGGAGACAAATCCCTCATATGAGCGCTGGCGCTTAATATGACCGGGCCGCTGACGCCAAAGTGAGTAAAAAGCATTTCTCCGAAATCCCGGTAAATTTCTTTTCCTTGTTTCCGATCTATCACCTGAACCGCAATATTCCGCAAGGAAAGGCCTTGCAGCTCCTGGCACCAATTTTCCCGGCAAACCAAAGGCACTAGGGAGGGCCGGGGCGGAACGATCGTATGTCCAGCCTGCCTCGCTAACCGATATCCGTCTCCTGTTGAGCCGGTTCCAGGATAGGACAGCCCGCCGCAGGCTACGATAACGCTGTCCGACTGTATTCTTTTTCCGGAAGCTGCTTTCACACCCTTCACGGCTCCATCTTTTATTATAAGAGCTTTTATGTCTTCCTGCAATACATGAACGCCGGAAGCTTCCACATCTTCTTTCATCGCATCCACAATATCGGCAGCCCGGTCGCTGACAGGAAACACCCGGTTTCCCCGTTCTGTTTTCAGCGGCACATGCAGTCCTTCAAAATAATCCATGGTATCCAAGGGGGAAAATCGGTTGACCGCACTGTACAAAAAACGCCCGTTTCCCGGTATCGCACCTATAAACGACTGAACATCACATTGATTACAGACATTGCACCGGCCTTTGCCGGTTATCATCAGCTTTCTGCCCAGCTTCGCGTTCTTTTCCAACAGCACCGTCCGGGCACCCAGCTTCGCGGCGCTGGCGGCCGCCATCATTCCCGCCGGACCTCCACCTACTACAGCCACATCAAACTCAAGCTTCAACCGGATCCTCCTCAACCTTTTCATAAACCTCGTACTCATCCCAAATCTCTTCCAGGTTTTGGAAGGTCTTTGAAACCTCATCCTTTTTCTTTAAAGCCGTAGCCACGATCATTGCGTTAATCAAGCTTAACGGGGCCACCAGGCTATCCACAACAGAGGCCATGTCGCTTCTGGCCAGCAATACAAAATCCGCCTGCTGTGCCAGCGGAGACAAAAGGCTGTCTGTCAAAGCAATCCCCCTAGCGCCTTTTCTTTTGGCGAAATTCATCGCGCTGACCGCCTGCTTGGAATACCGCGGGAAGCTGATGCCGATAAACACATCCTCTTCATTAATGCGGAACATCTTTTCGTAAATCTCCGTTTTACTGGTTGTAGTTACCAGCTCGACCTTATCGAAAATCAGGCTGAAGTAATAGTTCAGGAAAATTCCCAGAGCGGAAGCGCTCCGGCTGCTAAAATATAAATCTTTCTGGCCGAAACGATAGCGTCCACCGCCTCGTAAAAATCCTTATGGGAGGTTTCCTCCAGAGTTCTGCGAATCTTATCGATATCCTGGTTCAGCACGCTGTCCAGAACATCCGCGTCGCCGATCCGGTTGCTGGTAACCTCAATCCGCTGCACTGAAGTCAGCTTGTTCCGAATCATTTCCTGCATCGCCTTCTGAAGCTGCGGATAACCGTCGTAGCCCACCTCGGTGGCAAAACGCACCACTGTGGATTCACTGACTCCAACGGTAGCGCCCAGCTTGGATGCGGTCATAAACGCGGCCTTGTCATAATGGTCTTCAATATATTGAGCGATGCGCCGTTGGCCCTTAGAAAAGCCCGGCATCATTTTCTCGATACGGGACAGCAAATGTTTCACGCCTGGTCCACTCCTTATTGCTATTTTCCAGCCAGCAGTTTTTAGTTTATTTTCATTCTGTTGTAAGCATTTCGAAGCTTAGATTCTTAATCCTAACATTCATAGTAAAACTTAATCCTGCAAAAATCAAGTGAAAAATAGGGAATTCAGTGTTTTTTCCTCATTGTTTTGCAAGTTTATTCCCTAAAAACGCAAAAACACACCCGAAAGTAAAGCGTGTCTTTATCATTCGGGCGTGTTTATTTTAAAGTTTTTGTTACTCTATGATGCAGCTTTTCAACATAAGTAGCCACTAAGCCAGACAAGGCGATGTCGTAAATCAGGAACACAGCATTGCCAAGAATCAAAAAGACCCACGGCAAATAAATGCCAAATACAAGTAAACGAATCCTCCGGAAAGCTGCAAAAAGTTAACTGCTAAAAAGAAGCAGGCCACCACAGCCACGTTGAACACCGCAAATTTGCTGATCCAGGAAAGGACTTTATTAGAGATCCGTTCTAAAAAAGATTTTAAAACCGGATAATACCCAAAGAATAATACAAACAAGAGCGCCGCCTCTTTATCCGCGGCAAACAGCAGCGACAGCACTGCAACCGCGGCATAGATCATCCATGCCCATTTCGCCCCTATTTCGATCACCGCCACAATCAAAAGCACTCCAGCGATAGCAGGCAGCGCATAGGTGCCGATCGGTATTAGTCCAGTGAGGAACATCAGCACTACTCCCAGCGCCGTCAGCAGACTCCCAGGGCTATTTTTCCACTTTTACTCAAAAGGAAAGCCTCCCTTTTATGGTTAACAGCAGGAAATCAAGTCCCCGCCCATACATTCGCAGCAACAGTCGGCGCAAATCAGGGATGAGCACATATCACAGGCGTTGCAGCCGCCGGCAGCGGGAGCCGTGCGGTTATATCCGCCATAAGCGCCGTTCCTCTGATTCTGACATTGGTTCATCGCCGCCCGGTACTCCATATTGCCGGGATCCATGTTACAAGCGGTGGAGAAATTGTTGTAGCTTCCTCCATCCATCCTTTTTTATACAAGCAGGTTCCCTTCAGGAAATACCATTCTCCGCCTCTGCGGCCGGCGGGAACTCCATCTAAAATCTGCTCCGCATCCGCAATTCTCCCGTTCATCAGCAGATTGCGGACATCGCTGTATTCTGTGCTTCTTCCATAGGAAGCGCCCGACTGGTAGCCGCCCTGATACCCGCCGTAGCCGTTCTGCTGATACCCGCCGTTATTAGCGCGGGCCTTTCGGTCGTTCATAATGGTATCATAGGCCTCGTTGATCTCTTTCATCTTTTCGGACGCGAGATCCGCCAACGGGCTTTCCGCGTAATTATCCGGATGATATTTTTTCGCCAGCTCCCGATACGCGGTTTTAATTTCATCATCGGTAGCGTTTGGCGATACTCCTAATACTTTGTACGGATCTGACATTGTTACCTCCAATGGGTTTGCCCCATAAAAATTGAGAGTGCGCTTTTAAACTTTTTCCCTTTTCGCTTTCCTGTCATATAGAACCAATTTTTGCATGGCCGGAAGGCCCTGGGTTAAAATATTTGAAATCACTGTGTCAAAATGACGCAGCGACAACAGTTGATAGGACAAAATAATTTGAGAAAGGGTTTGATTTAACACACCGTTGCAATAATCCGCCAAGGCTTCCCCTTCCAAAGGCTTCTCCCTTTCACGGATTAATTTTTTAACAAAAGGATTGAAGTTGTTTTTCTTTTGATCCTTTTCTATATCATCCGCCGCATCAATCAAATAAATCCACCGACCCAAAAAATAACCTAATTGGAGGAAAATGGCTTCCCGTATTTGATCCCCGCCGGCTACCGGCATCAAAACCTTACGCAGCATAACCGCGGTAGGCTCTGCGGCGGCGTCAATGCCTGTTTGAGGATCCTGTTCCACCTTTGACTGTGCTTGTATATATTCATAAACAATAGAGTCTAACTTTGGATATCTTTTTCTCGCTTTGTGATAGCCTCGTACGGCAAAGGGCAAAAGACAGACAGAACGGAGCTTTCCCCAAAATCCGGAGTCCTTAATATCATCCTTAATCTTATAGTAGGCGGTCAAAACCGAAACCGCGCCAGCATAGGCATAGCTTTCCTCGTGGCCAGTACAGTAAGTGCATCGTTTTGCCGGGTTTGCCACACATCGTCCCGCTTCAAAGCCCGGGCAATCATCCCGGAGCGCCATGGAGAGCATTGCCAAAAACGTGCCGTCATAGCTTAACGCAAGACGGGAAAGCCTGCCGTAGTCCTTGCCCATCCGTTTGCATAAGCCGCAATAAGCGCTTTTATATAGGTCGTATTCCTTGACCAACAGCTCGGGCTTATTGGGCCGGATGTAACCAAACACAGCGATAACTCCATTTCCACAGCGTCGTCTCTTTAAAATAACAACTGTATTTTACACTATTTTCCCACGGGGTGCATTAACTAATTGTAAACTTTTTATTTGTAAGAAATATGATTTTTATCTTGATAACCTGTTATGGTTTCATGCGCGAAAGCCGATAGAAGCCGGCCCTCATGAAGCCGATAAAGCTCGCATCGCTTAAGTCGATGAAAAAAAGCCGCCTGTTTTTTCAGACGGCTTTCTGCTCACAGCATTTTCTTTAAATAACGTCCTGTATAGGAGCTCTCTACTTTTGCGATTTCCTCCGGAGTTCCTTCCGCGACGATAAAGCCGCCCTTATCTCCCCCCTCCGGACCTAAATCGATAATGTGATCAGCGGTTTTAATTAAATCCAAATTATGCTCGATCACCACAACGGTATTACCGGCGTCTACCAGCTTTTGCAGTACGTCAATCAAACGATGCACGTCGGCAATGTGCAAGCCAGTGGTCGGCTCATCCAAAATATAGATGGTCTTTCCGGTAGAACGCTTAGAAAGCTCTGTGGCCAGCTTTACTCTCTGGGCCTCTCCTCCGGAAAGCGTAGTGGAGGATTGTCCGATCTTCACATATCCCAAGCCTACATCCTGAAGCGTCTGAAGCTTACGGGCAATCTTTGGAAGAGAGGCAAAGAACTCCAACCCCTCGTCTACCGTCATTTCCAGAACATCATAGATGTTTTATCCTTGTATTTGACCTCCAGGGTTTCCCGGTTATACCGTTTCCCTTTGCACACCTCACAGGGAACATAAATATCCGGCAAAAAGTGCATCTCGATTTTTAGGATACCGTCGCCCTGGCAGCCTCGCACCGGCCTCCCTTTACATTAAACGAAAATCTTCCGCTGTTAAAGCCCCGCATTTTCGCTTCCTGGGTGGAAGCGAAAAGATCCCGGATATCGTTAAACAGCCCCGTATAGGTGGCGGGATTGGAGCGAGGCGTTCTGCCGATGGGCGACTGGTTGATGTCGATGACCTTGTCCAGATATTGCAGCCCGGTGATCTTATCGTGTTCGCCAGCCCTGCATTTGGCACCATTCAGCTCAGACGCCAGATGCTTATACAAAATTTCATTAATCAGCGAGGATTTTCCGGAGCCTGAAACTCCGGTGACACATACCAGCTTTCCCAGGGGAATTTTTACATCGATATTTTTTAAGTTATTTTGTCTTGCTCCAACAATTTTTACGGTTTTTCCATTTCCCTTTCTGCGCTTCTCCGGCACCATCACCTGCTTTTTGCCACTCAGGTACTGCCCTGTGATAGAACGCTCGCAGGCCTTGATTTCGTCCACCGTGCCCGCACAGACGATCTCCCCGCCCTTAACACCGGCGCCTGGTCCCACATCTACCACATAGTCGGCGGCGTACATGGTATCTTCGTCATGCTCCACAACGATCACAGTGTTTCCCAAGTCCCGCAAATGCTTTAGGGTTCCAAGCAGCTTGTCGTTATCCCGCTGGTGCAAGCCGATGCTGGGCTCGTCCAAAATATACAGAACCCCCATTAAAGAGGAGCCGATCTGGGTGCTAGACGGATCCGCTGGCTTTCACCGCCGGAGAGCGTCCCGCTCGCCCGGGACAAGGTCAGATATTCCAAGCCTACGCTCTGCAGAAACCCCAGCCGCTCGGTGATCTCCTTTAAGATCGCTTTTGCAATCATCCGCTCCCTGTCTGTCAGCTGCAGATTTTTGACAAACTCCAGCGCGTCAGAAACAGACTTTTCACAGAAATCGCTGATATTGATCCCGCCCACCGTGACGGACAGGCTCTCCGGTTCAAGCGCTTCCCATGACATTCATCACAAGGAATTTCGCTCATAAAGCCCTCGATTTCTTCCTTAATCCAATTGCTGGAGGTTTCTCGGAATCGTCGCTCCAAATTATTGATAATTCCTTCAAATTTTGTGTAATAGGTGCCGCTGCCGTACTCATTTTTCCGGACAATTTTGATTTTATCCTCCGCCGGCGTTCCATACAGCAGCAAATGAACAATTTCAGCCGGCAGATCTTTGATCGGAGTATCCAGAGAAAAGTGGTATTGCTTCGCCAGCGCCTCAAAATACATGGAAGCGATGGTGCTGCCTTCCATAGCCCATCCGCTCGCCTTAATTCCTCCCTGCCGGACGGAAAGCTCCTTATTAGGAATCACTAAATCCGGATCCACCTTCATAAACACGCCCAAGCCGGTGCACTTTTGCGAGCGCCGAAGGGTTATTAAAGGAAAACATCCGGGGCGTCAGCTCGTCGATGCTGATTCCATGCTCAGGGCATGCGTAATTTTGTGAAAAGGTGATATCCTTTCCATCCACTACATTAATAATGGTCAATCCGCCGGTCAGGCTGGAGGCTGTTTCAATGGAATCAGACAGTCGGGAACGAATCTCAGGCTTAATCACCAAACGGTCCACGACAATTTCGATGGTATGCTTTTTATTTTTTTCCAATTTGATCGTCTCAGACAGGTCATAGATCAGGCCATCCACGCGAACCCGTACATAGCCGCTTTTTCGGGCAGCCTCGAACTCTTTTACGTGTTCGCCCTTTCGTCCTCGAATGACCGGCGCCAGCACCATAATTTTAGAGCCTTCCGGCAGGGCCATTACCTGATCTACAATCTGGTCTATGGTTTGCTGCTTAATCTCCTTTCCGCACACCGGGCAATGAGGGATCCCGATTCTGGCATACAAAAGCCTGAGATAATCATAGATCTCCGTTACGGTGCCGACTGTGGATCTCGGGTTTTTCGAGGTGGTTTTCTGATCAATGGAAATAGCCGGAGACAAGCCTTCGATGTAGTCCACATCCGGCTTTTCCATCTGCCCTAGAAACTGGCGGGCATAGGAGGAAAGAGATTCCACATACCGCCGCTGCCCCTCGGCATAAATCGTATCAAACGCCAGCGAGGATTTTCCGGAGCCGGATAATCCTGTGAACACTACCAATTGATCTCTGGGAATCTCCAAATCAATATTTTTAAGGTTGTGCTCTCTGGCGCCCTTAACAAAAATATTTTTACTAGACAAAATAAGCTCTCCTTAATTTTTAATCATGTCATTTGCCGGACTGCAGCTTTTTAATTCGGTCTCGCAGATATGCGGCGTGTTCAAATTCCAGAAGCTTTGCAGCGGCCTTCATCTCCTTGGTAAGCTGCTCGATCAGCTGCTGGCGTTCCAGCTTTGTCAGCCGCTTTCCGGATTTTTTGTCATCCTTATGGCTGGAAATTTCTAAAACCTCTGCTACTTTCTTAACAATCGTTTTCGGCGTAATGCCATGCTCCTGATTATACCGCATCTGGATATCGCGTCTTCTCTGAGTCTCTCGAATCGCAGTTTCCATGGAGGCGTAACCTGATCCGCGTACATGATAACCTGCCTTCCGCGTTTCTGGCGGCACGGCCTATTGTCTGAATCAGGGAACGGTCGGAACGCAGGAAGCCCTCTTTGTCCGCATCCAGAATCACCACCAAAGACACCTCCGGGATGTCCAAGCCCTCTCTCAGCAGGTTAATACCGACCAAAACATCAAACTCACCTAAACGAAGGTCTCGAATGATCTCCATCCGCTCCACCGTATCGATGTCGTGATGCATATACCGAACCCGAATCCCCATTCCCTCTAGGTATGATGTGAGATCCTCCGCCATTTTCTTAGTTAATGTGGTTACCAGCACCCGGTTGCCTTTAGCCACCCGAAGATTGATTTCTGAAATCAAGTCGTCGATCTGTCCCTCGGTCGGCTTAACGATAATCTCCGGATCCAACAGACCTGTTGACGAATTACCTGTTCTACAATCTGGGTGCTCTTTTCCCGTTCCAAATCTCCCGGAGTTGCGCTGACAAACACCGCCTGGTTGATTCGCTGGTAAAACTCGTCAAAATTCAGCGGGCGGTTGTCGTAGCTGACGGAAGCCGAAAGCCATATTCAATCAAACTTTCCTTTCTCGCCCGGTCGCCGGCATACATTCCGCGCACCTGAGGCAGCGTCACATGGGACTCGTCCACAAACAACAGGTAGTCTTTTGGAAAATAATCCAAAAGCGTAAACGGCGCGCTGCCTGGTTCCCGTCCCGCCATGACTCTGGAATAGTTTTCAATTCCCTTGCAAAAGCCGATTTCCTGAAGCATTTCAATATCATACCGGGTTCTTTGCTCAATACGCTGGGCCTCCAGCAGCTTTCCCTCCCGGCGGAAATATGCCAGCCGTTCTTCCAGCTCCTGTTCGATTTCTTGAATAGCCTCTTTCATTTTTTCCTTGGGGACGATGTAGTGAGACGCCGGGTAAATAGCGATATGCTTCAGATCCGCTTTGATTTCTCCGGTCAGTGGATTAAACTCGCTGATCCGGTCCACTTCATCACCGAAAAACTCCACCCTCACTGCCGTATCATTGGACTGGGCTGGAAATATTTCCACTACATCTCCTCGTACCCGGAACTTGTTTCGGATAAGTTTATATCATTTCTCTCATATTGAAGCTCTACCAGTTTCTTTAAAAGCTCGTCTCGGTTTTTTTGCATTCCCGGCCGCAAAGAAATAACATGGTGCGGTAATCAATCGGGTTACCCAAGCTATAAATGCAGGAAACGCTGGCCACAATAATGACATCTCTGCGTTCGGACAGGGCTGAGGTCGCAGAATGACGGAGCTTGTCGATTTCGTCATTAATCGCAGAATCCTTTTCAATATAAGTGTCTGTCGTAGCGATATAAGCTTCTGGCTGATAATAATCATAGTAGCTGACAAAATACTCGACTGCGGATGTTGGGAAAAATTCGCGAAACTCGCTGCAGAGCTGCGCCGCCAGGGTCTTATTGTGCGCCAAAACCAGTGTTGGCTTCTGTACCTGCGAGATAATATTCGCCATAGTAAACGTCTTACCGGAGCCCGTAACCCCCAGCAAAGTCTGCTCTTTATCCCCTCTTTTGATTCCCTCCACCAGCTTGGCAATCGCCTCTGGCTGATCTCCCGTAGGCTTATAGGTGGAAACCAATTTGAATAATTCTTTATCATTTTGATTGTTCATACACGATTTCCTCTATTGATGATAGCTACTATTGGCCCAAATATGGATTTTTACAACGTCCTGTTTTTCCAGCAATTTCGACCAATCGAGAATTTGCTCACTAAAAATCCGCGATTCCATAAAAGCCAATCCTACAATGCTTATGCTGATGGTTTAGTATACCACAAAATCTCGTATTTTTCAATTCTAACGATATACATGATACATTTATATCCTAGCTGAGCATCCGTTTTCATTCTCTATTCTAATGCCTGGATATTGCGGGGGTTTTTAAGAGCGGAATCAAGTCTATATGGCATTAAATCTATCATTGTGTGTCTCTAATCCTATAATCTTATAGGAATACTCCTTGTGTCTTTACTGAATGACCTGCAAAACGGGGAAGCATTTCTAATACTGTCTTATGAGTGTTGCTCTTAAAGCACTTTTTGTTTTTTGACGATACAGTTATATTCGCAAAATCAGAGAGTTGTTTCTAAAATGCTACTATGCTATAATTTAGCCTGTAGAAACTTTATTGTGCGTGCTTGAGGAGGATTTGTTATGGAAAAGTCCAGGGTTTATTTTACTGATATGCGAACCACAGAAAACTCTAATTTACAGAAAAAGCTCGCCAGACTTATCAGGAAGGCTGGCATTGGCGGCATCGACTTCGAAAAAAAGTACGTCGCGATTAAAATTCACTTTGGGGAACCAGGGAATCTGTCTTATTTGCGGCTAATTACGCTAAAACCGTAGCGGACATAGTAAAAGATCTGGGCGGAAAGCCTTTTTTGACCGATTGCAACACTCTCTATGTGGGAGGGCGCAAAAACGCGCTGGATCATATCGACACCGCTTATTTAAATGGATTCTCCCCTTTTTCCACCGGTTGTCATGTCATCATTGCGGACGGGCTAAAAGGAACCGATGAGGTTTTAGTCCCGGTTTCCGGCGGAAAATACGTAAAGGAAGCCAAGATCGGCAGAGCGTTATGGATGCAGATGTTTTTATCAGCTTAACCCATTTTAAAGGCCATGAGATCACAGGGTTTGGGGGCGCCTTGAAAAATATCGGAATGGGCTGCGGCTCTCGTGCGGGAAAAATGGAAATGCACAGCGCAGGCAAGCCTTACGTAATTCAAGAACAATGCGTGGGCTGCCGTGTATGCGCCAAATCCTGCGCACATGACGCTATCTCGTTTACCGACAAAAAAGCTAATATTAACCACAGCCTCTGCGCGGGCTGTGGAAGGTGCATTGGCGTATGTCATCGGGATGCAATTAAGCCCGCTGATGATGAGTCTTTCGACATTTTGAATCAAAAAGTGGCGGAATATACCAAAGCGGTCGTTGACAAACGGCCTTGCTTCCACATCAGCCTGGTTGTGGATGTGTCTCCTCAATGCGACTGCCATTCGGGAAATGACGCTGCTATTGTACCGGATGTGGGGATGTTTGCCTCTTTCGACCCAGTAGCTCTGGATGTAGCCTGTGCCGACGCGGTAAACGCTCAGCCCCCGATTCAAAACAGCCAGCTTAAAGAGCATTGGAACGAATCCGGGGATCATTTTCACAAGGTCGGGCCCAATACCAACTGGAAGGTCGGTATCGCTCATGCCGTAGAGCTTGGAATCGGCACTACAGAATATGAATTGATCCGTGTATAAATAAAATTTTTTGAAAATCCGAATCGCGGCAAATTAAGAACGATAAGAAAGGCGGAAGAGAATTCTCTTCCCGCCTTTCTTATCGTTCTTAGCCTGACCAGTAGCTCCATTATCGCAAAACATGATAAATTATAGTAAGTGAACCAAATACGCTGACAAAGCATTAGGGTATCAGAGATGATTTACCTTCAGGCCATCTGCTTCTCCATAGAGAATTTCCACCTTGGTTTCCAGCTTGCCGCTTTTAGGGTCACGCTTCTGAGAATAGACGCCCCAGTTTTTGGCGTTGGAAAAGAAACACCGAAAATCGTCCTGATGGATCACCGGTGCAAACCCGATGATATTATTTACCAGGTCGAACTGATAGCCGCTCAGAGCCACCAGCACAGACCAGCTCGCCATGCTGCGGACATAATGGTTGCCGCATTCCACCTCGTTCCAGGGATTCCAGTCGTAGCCGTTATACCGTTCCCGAACCGCTTTCACAACGGCCAGGCCTTCTTCCACAAAGCCCTCAAAAATCAGGTGGGCTGCCACCTGGTATTCTATGCCGGACCATACTTCATCGCTGTATACAAAGGGCAGCTTTGGACGGCCGCCCTGAGGCCAGCTGCACAATACCAAGCCTTTTTCCTGATTCAGCGCATAGGTACGCTGGACATTGACATGATCCTCCATCGTCTCCTTGAAATTGTACTGGAATACAGAGTGAATGGCCTTTTTGATGTGCTCCTCCGGCAGGACATAGCCCAGGTGATTCAGGTGGGCCAGCATTTGTCCAAAGACCTGATCCGCCAGGCATCCGGTGCCGTACTGGTATTTATAGGCGTTAATATCGTCGATCACCTGGATATAATAGTCGCCTCCCCACAGCAGGGAATCCATTTTTTCGCTTCCTTTGCGGAACGCTTCGACATATTTTTCCGCATGAGCGGTATCCCCTAAGTATGCGGCCATTTCCTTTCCTGCCTTCAGCGCCGCCAAAAACAGAGAGTTGCTTAAGGAGTTGGGACCGTAAAATTCTATATCATAGGTATTATGCTGCTGATCATCCAGTACACAGTCCTTATCGGAATCCCAATAGGTAAATGCGAAATCCAACGCTAAGGCAGCTTTTTCCCAGGTTTCTTTTAACAGGGCATCCCCAGCGCCCAGCTTCCAATCCCGGTAAAGCCGCAGAATGGTACCCATTTGTCCGTCTACAGCGGGGATCATTTCCCATTTTTTGTCTCCGAATACTTGCAGCGTCCGAAACGCCATTCTGCCTGTATCGTCGGTTTCCAACAGGAATTCTGTCCTTCGCATAGACTGCTCCAGCTCGGGGAACAAGAACGCGGCGGTCTGCGCGTAATTCCACACATGAGTGCAGTTCCCCTCACAGCTGCCGTGTTGGGGAAAGCTCCCCTCCCATGACAGGAACGTACCGTCGGAAATCCGGAAACAGGTAGGACTTCTTAAAACGGTGATATTATTGGCCAGCGCCTCGATCACATAATCCGGCAGCGTACTTTCATAAAGCGCTTTGGTAAAGGAGCGGGAGGCTTTTTCCAGACTCTCCAAATTTTTGTAGAGATATACGCCGTAATCCCAGGCGTTTTTCTGGAAACCGGCGTAATAGTTATGCTCAATCTCCTTTTTATTCCGGTTTTCCGGGCAGACATGGCCGCCCCAGTATTTTGGACGATTCGGAAAATACCAAGTAAGAATAAATTCGAATACAGCCTCTCCATGGGCCGGAATCGTTTTGCGCACGCCTAAGGAGCCGATTCTCAAATCGCTTAAATCATTGAATTTGCTTTCCTTGCCCTGGAACTCCGAATGAAATTCAAGCCTTCCATCCTCGGAAAAGTCATCCCAAAAATCATGAATACCATCCCACCAAGCACCGGAAAGCCACTCCTCCTTGACCGTAACGCTGTCCTCCCCAGTCATCACAGCAATGCTGCCGTTTGTAAAATCATCCTCCGCAAGCTCCGGACTGGTATATAAAAGCCCTTTCATTTGATCCTGGTCAAGATATTGGTTTTTCACCGGCCTTTTGACCAAAAGATTGTCAAAAAGGTCGTAGCCGTTAAAGCCCACTGCATTAGCGACGGACGAAGCCACCGTGGCCTCCAGCGCCTCACCGGAGTTGTTTTTCACCTTATAACGGATCACCGCGCCGGGAATTCCAGAATCCTTAGCGTTTAGAGGAATAAAAGGGGTAAACGCCTCTAATTCCACAGAAAGGGGCAGCTTACTGTCCTCTAACGCTACATTGACAAAGGGATAAGCAGCCGAAAAACTGGAACGCTCAAACCGGGGCAGCCCAGCCAAATCAGCCGAAATAAACCCGTGAGAGCAAGTATACGGCGGCTGAATCCGGGATTCCAGAATTCGGACGATGGGCTGAGTATTTTTGCTTTTTGCCCAAAGTGCGAAAAACGTATATGGAAAGTGGATTCCCTTTCCCGGCTGGCCAAAAATTTCCCAGTCGCAGTAGTTGCCCCGGTCCCCACAGATACATTGCCGGTGCCAATGCCCCCCAGCAGAAATTTACATTCCGTGCTTCATAAGGATAAACCTTGGCGCCATACTGATTGTTTGTCATAATATTTCCTCCTCTATTTTGGCTAAACGTAGTTGATGAAATTCCGCTGTAATATAAGTGATGGTATGACTGGAGGCTGCCGTCAGGCCGACCAGCAGTTCTTTCTCCTTGGAAACCTGGATTTGGAACACGGGTTCCCACTCCCGCCCCTGCTTGGCCAGCCGGACGGTCAGGACTCCCGCTGCACGGTTTAACCCAAAGCATGGTCTTTCTCCTGCATCGAATTCCTTCAAAATTTCTGTGTTTCCATCGCGCCTGATAATAACCTGTGCTTTTGAGTAAGGATGAAGCAGCACGGCGATGTAGCCGCTCTCCGGTTCCAGCTGTCCCGAACCATCAGCCTGCCGCCACACGCTCGCCCAAGTTGGTAAGGCTTCTGATTTCAGCGGAAAGCCGGAAATCCCCTGAAGCCTGCTGGTAAACAAACCGGTATTCCTCTTTTTCTCCGCAAAAGCCTGCCCCACCAGCGGAAAGGATTGCCCCATCCTGTAAAAACTCTGTTCGGGAACTTTTTTTCGGTCTGGGAAAATCTATACTTTTCCAGAGAGTATCCTTCTCCTTAGGCTTTAGCTTGACCGCTAAATCCCCGGAAAAGCCAGGCAGAAGCAGCGTCAGCGTTTCTCCTGCGGCGGCTATCACGCTTTTCTCCAATATCTTTCCGGTTTTGGTATCATAAAATTCCACCTGGTAGTCTCCGGCTTTCAGGCCGGGAACTTCCGCCGTACGCCCCTTTTCCACCGAAGAACTCTTTCCCTCATTAGCTTGGCAGAAGCCCCAGTCCCGCTTTTTTATCCACAGACAGGCCCGGTCTGTTTTTCTCAGGCCCAAGATAAGAAGTCTCTCTGTGACCGCATCCAGGTTGGAAAAGGAAACTGTTCGCCGCAGATCCTCTCCAGCGAAAAAACGGGAAACCGGAAGATATTTACTATAAAGCCTATTTTTATCCACATAAGAGCCCCAGGTCCAGTGCATTGCGGTTCCCAAGGATTTCAGCAGCAAGGAAGCCCACAATTGATTATGAAATTCAATTCCCTCCGGGTCATAATCCTTTTGGATATCTCCGCCGGGAGATAAGGCAAATTCGCCGAACAGAACCGGCTTTTCCACCTGGCTGAACCGTTCCTTTAAAACCGCGCTCAGGCTCCCTCGGTATCGTACTGCCGCTGGCCGTATTCCTCATTGAAATAAGTATAACGATGAACTGTGGTCAAGTCAATACAGGGAAGCTGCCACAAATTTAAATCCCGTCTGGAATCTGCAAAGCTAGATGTCACAAGGTGCTTGCTGTCCAGCTCTTTCAGGTAACTTCCCATTTCGCTGTGCCATCCAATGACCTTGGAGGCCTCCTGATCGTAGTCCTCCCCCGCTCTCCACATAACCTCCGGAGCGTCGATCTCATTCCAGAGCTCATAGGCCATCAGATTAGGACTGTAGCCCCAACGTGCCGCCACATATTTCAGATAATACCTTACATATTTCTTGCAGGCTGGCTTTTCAAAAAATTCGGATACGTTTTTCGCGGGGCCGCCGTTCTGATCGTGATAAGGATTTCGGTTCCAGCCCCAATCAGGAAATTTCTCCGTCTCGTCGTCAAAGTCCTCCCAATGAAACAGGGAAAGCCGAAAAAAAATCCCCAGCTCTTCCGCTGTTTGGAACCTCCGGTCCATTTTCCAGGCATTCTGCTGATTATACTCGTTCAGCCCTTTCCAGTCCTCAGAAAAAGGCAGCTCATTATCACAGGGAGTCCACTCGATCTGATCGCCCTCGCAGAAATCGAACTGGGTTAGGTTCGCTCCATTTTGAGCCATGGAAGAAAGCCACCGGTCATATTCATAGGTACCCAGACGATTGTCGGTGCCTCCCCATTCCCAGCCGCATAAATTATGTCCAATGCCTAAATAGGGCTGCCGTCGGAAAACTCCAGATAAGCCGGATCCCGTGCGGAAACCTGCAAAAAGCCCTTTCTGTCCGATGGGGTTACCGTAAAAGAGAGCTCCCCCTTCTCCGGATACCGGTAAGAGCGGTGGCGCTTTTTGTCCAGCAGAGTTACATAGTAGCGGTATTCTCCGGGTACCTGGGCGGAATAACGGATTCTCCAATCCTTTTCCAGTGTAGAAATCAATATCTCCCGCCCATTTCGCAAAACGCGCTGAAAGCCTCGTACCAAAATCCGGAAATCTGCTTTTGATCCCCGTTCGGCTTTAAAATATAGGCTTTCAGATCCACCTCCTCTGGACAATAGGGATGCTCGAACACTTTCTCAAAAGCGAAAGCCGCTTCAAATTTTTCAAAGGCTGGAATGGCTCCATGAATTGTATTATCCCATAAAAAGCACAATTCCTTGTCCTGTGTCATAATTTCCTCCGCAAATAAAATTTCTTGCTACATCTTCATGCCCGTTGTGGCAACGCCCGCGATCAGGCGTTTTCTGCCTATCAGGAAGACGATTAAAACAGGGATCAGAGCCACAACCATCGTAGCTACGTTTACCGCCGGACTCTGCTGGCTGTACATTCCCTGAAGCATACTCAAGCCCAGAGGCAAGGTCATGTTCTGAATACTCTTCAAAAAAATCAACGGGTTGAAGAAATCTCCCCAGGCACCGTTGAAGCATAGAATCGCGTTTACCGACAGAACCGATTTAGCCAAAGGGAAATGGATCAATAAGTAGGATCGGAAGTAGCCGCAACCGTCAATTTTAGCGGCGTCATCCAGTTCTAAAGGCAGAGACATAAAAAACTGGCGAATTAAGAAGATGGCAAAAGCGCTGAAGGCTCCCAAAGCGATCAGACTTCCCAAGCTGTCCATCAGCCAGAGCTTGACAATAAAGTAGTTGGGAATAATCGTCAGCTGTGCCGGAACCATCATAGCCGCCATGAAGGTGATAAAAATAAAATTCTTTCCCGGGAAGCGCATTTTCGCGAACACAAACGCCGCTAATGACGCGGTCAGCGTTTGCAGCACGGTGATGCTGGTAGAAACAATCAGGCTGTTTTTATACATAGCCGCCAGCAAGCCCATCTGCTGGAATACCACCAAGTAATTTTTAATGGTAGGATTCCTGGGGATAACCGTCGGAGGTATCTGATACATTTCCGCCACCTCCTTAAAGGAAGCGGAAACCATCCAGATGAAGGGGTAGATCATAATGATTGTGCCGATCGTTAAAACACGATCAGGAAAAGACACCAGGGCACTCTTTTTAATTTTCTCATGATTGTTTAAGCTCCTTCCTGGTTTAATTATAAAACACCCATTTTTTACTCAATACCATTTGGGTCACTGTAACAATCATGACGAAAACAAACAGCAAAAGAGCCAGGGTGGTTCCATATCCCATATCCATCTTCTGGAAAGCGTTCTGCCAGATATAGAACACCATGGTGCTGCTGGAATCCCCGGGGCCGCCTTTGGTAAGAACGTACGCCTGGTCAAACACCTGCAGAGAACCGATCACCGCCTGAATGGTTAGGAAGAGAGTGGTTGGAGAAATTAGAGGCAGGGTAATGGAAAAAAACTTTTTACTCTTGCCAGCACCGTCGATCTCCGCGGCCTCATAAAGATCCTTGGGGACATTCCGCAGAGCCACCAGGTAAATGATAAAGAAAAAACCTACGCCCTTCCAAACATCCAGGATGATAACCGTCATCAGGGAGAATCTGGGGTCGGTCAGCCAGGGAACCTTGCCCAAGCCCACCGTGGTCAGCAGTCCGTTGATTACGCCCATATCCGTGTTCAGCAGCATTCCCCAGACAATGGCGACAATGGCCATAGGCAGAATGATCGGGAAAAAGAAAACAGATTCCATCACAGAGGTCAAAAATTTATTTCGAATACTGTGGACCACTACGGCCAACAGTAATCCTATTCCAATTTTGAGGATCACGGCGGCAACCGCAAAAATCAAGGTATTAATAATCACTGTGCGAAGCCGCTGATCGTTTAACAAGGTTTCAAAATTCTGCCAACCTACAAACTCAGCCGGCGTCAGCATATCCCATTCACAAAAGGAGATTACAAAGGTGGACACCAAGGGAATCAAAACAAACGTAATAAACAGCAGAATCGCCGGGGCTAACATAATGTAAGCCCACATGATTTCTTTTCCCTTTATCTTTTTCAATGTATTTTTCATCGTACCGCGCCCTTTCTGGAAATCAGCTCCAATCGAACCTGTCTGGAAATACTCAGCTTACAAAAAGCCCCGGCAACACTACAACGGTTGCTTTATATACTACAATGCGGGCTGCAAGCTTTCCGATTTTCGCAACCGCTTCTTTTGAGTTGAGCAGGACAACGCCGCCTTGCGGCGGCGTTGTCCTGCTGGAAAATTACCGCCTGGGGAAATTATCCGCGTTTTGCGATCTCAGCGTTAATTTCTTCTTCCGCAGCTGCCATGGCTTCTTCCATCGTCTTCATGTTAGCCATAGCGGCGCCGAACTCACGGAGCAAAACAGATCGATAGCGCCATATTCCTGTGGAGCCGGAACCATTACGCCCTTCTGGCAGAAGCGTAAAACAAGTCGGCATGAGCGGGGCAAAATCCTTGGCGGCCAGAGTATCGGCAGCGGATTTCACGGCGGGAATGGACCAGCCATCCTCTACGATAAAGGTATCCTGGAAGTCCTTGCTGGACAGAAACTTTGCGAATTCCCAAGCGGCGTCTTGATGCTCGCTGGCTGCGAAGATTGGAGCACCACCTACGCCGATCACAGCTTTATCCTCTTTTACAATGGGAAGATCCACTACGTCGTAATCATCTACCGGGAAGTCGGCGTTTTTCAGAGCGTTAACCTGCCACATGCCCGCACTCATAAAGGCCAGCTTATCCTGCACGAACAGATCCAGGTCAGCTACGCCGGCATCAATTTTTGGAGAAATATTATATTTATAAACAAAGTCATACAAAAGCTGCACGCCCGCAAGGGTGTCCGGATCCGTCAGGCGTGACTCGGTCCAATCGTCGTTAAGCACATTGCCGCCAGAAACTATCATCCAAGGAACAATTGTATTAAAGTAAGCGTTTCCAAAGGCATAACCGTAAACATCATTGGTACCGTCGTTCTCAGAGGTCACAGTCTGGCAGATCTCGATAAAATCATCAATGGTCCATCCGGATTCCGGCTCGGGGATGTTGAAACGTTCCAGCACATTTTTATTATAGTACAACAATATGTTGTTCCAAACCGTGGGCAGACAGTAGGTCTTTCCGTCGTACTTCATGGTTTCCATCAGCGCCGGGTCAATTTCATCCAGAGTCTCTTTCATTTCTTCCTTATCCCGTTCGAGATACTCGTCAATCGGGATAATAATACCGGAGGCCGCAAAGGATCTCTGGCCCTCGCTGGCGATATCTGCGATATCCGGAACATCGCCGCCAGCGATATTTACACTAATCGCCTGCATGAGCTCACCCCAGCTATTAGCAGGAATTCCTTGCACCTCTACCTTGATATCAGAGCGCTGAGACATAAATTCCTCAGCCCTTGCCTCGAAGCCGGCAGCAGAGTTCGCGTATCCTACGAATTTAATGGTCACGGCTCCTGGTTTTCCGCCTGGGAGGAACCCTCGCTCTGCGCGGAAGCACCGGAGTCCGCAGATACCTCTCCACCTTGCTGGCTGTTGGAACAGCCGGACACAGCACCGGCCAGCATAGCCGCCGCCAAGAGCAATGCCATCTTTTGTTTTAACATAATTGCCACTCCTTTTTAATAATTTACATGAAATTTATCACAAAATACTTTTCAAAGTATTTTCCGAACCGGTTCGATATTTCTATACAATAAACTAACAGGTTCTTTTGCCTAACTAGCAACTCTCCTTGTGTTGTATTTTTGCAACAAATTTTATCTAATTAACTGCTTGAAAAATAACTAACATACAGGGCTACTTTTTAAGGCTAAGGCATACCCTCACCAGTTTTTCGAACCGGTTCGGATTTTCCTTAAAAAAGATTATAATAGTCTTTTCACCGATTTTCTTACCACTAGCTCAGTATCCAGTAAAATTTCTCTGGGCCTGCCACTGGCTTTTCCCATAATTTTATCAAACAAAAGCTCTGCCGCCTTCTCTCCCATCTCATATTCCGGAATTTGCACAGTAGTCAAAGGGAAAGTCATTAATTCAATATCATCAAATCCGATGATGGAGATATCGTCCGGTACCTGCCGTCCATTTTCCTCCAGGGCACGGATCATCCCTACCGCCACCAAATCATTATACGCAATAATTGCGGTGGGCAAATCCTCGAAATTTACCAGCTTTTTTCCCATCAGATAGCCTTCCTGTATGGTTTTAGCTTTATAAAAAATATATTTTTCCTCCAGCTCAATACCATTATGCTCCAATGCCTTCCTGATTCCCCGTAAACGCCGTTGGGAATAGACCGACTCCATTCCTCCGTGGACAAAGCCAATTTTTCTATGGCCGCAAGAATAAAGATATTCGGCCGCCTGATAGGCACCGTTATAATCGTCAGCCTCTACGCTATCCGCAGCAAGCTCGCCGGCCGTGGTTCCAAACACTACAAAGGGTAGACCAAATTTGTTCAACTCCATTAGGAGATCTGTATCTTTGCCGCTGATATCGATGATAACCCCACTCACCATTTGACCCGACATTACCCTAATAGCGTTCAGTTCTTTTTCACGGATACCGTCAGTATTTAAAATTAAGGTTGTATAAGCGTGCTCGGAAGCAGTATTCTCAATGGCACGGCAGATCTTGGCGTAAAAAGGATTGGTGATATCCCGCACAATGATCCCGATGGTATTCGTAGTCTGCATGGACAGATTGCGTGCAAACTCATTGGGAATATAATTCATTTCTGCTGCGATCCGCTGGATTTCTTCTCTGGTTTTTGGTTTCACTCCCGGTTTATTGTTCAGCGCAGCCGATACCGTACTTTTGGCATATCCTGTTTTTTTCGCAATATCAGAAATCGTGAGCCTCACTGTAATTCCTCGCTTTCCGAACCGGTTCGATTTTAAAATAACACAAAACCCATAAAAAAGCAAGACTTTTTTATGGGTTGCTTACCTTACAAGAATAAAGTACAACATAAAAGCCTATGATCATCAGTTTATTTTTATAACTAACAGAATTATATTTTACGAATGCAGCACATCAATGACTTAATATCACTAATACGTTTCCGCCAAAGTAAGAAAGGATTTTTTTATTATAATAGCCTTTTTCGTATGACAAACAAAACCAAAAACCTCTCGGCATTGCTCATGAAATACCGAGAGGTTACTTAAAAGCCAGATCGAGGTGTTTACTTTTGCCTCACATCGTATCACCTCAAAAAGAGGGTCCTATAGAAAACACGATAAAACCAATGCTTTACAAATAAAATAGAGGTTTTGAGAAGCTTTTTACCTTTATTCCCACTCAATGGTCGCAGGCGGCTTAGAGGTAATATCATAAACCACACGATTCACGTTACTGACTTCATTGATAATACGGTTGGAAACCTTTTCTAAAACTTCGTAAGGAATTCTAGCCCAATCCGCTGTCATAAAATCAGAGGTTGTTACTCCTCTTAGGGCAATGGTATTATCATAGGTTCTCCCATCCCCCATTACGCCTACGCTTTTTATTCCTGTTAGCACTGCAAAATACTGGCTGATTTTCCGATCTAATCCTGCGGATGCGATTTCCTCACGGAAAATAGCGTCTGCATTCTTTAGAATCTCAAGCTTTTCAGCCGTGATATCACCCATAATCCGGATCGCAAGGCCGGGGCCCGGGAAAGGCTGCCTCCATACTAAGGGACCTGGGATTCCAAGTTCCAGACCAGCTTGGCGAACCTCATCCTTAAACAAATCTCTTAAGGGTTCGATAATTCCTTCAAAGCCAACATCCTCCGGCAGTCCGCCAACATTATGATGGCTTTTAATCACGGCGGCTTCCCCTACACCACTCTCGACTACATCCGGATAGATAGTCCCTTGGCACAAGAACTCAATTTTACCAAGCTTTTGAGATTCCTCTTCGAACACCCGGATAAACTCTTCGCCGATAATTTTACGTTTTTTTTCTGGTTCGGATACTCCCGCTAATTTTGATAAGAACCGATCCTTTGCATTGACTCGAATCAAATTCATATCAAATTGCTTGCGGAATACGGTTTCTACCTGATCACCCTCATCCTTACGCAGCAAGCCATGGTCTACAAAAATACAAGTCAGCTGCTTACCTACCGCTTTATGAACCAGCAAAGCCGCCACAGAGGAATCTACTCCTCCAGATAAAGCACAGAGCACCTTTTTATCGCCGATCTTTTCCTTTAAGCTTTGAATCGTATCTTTAACAAACGAAGACATAACCCAATCGCCTTTACAGCCGCAAACACCGTAGAGAAAATTTTTTAAATAGAAATTTCCTTCTCTCGAGTGTTCTACCTCCGGATGAAATTGAAACGCATACAGCTTCTTTTCTTGATTTTCCATTGCGGCTACCGGACAGCCCTCAGTTTGAGCAATCACTCGAAAGCCTTCCGGAACTTTCGAAATATAATCGGTATGGCTCATCCAGCAAATATTTTCCTGCTGTGCGCCAAAAAACACCGGGGAATCCGTTTCTACATGAACCATAGTATTACCGTATTCTCTGGCATCAGACTGTTGAACCGTACCTCCCAATAAATGGGCCATTAATTGAGCGCCGTAGCAAATACCGAGGACCGGGATTCCCAGGGAAAATATGTCCGGATCGCAACGCAGGGCCTTCTCAGCATAAACACTGTTTGGTCCACCGGAAAAAATGATGCCCTTATAGCCCTTCTTTGCAATCTCATCCGCAGAGATCTGATAAGACTTTATTTCGCAAAACACATTTAAATCACGGACACGCCGGGCAATCAACTGGCTGTACTGAGCGCCAAAATCTAAAATTAGGATTGCTTCATTTCCCAACAATTTCGACATTCCTCTCTATTCAACAGTTACAGATTTCGCTAAATTCCTAGGTTTATCAATGTCGCAGCCTTTCATAGAGGCCACATAATACGCAAAGAGCTGCAACGGAACTACCGCCAAAGAAGGCAGCAGGATATCCTCTGTACTGGGAATATAAAACACATGATCCGCTGTTTTTTCTATTTCTTTATGCTTTTCAGTGGTCAAGCCTAAAACAACAGCGCCTCTGGCCTTTACTTCTTTGACATTGCTCATCATCTTATCAAACAGCATATCCTGGGTCGCCAGAGAAACCACCAAAGTCCCATCTTCAATTAAGGAAATTGTTCCATGCTTCAATTCTCCGGCCGCATAAGCCTCGGAATGGATATAAGAAATTTCCTTCAGCTTCAGAGACCCTTCCAATGACATGGAGTAATCTAAATTTCTTCCGATAAAGAAAATATCTCTGGAATTAAAATACTGGGAGGCCAAATATTGAATCGTTTCCTGATGTTCCAGAATCTCCTGGATTTGATTCGGAAGATTCTCTAAACCCTTCACATACCGCTCTAACTGATCAGTCGTAATGGTATTCCGCTTTTCTCCCAGATAAAGGGCCAATAAATAGACCACAGCCAACTGAGTGCTGTAAGCTTGGTAGTCGCTACCGCAATCTCCGGACCAGCCCAGGTATAAAGAACGTCGTCGGAATCATTGGCGATAGAACTGCCCACTACGTTTACAATCGAAATAACCCGCGCGCCCAATCGCTTCGCTTCTCTCAAGGCCGCCAAAGTGTCGGCGGTTTCGCCGGACTGACTGATGACCAAAACTAAAACGCTTTCATCGATAATAGGATCACGGTACCGGAACTCCGAGGCCAAATCAACCTCTACCGGGATCCGCGCGATTTTTCCAGGATATATTTGGCGTTCATTCCTACGTGGTACGCAGAGCCGCAGGCTAAAACCACAATTTTACTGATTTTCTCTAAATCCTCCTTGGAGAGCGAAACGTCATCCAGGACAATTTTTCCATTTTTAAGTCGGGGGCTGATGGTTTTTCGAATCGCCTCCGGCTGTTCCATAATTTCCTTAAACATAAAGTGCTCATAGCCGCCCTTTTCCGCAGAGGAACATCCCAATCTACATGAAACGGCGTTTTGGAGACAACCTCTTTCTCCATATTATACACGGTAATGCTGTCGGCCTTCAGCGCCACGATCTCATTATCCTCCAGCCGGTAAATATCACGGGTATGGGATAAAATCGCGGGAATATCCGATGCGATAAAGTTTTCCCCTTCTCCAATTCCTACAATCAATGGACTGTCCTTCCGCACCGCGAGAAGCTCATCCGGATGCTCCTGGCTGATCACGCCGATAGCATAGGAGCCCTCCACCTTGGCTAAAACCTTAAGCATGGTATCCAGCATATCGCCGTCATAATAGTACTCGAAAAGCTGCGCGATAACCTCAGTATCTGTCTCGGAAACGAACTCCACGCCATGATTGATCAAATATTCTTTCAAAGACATATAGTTTTCGATGATGCCGTTATGCACTACGGCGAAGCGGCCGGAATCGCTTACCTGAGGATGGGAATTAATATCAGACGGCTCTCCGTGAGTAGCCCATCTGGTATGACCGATGCCAACGGTTCCTTTGACCTTTGCGCCGCCTTCAATCATATCGCTTAGTATTTTTAAGCGGCCCTTTGATTTGTAAATTTCAAGGCCGGAGCCGTCATAAACGGCGATACCGGCAGAATCATATCCGCGGTACTCCAGCTTTTCCAGGCCCTTCAGCAAAAGAGGGGCCGCCTGTTCATAGCCGATATAGCCAACGATTCCACACAAGATTACTCACCTCATATCTTGATCTCCGACTCAACGTATGATCAGCTTTTATTTCGTATTTCTGTAGATAATATCATCACGGGCGGGTCCATTGGAAACTATGCCGATCGGGATACCGATTTCTTTTTCCGCAAACTCCACATACTTTCTGCAATTCTCCGGCAGATCCTCATATTTTTTGATTCCACGGATATCGCATTTCCAGCCGGGAAGAACCTCCAGGATCGGCTTCGCTCTCTTAAGCTTTGTAGTAGACGGGAACGAATCAATCCGCTTGCCATCCAGCTCGTAGCCTACGCAGACAGGGATCTCATCTAAATAACCTAGGGCATCCAAAACTGTAAAAGCAATGCTGGTGGTGCCCTGCACACGGCAGCCGTAACGGGTCGCGACTAAATCGAGCCATCCATTCTTCTGGGACGGCCGGTAGTGGCCCCATACTCTCCGCCGTCTCCGCCTCTGCGCCGCAGCTCATCCGCTTCCTCGCCAAAAATCTCGCTGACAAACTCGCCGGCTCCTACCGCGCTGGAATAGGCCTTGACCACGGTAATTACTTCTTTGATTTCATAAGGAGGAATCCCGCTTCCGCCTACCGCGCCGTAGCCCGCAATGGTATTGGAGGAGGTCACCATGGGATAAATGCCAAAATCCGTATCCTTCAAGGCGCCTAGCTGGCCTCCAGAAGGATATTTTTTCCTTCCTTAACAGCTCGATACATAAAGTCGAAGGTATCCGCCACATAGGGGGCGATGGCCTCTTTGTACTCCATCAGTTTATCGAAAACCTCATCCACGGTAAGCGGCTCTTTATGGTAAAGATTCTGTAAGGTAGCGTTTTTAATCTCAAGGACGTGAGCTACCTTTTCCCGCAGGCTGCCTTCGTCATCGTACAGCTCGTTGATCTGGAAGCCGATTTTGCTCACCTTATCCGCATAAAAAGGCGCAATGCCGGATTTGGTGGAACCAAATCTTCTGGAGGAAAGCCGCTCCTCCTCATATACATCGAACATAATATGATAGGGCATGACAATCTGCGCCCGGTCAGAAATCAAAATATGCGGCTCCGGAACGCCCCGCTCTTTTAAGGATTTCATCTCCTTGACGAAATTCTCAACGCTGAACGCGACGCCATTACCTATAATATTCGTGATATGGCTGTAAAATACCCCCGAAGGAAGCTGATGCAGAGCGAATTTGCCATAATTATTGATAATGGTATGGCCAGCGTTGCTGCCGCCCTGAAAACGGATTACCACATCTGACTGCGCGGCCATTACATCCGTGATCTTTCCCTTGCCTTCGTCGCCCCAGTTGGCGCCTACGATCGCTTTCACCATAAGTCTGAATCCTCCAATTTAAAATTAGAACAACACACGGTAATTATCATACCATAAAACAGAACCCGAAGGAAGATGATTTTTGTAAAAATTCTTACTTCCTCCGGGTTTTTTCATACTTAAACGTTGATTTCCGCCTGCTCGACTTTCAGGTCTTCATATTTCTGCAAAGCATTGGCCACCTCATGGTTCAGAAAATCCTCGGTCTGCTGAGGAGCCCGGCCCACATACTTTTCAGGCAGCATGATTTCCTCCAGTTCCTCCATGGTGACGCCGAAAATCGGATCCGCCGCGATACGCTCCAACAGATCGTTTTCGCCGCCTTCCTCCTTCACTACCCTGGAAGCCGCCATAGAATGTACGCGGATCCTCTCGTGAAGCTCCTGACGGTCCGCCCCGCGTTTGACCGCGTCCATCATAATGTTTTCCGTAGCCATAAAGGGCAGTTCTTTTTTCAGCCGCTGTTCAATCACCTTAGGATAAACCACCAGCCGTCGGACACATTCATATACAAATTCAGAATTGCATCCACGGCCAGGAACGCCTCCGGAACGCTCAGGCGCTTATTAGCCGAGTCGTCCAGGGTGCGCTCAAACCACTGGGTCGCCGCCGTCATATAGGGGTTCAGTGTATCTACCATCACATACCGGGCCAGAGAAGCGATTCTCTCGCTTCTCATGGGGTTCCGCTTATAAGCCATGGCGGAGGAGCCGATCTGATTTTTCTCAAAGGGCTCTTCCACCTCTTTCAAATGCTGCAAAAGGCGGATATCGTTGGAAAATTTAGCCGCGCTCTGGGCGATTCCCGCCAGCACGTTGAGCATTTGGCTGTCCAGCTTTCTGGAATAGGTCTGGCCGGAAACAGCAAAGCAGGCTGATAGCCCATTTTTTCCGCGATCAGCTGATCCAGCCTGCGGCATTTGCTGTGGTCACCCTCAAACAGCTCCAAAAAGCTGGCCTGGGTGCCTGTGGTTCCCTTAGAGCCCAGCAGCTTCGCCTTGG